>Ga0181529_10003234_pt1 | contig 18750 bp, 17 predicted proteins | sample PEATcosm2014_Bin_36_FD_119763 | JGI IMG/M metagenome (GOLD analysis project Ga0181529, IMG submission 119763) | Peatland microbial communities from MTU Mesocosm Facility, Houghton, MI, USA - PEATcosm2014_Bin10_30_metaG | ecosystem: Environmental > Terrestrial > Soil > Wetlands > Peat | place... | reverse complement strand
TCAGCTTCGGGATCAAGACGACCCAGGCCGGTGCGACCTATGAGGAGATCCTCCGCACCTGGCGGGACGCCGACCGCATCCCCCTCTTCGAGCACGCCTGGCTCTGGGACCACATGGTGACCCGGCGCGGCGACGCGCGCACGCCGAACCTCGAGGCGTGGACGCTGCTCGCCGCCCTGGCGGCGCAGACCTCGCGACTGCGGCTCGGAGTGATCGTGACCGACAACCGGCTGCGCTACCCGACCCTGCTCGCCAAGATGGCCGCCACCGTCGACATCGTGTCGGGAGGAAGGCTGATCTTCGGCATCGGCGTCGGGGCCAGCCTCAGCCGCACGGCCGAACCCGCCGAGCTCGACATGGCCCGGCGCGAGTTCGACGCCTACGGGGTGCCGCTGGTGCCCACGCCGCAAGCCATCGGGGCCCTCGGAGAGGCGCTCACCATCGTCCGCCGGCTCTGGACCGAGGCCGAGCCCTTCGACTTCGACGGTCGCCACTACCAGCTGAAGGGCGCCATCGGAGAGCCCAAACCCTTCCAGCGCCCGGGGCCGCCCATCCTCGTCGGCGCGGCCGGCGAGCGCCTGTCCCTGCGCGTGGTCGCTGAGCACGCCGACATCTGGAACTGCCCGGCCACCACCCCCGAGGAGCTCACCCGGAAGAGCGGCATCCTCGACGAGCACTGCGCCGCGGTGGGTCGCAACCCCGGTGAGATCGTCCGGTCCCAGCAGCTCCTGGTCGCGCGTGACGGCGCCGCCCGCGCGCGCGACCAGATCCTCGCCTTCATCGCGGCCGGCGCCACCCACCTGGTGCTGGCGGTGCTGCCGCCTCCCTCGGGGGCCCCCGCCGCCCCCGCCGCGCAATGGCTGGCCGAGGAGATCGTCGAACCGGTGCTGGGTCAGGTCACCTGACCGGGGTCCCCGCGAAGCCTGCTTCGTGGGGTGGTCAACGCGGAGGCGCCCCCGCCCGGACTACGCCGCGCCGGCAGCCCGACCGCTGCGGGACTCCGCGAGCACCGCCGCCAGGCCCAGCAGCGCGAGCACCCCCCCCACCAGCGGCGTGCTGCGCAGACCGAGGGTGGAGAGCACCAGCCCGCCGATGACCGGCCCCCCGGCGATGCCCACGTTGAACGAGGCCGAGTACCAGGCCGACGCGATGTCGGTGCGTCGCGGTGCCACCACCAGGACGTGGCTCTGAAGGGAGATGGCCACGCCGGACAGACCGATGCCGGCGCACGCCTGCAGCACGATGGTCGCGACGCCGGAGGTGCCGAAGGCGAAGAGCGCGAGCAGAGCGGTTGCGAGCACGGCCACCGGACCGACCCGCGCCAGCGTGGGGCGCCGGTCGAGCAGCAGCCCGGTGACCACGATCCCGACCGCGTCGGCGATCCCGGTGAGGAGCAGCACCGGGGCGACGGCGCGGAGCGGCAGACCGCTCACCCGGGTGAGGAAGGCGGTGATGTAGGTGTAGGCGGTGAAGGAACCGCCGACGCAGAGGATGGTGGTGAGCACCGTGAGCCGGTAGCGGCGCGCGTCGGGGTGGGTGCCGACGGCAGCGTGCCCCTCGCCCGAGCGCATCGAGGGCAGGAGCACGGCCAGCGCGGCGAGATCGAGCAGCCCGAGCCCGCTCAGACCGACGAAGGCGAGCCTCCAGCCCGCGAGCTGGCCGACGAAGGTCCCGGCGGGAACCCCCAGGATCAGGGCGATCGAGCTGCCGGCGAAGGTCCCGGCGACCGCCCGCCCTCGAAATCGCGGAGGGAAGAGACCGACGGCGACGACCGCGACGATGGACCAGAAGAGAGCCTGGGCAAGCGCGATAACCACCCGCGCCGCGATCAGCCAGCCGTAGCTCGGCGCCGCGGACGCCGCCAGGGTCCCGAGCACGAAGATGGCGAGCAGGCCGCTCATCACCTGCCGGCGGGGGAACCGCCCGCTCAGATGGGTGAGCGGCGCCGACACGGCCACGACCACCACCGCATAGATGGTCACCAGCAGGCCGACGGCGGAGAGGGAGACGCGCAGACCTGCGGAGAGCTGGGGCAGCAGCCCCACGGGCAGGCTCTCCCCGGTGACGAAGCAGAATGCGGCGCCGCCAAGAGCAGCCAGGGCGCCCACGGCGCCGACCGGGTGGTGCGAGAAGAAGGTGTCGTCGGCGACGGCCGGCGCAGCCGGGCCAGAACCGGTCGAATCCACGCTCACTCCTCGCTATCGCCCCGCGGTCTCGAGCGCCCCACGCCGCCCCCCGGCGGCGGAGCGGATGGCGTCCTCAGCCGGGAGCGTAGGTGTGCGTCGCCTCGTCGATGGTCGCCAGGTAACTGGATCGCCCGTAGGCGGCCGCGTCGGCACCTCTCCCCGGGGAGAGCCGTCCTCGCACCTGGTCGAGGCTCACGAAGCCCTTGCGGGCCATCCAGGCCTGGAGCCCGTCGAGGAGCGCCACCGCGTGCTCCGGCCCGTGGCGGAGCAGCGAGGAGGTGCTCATGACCACGTCGGCGCCGGCCAGCAGGTAAGCGGCCACGTCGTGGGCGCTCTCCACGCCCGTGCTCGCCGCGAGTGACAGCGGGACGGTCCCGCGCAGCCGCGCGATCCAGGAGCGTGGCAGCACCCCCTCGGCGGGGTTGGAGAGGGTGAGCCCGGACGTCACGGTGAGGGTGTCGGGATCGATGTCGGATTGCATGAAGCGGTTGAAGAGGACCAGACCATCTGCGCCCGCCCGCTGGAGACGGGCCGCCATCTCCCCCATCGAGCTGAGATAGGGGGCCAGCTTGACCGCGATCGGGATGGTGACCACGGCCCTCACCGCCGAGAGGATCTCGATGTACCGCTCCTCGACATCGCGCGCGGGCGTCAGCGGATCCCCGTGCAGGTAGTAGATGTTGAGCTCGAGCGCGGCGGCGCCCGCGCTCTGCATCGACGAGGCGTAGGCGGTCCAGCCCCCGGTGGTGGCGCCGTTCAGGCTCGCGATCACCGGGATCTTCACGGCCGCGCTCGCCCGCTCGATCAGGCTCAGGTACTGGAGCGGCTCCCCGTCACCGGTCGGCGCCGGGAGGTAGGAGAGAGCCTCGCCGAAGCTCTCCGAGCCCGCCTCCGCCAGGGCGGCGTCGCGCTCCGCCTCGCGCCGGATCTGCTCCTCGAAGAGGGATGGCAGGACGACCGCTCCCACCCCGGCGGCGGCGAGCCGGCGGATCCCGGTCACGGAGCGCGTGAGCGGACCGGCCGACGCCACCAGCGGGCTGGGCAGTGCGAGACCCAGGTAGGTGGTCTCCAGCTTCAACTCGGCCTCCCCTCGGGTCCCGCCACGGGATCACCGGTCTCCCTCATCGGAAACCGGTCGGCGCCATGGGAGGCCATCTCCTCGTAGGTCGCCCAGCGCCGATCGACCTCCTCCTGGGCGAGCTGGACCAGCTTCTCCGCCTCGGCCGGGTGGGTGCGCGCAAGGCTCCGGTAGCGGAGCTCCCGGCCTGTGTACTCGCTGAGGGCCATGCGCGGCCGGGGTGAGTCGAGGAGGAAGGGGTTGCCCCCATCACCGCGCAGCATCGGGTCGTAGCGGACGAGCGGCCAGTGCCCGCTGGCGACGGCCCGGTACTGCTGGTCCATGCCATTGCGCAGCAGCACGCCGTCCTTCTCGATCCCGTGGGCGATGCAATGGCTGTAGGCGATGACCAGCGATGGGCCGTGGTAGGCCTCCGCCTCGCGCAGCGCTCTGAGCGTCTGCTCGGGGTCCGCGCCCATCGCCACCCGGGCGACGTAGACGTTGCCGTAGGCGATCGCCTGGAGGGCGAGGTCCTTCTTGCCGACCCGCTTGCCCGCCGAGGCGAACTTGGCGACGGCACCGAGCGGTGTGGACTTCGAGGCCTGGCCGCCGGTGTTGGAGTAGACCTCGGTGTCGAGCACGAGCACGTTGACGTCGCGACCGCTGGCCAGCACGTGATCCAGACCGCCGGAGCCGATGTCGTAGGCCCAGCCGTCACCGCCGACGATCCAGACGCTGCGGCGCACCAGCTGGTCCATGACGCTGCGCAGGTCGGTGGCCGCGGGGCCGCCTCGATCTCCCAGGGCGTCCAGGCGCCGGCGCAGCTCGTCGACCCGTTCACGCTGGGCCGCGTACTCGGACTCCCGGCGCTGGGGGGCGCCGAGGATCGCGTCGACGAGCTCCCCTCCCACCGCCTCGCGCAGCTCACCGAGCCGCTCGCGGGCCACCCGCAGCTGCTGGTCGGCGGCGAGCCGGAATCCGAGGCCGAATTCGGCGTTGTCCTCGAAGAGCGAGTTGGACCAGGCCGGACCGCGCCCGGCGGCGTCACTGGTCCACGGCGTGGTGGGCAGGTTGCCGCCGTAGATGGAGGAGCAACCGGTGGCGTTGGCGATCATCAGGCGGTCACCGAAGAGCTGCGACAGCAGCTTCAGGTACGGGGTCTCGCCGCAGCCGGCGCAGGCCCCCGAGAACTCGAAGAGCGGCTGCAGATACTGAGTGCCCCGCACCGTGCCGAAGTCCACGCGCGAGCGGTCGGCGGCGGGGAGGCTCTCGAAGAAGGCGATGTTGCGCCGTGCGGTGGCCACCCGTGGCTCGCGCTCCGCGAGGTTGATCGCCTTGTGCTTCGGGTCCGTCGGGGCGGCGACCGGGCAGGCCTCGACGCAGAGCCCGCAGCCGGTGCAGTCCTCCAGGTAGACCATGAGGGTGAAGCGGCTGTCGGGCAGGCCGCGCGAGTTGAGCGGCATCGACGCGTACTCGTCCGGTGCCCCGGCCAGCTGCGCGGAGTCGTAGAGCTTGGAACGGATGACGCTGTGCGGGCAGACGAAGCTGCAGTTGCCACACTGGATGCAGAGGTTCGGGTCCCAGACCGCCACCTCGTCGGAGATGTTGCGTTTCTCGTAGGCCGCGGTACCGCTCGGGTAGGTGCCATCGACCGGGAGGGCGCTCACCGGGAGGTCCTCTCCGTGCCCGGCCATCATCGCGCCGGTCACCTTGCGGACGAACTCGGGCGCCCCGGCGGGCACCACGGGCCGGATCCCCCGCGTGGCGGTGACTTTGGCGGGGAGCTCGACACGGTGCAACGCGGCCACCGAAGCATCCACCGCCGCCTCGTTCTGGGCGACGACCTGCGGCCCACGGCGCGCGTAGCTCTTGGTGATGGCGTGCTTGATCTCCGCGATCGCCTGGTCCTGAGGGAGCACGCCCGAGATGGCGAAGAAGCAGGTCTGGAGCACCGTGTTGACCCGTCCGGCGAGCCCGACCTCACGGGCCACCCGCCCCGCGTCGACGGTGTAGAGGGTGATCCGCTTGGCGAGGAGCTGCTCCTGCGCCTCGCGGGGCAACGAGTCCCACGCCTCCGCCGGCGGGACCGAGGTGTTGAGCAGGAAGGTCGCACCCGGTGCCGCCCGTTCCAGCACCTCGGGACGCTCGATCAGACGGGGGTGATGGCAGCCGACGAAGCCGGCCTGGTCGATGAGGTACGGCGCCCGGATCGGGTCCGGACCGAAGCGCAGGTGCGAGACCGTCTCCGAGCCGGACTTCTTGGAGTCGTAGACGAAGTACCCCTGGGCATGACGCGCCGGGTCCTCGCCGAGGATCTTGATGGTGTTCTTGTTGGCCCCGACCGTCCCGTCCGAGCCCATCCCGAAGAAGACGGCGCGGAGCGTCCGCGGCGACTCGATGTCGAGGGTGCGATCCCAGGGGAGGCTGATGCCGCCCACGTCGTCGTTGATGCCGATCGTGAATCGGGAGCGCGGCCGCTCCGCGCTCAGCTCGGTGAAGATGCCGGCGACCATCGCCGGGGTCAACTCCTTGGAGGAGAGCCCGTAGCGGCCGCCGATGACGAGCGGCATGGTCTCGCGGGTGCCGGATGAGAGAGCCTCCGCGAGCCCGGCCAGCACGTCCAGGAAGAGCGGTTCGCCGAGCGCTCCCGGTTCCTTGGTGCGGTCCAGCACGGCGACGCGGCGGGCGCTCGCCGGGATGACCGCGAGCAGCGCGGCGGTCGGGAAGGGTCGGTAGAGGCGGAGCTGCACCACGCCGACCTTCTCCCCCTGCGCGACGAGGTGGACCGCGGTCTCCGCAGCGGTCTGCGCGCCCGATCCCATCGCGACGACGACGCGCTCGGCGTCGGGGGCACCGTGGTACTCGGCGAGGCTGTAGCGGCGCCCGGTGCGCTCGGCCAGCGCATCCATCGCCTCCTGGACCGCGGAGGGCACCCGGGCGTAGAACGGGTTGACCGTCTCGCGCGCCTGGAAGTAGACGTCGGGGTTCTGCGCCGTGCCGCGGATGAACGGTCGTTCCGGCGAGAGCGCCCGGCCCCGGTGGTCTCGGATGAGCGCGCTGGGGACCAGCGCCCGCAGGTCGTCGTCGGAGAGCAGCTCGACCGTGTTCAGCTCGTGGGAGGTGCGGAATCCGTCGAAGAAGTGGACGAAGGGGATCCGGGTGCGGAGCGTGGCGGCCTGCGCCACCACCGCCAGGTCGTGGGCCTCCTGCACGGATGCCGAGGCGAGCAGCGCGAATCCGGTCTGGCGGATCGCCATCACATCGGAGTGATCGCCGAAGATCGAGAGCGCCTGCGCGGCCAGGGAGCGCGCCGCGACGTGGAAGACAGCCGGGGTCAGCTCGCCGGCGATCTTGTACATGTTGGGGATCATCAGGAGCAGGCCCTGCGAGGCCGTGAAGGTGGTGGTCAGCGCTCCACCCTGGAGCGCGCCGTGGAGCGCCCCGGCGGCACCGCCCTCGCTCTGCATCTCCACCACCGATGGCACGCTCCCCCAGACGTTCTTGCGACCCTGGCTGGCCCACTCGTCGGCCAGCTCGGCCATCGGGGACGAGGGGGTGATGGGGTAGATGCAGCAGACCTCGTTGAGCCGGTAGGCGGCCGAGGCCGCCGCCTCGTTGCCATCGACGGTGGTGCGCATCAGCCGGGCTCCCCGATCATCTCGATGGCGTGAACCGGGCACTGCTCGAAGCAGGTCCCACACCCCGTGCAGCGGTCGTAGTCGAAGCGGTAGCGGTGTCCGACGCCGAGCTTGACCACCGCATCCTCGGGGCAGGAGCCGAGGCAGCCGTCACACTCGAAGCAGTTGCCGCAGGAGAGGCAGCGCTGCGCCTCGAAGACGGCCTCCGCCTGGCTGAGACCGCCGACGATCTCGGCGAAGTCGGTCACCCGCTCCACCGGCTCGCGCTCCGGTTGCCGGCGCGAGCCGGCGTCGGCGAAATACCAGGGATGCAGGCGGTCGAAGCTCGCCAGGGCGTGCTTGGCGACGGACGGCACCGCGATCTCGCGCAGGTATGCGTCGATGAAACGGGCCGCCTTCTTGCCGTGGCCGACACCGACCGTGACCGTCCGCTCCGAGGGCACCATGTCGCCTCCGGCGAAGACCCCGGGGCACCCGGTCATCATCGAGGTGGAGACCACGACCGTCCCGTCGGCCTTGAACTCCACACCCGGCACGTGACGCAGGAACCCGGTGTCGGCGTCCTGGCCGACGGCGAGGATCAGGGTGTCGGCGGCGAGCCGCTCCATCCGTCCGGTGGGCTGGGGGAACCCCTTCTCGTCCAGCTCCATGACCTCCACGGTCAGCTCGGGACCATCGAAGGCGGTGATGGTGTGCAGCCAGCTGATCCGCACCCCCTCGCGCTCCGCCGCCTCGGTCTCCTCCTCTTGGGCCGGCATCCGCTCCCGGTCACGGCGGTAAACGATGAGCGCCTCGCTGGCCCCGAGCCGCTTGGCCACCCGGGCAGCGTCCATGGCGGTGTTGCCGCCGCCGTAGACCGCGACCCTTCGTCCGAGGACCGGACGCCCGCCCGCCGCCACCTCGCGCAGGAAGGGCACCGCGTCGATGATCCGGCCGGCGTCCTGTGCGGGGATGTCGACGTGCTTGGAGAGGTGGGCGCCGACGGCCACGAAGATGGCATCGAACCGGCCGTGCGCCCGCTCGGCGGCGAGGTCGGTGACCCTGTGGTCGAGCACGAAGCGCACCCCCAGCGCCTCGATGCGGGCCAGCTCGCCGGCCAGCACGTCGCGCGGGAGCCGGTATTCGGGGATGCCGTAGCGCATCATCCCGCCCGGCTCGGGACTCAGGTCGCGGATCTCCACCTGATGACCCTGGCGCGCCAGCTGGTAGGCGGCGGAGAGTCCGCTCGGGCCCGCTCCCACGACCAGCACGCGCTTGCCGCTCGGGGAGGCGGGGGGGGGCAGCGGCCAGCCGGAGCTGAGGGCCAGGTCGCCGAGGAAGCGCTCGACCGAGTGGATCGAGACCGAGCTGTCCAGCTCGGCGCGGTTGCAGACGTCCTCGCAGGGGTGGTAGCAGACCCGCCCGTGGATGGCCGGGAGCGGGTTGTCGGCGACCAGCTGGCGCCAGGCCTCCTGGTGGTGGCCTTCGCGGACGAGGCCTAGCCACGCCTGGATGTTCTCCCCCGCCGGGCAGCCGGCGTTGCAGGGAGGCAGGAGATCGACGTAGGTGGGACGGCGGCTGCGAACAGGGCCCGCTCGCTGGGTGCCGTGGGCGAGGTCGGGAAGCTGCGTCAACTCAAGACGGCGAAGGCTCATCTCTCAACTCCGGCCCATCGGTTCGGTCGCCGCCGCTCGATTGCGGCTCGTCAACTCGGTCACCCCATCAGTCCTGAGAGGACATCCGGGGAAGGGCCCACCCGGGGCGCGGGAGGGAGTTCGATGAGCGCACGGCGGCGCACATGCTAGCCGCCCCGGCCGATAGCGGGGTGCGGTGGAACCTTCGGCACTCCGCCAGGCAGCCGCGGTGCCGCTACGACGAGGTGCCGGTCCCCCGGACGCGCACCCTCACCCGCACCCGTTTCGGGCCGCGAAGGTGCCAGGCCCGGCCCGCGAGGTCGCGCCTGAACTGATCCACGCCGGCGGCGCGGCACAGATCGTCGATCCGCGCCCTCGCCAGCTGCTCGGTGGTCCATGGGTTCATAGTCATATCGGTATCTTTGCATGGAGACGGTTCAATGTCAAGGTACATCGTGATATAGTTGTCTGGCTATGCCGTTCTACCACGACCAGGAGGCCGCCGCCGAGCGCCGGCACGACGTGGCGGTGGCGGGGTCCATCGCCGTCGAGCTCGACTGGGTCCTGCACGCGGCCTCCCAACCCTCCTTCCGCCGGGATCACGCCACCCTGGGCAGGATCTACGACGAAACACCCCGGCTGGGCGAGCGGGTGCGCGCCCTGTGGGGGGCGCTGGAGACGACGACAAACCGCGGTGACTCGATGGAGCTGGCGGTCCTGGCCCACCACGGAGGGCTGCTCTTCTCGCTCGATGCGGAGGAGCTGCTGGAACGGTTGGAGGATCTCTGCGTCTCGGCACCGCTTGAGCTGCGACTTGCCTCGGAGACCGAGGAGGATCGGACGGCCCTGCGCAACCGCCTGGCCCGGCTCCGCTCCTCGGCGGAAGCACGGCGCGCCTACGCCGAGGTCGTGCGCGACGTCTGGTCCGCGATCAGGCCGGATTGGATACGGAACGGTCTCCGCTCGGTCGAGGCCGCGGTCGCCGCCCGGCGCGAGATCCAGCACCGCGGCGCCTCCTGGCAGGAGCTCGCCCACAGCGCCCACACGCCGGGGGGCCACCTCCTCGAGGACCTGGTCGCCTCCCTCCCCCAGGAGGGCATCATCGCGGTGGTCCCCGCCTACTTCGCCCATCTGGGGTCCCTGGTGGATCTGCCCGGGATGGTGCTCATCGGGGTGCGAGCGGAGGGCAGCGGTGCGGAGGCGCGGGCGCGCACCGAGATCCTGGCTCGACGTTTGAAGACCATCTCGGACCCGACCCGGCTCGCCATGGTGGAGGTTCTGCGCTCGGCTCCGAGCACCGTCACCGAGCTCGCCGCACTCTTCGGGCTGGCTCAGCCGACGGTGAGCAACCACGTGAAGATCCTGCGCGACGCGGGCCTCGTCGCCAACTCGACGGAGGGCGGACACCGCGTGCTGGTCCTCCAGAGGGACGCGCTCGACACGCTCCTCGACGGTCTCCAGGGGCTGGTCGCTCCGTCCCGTCAAGCCGACCCGACCAGCCGCACCGCGTCGCCTGACCCGGAGCGGCCGCCACGCGACGGCATCGGCTGAGCCGCCTCACCCGTCCGGAGGACGCGCCGGCGCCCTGTGCGGGCAGAGTGCCATGATCGGCCAGTGAACAGTTCGCCGAACAGTTCGCCGGCCGGGGTCAGGCCCCACCACGCCATCACCGTCATCCTGGTGGCCATCGTCGCCGTGGTCCTCGCCTACGTCGTCCTGGGCTGGGTGGTCGGAGTGGTCCTCTTCCTGGTCAGGACGGTCGTGGTCCTCGCGGTGATCGCGCTGACCGTCTACCTCGTGCTGCGCTGGGCGGGACGCGGCGCCAGCTGACCACCGCGGACGGGGGGACAGGAGGGAACCGACCATGCCGGGACACATCACCGTCCGCTCCATACCCGGCCGCATCGCGACCGGCGCCTTCATCCTGCATTCCGGGACCGGGAAGTGGGATCTGCCGGCGGAGCGCGCCGCGGCCCTCCACATGATGGCCGCCGGAGCCTTCCCCTTCCTCAGCAAGATCCCCGCGTCGGCGTTCGTCAAGCTGCTCTCCGTTTCCGAGGTCGCCACCGGGGCCGTGCTGCTCTCACCTTTGGTGCGCGACCGCCGGGCCGGCGCGGCGCTGACCGCCTTCTCGGCTGGGCTGCTCACCATGTACTGGCGCTCCCCGGCGTTGCGCAAGGCGGGCAGCGTCTGGCCCACCCCCGCCGGTCTCCCCGTCAGCAAAGACGTCTGGATGCTCGGCATCGGCCTCGGGCTGATCGCCGGCGACTGCGGCTGCGGGAGATCCCGATGACGCCGCCACCGGTGGAAGAGGCCGCTTCAGAGGGCTGACCCGCGTCCTCAGACCTGGATCGGTCCGGCGCGGCAGTGCGTCTCGACGAGCGCGGCGGCGGCCTCCTTGGCCGCCCGGGCGGCGGACGGGTCTCCGTCGAGCACGCCCTCCGCGAGGGCACCGTCGAGCAGCAGGGTGAGCGCTCGCGCGAGTGCCGCCGGATCACGCGCACCGCCCTGCGCCGCGGTGTCGCGCACCCAGGTGCGCACCGCCGCCTTGTGCTCCACGCTGCGCGCATGGAGAAGGCTGTCGGGCGCCGACTCGGCCGCCGTGTTGATGAAGGCGCAGCCGTGGAAGTCGTCCTGCTGGCAGACCGTGAGCAGGGCGTCGAACATGGCGACGAGCCGGGTCCGTGGATCAGGACCGGCCGCCGCGGCGGCGGCCTGGAGCTGCCCGCGCCACCGGGCGTCGACGCGGTCGAGGTAGGCGACGGCGAGGTCGTCCTTGCTCGGAAAGTGCCTGTAGAAGGTGGCCTTGGCGACTCCGGACGCGGCGATGATCGTGTCGACCCCGACACCGCGCACGCCGTGGGCGTAGAAGAGGCGAAAGGCGGCATCGAGAATGCGCTCCCTCGCCTCACCCCGAGGCGTGGGTGAGGGGCGCTGCCCGCCGACCGGGGCCACCATGACGCCGGCCTCCGCCTCAGGCCCTGGCGACGGCGAAGTTGAACTCTCCGCCGCCCAGCTTGCGCATGATCGAGAGCCAGAGCGGCAGGATCATCTCGACGCCACGGGCGGTGGAGAGGCTGCCGAGATCCCAGATCGCGCTGGGCGGCCAGCCGAGCTCACTGAGCAGCTCCGCCACCATCGCCTTGGCGGCCGGGTCGTCACCGGAGACGAACACCGCGTGCTCGCCGGGCACGCGGGCGGGATCGACCATCACCTGGCAGTTCATGGTGTTGAGGGACTTGACCACCCGGGCGGCGGGATAGGCCCGCTGGATCTGCTCCGCGAGGCTGTCGGTGTTGACCACGGAGAGCGAGGGTGGGAAGCCGTTGGAGAAGTCCAGGGTGTTGGCCACATCGAGGATGACCTTGCCGTCCAGGTTGGCGGCGCCGGCGGCAGCCAGCGCCTGGAGCGAGATGCCTCCGGCGGTCGCGTTGATGACCAGCTCCGCCTGCACGGTGGCGCCGTCGAAGGTCGCGAGCTCCACCTGGGGGTTCTCCGCCTGCCACGCGGAGAAGACCGGTGGGCCCGAGCCCTCCTCCGGCGCGGTGCGGGCCAGCGTCGCATCCGGGTCGCGCGTACCGACAGTCACCTGATGGCCGAGCGCAGCCAACCGGCCGGCCAGCGTCTGCCCCACCACGCCCGTTCCCAATACAGCGATCTTCACGTCCGGCTCTCCCTGAGGCGATGCGACGGGGCTCTCTTCGGCGGGCGCCATCGCCGGTGCCCCGCTCGAGGCACGCTAACAGACAGGTCTGTCTAGGTCAAAGGCCCACCCTGCCGGGGGTCGGTTATCGTCGCCCCGTGGGTGAGGTCCGCTGCTTCGGATGTGGCGCGGCGGTGCCGGACGTCGCCGGACCGGTCCACGCGTACATGCTCTCCGCCCCGGGCTGCTGGGCGCTCTACGGCTCTCTGCTGGCCTGGAGAGCGTCCCTCGCGGGGGCGCGGGGAATCGCGACGAGCCAGTACCTGATCGACACCTACGCCGTCCAGCACCCGACCAACCCGGACCGGCGGAACCGCCAGTCGGTGGCGGTGCATCTCATGAGCCTCTGCGCCGCCCTCGAGCACGGCGTCCCGGGGATCCGCCTCCATCATCTGATCGGCGAGTGGACCCACCGGGACTACCCGCTTCTGACGCCGACGCCGGCGAGCTTCGCGGTCACTCTCGCCGGCGTCGCGGCCACTCCTTCGGAAGCCCGGCCCGAGGCGGTCCGCACCTGGGCGGGGGCGACGTGGGTGGACTGGTCCGCGCATCACGAGCGGGTGCGCGGCTGGCTCGCGGACGCCCTCTCCGGGGCCGCCGGGACGGCCTGAGACCGGCGTCAGCGGCTCTCGGTGGCGAGCCGGAGCCCGAGCCCGATCAGCACCACCCCGGTGGCCCGCTCGAGGCCACGCCGTACGCCCGACCGGCTCAGCCAGCCGACTCCGCGATCGACCATCACGACCACGACACTCAACCAGACGGCGGTCTCGATCGCGAACCAGGCCCCGAGCAGGATGGAGAACTCCCGCGCCGGCACCCCGGCCGGGATGAAGCCGGGAAGGAAGGCGACGAAGAAGGCCCCGATCTTCGGGTTGCAGAGGTTGGAGATCAGGCCGTTGACGTAGGCGCGGCGCGTCCCCACGCCGGCCGACGGTCCGCGCTCGCCGAGCTGCCTTTCGGTCCCGGTGCGATGGCGGGGCCAGAGGCTCGCCGCCCCCAGCCAGATCAGGTAGGCGGCACCGGCGAGGCGGAGGAGGTCGTATCCCACGCGGCTCGCGGCGATCAGGGATGACACCCCGATGATGGCCGCCGCGGCCCACGCCAGCAGGCCGGTCAGGGTGCCGGCAGCCGTGTACCACCCAACCCGCCGCCCGCCACGCAGGCAGTTGCGCGCGACCAGCATGCTGTCCGGCCCGGGAGCGAGGATCAGGAGGGTCGCCGCGACCGTGAACCCGAGCAGTGCCGCCGTCATGCGGCCACCCTATCGCAGCCGGCCAGGAGGCGGCTGAGCTGACAGCGGGAGACGGGGCTCGAACCCGCAACTTCAACCTTGGGAAGGTTGCACTCTACCGTTGAGTTACTCCCGCGCGGGCCAGGGGGACGAGGATACCGCCCTTCCCGATGGCGGCGCCACACCGCCGCGGCGGGACGGGATCCGGCAGCCAGGCCGGATGGTGCCGGCCAACCGGGAGGCCGCCCACGCCCGGCCCTCCACCGGTCAGGAGCGCGATGCGGGCCGCTGGACCAGCGCGATGAGCGCGGCGACGATGACCCCGGCCCCGCCCAGGATGGCCCCGGTTTCCCCGATCTGCTTCCAGATGTCGGAGAGGAGGGCGGTGTTGAGATGCTCGAGAGCCGACTGCAGTGAGGATCCCTTGCTGTTGGTGTAGACGGCGAGAGCCGCGAGGGAAAGCCCGAAGGCGATCGCGACGAGGGAGATGACGAAAGCGGAGATGGCGGGGCCGACGCCACCCCTGCGAGCCGCGCGACGCAGGATCAGGCCCGACGCCAGACCGACGACCACCGCGAGCTCGGCCAGCAGGAGGCTGGTCTCCAAGGCCGCGGCGACCCACAGTGCCGCAACCACGAGACCCACCACCAGCCCGGCCAGCGAGGCGAGGAACAGGCTCGGCCGGTGAGTCGGGGCGATGACCGCCGCCGGGATCGATCCGGGCCCGGATCCCGGCGCGGCAGTGGACGCCACGGGGGAAGCTGGAGAGGCGGCGGCACCCGCGCCGGACGCGGGCCTCGCCCACGGGGAGAGCGCTGAACCGGACTCGCCCGCGGCACCCGCTGCGAGGCTGGAGGACGACCGGGGAGCCCAGGTGCCAGACGGGCCGACGACCGGTGTGGCGATGCCTGGCCATCCCGGCACCGCCGGCTCCGGGCCCGGGGCGGCGGCGGGCCTGGGCGGGGCTCCCGACGCGGCGTACGAAGGTGGAGATGGCATGGGGGGCGGCGCGACCGGCGGGGGCGCGAAGGACGATGCCGGCACCGGGGGCGCGGGGGGCGCCGGCGGCGCGAAGGGCGGCGGGAACGCGGATGGCGCGGGCGGCGGGAACGATGCCGTGGACCCGGGAGGCGCACTGGGAACCGTCAACGCCGGCGTGGCGGGCGGCGGGGGTGGGCCAGACGCCGGGGACGGTGTGACCGGCAGCTGGGTGGCCGGGCGCCACGGCGCGGTCGGAGCGGTCGGGGGCATGGATGCCGCCGGCCCTGCGGAGGCGGGCTGGATCACCGGCGGCTGAGGTCGGCCGAGCGGGGGCCGGGGCTGACCGAGTGGCGCCGTGACCGTCCCCGGCGGCACGCCCGGGCTCCATGCGGGCGGAGCCGAACCACCGCGGGCAGGTGGCCCGTCCGGCAGTGTCCGCTCTGCCCAACCCGGCGACGCCGGGGGCATCGCGGCGGGTGGACCGCCGCCCGCCATGGTCGGGGGAGCGGACGCGGCGGACGGCGCCGCGGGGCGGGTGGCCGGGGCCACGGCGGGCGCGGCGGCGGGCGGCGGCATTCCGGCGACGGCCGCAGCCGGGCCGGGCTCCCCCTGCCCCGCCCGAACCCCCCACGCCGGGGTCCCCGGAGCGCTGCCCTCCGCCGCCGGCTCTCCGGCCACCGGAGGAGACGTGTCGGGGACCGGATAGGTCATCCCACCCCGGTAGCCCACCCGCTCCCGCGTCCCCCAGGTGGGAAGTCCCAGGGCGGAGGGATCGGTGATGGCGGCGGCCGCTGCGGGTGGCGCCTGATCGGTCGGGCCAGGACCGGGAGGGACGAGGTCAGCCGGTGGCGGGGGCGCCATCCGGGCGTGCAGGGGGCCGGATGGAGCCAGAGCCGCCGCCTGGTCGTCGGCGAGGATATGTCGCATCTCGGTCCGGGTGGGCGCCTCCAGCGGGGTGCCGGTCGGGTACCCCGACATCTCCGGGACGATGGGCGCGTAGTCGGCTCCCGGGGAGTCGGCGTAAGGGTCCGCACCGTACTGAGCGGAGCCGGGGGCGGCCGGCTCGGCGGCCGCTGTGGCGGGGTCCGCGACGGGGTGGCCGGTCCCCGGGTGGATGAGGGGGACCTTGCAGTTGGGGCAGACGGTGCGCCCGTCGTACCACTTCCAGCAGCGGGTGCAGACAAGCTGGTCTGGCATTGGAACGCATGATGCTCCCCAACCCCCCGACCATCCCCTTTCGTCACTCCGGCGTAACGCGCCGACGGCGCGGGGACGGGCCGGCGGGGGGGTGAGCAGCGGGCCGCATGGGGTGAGTACCATCGCCGGAGTGCTGACCGCGTTCCTCTTCATTGTCTGCGAGCCGGGGGCGATCGGCCGCCTGGGCCGGGCTCTCGCGGACACCGCGGGGGTCGCCGAGGTGTACACGACCACCGGTTCGGCCGACTTCATCGCGGTGGTCCGGGTGCCCGACCTCGACGCGCTGGCAACCGTCGTGACCCAGCACATCGCAGGAATGCCCGGCATCGTCCGCACCGACACTCACATGGCGATCCGCTCCTACGGGAGGAGCGACGAGACGGCCGGCTTCGATATCGGAGTTGACTAGCGCATGAGAGCTCGGTGCGTTGATGGCCCCCAAACCGGCACAGCGCGCGGAGCGCGCCCGGCGCCGAGCGGCGCCGAGCGGGAGGTGAGCCCCGTGCGGCTTTGCCGCCGCGGCGCGGAGGGCGCAGCGCCCTCCTGTCAGGACCAGGGGTCCCCGCGCCGCCTGCGGCGTGGGGATTGACCCCGATGCCTGACCAGACTTTCGCGCCCACTCCCGATGTCACGGCGGGCGCCGGCGTCACCGCGATGACCGGGCGTGGGCGGATGGTGGCGGCGCTTCGCCGGCAGCCGGTCGACCGAACCCCGGTGTGGTTCATGCGCCAGGCGGGGCGCTGCCTCGCCGCCTATCGCGAGCTGCGGGAGCGCTACGACATCCTCACCATCACCAGGACCCCGGAATTGTGCTCGCGGGTGACCCTGATGCCGGTCGATGAGCTGGGCGTCGATGCCGCCGTGCTCTACGCCGACATCATGCTGCCCCTCGTCGGCATGGGGGTGCCCTTCTCCATCGACCCCGGCGTGGGGCCGATCATCCACGAGCCGCTCCGCTCCGCTGCCGATATCGCCCGCCTGGTGGTCGTCGAATCCGCCGAGGAGGCGACCCCCGAGCTCTTCACCGCCATCCGCGCCATCCGGCGCGAGCTCGGCGAGAGAGCGGCCGTGATCGGCTTCGCGGGGGCTCCATTCACGGTCGCGTCGTACCTGATCGAGGGCCATCCCTCACGCGACTACGCGCGCAGCAAGACGCTGATGCACGGCGAGCCGGAGCTGTGGGACCGGCTGATGGAGAAGCTCACCGAGGTGACCGTGCGCTACCTGCGTGCCCAGGTCAGGGCGGGAGTGGACATCCTCCAGCTCTTCGACTCCTGGATCGGGGCGTTGAGCCGGCGCGACTACGAGGCCCGGGTGCTCCCCCACGTCCAGCGGATCTTCGCCGGGATCGCCGGAACCGGTGTCCCCCTCATCTACTTCGGCACCGGCTGCTCTCAACTCCTGGAGAGCATGGCGGCCGCGGGCAGCGACGCCGTCTCGGTCGACTGGCGCCTGCCGCTCGACGAGGCATGGAAGCGCATCGGACCGGGGCTCGGCATCCAGGGCAATCTCGACCCCACGGTGCCGCTCGCGCCGTGGCCGGTGGTGGAGCGCGAGACCCGGCGGGTGCTCGCCGAGGCGGGCGGCCGCGACGGTCACGTCTTCAACCTCGGCCACGGGGTCCTGCCCGACACCGACGCCGCCACGCTCCGGCGGATCGTCGATCTGGTCCACCAGGAGACCGCTCGCTGATGGGCTCCACGACCGGAATCCTCCTGCTCACCTTCGGCTCCGCGGTGACTGCCGAGCAGGTGCCGGCGTACCTGCGCAGCGTCCGGGGCGGCAGCGATGCCGACCCCGAGCTCACCGCCGAGTTCGAGCGCCGTTTCCGCCGGATCGGGCACTCCCCGCTGCTCGAGATCACGGCCCAGCAGGCCGCCGCCCTGGACCGCCTCCTCGCCGAACGTCACGGGGCCGGGGCCTTCTCTGTGTCGGTGGGGATGCAGCACTCGGCGCCCTGGATCGCGGACGCCGCCGACGCCATGGTGGCGGCGGGGATCACGACGATCCTCGGCATCGTGCTGGCGCCGCAGTACTCGCGACTCATCCTCTCCGGGTATCAGCGCGAGATCGACCGGGCGCGGAGCCGCCATCCCGGGCTGGAGATCGCGGTGGCGGGAGCCTGGCACACCATGCCCGGCTGGATCGAGGGGCTGAGCGACCGGATCACCGAGGCGCTGGCCGAGGCCCCCGCGGGCCCGCCGGGCACGGCCACGCTGATCTTCACGGCTCACAGCCTGCCGCGCAGCGTCGTCGATCGGGACCCGGGCTACCTCGACCAGCTCCACGAGACCGTCGGTGCGGTGGTCGACCGCCTCCGGCTCCCCGCGGGGAGCTGGCGGTTCGGCTGGCAGAGCGCGGGCCATTCGCCCGCTGAATGGCTGAAGCCCGATCTCCTCGACATCCTTCCCGAGCTGGCCGCAGCCGGGGCGAAGGAGGTGCTGGTGGCCCCGGTCCAGTTCGTCTCCGACCACCTGGAGACGCTTTACGACATCGACGTCGCCGCGGGTGAGCAGGCGGCCGAGCACGGCATCCGGCTGCGCCGGATCGCCATGCCCAACGCCTCCCCGGCGATGATCCGCGGGCTCGCCGAGGTGGTCGAGCGTGAGCTGGTGGGAACGGTCCCCGGGTAACCTCGCCGGAGGGTGCGCCCGGCCCACCGAGGGCCGGAGGGGCGGGCGGGACGTGGCCGGCGCCACTTGATAAGGTCCCTGCCCATGGGACGGCGCTGCGCATGAGCCGGTGGGGCGGATTCGTCTACCGGCACCGGTGGTGGGTGCTGCTCACATCGCTGGTCCTCTTCGTGGCGAGCCTGGGGCTGCTGAGCCGGGGCGGCACGCTGAAGAACAGCGACACCTTCCACTTCGAGTCCAGCCATGCGCTGACCCTGGAGGCTCAGCAGCTGCCGACCTCGATCGCGAACGGATTCGAGCTGGTGCTCGGCAGCCCCTCGCTCACGGTGGGCAGCCCGGCCTTCGAGTCGGCGGTCTCGGCCGCACTGGCTCCACTGCGGCACGACAGCACGGTCCAGACCATCCTGCTGCCACCGCTCAGCAGCCCGAGCGCCCAGAGCCCGCTGATCTCCGCCGACCGGCACTGGGTGGCTGCCGAGGTGGAGCTGAATCTCGCCAACTTCGCCGACGC
>Ga0181529_10003233_pt1 | contig 18751 bp, 8 predicted proteins | sample PEATcosm2014_Bin_36_FD_119763 | JGI IMG/M metagenome (GOLD analysis project Ga0181529, IMG submission 119763) | Peatland microbial communities from MTU Mesocosm Facility, Houghton, MI, USA - PEATcosm2014_Bin10_30_metaG | ecosystem: Environmental > Terrestrial > Soil > Wetlands > Peat | place... | reverse complement strand
TCCGTTTTTTACAATTCACCACAAACGCAGGCAGCGCCTTGGTCTAGCAATCCGATAGGCGTCCCTGGCAATTGGATTTGGTGTGGGTGTATAGTTTCGTGACACAGAAGTGCAAATTGAAACTCCGGATAAGTGTCCCCATGAATGTCATTAAATACATCCTCGTATCAGTGCTGTTGGTGAGCCCAGTAGCGGCGCAGGTGCGTCCCTGGCAAGCGATCTCCGATCCGACCGCGGCAGAGGCCGCCGCAAAGTTTGCCGCGCCGCCTGCGGAGTACAGTTCGCAGTTCGATTGGGGCTTTAGTGACAAGTTGACTCCAGAGAACATGGGGGCCATCCTCGACCATGCCAAATCTCTGGGAGTGATGGGGGCTTACATCGAGCCTAAGGTCGGTAACACGCCTTACCTTTCTCCTGGTTATTTCAATGCGGTGAAGGATTTGGTCGCGCAGGCCAAAACGCGCGGCATGTATCTATGGTTCGACGACGACGGCGGATATCCCTCCGGGTTTGCCGGCGGCAAATTCTCCGATGAGCGCCCAGACTTGCGCATGCAGGCCTTGGTCGCACCGCAGCACATTGCGGTTACGGCCGGCCAGCAGTACTCCTACACCCTCGACCCCCGCACCATCAGTGTGCTGGCGGTAAACCGCGATTCCGGCGCTACACAGGTGCTGGACAGTTCGTCCGGCAGTGTGAACTGGACCGTACCCGCGGGCAACTGGGAGATTGTTCTGGCACGTTCGCAGTTCCGCTCCGGCCCTACGCGCTCGGCCAACAATAAGACGGGTGCGAAGGACGGCACCCACTCACTGATGGACTACCTGAATCCGGAAGCAGACAAACTTTTTATTCAATGGCAATTCGATGCCTACAAACAGGCGGTTGGCGACGAGATGGGGAAGACCGTACTTGGCTTCCGGGGCGACGAGCCAGCCTTCGGCTTCAACCCATGGTCGCCGGTTCTGCTTGCCGAGTTTCAGAAGCGAAAGGGCTACGATTTGCGGCCCTACCTAGGAACAATTTCTTCGATCAACATTGGCCGCGCACCTCGTCCTGCGCCAGGCGCGGTGCCTGCGGCTGGCGGCGCTGGGCTGGCTACCGTGCCCGCAGTGCCTGCAACCGGCAGCCCTGAGCCGGCCAACATCAATCTGGATGAGGGCCACCGTGTGTTCGCAGACTACTACGACGTGTGGTCCGATCTCTTCGGCGAGAACTTTTTCGGCGCGGAAGGCAAATGGGCCGCAGCCAACGGCGTCGAAATGCAGACCCACATCGAACACGAGGAGGTGCTGCCTCAACTAGCTACCGCCGACGGCGATTTCTTCAAGTGCATGCGAGACATCCAGGTGCCCGGCGTCGACACCATTTGGCACCAGATCTGGCACGATGTGGTCGCCGATTATCCTAAATTGGCGTCATCGGCGGCCCATGTGGACGGACATCCGCGCTCGATGACGGAGGCCTTTGCGGCCTACAATCCGCAGCCTGACTTCAAGGAGGCCGGCTGGATTCTCAACCACCTTCTGGTGCTCGGCATCAACCGTATCGAATATATGGGCATGGGCGGAACAGGTCCGGGCCGCGGCTTTTATGCCGATCCCGGCTTTCCCGCGCTCTCCGCCCAAGTCAATCGCGCGGGCTATCTGCTGGGTGAAGGCAGACCCGCTGCGCAGATCGGGGTTTACATTCCTTCGACGAGCTTCTGGTTCAACGACTCTGCGGCGAACACGTCCTTCCTCGCTATCGTCCACCAACTGCTGGAGCACCAGCGGGACCTCGACTTTGTCGACGAATACTCGCTGTCGAATACGTTCAAACTGCAAGGCCGCGAGCTGGTCAACCTGAGCGGGCAGGCGTATCGCGCCATTTTGGTCCCGCCGGTGGATGCCATGTCGAAGGCTGCGCTGGATAATCTGCACGCCTTCGCCAAGGCCGGCGGCAAGGTGATCTTTTTCGGTCGCGCGCCCAGTCTGGTGATGGATAAAAACTTTAAGACGGCCACAGGGCCGGCCGATATCAGTTGGGCGAAGCTGGAGCCGGGGACGGAGATCACTGCACAAATTTTGGCAGAGCTGCCCGCGCCGGATGTGGCGCTCGACCAGGCCACCACATGGCTCAAGTACAACCACCGGCGGCTCAAGGATGCCGATGTGTATTTCTTCTTCAACGAAGGGGAACAACCGTTGTCGCTGAAGACGACTGTGGTCAACCGCGGTACGTCGAAGCAGGCACAGTTGTGGGACACCGCGAGTGGCAAGGTTGAGCCCTGGGCGGGAGCCGCCTTTGCCAACGGCAAGACCACACTGCCGCTGGAGTTGCAGCCCTGGGGTACCAAGATGGTGGTGGTACGCGACGGAGGAAAGTAGACCCACGGCGCAAAATGTGTCCCCTTTCTCCGCCGGCTCATCTTCAAGGAGGCAATCCCGCCAGTATCTTTTGGGCCAATGCCCAATTGCGGACTCCTGGCCTATGTCTTCATGCTCGTGAAATCGATCCCACGTCGAATTGTGGAGCATCACGCAGGCGTTTTCGCTCTCGGAAATTGACTGACCAAATCCCAAGAGTTTTCCCAATTGGGATTGCGACAACCCCACACTCCTTCGCAACGCAATGAATCGTTCAGCGACGGCAGATTTGTTCTGATGCTTGGCTTCTGTGGTCATCTTGGGTCTTTAGATTGTGTGACGAAAGACGGTGAATTACCACCATGCTAGACATCGTGGTGGCTACCATCCGCAACCTCGATGCATGATACGCCGCCTTCGACGTGAAGCCGGGCGACAACCTCTATCTTGCTCCAGTCGACCAGCCCGTATCTGGTAGCGTCTAGCCAATGATCCAGACGACGACCTGTTGGGTGCCCATTCATCGTGTCTTTGTCTCATGCGATGGGGATGTCCGGCGTGCTTACCCGCCTGAGTGAGAATGGGTTGGCTCGTACCTCGCACGAACCACCCTCCTAGCCCTCCAATCCTTTAAGCATCCGTTCCCGCAGCATCTGGTTCGCGCGCGTCTGATGGAGAACTCTCGGTCACCTCTCTGTACAGAAGGCAGCTGCTCCCTCAGGATTGCGAATAGTGCTACATTGTCCCATTTTGCCTTCAGGCGACTTGCATCGCAGCTATATGATCGGACCTCTTGAATCTGATGTCGAATGATCGTCGGCCCTCTTCAAGCTCGGTTCTTGCCGAAGGCTAACACGCAGGTTGGTTCAGATATACCGGGGACCATCAGGCCGCGCTACACTAACAAACGAACCGGCTCAAATGATCGGACAGTGCATGTCTGCTGGGTTCTGAACGCTGCAAATATCCATGTAAATGATCGATTCAAATTTGGCCTGATTGAGAAGCCTTCTTAGGCAAATATTTGTTTCACTCATCCGGCAAAGATAGGATCCGATGAAAAAAGAGGCTACGGAAGTTACGCGCAGGGATTTTCTAAGGACAACCGCCATTCTCACCGCAACCGCTGCGGCGGGCCACGCCATGGACTTGCCGGGCATGGGCGGAAGCACGGAAGCGATCGCGCAGTTGCCTTACCCAAAGGAAGTCACGATGGTGCCGGTGTTCCCATACGGCGCGGTTTACTTTCGTAAATCGAACCCGCCTGCGGAGGCGTGGGCGCGGGACCACGCGACGGCAGCGCGCGTGGGCATGAACACGTTTCGCCATTGGTTTCTGTGGGGAGCGATCGAGGTCACGCCGGGAAAATTCGACTGGGCCGACTACGACCGGATGATGGACCTGGCGGAGGCGAACGGGCTGAAGGTGATCATCGCGGAGTTCACAACCAATGCGCCGGAGTGGGCGTTTCACAAGTACGCGAGCGCAAGGTATAAGTCGAGCGATGGATCGTTCGCGAACAGCAGTGTCGGAGATAGCACGGAGGTGAGTGGTTTTCCGGGGCTGTGCTACGACAACCCGGAGGCGCAGGCGGCGGCGGAGAGATTTTTGACGGCATTGATTTTGCGCTACAGAAACCATCCAGCGTTGCTTGGGTACGACATATGGAATGAGAACGAAGGGCATACAAATTGCTACTGCGAAGGCACCAAGCGGAAGCTGCGCGAGTGGCTGCAGACACGTTATAGGTCGCTGGAGGCGGTGGGAAAAGTGTGGGGACGGTACAGCTACGAAACGTGGGACGATGTTGACCCTCCGAAGAGTTCGGACGGATATGGGGCGAGCCTTGACTGGCGGGAGTTTGGCGTCGACGATGTGTTCCGATTGCTAAAGTGGCGCGTCGATCTTTTTCGCAGGCTCGATCCGCATCACCTGATATGCTCGCACGGCGGGGGGAGCGCGCTGGATGCGTTGGCTTCGGAGGGGCACAATGACTGGCGGTCGGCGGCGCTGATGGATGTATGGGGACTGACGTGGGTGGCTTCGCGGCATGGTAATGAGCCGTGGCTGCAATACCAGGCGATGGACGTGGCGCGGGGGGGCGCGCGCGGCAAACCGTTCTGGCACGCGGAGGCAGAGGGTGGGCCGCTGTGGATGCAACCGCAGGTGATTGGGCGACCGCGCGAAGACGGACGCCAGCCGGATGCAGAGGACGTGCGCATCTGGAACATGATCTCGTGCGCGGTCGGCGCGCGGGGCATTTTTTATCCGCGCTGGAGGGGGATGCTAAATGGACCGCTGTTCGGGGCGTTTGGGCCCTTCGCGATGGATGGCTCCGTCACTCCGCGAGCTGAGATGTGCGGCAAGGTGGCAAAGTGGGCGAACTCGCACGCGGAGGTGTGGAAGTCGTATCCGGTAACGGGCGACGTTGGCCTGGTGTTCGTTCCGGAGTCGGAGCTGTTCAACTCAGTGCAGCAGGGCGCAACGGCATACTACGCGCAGTCGATCCGCGGGGCGTACCAGGCGTTCTTTGACCAGAATATTCAGGCGGATTTTGTCGCGCTGGAGAATATCGACGAGTACAAGCTTGTGTATCTTGCGTATCCGGTAATGCTGAAGCGCGGGACCGCGGACCGGTTGAAACAATATGTGCGCAATGGAGGAACATTAATCTGCGAAGGGCTGCCCGCGTACTTTGGCGACGGCGGGTGGGTGGGAACGGTGCAACCGAACTTCGGGCTGGATGATTTGTTTGGCGCGCGCGAGAAGGAGGTGGAATTCGACCCCGACCTTTCGGAGCAATTGATGTTTGAGGTGCGGGGGAACAAGGTTTATGGCCGCTACTTCCGGCAGGACTATGAGCTGACAGGAGGAAAGGCCGCAGGGCAGTATTCAAATGGAAACACCGCAGCGGTGGAGAATTCATTTGGGCAGGGGCGGACGTTGCTGATGGGATCCTTTCCCGGCGCGGGATACTACCTGCACCACGGCGCGGCAACGAAGGAGTTGTTTGCCGGCTTCCTGAAACTTGCCGGACTGGCGCAGCAGGTTGTGATTGACGATCCCACTTTGCAGGCGCGGCTGCATGAGGGAGCGGGCGGCACACATATTTGGGTGACGAATCCGACGCGGGAGGAGAAGAAGGTAACGGTGACGTTGGCTGCGGGCGAGTTCAAGTCCGCGGAGGATGTGTGGGGCGGCGTTGCGATTGTGCAGAGTGGACAGCAATTCTCGATGAGCGTGCCCGCGCGCGATGCGGTAGTTGCGATGCTGCGGTAGGATTGGTGCTCTGAGTTAGGGTGGACGCCATTCAAACAGGGAAAGATAAATGGCGACCACCAGCAGGACATTCGACACACAGACCGCGGGTTTTACAGCTGCCGACTTCGTCGCCTTACGAATCTAGGGGCCGAGGTACCGAGGGCATGGGAGCCGGATCGAAGAATTGTTATTGTGCTGGCCAGTCCACGACTCTTGGAACCTGAATGTCGCACGCCACGTCAGAAGCAATTTGCAATTGCTCAGCTTCTAACATTTTAGCGAGGGAGGATGGGACAATGCAGCGGAGAGATTTTGGGAAAGCACTTATCGGCGGCACTGTTGGGGCTGCGCTCGGCGGTCTCGCAGATGCGGTTCCGGCATTCGGGCAACCGCAGAAAAAGCTTACCGCGCGCAAGAACACCAAGATGCACGTAGGAGCGGACTACCATGTCATCGAAGGCACGACTCTGACCAGTAAGGAGAATCTCGAGTACAATCTGCGCTTCGGGGTAAAGTCCCTCAGCCCCGATCCTGACCAGGAGGCGCACCGCGGCAAAGGAGCGCGTTTCGACGCATTCATTCCCGTCGAGGGCCCGCTCGGCGGAGCCTTCGACACGGATGTACTCAAGCAGATGAAGGACAACTGTGACGCCGTTGGTATGTGGCTCGAAGCTCTTCGCATGGACTCCGGTTACATCATCCTTAAAGACCCCTCCGATCAGGACAAGAAGCTCGATCAGATCTGCGACAACATTCGCAAAGCTGCGCAGGTCGATGTTCGTATTATCAGCTACCACTGGACCATGATTCCCATTCGCCGCAACGGCACTGCTCCCGGTCGCGGCGACGCAGTCTACTCCACTTTCAAGCTGGAAAACGACTGGAAGAATCTGCCTGTCGGCATGGCAGGTCCGGTCAGTTACAACGAATACTGGGAAAGGATCGAGAAGTTTCTGAAGCGCGTGATTCCAGTCTGTGCGGAATACAAGGTTGCCATGGCGAACCACCCCTATGATCCGCCTGGACTTCCATACGGTTATGAAGGCGCGGAAAACTTCGACTCTCCGTCCATCTATACCGCTTACAAGAAATACGAGCAGATGGTCGACAGCCCTTGGAACGGCTTCCAGATGGACCTCGGCGTCATCGGCGAAGGTTCGACCGACGTCAACAAGACCGAGCCTCCCCTGGTGCAGTACATGGCCGAACGCGGAAAGATCAAGCAGGTCCACATGCGCAATATCAAGGGCGGGTTGAACAACTTCCAGGAGGTCTATCCCGACGAGGGAGTCATCGACTTCTTCAAGATCATGCGGATCTTCCGCGACACGGGCTATGAAGGGTCCTTCCTACCCGATCACATGCCTTCAAGTCCCGGAGATCCTGGCAAACTTCAGGCATACGCATTCGGCTACGGCTACATTCACGCGCTCATCAATTCCGTTAACTCCGAGGTCTAATAGTCTCACCGCCCCCCTAGTTACTGATGATTTCTTCGCTGGCGCCGTAGCCCCGCGGCGAAGTCGTTGCGGACGCTCATACCGTTAATGGCGACCCCGTTCATAAGCGAGATACGCTTCAAGTAGTAGCGATGGGCCCCGTAATTCCTGTACCAAACTGAATGTTAGTTTTCGGTTGGTTTGAACAGTCTGTAATGTCCTGCCGGTTCAACCGGTTGATGCAACACTAGCCGACCTGTCGGTACCCATGGGGACTTGAGAATTCGATGCTCGAACCTCTGCCGATTCCAGTTCGGCTAACTGCTGGTGCCTTTGCCGCTAAACTGGTATTACCGCACGCTGCCGAAGGCTCTTTGCAGCAGCGGCGGAAGATCAACTATGTTGCCCCGACACTCGTTCGCGCGATTCGCCGCCTTCATCATCTTCTCAGCCGTCTCGTTTGCTCAGTTGCCAACATCTTCGCCGCTGGTCGATCTTGACCGCTCCGCCGCTGCGGCGGACTTCCCGATTGCCGCCGACGGGCGCGCCACGGACCTCTACCTCTCGCCGCAGACGCCCGAAACCGTGCGAGTCGCGGCCGAAGCATTCGCCTCCGATGTGGAACAGGTCACCGGGGTCAAGCCGCTCATGCTGACTTCGCTCGCCGCGCCGCTCCCAGCCAACCTGATTCTTGTCGGTGTGCTTGGCCGCTCGCCGGAGATCGATGCGCTGGTGGCGACCGGTAAGCTCGATGTAAGCGCTGTTTCGGACAAGTGGGAGAGCGCAGTCACAGCAGTGGTGTCGGCGCCGAGGGCCGGGGTAAGGCGTGCGCTGGTGATCGCCGGCAGCGACCGTCGCGGCGCGGCCTTCGCGCTGTTTACGCTCTCGCGCCAGATGGGGGTTTCGCCGTGGGCGTGGTGGGCGGACGTACCGGTTTCCCATCACGCGACGGTATACGTTCGCGCGGGCCAGCATATTCAGCCTGAACCCTCGGTGCAGTACCGCGGCATCTTTCTGAATGACGAAGACTGGGGCCTGCGTCCGTGGGCCTCGAAGAAGATGGATCCTACCGTCGATAACGGAAAAGGCAACATTGGGCCCAATACCTACGAGCGCATCTTCGAGTTGCTCCTGCGCCTTCATGCCAACTCGCTGTGGCCCGCGATGCACCCCGGCTCGCTGCCCTTCAACGCTGTACCGGAGAACGCGCGGTTAGCCGACAAGTGGGGCATCGTCATGGGCTCATCGCATTCCGAAGCCCTGCTGCGCAACAACGTTGGTGAATGGAACGAGGCTGTTCCACCCAATGGTAATGGTCCGTGGAACTTCCAAACCAACAGCACGGCGATGATCCAGTATTGGGACAAGCGCCTGGTCGAGAACGGCAAATTCGACAACTTCTATACCGTTGGCTTGCGCGGCGTACACGACTCCGGACTGGAGGCCATAGGCTCACCCGCGGTGAAGGCAAAGCTCGTAGAGGATGCAATGGCTGCCCAGCGTGCCCTGCTGGCAAAACGAGTGTCACCGGACCTTGCCAAAATTCCGCAAATCATCTGGCTATATAAGGAATCGCTCGATCTGTATCGCGTCGGCATGAAGGTTCCCGACGACGTCACCCTCGGATGGACGGACGATAACTACGGCTATATCCGCGAGCTGCCCAACGCCGCCGAACAGAAGCGTGCAGGCGGTTCGGGCGTCTACTACCACGTCAGCTACTGGGGATCGCCGCACGACTACCTGTGGTTGTGCACCACGCCGCCCGCACTGATCCGCGAAGAGATGACCAAGGCCTACGACCACAATGCGCGCAAATACTGGATTTTGAATGTTGGAGATTTGAAGCCCGCGGAGATCGACATCGACTACTTCATGCAACTGGCGTGGGATGAGCCGGGCATGGCGAAGATGACCCAACGCGAATTCCTAACCCGCTGGGCCGCCGAACAATTCCCGGCGCTTAAATCGAATCCTATGCACACGACGATTGGCACCTTATGGAAAGGCAAACCGGCTGGTACAGTTAAGAAGATTCTCGCCAGTGGGATTGCCGACGCTCTGACCCGCTATTACAGCCTCAGTTTCATTCGCAAGCCGGAATTCATGGGTTTCAACGGCTACAACGATGAAATCAAGCGCACACAATTCAATCCTCTTGTGTGGGGTGGAGATGTGAACGACCCTGAGGCGTTCAAGAACCTGAGCGATCCCGCCATGAATCAAGTTGTTGAGAAGTCGCATATAGACGAGAACCATTTTCGCCTCGCCCAATGGCTCTCGCTAATATACGATGAGCGCGATGTCCGCCCGAACCTTCCGGATGAGTACATCAATGCTTACTTCGAGCTCGTCCAATATCCCATCCAAGCCTCCGCATCGATGAACAACAAGCTCCTCTTCACAGACCTTACTTATCTCGCCGCGCATGATCACGATGAAGCGGCGCTTGCTACGGACACCATTGCAGCTAAAGGACTTAACGGGTTCGCAGCCATCCAAATGCTTACCGAGACATACAACAGCCTCGATGAAGGCAAGTGGGACGGCATGATGTCCGATGCACCGCGTGAGCGACCCGTCTTCGAGATGCCGCACACCGCAACCATGGCGGACGCCGACAAACCGCTGCCTGCGTCGTGGGGCGCTGGGGACGCGGCATGTCAGAGTGTGGGCCGGTCTCCAGCGTCCCCGCCCAACGGTGCGCCAGCCGCCAACTTCGTCGAGCAGCATTGCACTGTTTCCATCAACGCAGCACACTTCACGCACAAATCCGATGCTAAGGCTGCAATATGGAATGCCCTCGCTGATCTTGGCATCTCCGGCGACTCCGTTGTCTATGGCAAACCCGGACTGCTGGCGAATGCCGAAGCGGTAGCATCTGCGCAGGAATCCCCCTGGCTGGACTACGACTTCACCACCACAACTAACGGCCCTGCCACTCTCACCCTTCATCTCCTCCCCACCTTCGCTGTCGACTCGGACCATCGCCTGCGCTACGCGGTCTCTCTCGACGGCCACACCCCTATCGAACTCGACGCGTCCGGCCCGGACGGTCACGGCCCTGACACCGCGACCTGGTCCGCCAATGTCCTGAGCAACTCCGCCATCGCCATTATTCCGCTCGGTCCGCTAGCACCCGGTAAACACACCATCAGCCTCCTGTACCGCGACCCCGGCGTGGTCTTCGAGCACCTTGTACTTACCTTCCCCGGCGCGCCTCCTGCGTATCCTGTGCCTCCGGAGACGCGATAGACGTCACGTGCGGACCTTCGCATTGTCTCGATTCTGAACAGACACGGGAAAGGGCGCGCGGATGCGTGTCCCTCCGCAATAGAATCTCAGAGGATGGCTTGATTTGAGTTTGAAGGAGGTGAGATGAGACGACGTGACGTACTGAAGTCCGGTCTCGCTGCTGGCGCGGCTTCGGGAATGTCTTTGCGAGAGATTGTCTACGGTGAATCCGTGACAGCAGGGCCGGACAGTATGTTCACCGACAGCCGCACTAGTTGGGTGAGTATGCTGGATCGGATCTGCATGCCGCTCTTCGAGGCGCTGAGCGAGAGGCGGCTGAAGGAACTAATGCCGGTCGAGGCGTATCCGGGCGAGCAGCAGCACCGGCACCAGACGACCTATCTTGAAGCACTGGGGCGTACGCTGGCGGGCATCGCGCCATGGCTCGAATACGGCTCCACAACCGGTGCGGAAGGGAACCTGCGAGCGAAATACTGCGAATGGGCGCGTGCAGGGATTGCGTCGGCGGTCGATAAAAAGTCGCCGGACTACATGGACTTCGGCGGCGAACGGCAGACCATAGTGGATACAGCTTTTTTGTCATTGGCGGTCCTGCGCGCTCCGCAAGAACTGCGTCAGAAGCTGCCTGGCGCCGTGCGAACGCAGCTTGCCGATGCGATGCGGGCAACACGTGCGCTGCTTGGAAACTACAACAACTGGCTGCTCTTCGCGGCGATGATTGAGGCCGGCCTGCAAGCGCTGGGTGAGCCATGGGACCGCATGCGCGTCGACTACGCGCTGCGCGAGCATGAGAACTGGTATCTGGGCGATGGGACGTACGGAGATGGTCCGCACTTCCATCAGGACTACTACAACTCGTTCGTCATCCTGCCTTTTCTTCAAGTGTTGATGGATACATTGGGCAAGCAAGAGGCCGCGTGGGATGCGATGGCGGACGATATCCGCGAGCGCGCCATGCGCTATGCTGCGATCCAGGAGCGCATGATCGCGCCGGATGGGACCTATCCTGTGATCGGGCGGTCGATCGCATATCGGAGTGGGGCATTTCAGTTGCTGGCCGATTCCGCGCTACGCCAGGCATTGCCGCCCGAGATCTTGCCAGAACAGGTGCGCGGCGCGTTGACCGCGGTGATGCGCAGAACGCTGACGCCGGCGGAGACGTTTGACGAGAAAGGATGGCTGCGCATTGGGCTGGCTGGGCACCAGCCGTCGCTCGGCGAGGTCTATATCTCCACTGGCAGCCTTTACCTATGCACGGCTGTGTTCCTGCCACTCGGTCTGCCTGCCAAGGATCGATTCTGGGTAGGTCCCGCATTGCCGTGGAGTTCGATGAAGGTTTGGAGTGGTACTGACTTTAAGGCAGACCACGCGCTGGAAGGCCGGCAACGCGGCGATTGATTTCGGCGACCGCAAATCAGATGTCTGAATGACGGCCAGTTTGCACCGTTCCTAGATGTGGCGGCGTTCACTGAGTACTCAGCCGATGCAATACATCCATCGGCCCTGGTGCGGACACTATCGAGCTATACAAATTGCTGGCCCGAATGCATCCGATGCACCATCGATGGATTTTCATAGGAGGCATCTGCGGGGAGCACGCATCTTACTAGCAGCAGGGTTAGACCACCTGCCCGTGAGGCGTAGAAACAATGAATCAACCCGTCCGTCGTCGGCTCACCTTTGCCTTCAGCCTCTGTGTGGCTTTCATGGCCGCCACCATGACCGCGGTTGCGCAATACTACCCACCCCCACCGCCCCCCTATCCGCCACCGTCTGCCCCTCCTCCGCAGTATCCCCAGGGACCAGAATATCCGCCGCCGCCAAGCTCCCCGCCGGCATACCCACGCTACGACAACCATGCCGCCTACCTCTCGCCCTACGTCCTGTTCAGTGCAGGCCACTACTCGGGCCTGGGCGTTGGCAATGGCACCGCAGCCACCCAAAGCGGAGGCATGACGGCCCTCGGTGGCACCTTCGGCGGCTATGTCATATACCCCTCACCCGGTCCCGTCCATCTTGGTGTCGACGCCCGCCTCATCGTCGAAAACAGCGCCAATTCCACGGTCTATGGCAACAAGATCTTCGGCGGCCTGTTCGGCTTTCGTATCGACGGCTCGGATGCCCAACTCCCTATCGTTCCCTACTTCCAATTCGAAATAGGAGGAGTAGGCACCAACAACGGAACCAGTACCACCCGTACGGGCTCCTTCGCCTACCAGGCGCAGTTTGGCGCCGACTTCCCCTTCGCAAGCCAGCAGGTGGCTGCGCGAGTGGAATACGGCACTGGCCAACTGACTGGAATCGACAACACCAATCACACACTACAAACCTTCTCCGCCGGCATCGTGTTCCACATCCGATAGGAGGTTGATACCGCATAACAGCGGCTTTATCTCAAGAACAGCCACCTCACACTTCTCCAATCCATGTGTGCGAAGGGGTTTTCTCTCTGGGTGTATCCTCGACAGTCCATTTTTGCATTTCACCTCAAAACAGGCCGCATCCTGCCATGGCTAATTGCATCGGATACCGAGGCATACTTCATACTGAGGTCGGCACATGACTAAATCTACAGACGGCAGGGATAACATCTACCGGTATCTTCTTCTGCTACTTATCCTGTTTGCTATCGCAAACCTGAGTGCCCTTGCCCAGCGCGAGACAGGCGATTGGCCCCAGTTCGGCTGGGACCTGGCAAGCTCCAGCGCGCCAACCGCTGTGACTGGCATCACTGCCGCCAATGTCGACAAGTTGATCCGGCGTCAAGTCACTCTCGATGGAACGGTGGATGCCGCCGCCATCTACCTTCGCGGCGTGACGGTGAAGGGATCAAAGCACGATGTATTTTTCGTGACCACCACGTATGGAAAGACGATTGCCGTGGATGCCGCCCAAGGTGCCATTCTCTGGGAATATACCCCGCCCAAGTATGATTCCTGGCGCGGCTCGGCGCAGATCACCAACAGCACTCCGGTTGCCGATCCCGACCGCGAGTATATCTATGCCCCAGCGCCCGATGGTACCGTGCAGAAGCTCGCAATCTCCGACGGGCACGCGCTCTGGACTACAGCGATCACTCTGATGCCGGCTAAAGAGAAGATTGCCGGGGCGCTCAAGCAGTTTCGCGGGCACATTATCGCGGTCACCGGCGGCTATGTGGGAGACCGCCCTCCTTACCAGGGCCATGTCGTAATTCTGGATGCCCATAGCGGTCGTTTGCTGCATGTGTGGAACTCGCTCTGCAGCGACCGTACCGCCTTGTTTATGCCCAACACGTGTCCGCAGAGCGATTCCGCAATCTGGGGGCGCGCCGGGGCAGTAATCGATGCTGCCACCGGGAACATTTTTGTGGCCACCGGCAACGGCCCCTATGACGGCAAGACGAGTTGGGGCGACGCGGTCATCGAATTAAATCCGGATGCCACCCAGATGATCGGCAATTACACTCCGGCGAACAATGCCGAACTGAATCGGCGCGATCTCGACGTTGGCTCAGCATCGCCAACCATGCTGGGCGGCGACCTGATAGCCCAGGGAGGTAAGGATGGGGTGTTCTGGCTTATCAGTATTAAGGCCATGGCCGGCAACACTTCTCACATGGGCGGTGAATTGCAAACAGTACCCACTCCATCGGCTGCCCGCCAGTTTCCTACGGAGCCTGCGGTGTGGCATCATGGCGCGGATACATGGATGTTTGCCGCCGACTTCGGGGCTACCGCCGCCTGGACTCTCAAAGACGGAAAGCTCACAGCGATGTGGAAGAACAGCAACACCGGTACCAGCCCGGTGGTGGCAGGAGGCCTGCTGTATGTCTACGATTCCGGAGGCGGATTGCGTATCTACGATCCGGTCAAGGGATCTCAGATCGCCAACCTAGAGTGCGGCGGCGGACACTGGAATAGCCCCATCGTGGTAGACGGCAAGATTGTCCTTCCCGAGGGCAATGCCAACATGCATGCCACCACCGGAGTGCTCGATATCTGGAGCCTCCCTGGGAGATAGAACATCCCTCAAAATGAGGTAGAGAGAACTCCCCTCATCGTGTGACTCCGAAAACGCGCTATGTGCGCCTTCGGAGCAACACAATGCAAGGGTATTTCTATCCCGTGTTAGTCCACTCCAGGATGGCTCGACCTACTCCAGGGTCGGCATGTCGGGGCGTTGATTGTCGGGCGGCGTGGGATAGGCTTTGCTGCCGTCGTTCAACTCCAGACGAACATAATCCCATACGACTCCGGTGGTGACGTCTCCGGCGGGGACGGTGAAGGTCATCTCATTCTCGCCAGCCTTCATCACGGAGGCATCGAACTTCACGATGTACTGGTACCACACACCCTTGTCGGTGTTGTAGCGCAAGGCGTTGGTGGCGACGGGGTGGATGCCGCCAACATCCTTGCCATTGACGCCGATGTTCAGGCTGCCGGCTGCGTTGGGTGTGGTGCCATTGCCTCCGTCTGCCCCGGCCAGGGCGATGCGCAGGACAGCCTGGCCCGTGGAGGCCTTCGGCATATTGAACTTCACCGTCCAGGTGGTGGCGCGGCCCTTGCCCCACTGTGGCCATGGATCATCCGTGCTGGCCGGAATTGCCACCCAGCCGAAGCGCTGGTTGGCGGGGTCCTTAGCGGCGGGATTCAGCCACGCAGTGGTGGTGGAATGCGGCACCTCCTGGAAGAACCAGTCCTTAGAGGGATTGCTCTTGCCGATGGTGTAGGTAATGTCATTGGGGAAGAGCAAGCTGTAACGAAGGCCCCAACCCCATAGCCAGTAATTGTCGTTGTCGCCCTTGAAGAACTTGTCCGCCGTGCGGTCGGGATAGCCGATCTCCCATACCTGCTTGCCGTAGCGAACGGGTTGCCAGTCCAGTTTGCCAAGGTCGATCTTCTTGCCCGCCTCGACGGTGATATTGGCCTTGGCGTATTCGCCTAGGACTCCATCCGCAAAGGCATGCAGCGTGTACTTTCCTGGGCGGACGTTGGCGATGCTGAATCGTCCGTCCTCCGAACCGTCGGTCCAGAACTGGTAGTAGTCGCCGTCGTGTGCCCAGGTGACGATGTTGCCGTTGCCGCCGCGCTGTTCATATGCGCTTCCGGTGCCCGGGTAGTTGGGATGGGCCAGGCCGACGGTGAGATGCGGGAGGGTCTTTTTAGCCGCCTGCGGATCGTCCAGAACGAGTTGTCCGGTTACGGTGCTGCGCCCGTCCTTTTTCGCGTAGTCCATGCCCTGCACCCAATCGAAAGGCCACGCAGCCTTCACCGTCTTCGACTTTGCAACCGCGTCGTCCCACAGAGCGAGGGCGTTGTCACGCCATGCCGTGGGGACGGCGGGCATGCCGCTGCCATAGCTGGCGGTGAACTTGTCCAGGTCGGCCTGCGCCGGTTCCTTGGGGTTATCCAGCGCGTTGAAGTAAACAAAGATGGGACCAACCACATGCTTCCAGTCTTCGCCAGTGGGAATGTGGTTGCCCGCGCCGCCGCCGTAGTGGCCGGAGGTCCAGTAGTCGAGAATGGTTCCGGTCAGGTGGTCGATCAGATCCAGCTTCTCTGGACCGCCACCGATGTACTCGTTGGACGGGTTGATAAAGTAGACGCCGATGTGGTCCTTGGTGCTGGACCATCCCCATGCCTGGAGCTTGTACATCTGGGAGTTGTAGGTGTATTTATGCTCGACGGAGTTCTTATAGATGCCGCCGGTGTATATGCTCTGCTCTTTCGCGTGAATAGTGATGCCGCGACCGCCGGGGCCGCCGAGCGCGCTGCTCATCAGCATGTTGCGGTCGTTGTCCACGGAGAGCCAGTCGAACGTGCGGTTCATCGACTCCAGGATGAAGCGGCTTTCGCCCTCGCCCGCGGCCGGATAAGAAGCCTTGTGGGTGTACTCGGCGTAGGTGTAGAAGCCGCTGCTGCCGCGTTCCAGAGTGAAGCGTGTCTCGATGTCCAGGCCCACACTGCCGCGAGGTGCGCCGGCTGCGACGGGTCGAGCGCCGGGCGCGCCGGGCGCTCCTCCGCCACGTCCACCGCGACCGCCTGCACCCGGAGCAGCGCCGGGAGTAGCGGCGGGAGCGGATCCTAGAAACGGAGGTGGAGTATTGTCGCCGTTGTATACGCCCTTAACCGACACCTCGGCGCGTTGGCCGCCATTGGTCGCCGGATCGATGGTCACCGTCGCTGTGACGGTGCCGGAGGGAACTTGTTCCCAGTATTGGCCGCGCGTGAGCACTTCGACCCCGTGATAGACCAACGATGTCAGATTGCCATTGCGCTTAAGCAGAGACATCTTGACGATGCCGTTGTCTATGGTCCACGAGTCGCCGTTGTCGGTAAGGGTGACTGGTTGGTTCACCGTAACCTTGGCGACTTTGGGCATGGGGCCAGAGGACATCTGCGCCGATGCTGAAGACGCGAGTACAACTGCCATGGCAAGAAACGCGGAACGGAAGAGGGTCGTGGACTTCGACATAAAGTCAACCTTTCAAATAAATCTTGCGAGGGATGGACTTGAGCTTTCCAAGGCCAGAGAAGCATAGTAGTCCCGCCGTATCTCCGTCAATGCAGCGGGTCAACATAGAGCAGGGCAGGGGATGCATCACTTCTTCTGCGGCGTAGGTGGTTCCAGCTTGAGTCTCAACGTATATTGCGTGAGAAGCTCGACCGATTGCAGGGCGGCGGGGGGCGTGCCGGGTTTGGGTTCGTGGCCGGGTTCGAAGAAGATGGGCTCGTCTTTGCGCAGCGGATAGATGGAGAGATCGAGCTTGCCGCCCGACTGCGCGATCTGTGCGTCGAAGCGCGCGAGGCCGATGAGCCAGGGACGTCCATCGGAGAAGTTGTCATCGAGGAGGTGGGGTTTGCCATCGATTTCGGTGGAGAGGCGGGCGACGTCGCCGGTGTAGGTGATGCGAAGAAAGTGCTGTTCGGTTGGGGTGTCGGCGAGAGCGGATTTGGGCAGAGGGATAGAGTAGGTGGCAGCGCGGGACCAATCAGCTTCGGTGGGCGCGGCGGCGACGACGCGCGGGCGGGTCGAGGGTTTGAAGTCGGCAGGGAGCGCGGCGGGGGATGAGGCGGGTTTGGTTTGCTTAACGGCGAGCTTGATCACCGCTGGTGCTGTAGGGTGCAGGGATGCTTCACGAACTACCTCCGCAATCCCAACCACCTTGGTGTTCTCGTGTCCAGCCTTGTCGAGGGGCGCAAGATAGCCGATACCGTCGGGTGTTTCATGCAAGGTAAATGCCATATCGCCAGGTTCTGAGATATCGCCGAGATTTTGTAGAGTTACGAAATCGCCGTCGACGTAGGCCTGTTGTGGTGTCCAGGCGAATAGCGTCCCCGTAGGTGAGGAGATTCTCCAACTGCGCAAAGCGTCGTTCTGGGTCAGGAGCAGAATCGTGATCGTTTTGCCGCTCGGCAGCTTAAAGACTGGAGCAAAGGCCTGATATTCGTTGTCCATTGCACGAGTCTGTCGCAGGGCGAGTGCGCCTTCGGTGTGGGTTAACTCCACTGGACGGTGAGAGATGGATTTCGGGTCGAATTGGAGGCCGGGGGCGTCGTCGATGACGAACTCGGCTGGGATGCCGGGTTGGGCGAAGAAAGCATAGACAGGCGCGTCCTTAGTGCCGAGGATAGCTATGGGTTGGGCGGTGGCGAAGCGAAGATGCAGCCCGCCGAGGTCCATGTTGAAGGGCCAGACGAAGTAGGCGTCGGCGGGAAGGGTGACGGGTTTGCTGGGGAGGGTTACGGATTTGTCTCCGGGAAGTGTAATGGTGACCTGGAAGTTATCGTGCGCGGGCATTGCGTATTCGCGCACATGGTTGTTGACGAAGAGGAACCCGCTCTCGCCAGCGGTGCGTGCGGCGATGCGCGGAACGGAAAGATCCTCTGGGCCGGCGGGAACTATATCCGGGCGATGCGGCTGCATAGGTGCAAGCTTAGAGCCGAAGTCGTTGAGGAAGTAGTTCCAGAGCTTGAGCTTGAGCAGGCTCTCGCGCTCGTCGCCAAACTCGCCGATGGGCGCCTGGAAGTCGTAGGTCTTCTGCGGCAGATCGTTGTCATAGTGCGTGGCCAGGGACTCCTGCAAGGTAGTGAGCTTGCCATCGGGGTTCTCGCCACCGTGGAACATATAGCTACCATAGAGATTGACGCCGGAGCCTAGCATCACGGGCATCATGGCTGCAATGTCGTCGGCAGTGACGATGGGGCGGCGATGGTAGGTCACCTGCATCCCACCGCCCATCTCCGCGGTAATAAAGGGCGTTTCATGGGCAATACCGGCGGCATTGGTAGCGGGGGCCGGCCCGCTGATTGCTCCCATGTTGCCGGTGACGCTGCGACCCAGGCGGAAGGCGTAGACCCCGTTGGGCGGCAGCTTCTGAGTGGAGGCGTCCCACGGCGCATCCGGATAGCCACCATCCACCGGCAGCACGTCGCCCTTCGGGATCGCCGCGCCGTCCCAGCTTGT
>Ga0181529_10003223_pt1 | contig 18804 bp, 14 predicted proteins | sample PEATcosm2014_Bin_36_FD_119763 | JGI IMG/M metagenome (GOLD analysis project Ga0181529, IMG submission 119763) | Peatland microbial communities from MTU Mesocosm Facility, Houghton, MI, USA - PEATcosm2014_Bin10_30_metaG | ecosystem: Environmental > Terrestrial > Soil > Wetlands > Peat | place... | reverse complement strand
GACGATTCGCTGGGACGCTCTGTTGGCCGCCGGTTCCGAGGCCGCCGCGCGCTCGAAAGGCACGCTGCGCCTGGAGGGCAAGGAGTACGTTGTGCAGGATGGCGACGTGATGCACATCCGGCATAGCGGGTGATGTTGTAGCATTTAAAGAATCTTTGGTTGTTATTGCTTATTTCTCGTAATTCCTTAATTACTGTCATTCGAAGCGGAGCGCAGCGGAATCGAATGACCTGTGATCGTTATTGGGCGACGGATTCAACAAGTTTCTAGGATTCGCGTGTGGCAAGGCCGGAGCATCGCGGGAAATATACGAGAAGTGAAGCGGGCTGAGGTGAGGTATGTCTATATCGAACTCTGAGGGGCAGCAATGGGACCGAGCAGAGAACCGTCGCGAGCATCCTCGGATGCGTTGTGCTGGAACCGCCGAGGTGCATCTCTTTCCTGTCGGTGTGCGGTGTCTGGGCAGGGTGGTGGACCTGAGCCTAGGAGGCTGTTGCATCGAGGTTGAAGAACCAATAGAGGAGCCATCAGGCACCCGCGTCGAAGTCTACTTTTGCGTAATGGGCACCACGGTGCAAGTGCCGGGACGCCTATGTCATGTGCGCAATCAGGTATGGGCCGGCATCCAATTCGCCGAGATGAGCAGTCGCAAGGCAGCGCAGATCCAGGAACTGATTGAGGAACTCTTCTCGGATACAGTGACAGAATAGAATTTTCCGCAGGCCATGAAATGCATTACTTAACGTCACCTTGCGACTCTTTTATTCGAGCTACGTCTATAGGGATGGGAAGGTTCTCACTGGAGAACCGCCAGCCAGACGGGTTTGCCCGCCACTGGCTATACTGAAGTTTAGTGCTTTGAGCAATCTGAGATTCAGAACAACCCAGCCGCGAGGCTGGTCATTCGACGAGGTCAACAAACAAATGAAATCACTTATTGAACGGCTGCGCGCGCGCCGTCTTGCTTCGGCGCTTATCTTGCTTGCCACGCTTTCGGTCGCCATTGTAGGCGGTTCCTATGCCGCTCATGGAGTGCGCGGAGAAGAGAAGCAGAACTCCAGTGCCGACGCCACTCCCCTCAAGGTGGTCAATTCCAGTGTTCCAGACAACGAATTTGTGAAGATAGCCAAGAAGGTTGGGCCGGCGGTGGTAAATATCAACACCCAGACGCTGCCCAAGCAGTTTGCGGGCAAAGGCCGCCGCAACTTCCGCGGCCGTGTTGTGCCTGTTCCCCAGCAGCCCGACGACGACGATGAAGATCAGGATCAGCAGGGGCAGCAACAGGGACAGGGCGACATCCCGGATATGCTCAAGCGCTTCTTTGGGGGACAGATGCCTGAAATGGAAGGCGGAGATGAAGGCCAGGTCCGCCAGTCGCTCGGATCGGGATTTATTGTCGATTCCAAGGGCTATATCATCACCAACAATCACGTAATCGAGAAGGCCGACAAGATTTACGTCAAGCTCTCGACTGACCCGGACAACCAAGACCTGGGCCGTCCGGCGCGCGTTATCGGCACTGATAAGGCGACGGATCTGGCGGTGATCAAGATTGACACCAGCACACCACTGCCGACCGTGCAACTGGGCAACTCCGACACGGCGCAGGTGGGTGATTGGGTCGAGGCCATCGGCAGTCCCTTCGCGCTGGCGCAGTCGGTGACCGCAGGCATCATTTCGGCCAAGAACCGGACGATTGAGCCGGGCATCAGCGGCCAGTTCCAGCACTTCATCCAGACCGACGCGGCAATCAATCCGGGCAACTCCGGCGGACCTTTGCTGAATATGAACGGCGAGGTGATCGGAGTGAACACGGCTATCTTCACGCAATCGGGCGGCTATCAGGGCCTTGGCTTTGCGATGCCGTCGAATAAAGTCGTCGCAGTCTACAACGACCTGATCGGAGCCAATCATAAGGTCATACGCGGCTCCATCGGAATCCAGTTCAGCGAAGGACTCTCAGGAGCTGTTAATCGCGTCTACGGCTTCAAGAACGGTGTGCTGGTCAATGAGATTACCCCCGACGGTCCGGCGGAGAAGGCCGGACTCAAGCCTGGTGACATCATCACCGCAATCGACGGCCGGTCGATCAAAGACGGCGACGAACTAGTGAACGAGATTGCCAGCCGGAGGCCGGGTTCGGCCATTCGCCTGGGATACCTGAGAGAGGGCAAGCAGGCCGAGATCACCGTCACCATCGGCGACCGCGACCAGGTCTTTGCCGAGTTGGGCAGCCAGAAGACCGAGACAGGCGGAGAGGAGAAAGAGGACGCGGGCGAGGCCAAACTGGGCCTCGTGGTGCACGATCTGCCTCAGGCCACCGCCGATAAGTTGAAGCTTGCAGGCGTGGAGATTCGCTCGGTACGCGCCGGCTCGTTTGCCGATTTGCAGGGGCTCCAGCCGGGACTCATCATTCTGCGCGTCAACAAGCAACCCACTGCGACCAAAGAACAGTTCAATGCCGTGGTCAGCAAGATCAAGACCGGGGATGATGTAGTCTTCGAGATCATGGACCCGCGCCAACCCAAAAATGGCATTATCTATCAGGGCGGTACGCTTCAGTAACACGGGCAAGGGTGCCTGCGGAGAAGTTATTGCCGCAGGCGCCCTTTGACGCTAGTTCCCAAGGCGAGTAACCCTTGCCGCGGGCAAGAGAATTCCGTTAAACTTCGCGCGAGCTATTACAGAGGTGAACCAGCGTGCTATCACTACGTGCAAGCCTGACAGCAACGCTGTTGGCGGCTCTGGCCGCATCACCGGCTATTGCGACTACCCCGCCGCATACCGCTGCGCACAAAACTGCGGCGCATAGCGCATCGCCAAGTGCTGCTTCCCAGCCGCACAAAGCCACTTCGCATACGGCAACAGCCGGCAGGAATGCGACACATCCCGCTGCCACGGTACACGCGACGCATTCGTCATCGGCGACAACACATACGGCTTCCAGCACCACTCGCTCAGCTTCAGGTGTACACATGAAAACCGCCGTCAAATCGCGCCGCCCGCGCGGCCAGCAGGCAATCGATCCGGAGCGGGTCAGGGAGATTCAGCAAGCGCTGATGCGTGTGCATTATCTACATGGCGAGGCCAACGGACAATGGGACGAGAGCACCAAGGCCGCTATGCAAAGGTACCAGGCTGACCAGGGCTGGCAGACGAAGCTGATGCCCGACTCGCGGGCGCTGAAGAAGCTAGGCCTCGGTCCCGACTACTCGAACGCGATCAACGCTAAGAACTCCAGCTTCGCTCCCCCTCCGCCTTCTGACACCATTCCGCCGGTGCAGTCAGAGGGATTTGCGGAGGCTGCGGGTGTGAGCCGGTAAGGCGTATGGGAGAATTTTCTCCTTAGCCGTTCCGCTGAGAGCCGGAGATTGACAACGCTGCCCGTGGTCTCGATTTCACGATAGACCAGGGCCACGCGCCGGGGGTACCCCCACCCGTATTTTGGATGCAAATTCCTTGTTTTCTTGAGGTTACAGGCAGGTTTGCGCTGCAAAATCGTCAAAACAAAGGAGTTCCCTGCAAAATCGTCCAAGATAAGGAGTTACGGGACGTTTCGGCCTCTTCCGGCTGAATGGCGGCGCGAAGAGGACGTGCCGGGACGATTTGCAGGAAAGACTTCTGAGGATCATTATGCACGAAGTGGGGAAATAATCTGCAGGACTGGCCGTCCAGGCAGCCGCTCGCTGTTCGCTCGCATGGGAGTCGTGGTTTCCCGGGTCCTCAAATGCGAGGGATCCGGGGGCACACGGCCATGGAAACAGGAAATCCTAAGATACAATTCCAAACAGCGGAAGGATGAAACCAGAGAATGCCGGTAGTTCTACACGACAATAACAACGAGCCGCCTGACGACTCAGTGATCTGGCGGTTTCTAAAGATGGATTTCTTTCGCGACCTCATGGCAAATGAAGAACTGTACTTCCGGCGCACTGATCTTTACAAGCTGGACGACCCGAACGAGGGTCTACCAACAGACACATATCTCCGTCGGACACTCAATCTGAAACGCTTCGCGCTTGAAGACGAGCTGGAGCTGAATCATCATCAAGCTTCGAATCGCCTTCGCAGCGAGTACTACTACCTGAGTTGCTGGAACCTAGACGATTCGAGTAACCGGCTGAGGATGTGGTATCGCTACGCACCTTATGGTGTGGCAGTTCGTTCTGACTATGGTCGGTTGAAGTTGACCCTCGATGGATTCTTGGACGATGTACATATTGGGAAGGTTCGCTACGGCGACCAGGAAATGACTGGATACAATGCACTTCAAATCCTGTTCACAAAGGATAAGGCGTATGAGTGGGAAAGCGAGATAAGGACTGTATTGTGCAGTTATGACCCTGTTGGTGGACAAGCACGGAACTACCGTGAAACGAACTTCCCACATCGGGAGCCGCAAGATGACCTCAACCCGCTCCACGCCTGGGTTCATGAGGAAAAACGGAGGCGAATCATTTTGAAGAATCTACTGGTTGGAATCGCCGTCTCACCTTGGGCTAGTGACGAGACTTTTGCTGAAGTGCAAGAAATCTGGGCGAAGGTTCAGGGATGCAATCTGCCAGTCGCGTATGACCTCAAAAGCCAGTTTACGCCTGTAATGAATGAATTGAAGGAACGTGGCTGTGGTGAAGCCGGACCGAAGTAGTTTATTGTTCCCCTCAGTTGCAATTCGTATAAGCAGTTCCGCCAAGAGACGTAGTCGTGCAATTGACAGAAGGCCGCTGCGGTGGCTGCGGTAGCATTGGTGGTTGCGGTAACACATATGGCCGGTTCATATTTTGCAGCATTAACCAAGACTGAATCATCTGCTGACGCCGAGCAGCCTTTTCTGCCGCGACTTGCGCGCGCCTTTGAGCCTCAAGTTGAGCTTGTGATGGTGTATAAGACGGTGGTGCAGTAACAACCTGCCTTGCTTGCTCGCTTTGTAGGCGTGTATTCTCGGCAGCGAGCCGGGCATTTTCATCTTTTAAGGAGCTGATAAATTCACTGAGTTCGACCGCACGCACAGGGACATAGCCAGCCGAAAGTGCGTGGTTCGTATTGTTCACTTCTACAAATTCCAGCTCATTCTTCGGATTGTGCATTAGAATAACGGCGTTCCCACCCCCCGGTTTTACCAGCATGATTGAGTAGTTTGCATAGCTAGGCGGCTGTTGGGCTTGCACAGTGGGAGTTTGCACTTGAGGGGCAGACTTAGCTGCATCTACCGATGGCGAGATCCCCGAATGGTTTGAATCCGATGTTTGGGACAATGAGAACGGAGAAAGCAGGAAGCCCAGAGCAACTAAGCAAGCGGGACGCATAGAACCCTCCAGCGGTTGAGGATACCATATTATTCGCCGCTTAGCCTTCGCCCAGGCCTAAAGGCCCCGCAAATATGGTTACATTCAGGGGGCTGAAGCCCCCTGCTCCCTCCGTGTACTTCCCTCAGGGGCTAAAGCCCAACATGATTTTATTGTTCTTACGGCACAACTGAAGTCGTGCCCTGACACTTCTCATAACTCCGAATGAATTTTTCCGCAAGCTGTGAAGTCGTGTCCTGACGCTTCTCGTTATCCCTTTACTTAATACGCCTTCAAATCCACAATGGCTTTGAGGATGGTGTCGGGCTGGGGGAGGATGGCGTCTTCGAGGATGGGTTGGTAGGCGACGAAGGTGTCCATGGCGCCGATGCGGCGGACGGGAGCGTCGAGGGAGTCGAAAAGCTCATCGGCGATGCGGGCGGCGATCTCCGCGCCGTAGCCCCAACTGAGCATGTCCTCGTGAGCGACGATGACGCGGCTGGTTTTGCGGACTGATGCGGCGATGGATTCCCAGTCATACGGATTCAGGGTGCGCAGGTCGAGGATTTCGACGTCGATGTTGTGCTCGCGCTTGGCGCGCTCGGCGGCTTGCAGGGAGCGCGGGACTAATGCGCCGTACGTGATGAGCGTGAGGTCAGAGCCGGGGCGGACGATGCGGGCCTTGCCGAAGGGAATGGCGAATTCCGGGCCGGGATAGGGCGCGCGGTCGTGGGTCTCGCGATAGAGGCGTTTGTGTTCTAGGAAGAGCACCGGGTCGTCGCAGCGAATGGCGGTGCGCAGCAGGCCGTTGGCGTCGAGGGCGTTGGAGGGCATGACGACGCGCAGGCCGGGGATATGGGTGAAGATGCTCTCGCCGGATTGCGAGTGATAGATGGAGCCGCCGGTGAGATAGCCGCCGATGGGCACGCGAATGACGACGGGGCAGGCCCACTGGCCGTTGGAGCGCCAGCGCAGGACGGAGAGCTCGTTGTGAATCTGGTGCATGGCGGGCCAGATGTAATCGAAGAATTGAATTTCGACGACGGGCTTCATGCCGCGGGCGGCGTAACCCAGCGCGCGGCCGACGATGTTGGCCTCGGCGAGCGGCGAGTTGAAGACGCGCTCCGAGCCGAACTCGGTTTGCAGGCCGGCGGTGAGCTTGAAGACACCACCTTTGCCCTTGACCTCGGCGAGCGCCTCTTCACGGCTGGCGTCGGCCACGTCTTCGCCGAAGACCACAATGCACGGATCACGGCGCATCTCGTCATGCAGGCAGGCGTTGATGAGGTCGGCCATGGTGCGCGGCTTCGCGTCTTGAGGGTCATTTTCATTCTGCTCGCTGGCAAAAGCGGCACTGGTCGGGTCCAGGTCTTCGGAGTAGACGTGCTTGGTGATCTCCGCTACCAGCGGCAGTGGAGCGGCAAGGGCGCGCTCGGCGGCCTCAGCAACCTCGTGGTCCAGCGCGAGCTCCAACACGGCGAGTTCGTCTTCGCTCAAAATCCCTTCGCCGAGTAGCCGCGCCCGCATGAGCACCAGCGGATCGCGCAGCGCGTCGGCTTCGATCTCGGCCTGCGGGCGATAGAGCCGGTCGTCGTCGGAGAGCGAGTGCGAGTAGGCCCTCATGCAGTGGCCGTGCACAAAGGCCGGTCCCAACCCCGCGCGGCAGTGCGCCACCGCCGCTTGAAAGGCCAGGTAGCTGGCCTCCGGGTCGGTGCCGTCCACCTCGGCTAAGTAGAAGTTAGGATGATTCGCCACTAGCCGGGAGATATTGCCTCCCGGCATACTCACCTCCACCGGAGTGCTGATGGCGTAGCCGTTGTCTTCCACGCAGAAGATGACGGGGAGTTTGTTGTTGGAGGCGGTGTTCAGCGCCTCCCAGAACTCGCCCTGCGAGGTGGACCCCTCGCCGAGCAGCGTAAGAATCACCTCGTCGCCATGAAACTTCACATCGCGAAAGTCGCGGTAGTCGCCCTTCCATCTCAACGACGAAGACCTGTCGCTCCACCCCAACGAGCAAGAATCGCTCGTTGGAAACCCTGAGTCGCAGGGGCCCCCGGATTCCGCCCTCGCCGCCGCCTCGGGATGAAGGCTGAAGTAGCGGCCTGCCTCAGCGCAGCCCACGGCATGCAGCAACTGTGAAGCGGTGGCCGAAGAGGTGCTGACGATATTGAGTTGCCGACTGCTCCAGTGGGTCGGCATCTGCCGTCCGCCGCTGGCCGGGTCTGAGGCTGCGCCCACCGCCTGCAATAACATCTCGGTTGGCGTAACGCCCAGAGCAAGGCAGAGTGCGCGGTCGCGATAGTATGGAAAAAACCAGTCGTAGCCCGGTCGCATCGCCAGCGCCGCGCCCACTCCCAGTGCCTCGTGGCCAGCACCGGAGATTTGGAAGTAGGTCTTCTGCTGGCGCTTGAGTAGGATTTCGCGGTCGTCCACGCGGCGTGAGAGAGTCATCAGCCGGTAAACTTCAATCAACTGTTGTGGGCTGAGGCTGCCGGAGCCTGCCCACACGGACTCGCCAGCGCTTGAAGCTGCCCAAGCCATTCCTTCACTCCTCATTAAGCCTGGTATCTCTCTTTGAATCAAACCAAACCCTGCCAAAAGATTAGATTAGAGAGAGGAGGCTTGGGATGCACGCTTTTGTCTTATTGCTGGTGGCAAGAATGGGATGGCTGGCCGAGGAAAGGTTTCTTGGAAAGTTGATGGACCAGTGGGCCGGCGATGCCGAAGATTTTATTCGCGCCAAACTGCCGCACTTGCTCGTGGTGGCGCTGATAGCCTTTATTCTCAGCCGCTTGCTGCACCTCGTCACCACGCGCATGATCCGTATTGCCGAGCGGCACGCTCCCGATCCCAGCCATATCGCCCAGGTCAAAACCCTCGCAGGAGTAATTCGCACCTCCGGTCTGGCCATTATCGGTGCCATAGCCGCCATGCAAGCTCTCGACGCAGTGGGCGTTAATCTGGCCCCGCTGCTCACCTCGGCGGGAATTGCCGGTGTGGCCATCGGTCTGGCTGCGCAGAATATCGTGCGCGATATGTTCAACGGTATCCTCATCCTTGTCGAAGACCAGTTCCACGTGGGCGACACCGTGCGACTGGCCGGTCTCTCCGGCGTCGTGGAGGCGATGACCCTGCGCAAGACCACCGTCCGCGACGCCGACGGCACACTCTACATCATTCCCAACTCCCAGATCACCACCGTTGCCAACCTAAGCGTGGGCTACTCGGTGGCCACCGTCAACGTCAGCGTGGATTTTTCCGCCAACCCCGATAAGGTGCTGGCATTGCTCAAGGGCATCGCAATGGAGATTCGCTGCAGCGATGACTTCCGCGAACTTTTTGTCGCCGACCCGCAGATTCTGGGCGTGGAGGCCATCAAAGGCTCGGAGTTGATCTTCCCGGTGCTCTTCAAGACGCTGGCCACCAAGCAATTCGCTCCGCTGCGCGAGTTCCGCCGCCGCGTCCGTTTGGCGCTGGAAGAAAACCAACTCCTTCCCGGCGATCCCAACCGCATCTTCTCCACCCGAAGCAGCCGCACCCAGCCAGCCGCGGAAGCCGCGCCGGATGGCGACCCCACTACGCTCAAGCCGCAGGAGGGTAATCCCTTTCAGAGCGAATAGAGAAATACGGCAGGCCGCTCTCTGGTTCGCCCCCGTAACAACACTGGTTCCCCCGCGCCGGTTGCGGAAAACTGTCCAAGGGCTGCGGACTATAGTTGAGTTTGGCGACTCTCACGGCCTTGCTCGGGCGTGATGACTCAAAGCTGGAACAGAACCCGTCCCCTCGATTGGGAAGAGGAAGAGCCCGCGGAGCCTCGCTCGCGGCGCCAGAGGAAAGATTTGCCCTCGCCGGCCAACGTCTTGGAGAACGCCGGCGCGGACGAGGATTCGTCTCCGTTTGCCGAGAGCCGCAAGAGTGAAGACCGCTTTGGCGGTAGCCGCTTCGGGCGTCCGCGTCGTTACTGGTGGCGTCCGGCGAGCGCTGCGGGTCGTGTCTTTCTGCTTTTGCTCACGCTGGCTCTGCTGGGCGGCTTCGCCACCTCTGCTTATCTGCTCAAGAGTTATCTGGATCGCGACGCGCGCTTCCGTGTCGCCGGGATGGGCAACATCGATGTGAGCGGGCTTACTGAAGTCAGTCGCGCCCAGATGATGCCCATCTTCAACGAAGACATCGGGCGCAGCATCTTCTTTCTCCCGCTGGCCGAGCGGCGCAGGCAACTGGAAGCGATACCCTGGGTCGAGTGGGCTTCGGTAATGCGTCTGCTGCCCAATCAGATTCGCGTCGAGGTGGTTGAGCGGCAGCCGGTGGCCTTTGCGCGCCAGGGTGATCAGTTCGGCCTGGTGGACGCAAATGGTGTCTTGCTCACCATGCCTCCCGCCATGATGGCGCAGCGCCACTTCTCTTTTCCGGTGGTTACTGGCATCAACGCCGCTGACTCTCCAGCTACGCGTCAGGCGCGCATGGCCGTCTATCAGCGTCTGCTGGCCGAGTTGGATGCCAACGGCCAGAAGCTCTCCGAGCAGGTCTCCGAGATCGACCTGACCGATTCCGCCGACGCGCGTGTACTGATGCCCGAGCAAGGCGGCGACATTCTCGCCCACTTTGGCGAAGACCGCTTTCTGGAGCGCTATCAGCGCTATAAGGCGCACATCAATGAGTGGCGTAAGCAGTATCCCAAGCTGGCGGCGGTGGATCTGCGCTATGAGCAGCAGGCGGTGCTGGTGATGCAGCCCGGAACCAACGTCGCCCAAGCAGCGGCCGACGAGCAGCACGCCGCTACCACCAGTGACGTGAAGCCTACGGATGGTCGCGCTGCGGGCGACTCCGGCGAGAAACATTCGGCGGCTGCCAAAGCACCGGTCGGGCACACAAAGTCTGTGGCCAAGCCGAAAACCACCGCTCCCAAGGCCAAGACGGTCAAAGTCAAGGCAAAGGACAAGAAGCGCACGCAGGCCAAACGCGTCGCGCTGAAAGTGAGTAGGCAGAGGGTTGCCCCGTCTGCTGGAGAGGGGCAGTAAGATGAGCCGGAATCAAGACAATCTGATTGTGGCGCTGGATGTCGGTAGCGCCTGGACCCGTGTGCTGGCAGTCGAGCAGATGGATGGCGCACTCCGCTACCGCGGCCACGGCGTTGCGGCCTCGGACGGGATGCGCAAAGGCATGATCGCCGAGCTGGCTCCGGCTGCCAAGGCGATTGAGGCGGCCATCAAGAATGCCGAGTTTACCACGGGCGTCAATATTACTGAGTGCGTGGTGGGCGTGGGCGGGCCTCACATCTTCGGCCTCAACAACAGTGGCAGCGTCGAGCTGGGCGGCCGTATGCGCGAGATCAGCCATGAGGACGTGCGCAATGCCTTCGCTCAGGCGCGCGCGATTGCATGGCCATCCGATCGCAAAGTTGTGCACCTGCTTCGCCAGCAATTCAAACTAGACAGCTTCGAGGGCATCTGCGACCCGGTGGGTATGGTGGGCAAAAAGCTGGAAGTGAATCTGCACATCTCCACCTGCTCCGGCAGCGCCCTGCAAAGCACCGTGACCTGCGCCAATCGTGCTGGGCTTGAAGTAACTGAGGCAATTCTGGAGACGGTTGCCGCCGCCGAGGCCACGCTTACAGCCGACGAGCGCGAGTTGGGCGTTTGCCTGCTTGACATCGGATGCCACTCCACCGATCTAATCGTATTTTCCGAGGGCGGAGTGGTGCACACGGCATCGATTCCTATCGGCGGACAGCACTTCACCAATGATCTTGCGATTGGCTTGGAGTTGCCTATCGCGCAGGCGGAGAAGCTGAAGATCATGCATGGTCACGCCGTGGTGACGGACGTTCCTCAGGACGACGAGATTGAGATCACGACTCCTCGTCCGCGAATTCTGCGCCGCCGAGCTATTGCCGAGATTCTGGAGCCGCGTGCCTGCGAACTGCTTCACTATGTCAAAGAGAGCTTGCGCGCGGCTGGCGTTGAAAGCGAGGGTCTGGTGGAAAAGGCCTTGGGCGGCGGTTGCGTGCTCACCGGCGGCGGCGCACTGCTGCCAGGTATGCTCTACAACGCTGAGAGTTCTTTGCGGGTACAGCCGCGCTTCGGCCTTCCCGTCCGTCTCTCCCATCTGCCCGCCGAGTTGGTGCATCCCGATTTTGCCGTAGCCGTCGGCATGATCCTCTATGCTCAACGCACTCAGGCCAACCGCACGGAGGAGAGCAACACCATTCGTTCCAAGTGGCGCTCGATTTTTGCGGGCAATTTTTAACTGTCATCGATGCAACTCACGAATCAGGAGGCCTGAGTCCCAATGGACGAGCAAAAGAACGAAGCCGGTGAGATGCGCATTCAGTTTCACGAAGAAAGTGCGCGTGGCGCGCGCATCAAGGTGATTGGCGTGGGCGGCGGCGGCGGCAATGCCGTCAATCGCATGATCCAGGCGCGTATGGCTGGCGTGGAGTTTATCGCCGCCAATACCGATGTGCAGGCGCTCAAGGCCTCTCAGGCTCCGGTTAAGCTGCAACTCGGCGTTCGGCTCACCTCCGGCCTGGGTGCGGGGGCTAATCCCGACATTGGTCGCCGCGCCGCTCTGGAAGACTCGGAAAAAATTATCGAGGCTTTGGAAGGCGCGGACATGGTTTTTGTCACCGCCGGACTGGGCGGCGGCACGGGCACCGGCGCGGCCCCCGTTATCGCCTCGTTGGCCAGCGAGATGGGCATCCTTACCGTGGCCGTTGTCACCTGCCCCTTCAGCTTTGAGGGCAAGCGTCGCCAGCGTCAGGCCGAGCAGGGCCTCAAGGAGTTGCTGGAAAGCGTTGACACCATGATCGTCATCCCCAACGAAAAGCTCCTCGTCGTGGCCAAAGACGCCGGCTTCTTTGAGAGCTTCCGCATCGCTGACGACGTACTCCGTCAGGGAGTACAGGGCATCAGCGACATCATCACCATTCCCGGCATCATCAACCGCGACTTCGCTGACGTGAAGACCACCATGGCAGGCATGGGCTGCGCGGTGATGGGCACGGCGGTACGCTCCGGGCCGAATCGCGCCATGGAAGCAGCACAGGCCGCCATGGCCTCGCCCCTGCTCGAAGCCGGCGCCATCGACGGTGCCCACGGCATCCTCATCAACATCACCGGCTCCAGTTCGCTTAAGCTCTCCGAAGTCAACGAGGCCTCGTCGCTGATTCAGTCCGCTGCGCACGAAGACGCCAACGTCATCTTCGGCGCGGTCCTCGACGAGAAGATGGGTGAGGAGGTCAAAATTACCGTCATCGCCACCGGCTTCCGCGACCAGATGCCCGAGCGCCGCAAGCGGATGTTAACCGTGGATGTCGAGCCGGTGATCTCCACTCCTTCGGCCTCCGCGCCCATCGCTTCAGTTCCCTTGGTTGCCTCCAGCGACGAGCATCGTGAACCTGCTCCCATGCCAGCTTTGGAGCCTGCTCCCACGCAGGTTATAGAACCCGCTTTTACACCCGTTTTGGAACCCGTTGCCGCGCCTGTTTTTGCTCCCGTGCCGCGCTTCCGTTCGCAGGATGAAGAAGAGGAAGTCACCGTGGAACCGGAGTCGTTCGCAGCGCCCTCCGAGCCGGAAGGGCTTTCCACCTCGGCTGACTATGAGACGCCGCAAGACAAAGCAGAGCCGGCCTATGAGTTGGAGGAGATCGAAGCTGAAGCCGCGCCCATTCGGCCCCGGTTTGCAGAATTGGCCGAGGAGCCTTCATTTCTCCCGCAGCCGGAGGAGTATTCAGGCGACGCGTCGTCTACGCTCTTCCGAGAAAATGATGCCCCGGCGCAGCCCGATCTGGAGAAGCCAACCTTCCTGCGCCGTCTGGGGTTGTAGGCTGGAGTTTCAATTGTGCTTTTGCATAACTATGGTATACGCCAAAGAGTTTGAGAAATCCGGCGGTACTTGAGAAACGCCAACCTTCCAGCATGGTTTTGGCGTATGGTTAAAGAAAGTCTGAGCTGGATTGGACAGCGTGGCCGGTTTGGCCGATAAACTGAGCAGTGCGGCCGCAAGGGCGCACAACTCATACTCCGACAGGAGAGAGGAACTGACTGGATGACCGTTTCCCGCGTATGGGCTTGTGCTGTGGTTCTGATTGGTGTTGTCTTCGGCAGTGGCCTTGCGGCGGCGCTGGACGCGCCCAGTACGCAGCGTCATGCCCGAGCAAATGAAAAACATCTTACAGAATCCCATCGTACTGCCGTTCACCATGCGCCTGTAGCACATTCCGCCAATCCTGCAGTCCGCCCAGCAGAACGGCCCTCTGCCGCCCATGCCAGCGCAGCCCATCACTCCGCGCCCGCTCGGCAGCCAGCCCACTTGACTCCAAGAGGGAACGCCAGAGTCAGCGCGCGCCGCGCCGCCGTCACCACCACCCGCCGTCATCGCTACTACGAGCGCTTCACCGCCAGCTCCTTTTCCAAAGGTGATTTTCTTGCCGGCGATCAAACAGCCGGCGAGGATCCCGTCGTCCGTCAGGCAGCCATAGACGCTTTGGGCGACATGAACGGCACCGCTGTGGTCATCGACCCATCCAACGGGCGCATCTTGGCGATGGTCAACCAGAAGCTCGCTCTCTCGCCCGGTGCCGAGCCGTGCTCTACCATCAAGCTCACGGTTGCCATGGCAGCGCTCTCTGAGGGCCTTGTCACCCGCGACACGCCGGTCAAGCTCGCCGGCTTCCGTATGAATATGACTCAGGCGCTGGCCAAGAGCAACAACCTTTATTTCGAGGAACTGGGTCGCGAGCTGGGCTTCGAACGTGTACGCCACTATGCCAACCAATTCGGCCTCGGCGAGCTGGCCGGCTACAAGATCGAAGGCGAACAACTCGGCGTCTATCCCGACGAGGAACTGCCCGCTTCGCAGGGCGGCGTGGGCCGTATGTGCAGCTTTGGCCAGGGCGTCTCGCTCACTCCGCTGCAACTCGGCGCTTTTGTTGCTGCCATCGCCAACGGCGGAACCCTCTACTACCTCCAGCACCCCACCACGCCGGATGAGGCCGCCGCTCTCCAACCCAAGGTCAAGCGCACCCTCGACATCGCCCGCTACGTTCCCGACATCGAGGACGGAATGTCCGGCGCGGTCGAGTACGGCACCGCCCGCCGCCTGCGCGCCAACTTCAACGAGCTGCCCGTCTTCGGCAAAACCGGCACCTGCTCCGACAAGGGAACACGCTTCGGCTGGTTCGCCTCTTGGTCCGACTCGCCTCAAGGCAGCCTGGTCACCGTCTTCTTCCTCGAAGGCGGACGCCCCACCTTCGGCCCCCGCGCCGCCGAGCTGACCGGCGAGTTCTACAAAAACCTCTGGGACCGCAACTGGTTCGCCTCCAACGGCCAGCAGGACTCAGCTTCCATCTGGCCTCCCTCCTCTCAGCAGCATCAGCAGACGCAGCCGTAGAGCGGCAATCTCAGTTGACTCACGGAATCTGCCAACCTGCCAACTCGCGCATCCCAAGCAGCGGTGGATAGCTTGCTGCCTTTGAAACTGCCCGAACCCAGCTTCCGCAAGAATTATTCTGTTTTCTAAATTGCTTTTTGATCCCATTATTTTCTTCCTGTCAATGCCCTCCCTCCCGGAGGGAGCGAATGAAAATAGCCCAGGCCAGTATCCCCGCGAACAGGTCTTCGTTCGCGGGGTGGAGAACAAGCGAAGCGCAGTCCTGGGTACGCCAGCCAAGGAATGTCGCCCCGTAGGGGCGCTGTGATTGCATAGTTTCAAAACTCTCCCGTCGCGCTGATATGATGCTTGTCAATACGGGTTGATCATTCAGTATGATCACACGGAATATTTGAAGGTAGCTTATGCCGCCACTGGAGCACTCATGCCTTACGACGACTTGCGCGATTGGATTCAAGCACTGGAAAAGGCCGGCGAACTCCGCCGCATCAGCGAAGAAGTCTCGCCGGAGCTGGAAATCACCGAGATTACCGACCGCGTCGTCAAGCGTGGCGGACCAGCTCTGCTCTTTGAGAACGTAAAGGGACATCCCGGCCACAAGGTCTTCATCAATCAGTTCGGCACCGAGCGGCGCATGGCCATGGCTCTCGGCGTGGACCGCCTCGACGAGATCGCCGAGCGCATCAGTGGCCTACTCAACCTCAAGGCCCCTGAAGGTTTCCTCGACAAGCTCAAAATGCTGCCGCAGCTCGGTGCGCTCGCCAGCGCCTTCCCCAAAACCGTCAGCCCCAAGGACGCACCCTGCAAGGAAAGCATCCGCCGCGACCACTTCAAGCTGGACTACTTCCCCATCCTCAAGTGCTGGCCCCACGACGGAGGCCGCTTCATCACGCTGCCCTGCGTCGTCACCCGCGACCCGCGCACCGGCAAGCGCAACATCGGTATGTATCGTATGCAGGTCTACGACGGCCAAACCACCGGTATGCACTGGCAGCGCCAAAAGGTCGCCGCCGAGCACTATCGCAACGCGATGCGTGCCGAAGCTGCGAAGAACTCAGCCGAAGGTCCGCTCCATGCAATGGTCGCCGCCATGGCCGAGTCCGCCGGCGGCGCGTGCGCCATCCCCGAAGGTCTCATTGGCGGCCTGCCGCAAGTCGCCCTCGGCAACCTCAAAGGCTCGCGCCTAGAAGTAGCCGTAGCCATCGGCACCGATCCCGCCACCACCTTCGCCGCCATCGTTCCCGCCCCGCCTGAAGTCGAGGAGTACCTGATTGCCGGATTCCTCCGCGGCAAGCCCGTCGAAATCGTCCAATGCGAGACCGTTGATCTACAGGTCCCCGCCCACGCCGAAATCGTCCTCGAAGGCTACGTCGAACTGGGCGAACTGCGCGCCGAAGGCCCCTTCGGCGACCACACCGGCTTCTACACCCTCACCGACGACTACCCGGTCTTCCATCTCACCTGCGTCAGCCATCGCAAGAATCCCATCTACGCCGCCACCATCGTCGGCAAGCCGCCCATGGAAGACGCCTGTATGGGCAAGGCCGTCGAGCGCATCTTCCTCCCCGCCATGAAGATGCAGATTCCGGAGATCGTCGACATTCATCTCCCCATCGAAGGCGTCTTCCATAACCTCATGCTCGTCTCCATCCGCAAAAGTTATCCCGGCCATGCGCGCAAGGTGATGAACGCCATCTGGTCCCTCGGCCAGGCCATGTTCACCAAGATCATCATCGTCGTCGATGAAGACTGCGACGTCCAGAACATCCCCGAGGTTGTCTTGCGCGTAGCCAACAACATCGACCCCGAGCGCGACATTCAATTCACCCTCGGCCCCGTCGATTCGTTAGACCACTCCTCCCGCCTCCCCAACTACGGCTCCAAGATGGGCATTGACGCCACCCGCAAATGGCAGGCCGAAGGCTTCACCCGCCCCTGGCCCGCCATGATAGAAATGGACCGCGTCACCAAAGCCAAAATCGATGCCCTCTGGGCCAAGCTGGGGTTATGACATGAGAGGTATTCATTATGTATAGTAGATTCGTGTTCGAAGAGGAGAGAAGCAGGACAAGGAGAGTACACTAGTTTCTCAGCGCATTCGGGGATCGTAGATTCTATCGCGCAAGTGTACGGTACAGAGAGGGGAACGGGGAAATGCATGCGATTCATTCTCGAAGGCTTGGTTGTGACTTCGCCCGATTCGTTTTACCGGGGCTTCTACTTCTAGCCTCCCAGGTTCCGGCACAAGGTCAGTATTCTTTCTCAGGGGATGTCAAGCGTCTGGTGTCGGGTATTACCAGCGACCGCACCGGAATGATCGTCTCGATAGCGGCGTCTGATTACGATGCAAAAACCGACGAGGGAACAGCGCTCAGCACACTCGGGCCAATTTCACTGGGCAACAATGGAATAGTGCTTGGAAAGAAAGCTAAATCCGGGTGGGTCAACTTCGGCCATTCCGGGGAATACTCGGGGCTGGTTCCCGGAAAGACCGTAACAATCGAGCTTTCCGGAGTGAGTTTTTGGGCGAACGACGGAGGCCGAAACTGGCTGACGTTTGAGGTCGGCTCTGCGACGCTCAACGGCGACGACGTTGATGTCAAGACGGGAATTGAGCGACTAGCCTCTGGCGGCAATCGCCCGTGGGTACTTCTATCTGGAAAGTATCGCCTCGTTGTATCTGTCGTGGACCTGATGCATCTTCAACAACCCTGACGCAAGCGCCAGTCCCAGGGAAACAGGCCGCCCAACAAAATACCGCATCCCCGAAGTCTCCTCCTCACTTCAGACCGACACTTCCCAAGCCGCGTAGACCCACTCAACAAGTGTCCACTTAAAAATTAGTGGACACTTCTGGCCTAGACACTGCCTCCTGGTCAAGAGGGGAACTTCGAACGCTTACGGTACTTCTGGTGCTATGCGGCCTGCTTTCATTGTAGTCGCGGTGCCAGGCGTGGATATTTCTCCTAGCATCGAATAGGTTCTGGAACCAATGAATGCGCAGGCACTCCTCGTGCAGCTTGCCGTTGAAGCTTTTTACATACGCGTTCTGTGTGGGATTGCCGGGCTGGATGTGCACGAGCTGGATCTTGCACTTAAGGTTCCACGAAAGAAAATGTCGGCTGGTCAATTCCGGCCCTTTGTCGCAGCGGATCGCTTGCGGCAGGCCGCGCGGTGGGCGATGATCTCATCGAGCACCCGCGTGACGCGCAGGCCGGCGAAGCTGGTGTCAACCTCCATCGCCAGGCTCTCGCGCGTGTAAGCGTCGATCACGTTGAGTACGCGGATCGAGCGGCCGGAAGCCACCATATCATGTACGAAATCGAGCGCCCATTCCTGGTTGGCGCAAGTTACCTGCCGGAGTGGCGCGCCCGAGCGCACTCAGTGTTTACGCTTCTTCCGACTCAGCATCAGCCCGGCTTCGCGATAGATGCGATGCACGCGCTTGTGGTTGATCTTCTCATCGGCTTGCCGCAATAGAATGAGCAGGCGGCGATAGCCGAAGCGCGGCTTCTCGCGGGCCAGCTCGAACAACTGTTTGCGCAATGCTTCGTTCTTGTTGTGCGGCTGGTAGCGCTAGCTCGAAACCGGAACTAGCAACAGGAGTCAGGCGCGGCGCTCGGTGAAGGCGAACTTCTAGCGGATATGCTTGACGGCGGCCTTCATCGCGGCGAGCCCCATCCGTTTTTTCTATGACCGATTGCAGGGCTTCTTTGTCCAGACTGAGGTCGACAACCAGCTTGCGCAGACGTCCGTTTTCATCCCGCAGCCGCTTGGCCTCCTGCGCCTCGGTCGCATCCATGCCGCCGTACTTCGACTTCCAGGCATAAATGGTGTGTTTGCTGACGCCGTACTCCCGCGCCACGTCCTCGTCCCGCTGAACGGCTTCCATTTTCTTCAGTGCCGTGATCACCTGCGCCTCGCTGTTCTTGCTCTTACACATTTCCGCTCCCTTTCCAAAATACGACTTCGTATTCGGTTGTGGCGGATTTTGGGGAACAGGTCCGCCCAAATCAGAGTCGTACTGTTCGCCGCGATAGAGGTAGTTGTTGGGCGTCGTTCCAACCTTGGTGAACGAGTTTCCGTACGCATCGTACTCGTACTCATCGATGACTACGGCAGCCGAGTT
>Ga0181529_10003221_pt1 | contig 18814 bp, 19 predicted proteins | sample PEATcosm2014_Bin_36_FD_119763 | JGI IMG/M metagenome (GOLD analysis project Ga0181529, IMG submission 119763) | Peatland microbial communities from MTU Mesocosm Facility, Houghton, MI, USA - PEATcosm2014_Bin10_30_metaG | ecosystem: Environmental > Terrestrial > Soil > Wetlands > Peat | place... | reverse complement strand
TCGGTTCCGCGGCAAGCAGTGGGAGCCGACCTCGCCAGCCATGGTTCCCACGGAGTTTTCCGACCTAGACGCCGATTTCGTGCAGGGCTAAAAAAGCCTCCAATAAAACCCGGGGATTGAATTGCCCTTTATATACGGGCGGCGCCTTCCGGTCCAGGCCAAGCAATGAGTAGACCGCCGTCTGCGCAGAGCGAATGGAGTACTCAACTGTGAACACCACATCATCCGGCAGTTCGCAATACTGCCCGACGAAGGCCAGGTTCTTCGAGCCCTCGGGACTAACCTGAGGGCGATCGCCCTCGCTGCGAGGAAGGAACTGGCTGGTGATGAAGGGCATCATGCAGGGAATGCAGGTGCAGGCATCAAGAATCCTGGCGCCATGTTCCTGGAGGCGCAAATGGCCGATGATCTCGGTCATGATCTCTCGCCCGGTGCAGGCCGACATGGGCTTCTTCACGAAATTGCCCGGTATATCAACGAACAGTCCATAGCCCCAGAAAACCTGCACTCCCTCTGGCTGAGCAATGAAATGTGGCTCGAGGGGCAATACGATTGAGGCCAGCCAACTGGACTCTGGGAAAGTGATGAGCCCGCCTTCTCCAGGGACATTGCCTGTCAAATTCCGGATCAGTTCGAAGAAAGTGGGGGCGTGGAGAGTGGTCGTAAAGGACATCCACTTTGATTTCTCGATGTGGTAGGCAAAGTTCGAAGGATGCCCGAACAGCGTCTGGCCGGCAGCGATCTTCTCTTCTGATCCAAAATCGAAGACAGCTACTGCCGGAGAGTGAATCAGGGGAAATCGGGCTTCACTCAGGAAGATCAAGTCGCAGGAGCCCAGTAGAATGGATACGCGCGAAGGGCACAGTTGGAGACAACCGGGGGAATTCCCAGCTGCCGGAATGACCGTGTGGAATCTCAAAGTGTTCCTGCCCATCAAGGCAATATGGACTTCGTCCCCTACATCCACGTGCTTTCGGTCGCATTCTTGATGGGATTGGCGGCGGCCGCGCCCATAGGTCCCGTCAACATGATGGCCATTCGCCGCGGAGTGGTCGGCGGTTGGCGCCACACCCTTGCCTGTGGAATCGGCTCCGTCTTCGCCGATCTGGTTCTCTTCTCTTTGGCCCTCCTCGGGGGTCGCTACCTCCTGCCCCGTCTGTTGAACCCGACGCTCCAGATCGTCCTAGTGGCCATTGGCGTAGTCGTTCTGTTTCCGATGGGAGTATATTTCCTGGCGCTCGCCGTCAAAAATCCCCGCCTGGCCTACAACAGCGCCCGCCACCGCTGGAGCGAAGGCTCCATCCCTGAGCGTCTGACCCTCGAAGCCGCCAAAGCTGCCGCCCTGACCGTCTTCAACCCCTTAAGCATGCTTTACTGGGCTGGCGTCACCTCCAGTTGGCTCCCCTTTGCCTATTCGGTCTTGGGCAAAAGAGCCCCTGGGTGGGGAACCTTGATGGCAGGCGCCGGCCTGATGCTCTGGTTTACCGCGCTCACCGCCGTTGTCCGTTTCATTCCCCACCGCATCGACGCGATCTTCTTCCGCCTCGCTAACGCAATCTTGGGCGTCATCCTTCTCGGCCTCGCCACATACTGTGCAGTTGTCCTGTCGCACCATCTCCCGCGCTGAAACACGGAGTTCGACGTTTTGTGGTTCGCCTGATTCATTGGCCGCATCCCATTTCGCGCGAAGGTAACGCTGTGGACCGTCTAAGGCAGAAAAGTCCAACGGAAGCTTGGAGTGCCCGGCACGTTTTGTACCGGTGGTAATGAGACAAACTGGTACAAGGCGTATGAATCCGTCTTCTCGCAAGGCGACGTAAGGGATGCTGTGTTCTTCATCCAGAGCGGCAAGATGAAGCTCACGGTTGTGAGCACACATGGCAAGGAAGCCGTCGTAGCCATCCTGCTCGAGGGAAGTTTCTTTCGCGAGGGCTGTCTTACACTCCCGCCATTCCGCATGTACACGGCCAGTGCAGTTGAGCGGAGCACAATCCTTCGAGTAACGAAGGGCGCAATGGTGGCACTCCTCAATCGGGACCCGCAGTCTGCGAAAGGTTTTCTCGCCTATCTTCACTCCCGGAACGTTCGCATGGCGGCAGATCTTGTGCATCACCTCTTCAACTCCAGCGAAAAACGCCTCGCCCGGCTTCTCCTGTTGATGGCCAACTTTGATCATGAGTCGAAGCCCCTACCGCTCATCGCGAGAATGAGTCAGGAAACACTCGCTGAAATGATTGGCACAACCCGTTCGCGGGTTAGCTTCTATATAAACCGGTTCCGGGAGCTAGGCTTCATTGAATAGAACAGTGGCGGTATGCAGGTTCACAGTTCGCTAGTCAGCGTCGTACTCCCCGATAAGTGGCCGGAGGCCCTCGGTCATTGGACTGAAGCAGCTCAACGCTGTTTGAAGCCTTCTCCGTATAGCATGACGATTTCTCGCCTTCTTGACACAACCTCCTCCCAGAACCGTGGGGTCGTCCGGATCTTTGCCTTCACAGCCATCACATATTTAAGCGAGTCTTTAGCGTTTGGATCACAATTGCGGGGTCTATAGGCTTTATGAAAACGCCGGCGATTCCAAGTTCCTGCAGACTGACGGAACCCACGAGCGCATCTCCCAAGGTGCTCACAATGTAGAGCGGAGCGCTAGTTCCGGCGCGCCTGAGTTTATCCATGATGGTTCCGCCTGCGTCAATTGTTTCCATCATCGAATCTGCGAGAATTGCATCGGGTTTGATCCGAGCAGTGGTCCGCTCACCCTCATCTCCATTCACCGATTCGCCGACGGTAAAGCCCACAGCTTCTAATGCAATGCGCAGAATGCTGCGCTCATGTGGATTGGAATCAATCAGTAGAATCGTCTTTCGCTTACTACCGAGGCCAATGTTCATGGCTTGGGCTCCTCCCCATTCTTAATTAAGCTGAGTAGCAGGGTGACTGACTGTTTAAGGTTGGATTGGGCACGATCACTGAGTCGTTCTATAAATTTGAAATCATATCCGCGGACACCCATGAGGTAGGCCCTGGGAGATTTGCCGTAGTATTGTTCCGCCATAGCCAAGAGAGCCTCTGGACTGACGATATGGCTCGTAAACGTGACGTCCATCGCAGGCGAAAGCTTCTGGGTCGTATAAGGCTCTGCCCCATTCCGGGATGCATCGATAAACCAAACAATATCCGCAGCCGCGATATCCAAGACGTCTTCGATTACGAGCTGATAGTTGTTGCACACTGTCACATTCGGCCAACCCATGCGTTCGATCTCAGCGGCAGCTGCTGGCCCTAGCCCGTCGTCCTCTCGGCCTGGGTTCCCGTATCCCAATACCAGAACGCGGCGTAGTGCACTACCGCCCGGAAGGGGCGACAGAAGAGCAGCATCATTGCTGGCCAATTCAAGCATGGTCATTTTTGGTTCCCGTGGCGATAACTCGTCCGTTCGCATCTTCCAAAGTTGCAATGAGGGGCATATTGCCTAAGGCATGAGTGGCGCAGGATAAACAGGGGTCGAAGGCCCGGATAGCTACCTCGATATGATTGAGGAGTCCTTCAGTAATCTCGTGTCCTGAGAGCTCGTGCATCGCAACTTCGGTAACAGCTTTGTTAATGGCATCGTTGTTACTGGTTGTCGAAACAATAAGATTGGCACCTGTGATCTGATCGTTGTCGTCTACCGTGTAATGATGAAAGAGCGTTCCGCGCGGAGCTTCTATGCAGGCAATTCCTTCCCGTCGGCGCTCCCCGCGGACAATTAAGTCAGTTCCCTGCAACGCATCATCGAAGAGAAGTTCCCGAATCTTCTCTGCACAGTGGACCAGACAGATGAGCCGGGCCCAGTGGTAAGCGAGAGTGGCATGAACAGGCCTTCCTTTGCCCTCCCGCTTGAACTCCTGACGGGCCGCCTCTGCCAGCGGTGTATCGATAGAGGTGCAACAGTTGATCTGCGAGAGCGGCCCGACGCGATACCAGCCATTCGCTCGGCCAAGCGATCGAATGTGCGGGAACTTCATGTAGGTCCACGAGCGGACCTCCTCGACGAGATAGTCCCTATAGAGTGCAGGAGCCACTCCATCGAAGATAGGCTTGCCATCGGCGTCGATTGCCCGAAGCCGGCCGTCATACAGATCCATGACGCCACCGGTCCCCACTATGCTCATGTAGTTCGATTCGTAGCTGGCAAAGTTCCAATACATCTGATGATGAGAGCGCACATAAGCTTTATGCAGTTCCAGGGCTTGGCAACACCAGCTCGTGATCTCATCGACATTCTTGCGAAGTGCGTCGCGATGCTCGATGGCGAGGTTCTGGTTGACTCCGCCTGGCACGGCACAGGTCGGATGAATTTTTCTTCCGCTAACTGCCTTAATGACCTCCTGGCCGAATTTACGAATCAAGATGGCCCACTTGCCAATCTCAGGAAACTGTTTCATCACTGCAACGATATTGCGCTGCTCGGGCGGTGCATCGAAACCGAACAAGATATCCGGCGAGGCAAGGTGAAATATGTGTAGGGCATTTGATTGCAGCACTTGGCCATAGTGCATCAGACGCCTTACCTTCTCGGCTGTTGGCGTCAGCTTATCCACCCCCACAATCATGTCCATCGCCTTTGCCGCTGCGAGATGATGGCTTACTGGGCAGATGCCGCACAGACGTTCCACGATGACTGGGCCCTCCCAGAACATTTGACCCTGCACAAAGCGCTCGAAGCCGCGAAACTCGACGACGTGAAAGCGAGCCTGCTCCACCTCGCCGGCTTCATTCAGACGGATCGTAACCTTTCCGTGCCCCTCAACGCGCGTGACTGGCTCGATCACAATCTTTCGAGTCTTTGGTGCCAGTTCCACATCGATGCCGGTCATGATTTCCTCCCGTGTTGCGGTGAATCATCGGGTAGCGCTTATTCGTACTTCAACAGCCGATAAGAATAGGCTGGTTCTCTGCCCGCGACGAGAGCTGTGATCTCTTCCCAGATTGCGTCAGCCGAAGGTGGACAACCTGGGAGAAAGTAATCGATTTTGACAACCTCGTGGCATGGATAGACTCGATCCAGTAGAAGCGGCAAATCCTCATCGTTCGGAATCACCCCGGCGCCTTCGAGGATTGGACCTTTTAGATAGACGGCCTCCAGACATTCGCCAAGTCCCACAAGATTCCTCATAGCGGGAATGCCGCCATTGATGGCGCATGCCCCAACGGAAACTAGGATGCGGCAGTGTTTGCGGAACTCCCGAAGTGCCTGAACATTCAGCTCATTCGCACACCCTCCTTCCACCAAGCCAATATCCACTGGCTGGTCAAATTCCTTCTTATCGTCAAGTGGCGATACATCGAGATCTACGAGGTCAATGAGTTCGACGAGCCGTTCATCGAGGTCGAGAAGCGACATGTGACATCCAAAACAACCACACAGGCTGCAGGTAGCAAGTCTCGGTTTCGCCATACTCTCTCCCTTTTCACCTTCACCAGCATCACTGGCCTGACTCACACCTTTGGCGAATTCCGTTTGGCCTCGATATCGCTGCCGATGGGCTTCTGGTCATAGGTTCGAGTTCCCTCTGGAATGCGATAGCCGGTATGCTTCACTACAATGCAGCCAACCGGGCAGACGTGAGCAGCTTTATCCGCCACGGCAAGTCCTGTCTCATCAAGACGTCCCTGAGTATTAATGTTGATGAGCATATGAATACCCCGCCCCTCAAAGCCGAAGATGGTCTTGTCGTCCTCAGTTCGGGAAGCCCGGACACAACGGGAGCAGAGCACGCAGCGGTTTCGATCGATGAAAATGTCGGGGTGGGTTGCATCGAGCTTGCGATGTTCCCATAGATACGGCAGCGTTGGCGCGATCATGTCCAGCCGATAACCCAGCGCCTGCAATTCGCAGTCTCCACTCTTCTCGCACGATGGACAAAAGTGGTTGCCTTCGACGAAAAGCATCTCAATTATTGTTCGGCGGTCGCTCTTCAGTTCAGCAGTGTCATTTTCGATCACCATGCCATGTTCTGCGGGCAGCGTACAGGTGTTCACATTGCGCCCATTCACCTTGCACGTACAGATACGACAGTGACCGGCAGGCTCAAGCTCAGGGTGATGGCAGAGACGAGGAATGTATATGCCTGCAGCATCGCAGGCCTGAATGACGGTCTGGCCAGAGGATGCCTCTACTCGGACACCATCAATGGTGAATATGAGCTTTTCCTCACTCATGTCGAAGCCTCCTCAACCACTGGTTCACGCCCTTGGACCCGAACAGCTTCCGTCAGCGCCTCCCTAAGCGTTACTCCCGGCACAAAGTCTTCCGTTCGCAGTCTCGCCTCGTAAAGCTCAGGAAAATTGCGAATAGTAGTGAGGATTGGATTCGCCGCAGTCTGGCCGAGACCGCATCGGCTTGTTCGCGTGACCGTGTTCGCGAGTGCATACATGGCACTCACATCAGCAAGTGTGCCGCGATTGGCGACAATCTTTTCCAATTGCTTCTTGAGAAGCGTCGTCCCGATTCGGCAGGGAGCGCACCACCCGCAAGACTCGTCGACAAAGAAATCGATGAATTGCAGCGCCACCTCGAGAACGTCACGGTTTTTGCTGAATATCATCATCGATCCACCGGTCGAGAGGTCTTCAAAAGCGATACTGCGGCCAAAGTCCTTTGCTGACAGAGACTGGCCCGAAAACCCAGATACCTGCACAAAGGGCGCATCCGGCGCGCCGACAAGATCGAGGAACTCATTGATGGTCGTGCCGAAGTCCACTTCATAGACTCCAGGACGCTCACAGTCTCCCGAGACACTCAGAAGCTTCGTGCCTGTCGACTCCGAAGTGCCATATCCCGCGAACCAGGCTGCGCCGCTCTCTAGAATGCGCGCCGCACATGCATATGTCTCGACGTTGTCGATCGCAGTCGGTTTCTCTAAATAGCCGCAGTCGGTAGGAAATGGTGGCCGGTTGCGGGGTGCCCCGCGTTTCCCTTCGGCGGAGTCAAGCAGTGCGGACTCATCTCCACAGATATATGCTCCCGCGCCTAACTGAATGCGGATATCGAAGTCAAAGCCCTCGCGACCACAGATCCTGGAGCCCAGCAGTCCCGACTGCCTACGCCTCTCCAACACCTGTTGCAGAGGCTCAAGCATGTAGGCGTATTCGCCGCGCAGATAGACCAATCCATGCTTCGCTCCGAGTGCATAGCTGGCGATAGTCATCCCGTCGAACATCAGGTCCGGCACCTCAGTCAGCAGTACGCGATCTTTGAAGGTGCCGGGCTCTCCCTCGTCCGCGTTGCAGACCACGTAGTGTTCGTCGCTTATGGACTTGCGAGTAAACTTCCACTTCATGGCGGTTGGAAATCCTGCTCCGCCACGTCCCCGCAGCTTTGCTTTCGAAATCTCCTGGATAACAGCTTCAGGAGCAATCAGGATTGCGGCGCGTATCCCGTCACCACAGGCACCACGGCCTGACAAAAGTACCGGGCCGCGCTGTACGAGACTCGGCTTCAGTTCGGAGTGCGGCAGGACAACTTCTCGACCGGGAAAGAGTGGACTCGCAGCATCATCTCTGCACCCCCGCAGCGCAGCAATGATGGCAGGGACGTCCTCCGGAGTAAGTGCCGTGACCACGGATCCATTGATCAAGGCTGCGGGCTCTTGGTCAGCCATGCCGATATCACTGGTCCATTCCAATGTGAAGACGCCATCCGGCGAAGTTCCACCAAGGGGCGCACCGGTCACCTCAGCGAATGCCCGCGCTACCACTGCCGCACCTTTCATGAGAGAAACAGGCGTCTTCGACATGCGGATCTGAAAGCGGCCCTTTGGAGTTCGGTTGAGAAAGGCATAGAAGGACACAGTATCCTCAACCTCTACTGCATGAATGCCAAGGGCACTTGCAATCGCTACCATAGCCTCGTAGGAGATCCACCCGTACTTCCGCTGAACCGCCAGAACGATATCGAGAAGCCGACTGCGATCACTGCCAAAATCCCGCACGACCGCTTCAACCCATCCAACCATTTCTTTGTCGGCAAGTAACGCGTTGAATTTGCCTAAGAGAGACTCGTTCGTCCTAATCTCGGAAGCAATCACAATACTCTCCTAGAATCTGCTCGTGTTATTGGTATCGATGAGTTGGGCGATGTCCTCATAAGTCAGATCGAGTTTTGTGTGAACTACCAACTGGGGCGGTCGTTCCATAACGCACTCCCATGGTCCGGATTGAGGGGTACGGGAGCAGACTGACGACGCAGCCAATCTACCCCCGAATTCATTGTGCTTCCTTCTCTGTTAAGCGTGAACGGGTTCTCTCGCTCCGGTGGAGTGGGTTGTCGATTGCTTTGCAGCGCTGAAATCGAGCACAACGCGCGCGGCAACGTCTCCGTGTTCGAGCCGTTTGAAGATGTCGTTGATCGCCGATAGCGGCTGAAGCTCAATGTCGGCCTTGACCTTGCGGTTGACAGCGTAGTCGAGCGATTCGGCCATGTCCTCGCGGGTTCCTACGAAAGAGCCCCGAATGGTGATGCAATTGGCCACTACATCGAAGAGCGGTACTGGAAACTCCCCCGGTGGCAACCCGTTCAGGACGCACGTGCCGCGCTTCCGGACCATGCCGATTCCTTGCTTGAATGCGATGAGTGACGGAGCCGTAATCAGAACACCATGGGCTCCGCCACCAGTGCCTTTTTTCACCGCCGGCCCCGGATCCTCGTCCTTGGCGTTGACGGTGAAATCGGCGCCCAGTTTTTTTGCCAGCGCCAATTTTCCGTCGTTAATGTCGACGGCACAGACCAGCAGCCCCATGGCCTTGGCATATTGAATGCCAAGATGCCCGAGGCCACCGCAACCCGAAATCGCGATCCATTCGCCAGGTCTCGCTTCTGTCTGCTTGATTCCCTTGTAGGTCGTGATACCGGCACAAATGAGCGGCGCAGCTTCGGCGGGGGCGAGGCCTTTCGGGATGTGCGCCACGTAATCCGGATCGGCAAGGACGTACTCGGCGAAACCGCCGTTTTTTGTGTAGCCGCCGAACTGCGCATCGGGGCAGACTGTTTCCCACGCCGATAAGCAAAACTCGCAATGACCGCAGGCGGAGTAGAGCCACGGTACACCCACGCGGTCGCCCTCTTTAACAATGGTCACTCCCGCTCCAACAGCGGAGACGAGGCCGACGGCTTCGTGGCCGGGAATAAACGGAAGCGTGGGCTTGAGCGGCCAATCTCCGTTAGCCGCGTGGATATCGGTGTGGCAAACGCCGCACGCCTCCGTCTTTACCACGATCTGTCCAGCTCCGGGAGTTGGGATGTCCCACTCGCGGAGCACGAGCGGTTTTCCGAATTGCTCAACCACTGCTGCGTTCATCTTCTTTGTGGCCATGATGTTCCTCTTTTCTGGGTTTGGATTCGTTGTGGTGCGACACGAGCTATCTAGGCAGCAGCTGCACCTAGTCCTCTTACTGCCTCGATCATCTGCACCAGTACGGCCTGAGCGTCGCCATAGACCATGTTGCAGTTCTCGGCATAGAAGAGAGCGTTGACGATGCCGGCGTAGCCTTTGCCCTGACCCCTCTTGACGACGTAGACCTTCTTCGCTTTGTCGGCATTCAGGATGGGCATCCCATAAATAGGAGAACTCTTGTCATCACGCGCCGCCGGGTTGACGACATCATTGGCGCCAATGACAAGCGCAACGTCGGTGGTGGCAAAGTCAGGATTGATGTCGGCGAGTTGGAAGATAAGATCGTACGGTACCCCAGCTTCCGCAAGTAGAACGTCCATCTGTCCTGGCATACGCCCGGCTACAGGATGGATGGCAAATCTGACTGTGACACCCGCCGCTTGCAGCAACTTCACGAATTCGTAAAGCTTCTGCTGCGCCTGAGCGACCGCAAGACCGTAGCCCGGCACGATAATCACGCTCTTGGCGTAGCGCATGAAGATACCGGCGTCCGAGGCCTCAGCCGGCTTCAGACTGCCTTTAATCGCGCCTTGCTTGTGCTTGGTTGCATCGCCAAAGTCGGAGAAAATAATATTGCTTACCGACCGATTCATGGCCTGCGCCATGATCAGGGTCAGGAACATTCCGGCTGCCCCTACCACCATGCCCGCGATCATCAACGCTGGATTTTGCAATACAAATCCATCGAGCGCCACTGCCAGGCCGGTTAGAGCGTTGTAGATGGAGATCACGACCGGCATATCCGCTCCCCCGATGGGTAGCGTTATGAAAATTCCGAAGAGCAATCCGCAGCCGAAAAATATGGCAATCAATGAAGGAATAGAGAGCAGTGGCACGGCAGCACCCTGCCAAACAAAGACCATATATCCCGCAACTGCAAGCGTCGCCAGGAAGACAATGGCGTTGAAGTACCGCTGCCCTTTGAAGCGCAACGGCTGCTTGAGGACTTCATCCAGCTTAGCCCAAGCGATAAGCGATCCCGACAGCGACACCGCACCGATCAACCCACCGATCAAAGCGAGGATCAGTGCCGGGCCCTCAGCTTTGCTGCCCATCAACGCGACCGCGGCGATCGCACCCGCCGCGCCGCCCCCCATGCCGTTGTAGAGCGCCACCATCTGGGGCATTGCGGTAAGCTTCACCGTTTTGCCCTTCCACCATGCGATGCCGACTCCGACGATGAGAGTGGTGGCAGCGAGCACGACATTCACGATCAGATGCGGACGGGCCGCAGCGCTGACACCGATAACGTTGAGGAAGCAGGCAAGAACCGCGACCAGCATTCCGAGACCGGCGACTCTGATTCCGGAGCGGGCGGTAGCGGGCGATGACATTCGCTTGAGGCCAAACATCAATAGAAAAGCCGCGCCCAGGTCTGCCGCGCCGGTAATCACGTGAGAAATCATCGTAAGCATATCGGGTCCTCAGCTTTTCTTCGCGTGACCGTTATCTGCGTGAATGCGGTGCGCATGAGTGACCTTGAACATCGCGAGCATGCGGTCGGTAACCACGTATCCGCCGGCGACGTTGCCCGCGCCGAGCAGCACCGCAGAACATCCGATCAACTGCTCAGGGACTGAACTGGCATTGAGCAGCGTGTAGATGGCGCCAATCACAACAATGCCGTGCACAAAATTGGATCCGGACATCAAGGGCGTGTGAAGAATGGCGGGGACATTGCCAATGATGACCCAACCGCCGAATGCGGCTAGCATGAAGATGTATAGCGCGACAAAACCAGTGATGGCGATCGAGAAATGCATCATGATCTCCTGATCTCAAGCTGCTTTTGAGGGCGGCTTGGTTGCCGGATGCCTGGTCCCAGAAGCAGTCGTTTCCGGGGCCTGCTTTTCCGGGGCAATGCTCATCTTTCCGTCGTGAGTAAGCGCGGTCTTGGCCAGGACTTCATCTGTCCAGTCAATCTTGATGATGTTGTCCTTGAGCATGAGGACAAGCAAGTTGTATTGGTTGTGGGCGTATAACTCACTGGCATCCTGGGCGAGCAGTGACGGCACGTTGAGTGGCGCCACGATCGTTACCTCACCGACTTGCGCAGTCTTGCCCGGCACCGTGTCTTCGCAGTTGCCACCGCCTTCGGCAGAGAGATCGACGATGACCGCACCTGGCTTCATGCCTTTGACCTGCTCCTTGCTGATGAGCTTCGGCGAGGGCCGGCCGGGAATGGCTGCGGTTGTGATGATGAGGTCGGAATGTTGAATATGTTTCGTCAGAACCGCGGCAACCTTGGTTTTTTCTTCGGCCGTCAGTTCGCGGGCATAACCGCCTTTGCCGCGGGCATCGACTCCGGTCTCGACAAACGTGGCGCCGAGCGATGCGACCTGCTCGGCTGTGTCCGGGCGCACGTCATAGCCTTCCACGACAGCTCCGAGGCGATGAGCGGTCGCCACGGCCTCCAGGCCAGCGACGCCGAGTCCCATGACCAGCACCTTGGCTGGCCCAATCGCTCCCGCAGCTGTCGTGATCTTTGGGAGCACACGGGTAAGATGAGTAGCCCCAAGTTCGACCGCATAATATCCCGCCAATGCAGACTGGCTGGAGAGAGCGTCCATGGATTGGGCCCGAGTGATGCGCGGGATGCGTTCCATCGCAAAGCACGTAATCTTCTTCTGGAGCAACCGCTGCACGAGTGAATGCTCCTTCCCCGCATAGATAAAGGAGATGAGAATTGCTCCCTCTTTCATCGCATCCACCACATCCTCTGCGGGCGGATTCACGGCGAGCACCACGTCGGCGTCGGCGACTAAGTTGTGGCGATCGTCGAAAAAGACGACGTCCTCGAATGACTTGTCGGCAAACTTACTTTCCACTCCGGCACCAGACTGCATGTGCAGTTTCGCGCCCAGCTTGATAAGCCTCGCGGTGAGGGAGGGCACCAGCGCCACTCGTCGTTCGTGCCGCTGCGTTTCCTTCAGAACTGCAACATTGACGAACATTCCGGAATCTCCTTATGGCTTCCAGCGCTCCTTGCGAACTGATCCCTTCGTGCGTTCGATGAGGCGCTCGCAGTCGCGATCGCCTCATCGAACACATCACGCTCTTTTTGTTTCTCCAGGATCAGACGACGGGCGCCGGAACGTCGGACTCGCGTACCAGTTTCTTGTTCACAAACTCCTGGATACCCATGTCGCCGAGTTCGCGGCCATAGCCGGAGTACTTGATTCCGCCGAATGGCAGCTCAGCATCCGACCAGTCGATATTGTTGATAAACATCATGCCTGTCTCCACACGGCTGGCCACGCGCTTCCCGCGCGCAACGTCTTTGGTAAAGACAGAGCCACCCAATCCGAAGTCGGAATTATTGGCCAGTGCGATCGCTTCATCCTCGTTTTTCACGCGGAAGAACATCGCGACTGGCCCGAAGAACTCGTCGCGGAAGGCTGGGTTGTCCGGCTTGACATCCGTCAGGATTGTCGTCTGCATAAATGAACCCGGCCGGTCGATGCGTTTGCCGCCGAGCGCAATCTTGGCGCCCTTGGCGACTGCTCCGTCGACTTGCTCCAGGAGTTGCACGAGTGCGGACTCTGTGGACAAGGGACCATGCGTCGTTTTCTCGTCCATCGGGTCGCCCGGCTTTAAAGCGTTAAGCGCCGTTTTGAACTTCTCCAGGAATTTGTCTGCGATCTCTTCGACCACGATAAAGCGCTTCGCTGCGCAACAGGTTTGTCCCGCGTTATACATTCGGCCCCAGACTGCCCACGGGATTGTCTTTTCCAAGTCAGCATCCTCCAGCACGATGAATGCGTCGCTGCCCCCAAGTTCCATCGACGAGACCTTGAGATTCTGTCCCGCCCTGGCTGCAATGCTTCTGCCCGCAGCCACACTGCCGGTCAAGGCTACGCCTTTGATTCGCGCATCATCGATCACCTTGTCCGACTGATCGTGCGAGATCAACAGATTGGTATAGAGCCCAACCGGCGCGCCCGCATCGATCCAGAGCTGTTCAAAGGCAATCGCACACTGCGGCACGCAGCCTGCGTGCTTCACCATCACGACATTGCCCGCCATCATGTGCGGGCCGGCGACTCGCGCCAGTTGATAGAAAGGAAAGTTCCACGGCTCGACGCAGAAGATCACGCCGATCGGGCTGCTCTCCATGTGAGCAGTTCCGACTTTCGGATGAAGCGTCTCTGGGGCCAGGAAGCGTTCGGCATTCTTGGCATAGTAGGCCAGAATGTCGGCACTGAACTTCACCTCGCCGCGGGCTTCATTGATGAGCTTTCCCATCTCGAGCGAAGCCAGATGCGCGAACTTGTCAACCTGGGCATGCATGAGCTCGGCCGCCTTCGCCACGACCACCGCCCGCTTTGCATAAGATGTCTTCTTCCAGGTCTCGTAGGTCTTCGCGGCGGTGGCGATCTTGGTTTCGAGTTGTGCGTCGGTTAGCTCATGGAACTTCTTGACTGTCTTACCGTCGTATGGGTTGATGCTTTCGTAAGCCATCGAATAATCTCCTCTTTCTCAAACTTGTGGAAGCGGTCTTGTTTTCGCGGTTGGCAAGTCCCGATGATCGCGTAAGATCGGGGCCTTTGCGGTTGTCGCGTTACCGTCGAAAGAAGACTATGGATTAAACGTCACAACCCCTACCTGACAGCATGACGGCGCACTAATTGAAAGACTGTTCCCTATTGCACAGTGCCCGCGGATTTCCGTGGAAAAATCGCCGAGCATCGCCACAACTTTGCAGCCTAGGGCGAAAATAGCATTCAACCCTTATGCAGCATGGGTGTTGGAGACCGTCATAACCAAGGCTGCTGGCGCTTCTCCCGAGTGCGCCGAAAGGCTTCCGGCAAACCCTGAAGTAAATCCGTCGCTACCAGCGAATACTCGCCCACAGTCTCACGGATCACATCTCCAGCAAGCCCGTGGAGATGTACTGCTGCAAGCACGGCTCCCTGAGTGTTATTCGGGTGCTGTGCCATCAAACCGGCGACCATTCCTGTCAATAGATCTCCTGTACCGCCGGTCGCCATGCCTGCATTTCCCGTCGTATTTACCCAGGCTTCGCCGTCCGGTCGAACCACCAGCGTGCGATGCCCCTTGAGCACAACGATCAGTTCGTGCTCCCGCGCGAATTTGCGGGCCACTCCCAGTCGGTCTTTCTGAACCTGGGCAACGCTAGATCCCACCAGCCGCGCCATTTCTCCAGGATGGGGAGTGATCACCAGAGTTTGACCTTTACCATTCAATTCGGCCGTGCGGTCCTGAAACGCATTTAGGCCGTCAGCATCCACAACCATGGGAAGTTTCAGTCTTGCCACCAAGATCCTCACCAGTTCCGCGGTCTGCTGATCGCGCGAAATGCCGGGACCAATCGCAAGCACCGTCCTGCCTTTCGCCAATTCTGTGATCCGCTCCTGCGCTTCGGTCGAGATGGTTCCCGCATTTGTCTCGGGCAAAGGTTCAGTCATCAACTCGGGATAAAACCCCGCCACGGTGTTCAATGCGGATCTCGGTGTGGCCACTGTAGAGAGTCCAGCGCCAACTCGGAGCACGGCCATCCCAGCCATCGCCGCCGATCCCGCTTTTCCCAGCGAACCTCCAACCACCAGCACGCTCCCGTAACTGCCTTTATTTGATACTGGCAGTCGCGGCTCAATTAAGGGAACGATGTCGCGCGCGGTAATCACATTGAGTTGAAGAGCCGAAACAATCGCGTCCTCCGGCGACCCGATGTCAGCGACTAACGTAGCTCCCGTTGTCAGCAAACCGAACACATGCGCAGGACGTGGCGCGGTAAAGGTAACGATGGCGTCGGCTCGGGCAATCGTCCCCGTTTGAGAGCTCATGCCGTCGGCATCGGCGCCAGAAGGAATATCGACAGCAATCACGGGAACCTGGCTCGCGTTCATGATCGTGATCGCATCCGCATAGAGCCCGCGCACGGGAGGCTTGAACCCCGTACCCAGAATTGCATCCAGGTACAAGTCCGCGGGTAAGAGAAGATTCTTCAATTCGTCGCTGGACTGCACCACGACTGCCGGGTCCGGCAATTTTTCAAACATGAATGCCGCATCGCCTCGCAGCTCACTGGGACTTGCAAGCAGGATCACCTGAACCTTCCGGCCTTCCCGATGCAGCCGCCGCGCGGCGACAAAGCCGTCGCCGCCATTATTCCCCTTGCCGCAGAAAACGACGATGCTATGAGCCGCTGCGTGACACCCCAAAACATAATCCGCAACTGCGGAACCGGCATTCTCCATCAGCGTAAAAGAAGGAACGCCGAAGCGTTCGGTGCTGGCGCGGTCAATCGCGCGCATTTCTTCTGTGGAAACGATCTTCATGACTGTAAGGGCGTGTTCACAATACCTTCACGCCTTTCTTCTGATTCAGGAGGGCATCGTCAACACACTCTCCGAAAAAGTTAGCATTGCATTGATGACAGCAACGATCTGTTCCGTTTTGCTCATCATTGGTATCCATCTGCATATAGATTCAAAATTGCGGCGAAGTTTCCATTTGGTTCGGTGGATCCGCCCCTTAGAGCCTTCGGAGACCGAAGATTAATGAAAGCTGCTGTTTTCTCTTCAACTCACACTGCGCCCCAATCGTTCCTCCATGTCGGAGATGTTCCGCGGCCACAACTCGAAGCGGGACATGTGTTATTGCGGGTCGTCGCTTGCGGAGTGTGTCGTACTGACCTTCACATCGTCGAGGGAGATCTTCCGCCGCTTCGACCGCGTCTTATTCCCGGCCATCAAATCGTAGGAGAAGTAATCGAAGGCGCGACCCAGGAGTTGCCGCTGGGATCGCGTGTCGGCGTTTCCTGGATGGGTGGCGTCGATGGCGACTGCTGGTACTGCCATCACGGCATGGAGAATCTCTGCGACAAGCCTGTCTTTACCGGATACACCGTGGATGGCGGCTATGCCGAATATGTTCTGGCGCGCGCAGACTTCACTTTTCCGCTTCCCCCTGGCCTGGATGACATACATGTCGCTCCGTTGCTGTGCGCCGGCATCATCGGCTTTCGCAGCTTACGAGTCGCGGGGGTTGAGAAGGGAGAGCGAGTCGGACTCTTTGGTTTTGGCAGCTCCGCAAGCTTGGCGATCGCCATTCTGCAATCGTGGAAATGCGAGGTCTATGTCGTAACCAGAGGTGAATCTCATCGGAAACTTGCAGCTTCGCTGGGCGCGACCTGGGTTGGCAAAGAAGATGAAAAGCCGACCGTGATGCTCGACCGCGCAATCACATTCGCGCCCAGCGGAAAAGTAGTAGTCAGCGCCCTCGCGAGTCTGCGGAAGGGCGGCGTGGTTGCCATCAACGCCATCCATCTCGATCATATGCCGGCCTTCGACTACGACACGTTACTCTGGGGCGAGCGGCAGATCCGCAGTGTAGCCAACATGACCCGGCAGGATGCGAGCGACTTTCTCAAGATTGCGCATGACCTCCGCATCCGTCCGAACGTTACAGTATTCGCACTCGATGACGCGAATAAGGCGCTCATAGCAGTCAAAGAAGAGACGGAACATGGATCGGCAGTGATTGTTCCTTAATGCAACTTGTGCTGCCTCATGGGTTCAGCAGTGAAAGCCTCTTCGTCCGGCTGGGCCTACGCAGGAGCACTTGAGTGAGATCCCAGCGCAAGACGCATGTATCTGCACCAGCCTGATCCTGCTCATGGATTTCGGGATCGGAATAGGACGAAATGAATTCTCATCAGCAATTCAACCCACAACGCGGACGACTCTCCGCTGCGCGCAATAGGCTGAACGACCAACAGTTTCCTCCGAACACGAACCTCGCCGCTCGTGGTTTCGACACCTGGTGGCACAAGACTTTCGCGCAGCATACTGCTGTGGTCGCGCAAGCGTCTGCACTAATGCGCGCGCATCGGCGAGTCAGCGCAGTAAACGATTCTGGCATCGGCCAAGCGCATTGATCGGAAGTGTGGTCGAGCTGTGCTTAGCAACCAGGTTTGCGGAACAGGTGGCCAACTGTAAGGACAAGTAGTGTTGTCGCTCCGGACAGACACTCATGTCCAGGTTTGTTTGCGTCTCGACAATCTGCTCATCAAAGCCTGAGATGTTATAGCGACCACAGGGTTCCAGACCAAAAGCTAGAGCACTGCGCTTGCTTCGATCGTCTACTTCCGGATGGAGTTCGTGTTGAACGAAAACTACGATCCGCTAAGGTGCACATGTGGCTCATCGAACAGTACCAGCAGGAGCGAAGCAAAGAGACCAGCCCCACAATGAAGCGTTCCATTAGCGCGCGAATCAGCAACTACGAAATGTAGTTGCTGCGCGGGGTCATGATGTGCGCGGTTGCTTCCACGTCACATTTGTTGAGCATCAGGCGTAAAAAGCAAACGCAGGTCCTTCGACTGCGCTCAGAGGCTGTGACCAAATTCGTCTTGCGGAGCCGTTTGCGCTTGAGTAGGTTTGAAGCGGAGCTTTGACAGCTTGGAGCGGTCAGGAGAGACTGCCGATCTGGGGGCAAGGCGAGGTGCTTGAGAGCCATGCTCGGGCAGGCGATCGAGGAGCACTGCTTTAAGGAGCGATTTGTGAACCTGGATGCGGCCGTTGTAGTCAATGAACCCAAGTTTGCGAAAGCGGTTCATGAAGAAGCTGATACGGGAGCGCGTAGTGCCGACCATCTCTGCCAGAGTCTCCTGACTGATGCGAGGAATAAACTTCGTCGGTTCTCCGGGCTCACCGTAATCGGCCATCATAAGGAGGGTTCTTGCCAGGCGCTTTTCGCTTGAGTTGAAGAGCTGATCGACCAGATCTGCCTGGATTCGCATGCTGCGAGCCAGGATGCGCGACAAGAACAGATCGGAGAATGCGTGCTCATCGTGCATCACCCGGATCATCTCACTTTGAGTGATCTTCATCGCATTCGACGGCGTGATTGCAGTGACAGTGACCAATCGGTGTTCAGCGGCTGGGGTAAGCGAATTCTCCCCAATAAAGTCGCCGGCCGAGAGGAGCGTAATCGTAGCTTCCTTGCCATTCGCCGAAACGACGGTGACTTTTAACCGGCCGCTCTGAATATAGAAAACAGAATCGGCTGAGTCGCCTTGTGAAAACAACGCGTTTTTTGGATCACAGTGGACAATTCTCCTGCCCGACCCGGCGGATGTAAGAAAGTGGGCAAGGTCGAATCTCGGTTCTCCGTCAATCGAGTGAATCCCGGTGTGAGCCACAGGGATCGCCTCTTTCTGGACCGAGCTTCTGCCCCGAAGCAGGGGAAGAGGCTGCTTGAAGGTGGGACTAGATCGTGGAAACCATGAGTGGAATCACCGGCCGTCACGACAATCGATCCCACAGCACGAATGGATTAGCCGGGCGAGGGGAGCGGCAGGACACTCTTTGCCCGAGCATCCCACAGTGCTTGCAGCACTAGTTTCCTAG
>Ga0181529_10003219_pt1 | contig 18823 bp, 16 predicted proteins | sample PEATcosm2014_Bin_36_FD_119763 | JGI IMG/M metagenome (GOLD analysis project Ga0181529, IMG submission 119763) | Peatland microbial communities from MTU Mesocosm Facility, Houghton, MI, USA - PEATcosm2014_Bin10_30_metaG | ecosystem: Environmental > Terrestrial > Soil > Wetlands > Peat | place... | reverse complement strand
CTGCTACTACTACTGCGAGGAGTACCAGGTGAATTCAAACATCGACCACTACACCAGCAACGCGGTCGGAGTGAATGGCGGTTTCGGCCTCACCTACAAGTTCTCCAAGTTCTCCAACGAGCGGTTCTACATGGAAGCGCGCTATGTCTTCATCCCCAACTCGCAGCGCTATGGCGTCACAGCCTCCAGCCCAGCCTCTGTCCTCAACGCATATACCGGTACCAACCTCTATCCCCAGAACAGCAACCGCACCACATACATTCCGGTGAAGTTCGGCATCCGCTTCTAATCCGTCCGCAGCTTGTTGCAAATTCGACGAGGCCCGGCCAACCAGCCGGGCTTCGCTACGTTGGCCATCGCACTATATCCAAGATGACTTCGGCGTATCTGCGTCCCGTAATTAGTCCACGTTCTTGCCCGCCAGCAGAAACTCCACCAGCGACGTTCGCACCCGCAGCGGAATCCCATCCGGCCCCAACCACAGCGTACTCAGCATCACGAGCCGCAGCTGTTTCGGTTCGTCCACACTGACATCTGCCCACGGGATAAACAGCGGCGGCTGCCCCAGCCGGAATATCGCTGGCAAACCGAGGTATAGACCCTCCGCGTCCGATGCCAGCGTCACGATAAAGTTGTACCCGATCCCACCGCGCATCGTCGCGGTCTGCATTCGACGCCGGTGTGCAGGAAACTCACGCTCCGTCCGGTAGCGTTTCGCCAGCGATCGCCAACCGCTAAGCCAGCTGAGGACTAAGGCCATCCAGACAATTAGAGCCATTGCTATGACTGTTATTGCCACCAGCCGTGGATACTGACTCACTATCTCTTGCATCGCTCTATATCCCCATTGGGTACGGCTTCTCATGAAACTCCTGTGAGCCGCTGCCGGCGCGCTCGAAGAGCCCCTGAAAGAGGCTCAGCAGCCCGGTGTACCAGTAGCCCAGCACGAAGAGAAACAGAAACGGGATGGTGAAGTAGTTCTCCGTCGTTATCGCGTACCAGATGGTCCACGCGAAGTAGGTCCCGATCAGCAGCTCGATCCACGGGACGATGCCCAGCCGCTTGCGGTAGACCTTGGCCTGGCTCGTCTCGCCCTTCTGCTTCACGCGGTACTTCGGCGTGCGCGCGAAGGCCGTCTTATAGCCGAAGAGGGCCTCCATCACCGCCTTGGTGTTGGTGATGGTCAGCCCCACGCCCAGCGCCAGCAAAAACGGAATATACAGAAACGTCTTGTACCAGGTCTTGGGAAACAGTTCCTTCTGGCTGACCAGATAGAAGGTGGACACCGACATCGTACTGGCGATAAACAGCGGCAGGTCGATCAGCAGCATCTGGATGTAGCCCTGCCAACTGCGGATAATCATCGCGGGCATCAGCAACACCGAGAGCACAATCATCAGCGGATAGCTGATGTTCGCGGTCAGGTGGCACCACGCCTGGACCTTGGTCTCAAATGGCACGTTGCTCTTCATCACGCGCGGCAGGATCTTCTTTCCGGTCTGGATCAGCCCCTTGGCCCAGCGCGCCTGCTGCGTCTTGAAGGCGGTCATCTCGATGGGCAGCTCGGCCGGGCACTCCACGTCCTGCAGATACTTGAACTTCCATCCCGCCATCTGCACGCGATAGCTCAGGTCGGTGTCCTCGGTCAGGGTGTCGTGCTGCCAGCCGCCGCCGTCGCTGATGGCCATGCGCCGCCACACGCCTGCCGTTCCGTTGAAGTTGAAGAAGACGCCGGAGCGCGAGCGGCCGCCGTGCTCCAGCACAAAGTGGCCGTCCAGCAGGATTGCCTCCACCTGCGTCATGAAGCTGTAGTTGCGGTTGAGGTGCGTCCAGCGGGTCTGCACCATGCCGATGCCCGGTTCGGCGAAGTGGTCCACCACCTTCATCAGCCAGTCCGGCGCGGGCACGAAGTCTGCGTCGAAGATGGCAACCAACTCGCCGCGCGCAACCTTCAGGCCCTCGTCCAGCGCGCCCGCCTTGTACCCATGGCGATTCGTCCGATGCAGATGCACAATAGGCTGCGGCGCCAGGCCCGCGGTGCCGTTCGCATAGCGCTGAACGATCTCCTCGGCCACCTGCACTGTCTCGTCGGTCGAGTCGTCAAGCAACTGAATCTCGAAGCGGTCGCGCGGATACTCGATGCGGCAGACCGCGTCGATCAGCCGGTCGATGACGAACTGCTCGTTGAAGATGGGCAACTGCACGGTAACAAACGGAAGCTCACCCGCGGCAAAACGGCCGCCCGGCCGGTCCCACACTGATTTCTTCTTCTTGTTGTGGTAGTAGAGCCACACCAACTGGTAGCGATGGATTCCGTAGAACGCCAGAATCACCATGACGATGAAGTAAGGAATCAGAATCGCCAGATCGAATGCGTTCCAGCGATAGAGCCCGCGAAAGGTGTGGTCGCCATAGTGCGTGTGCAGATAATGGCCAAATCCCTTCGAGGCCAAAATCATGGCCGGAAGAGCGTGCAGATTGTTGAGAAATGAGAGCAAAAAGATACTCCGCGGCGAGGTTCTCGTCCGAGTCGATTCTACGCGAACCGGCTACTCCGCGAGACGATCTTCGTACCGAGACAGAAAGTGCGATTGGTTGACGAGCGCATAGACAACATATATACGTTGTCTATGGACGTGCTCTACCAGTTCGGCTCACTGGATTTCGTCTGGGATATACACAAGGCCGCCGCCAACATCGCCAAGCACGGTGTGCGATTCGAGCAGGCGTGTGAAGTGTTTCTCGATCCTTTGGTGCGGGTTGTGGATGCCAGCGCGATGGATGAGGCGCGGGACGGTCTCCTCGGCCAAACCGACCACGGAAGCCTGTTATTCGTTGTGCATATAGAAATTGAGGATGATTCGATCCGCATCATCTCCGCACGACAAGCAACGACCTCGGAAAGGAAAAACTATGAAGAGTATGCGTGAGCGATTGAAGACGCGGCTGCGGAAAGACCGCCCCATGACGGCCATTAGCATCCGCATGCCGGAAGACGTGATCGAAGACCTCAAGGAGATTGCGCCCGCGCTGGGATTGTCGGGCTATCAGCCTCTGATTCGTGCCTACATTGGGCAGGGTCTGCGCAGGGATTTGGAGCGCCTCGACAACTCGCAAATGCAGGCAATCACAGAGAGCCTGCGCAAACAGGGCGTCGCCGACGAACTTATCTCCGCCGCTATCGCCGATGCCGGGTTGAAGACGGCATAGATCGACACAGCTAATTCAGAAACATCGTGCGGTAAGACGTGTCGCGCTGTGCGGGCTGGAAGCCTGCGTCGCGGATGATGCGGCGGATGTCTTCTTCGCTAGCGTGGTTCGTCGCTGCGGCCACCGGCGACACCGAGCCGGCGTCGTTGGCACCGAAGCGCAGGCCCATCTGGAGCACCTTCAGGCCCTGCGCCCCACCGCTCCACTGTACATTCTCGATGTTGTCGAGGAAGACGCGCGCAATCGCCAGCATCTTCAGTTGCTCAACCGCCGTCACGGCATCCAGATCGCGCCCGTTTGCGGCCTCGGCAGCCACGGGGACGAACGCCGCAAATCCGCCTGTCTTCTCCTGCAACTGCCGCACCGCCTCCAGGAAAACGACGCGCTGCTCCAGCGTCTCTCCCGCGCCGAACCGCAGTGTCGCTACGGTCCGCATTCCCAGCCCATGCGCCGCGCGATGCACCGCAAGCCACTCGGCGGTGCTGCAACATCTGGGGCTGCATTGCGTCTGTGCGTCATCTCTGGTGATTGAGTCCATCCCAGCGTCGCGCAGGCGCGCGATCGTCTCTCGCACTCCGCGCCCGCAGCCTGCGGCCAGCGCCACAATCTCCGTTGCCGATGGCCCTTCAATCCACAGCGCGGGAAAGTTCTTCCGAATGCCACGCAGCACGCCTTCGGTCTTCTCGATCTCAATCCCGCCGCGCAGACTCACACCGGTGCTTCCCCGCTCGACTGTCTCGCCAATCGCTGCGCAGAGTTCCTCGATAGAAGCCTCGCCAGTCGCATTCTGCTCACGCAGGTCGATTGCGCCTTCGACCGCGTAGCTGACCACGCCCTCGGGATGCAGCCTGCGGCGCACGGCGTCGGCCTCCATGCCGATGCCGATCAGGTCGTCGCTCTGAAAACACTCCAGAGCCTCTTTGCGGCTGATTCCCATGGCTCTATTCTACTGGCGCAGATGCCGCCGCGCCGGTCGGCCCAGCGCGCCGCTTGCGCCACTCCAGCAGCAGGGCCAGCGCACTGAGCAGAAACAGCGCCGTAATAATCCCCTGCGACCAGACGCAGTAGATGCACCACTTCTCCAGGATGAAGGCCTCGATGTAGCTGAGGAACGCGGCGAAGAAGAAGCTCACCTGGGCCAACTCAAAGACCAGCCAGGTTCTTCCCATCAGCGCCAGCACCGCGATCACCGCGTACGCCGCAATGCCCAGGGCCGCCACCGGAACGTGCAGCCGGCTTGGCGGCGCGTCGCCATCGATCTCGTCCGTCGTCTTGGGCAGAAGCCAGGAGAACCGGCTGTGGCCCACGGCCCCGCAGTCCCAGTGTTCGCTCACCGCGCAGGGAGGCGCTGCGTTGGGGTCCATCAGGTGGACGTGCAGCGCCATGGAGCTGACTACGATGCCCGCTACTGCCAAAAGTGCGATCAGGTATTTCATGCACTCCATCTTAGAGCATCTCTCCTGTTCCTACCCTACTGAAAAGATTCAGGAGGGCAGTTTTTCTTGGGGAAAACCGGCGCGGGCAGATCCGCCTTCTTCGTATATCAACCGGGGAAATAAGCAACAAGGAGCGCGCGAAAGGGTTTCCTATAGTGTCGGCGAAACTACTTCGATTTCCCCCCGATAGGCTCATCTTTCCGCGCCTGGCTCCGATAAACCAACCTGGAGTGCTGAAGCAAATCCTGCGTCGTTAAGGCTCGCAATGACCACCAACGATCTCGCGGACGCACCTGTCGTCACCGTCAAGGACGCCATCTCCCGCCATATGCAGTGGAAGATCGCGCTCCAGTTGGCCATCGCGCTGAGTGAGCCGCTCAGCCCCATCGCCATCCGCGCCATCGAGCATTCGGAGGAGTGCCCCATCGGCAGATGGCTTGTCTCGCAACACACCTTGGGCATTCGCGGCACACCGGAGTACCGCGACCTGATCGCCCGGCACGAGGAGGTCCATCGCGAGATGGCCCAGATCGCCTCCTTGATCAACAGCCGGAAGTACGGGGCCGCCCGGCGTGCGCTCGATCCAAACAGCAGCTTCCGGCAGGCGGCGCAGGCCATGGCCAGCGCAATCACGGCGTTCGATAGCATCCAGACAACCGCAATCGCAAGCTGATTGCTTGCCTCATCTATCCCATCTATACCGTCCGCTTATCCATCCCATCCGTTCCCCGCGCCCACCGGAACAATCAGGCCTCTTCCGCTTCCGCTACACTGGGAAGTAGATAATGTTCATCGATGAAGCCAAAATTCGCGTCAAGGCCGGCGGCGGCGGCAACGGCTGCATGGCCTTCCGGCGCGAAAAATTCGTTCCCCGGGGCGGTCCCTCTGGCGGCGACGGCGGCCACGGCGGCGACGTTCTGATGTCGTCCTCGCTCTCTCACAACACGCTCATCCACTTCCGCTTCAACCCGGAGCACATGGCCCAGCGCGGAGGCCATGGCCTCGGCTCCAACATGTCCGGCGCGGCGGGCGAGCATCTGACCCTCGAAGTTCCCCTCGGCACCCTGCTCTACGACGACGTTACAGGCGAACTGGTCCACGACTTCAGCCGCCCCAATGAGACCATCGTTATTGCCCGCGGCGGACGCGGCGGACGCGGCAACCAGCACTTCGCCACCAGCACCCACCAAGCTCCGCGCGAGCACGAGCTGGGCCGCGCCGGTGAGGAGCGCAGCTACCGCCTCGAGCTCCGCCTGCTGGCCGATGCCGGCCTCGTAGGCTACCCCAACGTGGGCAAGTCCACGCTGATCTCGCGCCTCTCTTCCGCGCGGCCCAAGATCGCCAACTACCCCTTCACCACGCTGGAGCCAAACCTCGGCGTCGTCCAGGTTGGCGAGTTTCCCCACGCCCAGTCCTTCACCGTCGCCGACCTGCCCGGCCTGATCGAAGGCGCGCATCTCGGCGCGGGGCTGGGAATCCAGTTCCTCAAGCACATCGAGCGCACCTCGGTCATCGTCCATCTGGTGGATGTCTCCGACTCCAGCTCCGTAGGCGGAGGGACCGACCGCCCCGACCCGGTCGCCGACTTCAAGGTCATCACCGGTGAGCTTGCCACCTTCGACCCCGCGCTGGCCGCCAAGCCGACAATCCTGGTCGCCGCCAAGATCGACGTCGCCAATCCCGCAAAGCTCAAGCGGCTCGCCGCCTACGCCAAGCGCCGCAAGCTCGCCTTCTACGCCATCTCCGCGGTCACCGGCGAGGGCATCGAGCCGCTCAAGTACGCCATCAGCGAGCTGGTCGCCGCGCACCGCCCCGTCCCCATCGACCTCGGCGAACCAAACTCGCCAACCCCTGTCTCCGGCAGGCCTTTCAAGCACAAGGCCGCCTACCCGCCGCCAGCTCCACACGCGCGCGGCCGCGCCCGCTGAAGCTTGGCAAAGACTTTGCACGGCCTCACGTTGCATCCTCATATTCACAGGCGTTTATCCCAGGATAAAGACCGCTCTGCACCGCGTATCGTTAATGCAGCACGCCATTTTGCAACGAGGGATGTACGCTATGAAACTGCGCTGGCCAACCGTTCTTGCTCTGCTGATCGGCACTGCGATCTCCACCGTGCCGTCCCACGCGCAGGTCGGCCTCTATGCTGCTTTCTCCGCCGATCGCCGCCATGTAACCGATGTCCTCTACTCTCCGCTTGCGGGCAGCGACAACACCGCGACCGCGTGGCCCTATGGGCCCACCTTTGGCTTCTACAACGATTTCGCGCACGCTGGCCCTATTTATCTCGGTTCCGACATGCGCCTGGAGTTCGCTCGCGGGAGTTACTCCAGCAACACCCTTCTGTTTGGCCTCCGGCTTGCCGCCAAACCGGCTGTTCTGCCCCTCAAACCCTATGTCCAGGCATCTCTCGGCATGGTCCATTTCAACACGACGAGCGACAGCAACTCCTCCACAAACATGGAGTACCGCATCGCGGGTGGTGTGGACTACACCCTTCTGCCCCATGTCGATTGGCGTGTTATCGAAGTCGGAGGAGGGTCGATCTTCGATTACAGCTTGGGTTCCGGCACGCACCAGGGCAACAACCTGTACACCTATAGCACCGGCATCGTCTTCCGAGTCCACTGATTCAGCCGGACTGGTTCAACTGAATGGGAAGAGCGCTTTCCCGGCAGGAACTCTCATCCTGTCGAATCTTTCTATAGACTTGGTAGTACGCTGCATTTGCAAGCCACACCGGCAAGCGGCGCGGCGTCAGCGTCACCATTCTACTGAGGATTTCCCATGAAGCTTCGCAGCATTGCCGCAGTCGCTGTTCTGGCTCTCGCGACCGTCGCGGCCCACGCCCAAAGTCAGGGTAACGTCGGCCTCTATCTCAACCCCGTCGCCATTCGCGTCAGCAACTCCAACGCCGACGCCGGCCCATACGCCTTCCTCGGCCAGAACTCCACCTCGCAGGTCTTCTATGGCTACGGCTTTGGCGGATACTACGATTTCCTGCACTCTCAGTCCGGCAAGCTCGCCGCCGGCTTCGACGTCCGCGAGAGCGACCTGCACGCCAACAACGCCATGCTGCGCAGCTTCCTGGTGGGCGCGCGCGTCTCCGCCAAACCCTTCTCGCGCCCCTTCAAGCCCTACGCCCAGATCTCCTTCGGCGTCGGCACCACCAAGGCGCCATCCAGCACCATCCACATCAGCAAGTTCGATTACGCCCTCTACGGAGGCGTCGATTACACCCTCCAGAAGCACATCGACTTCCGCGTGGTCGAGATCGGATACGGCTCCCTGACCACCATCAGCAGCGCCGATGTCGGCGGCGGCGCCACCCTCTACGTCCCCGCCTCCAACCAGGTCAGCTTCAGCTCCGGCCTCGTCTTCCGCTTCTAAACCCTCCGGCCCTTCGCCTCTGGAGGCACCTGGCCGCCGGCCCGGAAGCCTCCTTTTCGGCCCGGAAATCTCCCCGCTATAAAAAATTGCTGACATTGGCGTTCCATTTCTATATGCTCAACGGTGCGCTAATAACTCCTCGCAAAAGGAACACCAATGAAACTGCGATCCATAGCTCTTGTTCTCACCATTGCCCTTGCATCTGCCATTGCCCACGCACAAACTGGAGTCTATGTCACCGTGGACGGCCAGCAGTTCAACCAGATGGGAGTCAATGTCGTTCCCACTACGGGCGGACAAGTGGACCGTCCAATCCTCATTGGGCCTGTCTACGGTGTTTACTATGATGTGACCCGCCTGCCCTACATCGGCAAGCTCAAAACCGGCCCCGTCGTTCTAGGCATCGATGGCCGCGGAGACACCTTCCGCCTGAATAAGTACGGCTCCCAGTTTGAGCGTCAGGACGGCCTCTTCAGCGTCCGCGCCGCCACCAAGAAGCCGATCTATATGAAGACCACTCCCTACCTTCAGCTCGGCTTCGGCGTTGGCCACACCAGGACCCCGTTCCGCACCACATACAACAACAACTTTCTCTATCAGGTCGGCGTTGGCGCAGATCACCAGCTCAGCCGCAGGCTGGACTGGCGCTTGTTCGAGCTCAACGCGAGTGTTCTGAAGGACTTCCCCACCGGCTATTATTCCTACAACAGCGGCATGGGCGTGAACCAGAGCAACTACCAGCTCACCTTCGGCACTGGTCTCGTCTTCCGCTCGCGCTAATCCGGCGCTGCAAGTATGAATCGCCTCACCCCTTCAGAACACTGTCCTGAAGGGGTGGCGTGTTTATGGCGGACGAAGCCTTGTGCCTCTTCGCAGCTCATCGCTTGCTCGCTGATTCCAATCCCCATTCCTCCATCGTCAAAATGCTCTAGCATGACAGAATGCGCGTAGCATTCTTCGGTGGCACATTCGACCCCATCCATCGCGGCCATCTGGTCCTGGCCTCCGCCGCGGCAGACGCCTTCGCGCTCGACCGTGTTCTCTTCGCTCCCGTAGGCCAACAGCCCCTCAAAGCCGCGCCCGCCATCGCCAGCTTTGCCGACCGCCTCGCCATGGCCCGCCTCGCCTGCAATCCCTCAGACCCTCGCTTCGCCGTCTCCACCCTCGACGCTCCGAGCGCCGACGGCGCCCCAAACTACACCGTAGACTCACTCGCCGCGCTCGCCCGCGAGCTTCCCACCGCATCCCTCTACGTCCTCACCGGCGCCGACAGCTTCCTCACTCTCCGCCGCTGGCGCGCTCCCGACCGCCTGCTCGCGCTCGCCGAGTGGATCGTCGTCAGCCGGCCCGACTTCCCCCTCAGCGAGGCCCAGATCGCGCCGCTCGCCCTCACCCCCGCCCAGCGCGCCCGCGTCCACCTGCTCACCACCCTCAACGAGGAGGTCTCCGCCACTGCCCTGCGCAGCCGCCTCCAGGCCGGAGACTCCTGCCCCGGCCTGCTCCCGCCCGCCGTCGCCTCCTACATCCAGGCCCACAACCTCTACCGTTGAACCCGCCAATGCTCGAGCATTTTCGCAATAGGGTTGTCGGGGGCGAAAGTCGCTCGCGTGGTTTTCGATTAAGGAAAACCACATTGCACGATCTGTGCCAAGCCACATTGATTGCGAAAATGCTCTAGACTCAACCGGTATGGCAATCCGCTCCGATGGCGATGGCAGGCAGGGAACCCTGGCCGGTCTATGGCTCGCACCCACGCGCAAGCGCGCGCCCCAGAGGCCCGCACCGCCGGAGGCCTCCCCCGAACCTCTCGCCGCGGACCCTGGGCCCCGCACAGGCACCGCCAGCGCCCCTTGGAGCGTCCGCGACCTGGTCACCGACCTCCGCCAGCACGTCGAGGCCGACTACGCCGATCTCTGGGTCGTGGGTGAGATCTCCAACTGCCGCGCCGCACCCTCCGGTCACGTATATTTCACGCTAAAAGATGGCGAGGCGCAGCTTCCCGTCGTCCTCTTCCGCCGACAGGCGCAGCTCCTTCGCTTCCACCCGCAGGACGGACTCGCCGTTCTCGTTCGCGGCCGCGTCTCCGTCTACGAGTCGCGCGGCCAGCTCCAGCTCATCGCCGAAACCCTCGAGCCACGCGGTGCCGGCGCCCTCCAGCTCGCCTTCACCCAGCTCAAGGCGCGCCTCCTCGCCGAGGGCCTCTTCGACGCCGCCCGCAAGCGCCCTTTGCCCGCATTTCCGCGCACCCTCGGCGTCATCACATCCACCGGCGGTGCGGTCCTCCACGACATCGTCAAGATCGTTCGCCGCCGCCACGCACGCCTCAACCTGCTCGTCTACCCCGCCACCGTGCAAGGCCCGGAATGCGCCGCCTCAGTCGCCGCGGGAATCCGCTGGTTCAATCAGAGCCAGCCCAATCCGGCCCGGCAAAAAAAGAGTCAGCGCAAAATAATTCAACCCAACAAGCTCCCCGCCCAGGTCGATCTCATCCTCATCGCGCGTGGCGGAGGCTCGCTGGAAGACCTCGCCGGTTTCAACGATGAAGCCCTCGCTCGCGCCATCGCCGCCTCTGAACTGCCAGTTGTTTCGGCGATTGGCCACGAGACCGACTTCACCATCGCAGACTTCGTCGTCGACCTGCGCGCCCCCACGCCCTCGGCCGCCGCCGAACTCATCACCAGTTCCCAGCACCGCATCGAGGAGCGCGTCGAGCTGCTCGCCGCACGCGTCCGCCGCGCCATCCGCTACCAGCTCATGCTGGCCCGCCAGCGCCTCACAGAGCTCTCCGTCTCCCAGATGCAGAACCGGCTGCAGGCCCTTATCGGCCGCCGCGCTCAGCGCCTGGACGACCTCCGTAACCGCATCGAGGTCGCCGCCAACCGCCTCCTGCGCGCGCGCACAAGCCATCTCACGTCCCTCGCCACGCGCATCCAGCGCCAGAACCCAGCCGTCCGCCTCGCCCTAGCCCGCCGCCGCCAGGAAGCCGCCACTCAGTCCCTGCGCCGCCTCGCCCGCTCCACCATCGCTGCCCGCGCCTCGCGCCTCGACCGCGCCAGCGCCCGCCTCGACGCCCTTTCGCCGCTCGCCGTCCTCAACCGCGGTTACGCCCTGGTCTACATCCAAAACGGCACCGCCGATGATCAGCTCCTGCGCAACGCCACAGATGTCCACCCCGGCCAGACCATCCGCGCCCGCCTCGCACAAGGCTCCGTCTCCGCCGAGGTCAAGTCCACCAACTCCGCCTGACCCCAGCCCGTGCCCGTTCTTGCTGTCGCCCACCCCATCCTTCGTCATCCCGACCGCAGCGCACTCAATTCACCGCAACCGTACTACTCCCACTCGATGGTGCCCGGCGGCTTCGAAGTGATGTCGTAGACCACGCGGTTGATCCCGCGAACTTCGCTGACGATGCGGCTGGAGATGGCGCGCAGCACCTCGTACGGCAGCGGAGCCCAATCCGCCGTCATCCCATCCTCCGAGTGCACCGCGCGCACACAGCAGGTATAGGCGTAGGTCCGCTGGTCGCCCATCACGCCGACGGTCTTGACCGGCAGCAGCACGGCAAACGACTGCCAGACCTTGCGATAGAGTCCCGCCGCCTTGATCTCATCCACCACGATTGCGTCGGCCTCTTGCAGCAGCGCCACGCGCTCCGCCGTCACCTCGCCGAGAATGCGCACCGCGAGACCCGGCCCGGGGAATGGCTGCCGCTCGATGATTTCGTCCGGCATTCCCAGGTCGCGGCCGATGCGGCGGACTTCGTCTTTGAAGAGATCGCGCAGCGGCTCGATCAGCTTGAGCTTCATATTCGCCGGCAGCCCGCCGACGTTGTGGTGGCTCTTGATGGTCTGCGATGGGCCTTTGACGCTGGACGACTCGATCACATCGGGGTAGAGCGTGCCCTGCACCAGCCATGCCACCTCCTCGCCGCCGGAGCCGGTCGAGCCCTTCTCCGACGCAAGGATTTTTTTCGCCTCGTCGTCGAAGACCGCGATGAACTCGCCGCCGATCGCCTTGCGCTTCTTCTCCGGCTCGGTGACGCCGGCCAGTTTCGCAAGGAACCGCTCACTGGCATCGACCGCGACCACGCGCAGGCCAAGCTGCTCGCGCATCGTCTTCTGGACTTTCGTGAACTCGTCCTTGCGCAACACGCCGTTGTTGACGAAGATGCAGGTCAGCCGGTCGCCAATCGCCCGCGCCACCAGCACCGCCGCGACCGAAGAATCCACGCCGCCGCTGAGCCCGCAGATTGCGTGCCCCTCGCCAACCTGCGCGCGCACCCGCTCGACGGTGGAGTGGATGAAGTGCTCGGGCGTCCAGTCTGCCTTCGCGCCGCAGATGCCGAGCACGAAGTTGCGCAGCAGCTCCATGCCTTGCCGCGTATGCACCACCTCGGGATGGAACTGCACGGCCCAGATGCGGCGCGTCTCGTCGGCGATCCCGGCCAGCGCGTTTGCGGTCTTCGCGGTCTGGATGAAGCCCGCGGGCAGGGCCTTCGCCTCGTCGCCGTGGCTCATCCACACGTCGAGCGTACTGGGAAGTCCGCGGAAGAGCTGCGTCTCGGCGATCACCTCCACCTGCGCGTGGCCGTACTCGCGCGCGGGAGCAGGCTCGATCCGTCCGCCCAGGTGATGCACGATGAAGTGCAGCCCGTAGCAGATGCCGAGCACGGGAACGCCCATCGCCAGCAGCGCGGGATCGGCGGCCGGAGCGTCGGCGTCGTACACCGAGCTGGGCCCGCCGGAGAGGATCAACCCCAGCGGCGCCAGCGCGCGAATCTGCTCGATGGGCGCAGTACAGGGCAGCACCACGGAGAAGACGTTGAACTCGCGGATGCGGCGCGCGATCAGTTGGGTGTACTGCGAGCCGAAGTCCAGGATGACGATGGTTGAGGTATCCACAGAGTCGATTGTAAATTGGGCGGGCGCTTATCGAGGTTTCTGCTCGGCGCGCGGGACCAGTTTGAGTTTAAGGGTGTATTGCGTGAGCAGTTCGACCGATTGCAGGCCCACGGCCTGCGCGCCGTCGACATTCGGCTCCAGCCCCGGCTCGAAGAAGATCGGTGCGTCTTTGCGCAGCGGATAGATCGAGAGCTGTAGCTCGCGGTTGGGGCCGAGCTGCGAGGTGAAGCGGTCGAGACCGACCAGCCACGGGCGTCCGTCGGCAAAGTTGTCGTCCAGCAGATGGCCGTTGACCGAGATCCGTGCCACGTCGCCCGTGTAGTGGACGCTCAGAAACTGCTGCTGGTTCGCGCTCGGCTTGGGGATGGCGATGGTCCACGTGGCGGCGCGTGACCAGTCGGCCTCAGTGGGTGCGGCGGCGACGGAGCGCGGACGCGAGGAGGGTTTGAAGTCGGCGGGGAGTGGGGCGGGTGAATCGGCGGGTTTGGTTGGATGCGGCGCGATTTCGATACGGGGCGGGTCTATCTTCGGGAGGCTTGTCGAGTAGTCGGGTCCAGTGCGATCCAGTTTTACGTTGGGGCCAGCGGCAATGAGAGTAGCGTCCGTTCCTGGTAGCAAATGTGCGATGAAGATAGAGTGGCCAAGGTCTTCCAGCACGGCAGTGTCATTGTCGATAAAGACTTGCTGCGGAGTTACGAGAAGCTGCGAGTTATTACCGCTCGCTATCTTCCAACTAATCTCGGCATCCTTCTGGCTCAGCAACAATAGCGTTATCGTACGGCCACTGGGCTGGGTGAAACGAAGCTTAGTGTCAGGCGCGAGAGCATGTAGCCAGATTGCACCGTCGCGGCGTTCGACGTGCTGGGCAGGGTCGAGTTTGAGGCCGGGGGCGTCGTCTATTACGAACTCGGCGGGAATGCCGGGTTGGGCGAAGAAGGCGTAGACTGGCGCGTCCTTGGTGCCGAGGATGGCTAGCGGCTGGGCGGTGGCGTAGCGCAGGTGCAGGCCTGAGAGATCCATGTGGAAGGGCCAGACGAAGTAGGCATCGGCGGGGAGATCGACGGGTTTCTCGGGCAGGGTGAGCGTTTCGCCAGCGGGGAGCTTGATGGCGACCTGGAAGCCGGGGTGCGCGGGCATGGAGTAGCCGCGGACGTGGTTGTTGACGAAGAGGAATCCGCTCGAGCTGTTCGTGCGGGCGCTGATGCGTGGCGTGGTGAGGTCGCCTGGGCCTGTGGGCAGCACGTCCGGGCGGCGCGGCTGCATGGGGGCTAGATCCGCGCCGAAGTCGTTGAGGAAGTAGTTCCAGAGCTTGAGCTTGAGCAGGCTCTCGCGCTCGTCGCCGAACTCGCCGATGGGAGCTTCGAAGTCGTAGCTCTTTTGCGGCAGGTCGTTGGCGTAGTGGGTGGCGAGCGACTCCTGCAGGGTGGTGAGCTTGCCGTCGGGATTCTCGCCGCCGTGGAACATGTAGCTGCCGTAGAGGTTGACGCCGGAGCCAAGCATGACGGGCATCATGGCGGCGATGTCGTCGGCTGAGACTACAGGGCGGCGATGGTAGGTCACCTGCATTCCGCCGCCCATCTCGGCGGTGATGAAGGGTGTGTCAAGGGTGAAGTTGGCTGCGTTGCCGGTGGGGACTTGGCCGCCGACGGCTCCCATGTCGCCGGTGACGCGGCTGCCGAAGCGGAAGGCGTAGACCTCCGACGGCGGGAGCTTTTTGATGGAGGCGTCCCACGGCGCGTCGGGATAGCCGCCGTAGACCGGAAGCACCGCGCCTTTGGGGATCGCTGCGCCGTCCCAGCCGGTGGTGGTGTAGAAGGGAACGCGCAGACCAGCGTCGCGCGCCATCTGCTTGAGGGTGAGGATGTGCTGCGTTCCGCAGAGAGCGCAGCGTTTGTTGTACTCATTCTCCAGTTGCACGGCGACGACTGGGCCGCCCTGGCTCCACATCAGACCTTTGAGCTGCTCGCCGATCTGTTTGTAGAGAGTGTCGACGTAGCCGAGATAAGCCGGGTCGTTGGAGCGCTGCTGCGTGGTCTTGGCCAGCAGCCAGTCCGGGAATCCGCCGTTGCGAACCTCGGCGTGCGACCACGGGCCGATGCGCGGCACGACGTACATGCCATGCTTGGCGCAGAGCTGGACGAAGCGGCGGAGATCCTTCTGCCCGGTCCAATCCCACTGGCCCTCGACCTCCTCGTGGTGGATCCAGATGATGTAGGTGGCGATGACCTGAACGCCAGCACTCTTCATCTTGAGGATCTCGTTCTCCCACTCCGCCTCGGGGACGCGGGAGTAGTGCATCTCGCCCATGACGGGCAGCCAGGGCTTTCCGTCCAGTGTGAGGTACTGCGAGTTCAGTCCGAGGAGATGGCCATCCGGCGAGCGCGCGTCCGCTGCATCGAATGTGTAGTTTGCAGGAGCAGGTGCCGCTGTCGCCGGTGTCGAAGCATCAATGATCAACGGCTGCGGCGCGCTGGTCTGCGCAGCGAGCGTAGCAACAGACAACATAAGGCCAAGCGCTATAGCAAAGAGGTAGACGTGTCTGCGAAACAGAAGACTTGGTGGTGCCGATAACAGGTCAATCATGCCAGCCATGCTTTCAGGTATCCCATGCGGGTTGCAAGTGCGAAATCCAGCAATGCTGCATCGCGCTGTTGAGGAGTCCTTTTGGACGGCCCGCTCGTCTTCAACGTGTATCCCTCATCCGTTGCAGTACTGCCGGCTTGCGCCGCCGCCAGCGCTTGTGCGGAGACGTTTTACAGTGAGATAGTGGTGTGCGTTCTAGCGAGGTCACTTCGTGGTGCGGTCTCAATCAATCGGTCTCTTGCTCTCTCTCGCGCTGGCAATCCCTGCTGCCAGCCAGGTTCCTGTCCAGACTCCTAGCCAGAATCCGGCGCCGGGTCAAGTTAGGTCTCGCGTGCCGGGTCTCGCGCAGGGTCGCGCATCGGCTCCCGCGGCCCAACCTGGTCTGCCCGCGCCGACGGAGCGCATAGGAGGCCGTCCGATCCACAATGAGGCCGAGCGCGCCGCGCGGTGGAAGGTGGTTGCAATGCCATACTCGCGGGCCGGACTGACGCCCGCCGAGCAGCAGATGATCGCCAAGCTCGCCGATGCGTGCCACCTGATGGATGAGATATATCTGCGCCAGAGCGACCTGGGCGGCTGGGCGCTCTTCCACACGACGCAAAACGCCGACCTGTACCGCCTGTTCTCGATCAATGGGAGCCGCTGGGACCTGGTCGACCGCAACTCCCCGGTCATCGGCGAAGAGCCGCTGGTGCCGGGCCACGAGCTTTATCCGTTCGGAACCACCAGCGCTGTGATTGAGCAATACGCCGCGGCGCATCCGGACCAGAAGGCTGCTCTCTACAGCCCGTGGACGGTGGTCCGGTCGGCGCCGCTTGACCTTGCGCCTGCTTTGAGCCAGCCGGTGGCCGGCGTCGCCGATCATCTCTTCACCGTTCCGTATCACGAGGCTTATGCGGAGTGGGTGAAGCCGATTGCCGCCGATCTGCGGGCGGCGGCGAAGCTCTCGCCCGATCCGGCCTTCGCGCATTTTCTGAATCTGCGCGCCCAGGCCCTGCTCACCGACGATTACTACGCCAGCGATGTTGCATGGCTCGACCTGAAGAACCCGAAGATCGATCTGATCTTTGCGCCGTATGAGACGTATCTCGATGGCGTCCTCGGGGTGAAAACCTCGTATGGTGGTGCGATCCTGGTCCGCAATGAGGCGGAGAGCCGTAAATTGGCGGTCTATCAGCAGCACGAGGCTGCAATGCAGCAGGCGCTGCCGATTCCTGCGGAAGACAGGCCTTCAAAGGAGGGCCGGGCAACGCCGATGGAGGTCGTCAACGCTCCGTTGCGGGCCGGTGACCTGCACTATGGATACCAGGCTGTCGCGGACAATCTGCCCAACGATCCGCGCATCCACGCCGAGAAGGGGTCGAAAAAAATATTCTTCAAGAACTTCATGGACGCGCGGGTGGAATATGTGATTCTTCCGGTCGCGCAGAAGATGTTGACGCCGGCCGAGACCAAAGACGTAAGCAGCGAAGGCTACATGACGGGCACAATTCTGCATGAGATATCGCACGGGCTTGGACCTGCGTATGCGCATGTGGATGGGAAGCAGGTCACGATCAATGAGGCGATCGGGCCGGCGTACAGCGGGTTGGAGGAGGCCAAGGCCGACACGACGGGCATCTACCTTGCCAAGTGGCTGGTGGACCAGAAGCTGCTGCCGTCGGCTGAACTCAATGGCATCTACGCATCGTACGTTGCGGGGATCTTTCGCACGCTTCGTTTCGGCACGGGCGAGGCGCACGGGCGCGCGGAGATGATGGAGTTCAACGTCCTGCTCGAGCACGGCGCGCTTGCGCAGGGGGCCGATGGCAAGTACACCATCGACTACGCTGCGATGCCTGCGGCGGTCGCGTCGCTCGCTCAGCAACTGCTCACGTTTGAGGCCCATGGCGACCGCGCCGGAGTTGAGGCGTGGTTCGCCAAGTACGACGTCATGCCGCCTGCGCTGACCCGCGCTCTGGGATCAACCTCCGGCATTCCCGTCGATATCACACCCGAATTCGAACTCGCCCGCGGGGTGCGCCCATGAAATACATTTTCGTCAGTCTGCTCGCTGTCTCAACCGCCTTCGCCGCTATCCCTGCTCCTGGCCAGCAGAAGCTCACGCTGCATCACCATGATGCTGCTCACCAGCCTCAGGGCACCATTGTGGTTCCGGCATCGGATTTCTTCGTGGACTTTCCCGAAGGCGATACCAGCGGCGGCGGCGGCGGACGCCGTGGTGCGCCCACTGTGTGGGAATTCAATAACTCCTCGCTGACCCTGGCGGTCGCCGGAGACGTCGCCGCGAAGATTCCGGTCAAGGAGGGCGGCACCTATCACCTGTTTGTGCGTGGCAGCGGCACTCCCACGAGTTCGTTCCACGTCGCCATCGATGGCAAGCAGGATCCCGCCACCTTTGGCCAGGGAGCAATGCAACTTCAGCGTGGGGGCGACTTCACGCTGAAGCCGGGGACGGTCGAGATCAAGCTCGATTCGATACAGCCTCGGCCAATATTTAATGTGCTGGTTCTCACTAAGAATGCAAACTTCACGGAAGACGACCTGAAGCCGCTGGAGCTGCCGCCAGAGGTCAAGTTGCTGCACGAGTACACGATTGCGCCGTCCAACATCGTCAAATTCGGCGATGTCGATGGTTCTGGAAAATACGCGATCCTGGACATCACCAACAACTACTCCACCATCATGTATGCCAACGATGGCCACGTCCTATGGCGCTGGGATGCTCCACCAACGACGCAGGGCGACCCGCGTGGCAACGAAGCGGCTGGAATTCTGTGGGACTTCCATCACACCGGCCGCGATGAGCTGGCGCACTGGCGCGAGACTCCCGACGGCAAGGAGTGGCTGGTGCTGGCCGATGGGCGTACCGGCGACATCATCAAGAAGGTGCCTTGGCCCGCGCCGCCGTTGCCGCATGTGGATAACAACTATCGCATGGCGGTGGCGAAGTTCCACAAGGATTCGGATGGGCCGGACACGCTGCTGGTGCTGGTCGATACCGGCGGTTATATCTCGCTGACGGCCTACGACAAGGACCTCAATCAGCTATGGCAGCACGCCGAACACCGCTTGAAAGATTACTTCGGCCACTACATCTATCCCTGGGACGTCAATGGCGATGGCATCGACGAGGTCGTCATCAGCCACCTGTGCCTGGACGCGCAGGGCAATGAAGTCTGGAACAACGCCAAGTACTTCGAGGACAACCACGACCACATGGACGCGATGGAGTTCTTCGACATGAACGGCGACGGCAAGCCGGAGCTTCTGATCGGCCAGTCGGACGCGGGGACGCTGGAG
>Ga0181529_10003218_pt1 | contig 18837 bp, 15 predicted proteins | sample PEATcosm2014_Bin_36_FD_119763 | JGI IMG/M metagenome (GOLD analysis project Ga0181529, IMG submission 119763) | Peatland microbial communities from MTU Mesocosm Facility, Houghton, MI, USA - PEATcosm2014_Bin10_30_metaG | ecosystem: Environmental > Terrestrial > Soil > Wetlands > Peat | place... | reverse complement strand
CTTGGATCTGGCTACGGACCATCGCGGCACATCATATGGAGCGGTCGATCTGGGCCGGCTCTTCGGCAGCCGCAAGCAGGTGGGCGCGCGCGTGAACCTGGCCGGCGAAAAAATCCAGAGCTATGTGAATGACGCGGATGGATGGCGTGCAGTGGGCGCGGGCTCGGCCGACTGGAAGATCAGCCCCAAGGCGATTCTGAAAGGCGACTTCGAGTACCAGCACAAGGTCGAGCGCTCAGTGTGCGGATATCAGTTGCTGGGCGGAACGACGGTGCCCGATCTTGACGAAGTTCACCCATCGACGATGCTGGGCGAGCAGTCGTGGGCCAAACCCAACACATTCGACACATTCAACACCGGCGCTCGGCTGGACTACGATCTGCCTCACGGATGGCGCGCTTTCGCCGCGGCGAGTTACAGCCATTCGCTGATCGATGACAACGTGGTGTATGCGTATGGCGCGGCTCTCGACAATTCAGTGGACCAGAATCCGCTCTGTGCGCCGGACTACTTTTTCTGCTCCGACGGCAGCTACGGAATTTACGACTATCGCAATCCCGGCGAGTTGCGGATCGATGCGCAAGCGGAGGCGCTTGTGACCGGCCACGTAAAAACCGGGGCTGTCATCCACGACTTCACCGGTGGAGGCGAGCTCTTCCTGCGCAGCGTGCAGCAGCCGTCGAGTGCCGTGTACGACTATGTGGGCAATGAGAACATCTATGCGCCGAATCAGGCGGTTCCCATCGAGATTGAAACGTCCACCGGGCTGCCCGACGTAGCGGGTCCTCGCATACTCTACGAAGATAGTCACCAATCCGCCGCAGTGGTGCAGGATCGGGTTCACATTCCCGGCCGCATCCAATTGCTCGTGGGCGGTCGATTCGATTCGGTACACGACCATAATTATTCGGGCACGAATGAGGCGGGAGGACCGAACTTCACGGCCAGGACTCTTTGGCTGCCGCAATACGCGGTCACCTTCAACCCGGTGAATAACCTGACGCTCTACGGAAATTACGGCGCGATGCTTTCACTTGGGATACAGGCACCGTGGTGGGTTGCCGATACGAGCCAGTTTCTCGATCCGTTCATGACTCGTCAGGCGGAGATTGGGGCCAAGTACGAACCCGGCCAGCGGATTCTGCTGAGCACCGCGCTCTTCCACATGCGCGCACCGTTTTTCTATCCCAGGGTGATCCAGACCTCCGACAGCTTTTGCACGGGCAATCCGACGCCCGTGAATCCCGGCGATCTGTGCTTTGAATCGGATGGCCACGAGACGCACGACGGCATCGAGGTGAATGCCGAAGGCAAGGCAGCTTCGTGGCTGCGGTTGACGGCTTCGGCAGCAGCGATTCGGGCGATCTCCGACGACACAGGGACCCCGTCCTTCGATAACAAACAGGTACTCAATGTTCCGCATCTGCGCACGGCCTTGTTTGCGGACGTCGCGCTCCCTCATGCGCGCGGCTTGCACCTGATGCCCGGTTGGGGCTACACCGGGCGTAAAGAGGCTACGCGCGACGACCTGGTGAGTGTGTCCGGCTATAACCTGTTCAACCTGGGCGCGCGTTACACACCCGGCGGTGAGCAAGGCCACATGACGCTGCGGCTCTATGCGGATAACATTGCCGACAAACGCTACTGGAAAGATACGGGCGCAAGTTATGGCGACACGTTCATTCATTTGGGCGCGCCGACCACGGTCCGGCTCTCGGCGCACTACACGTTTTAGGGTTGCGAGCGAAAGCAGAGGATGCACGAGTGATGAGTACGACGGTAAAAGCGCACGGATTGGACGGCACGCTGGTGGAACCGGACTGGCCGCCGTTGACGATGAACGAGGTGCGCGCGCTGCTCGCCGAATTTCCCTGCTGCGGAGAGCCGGTGGAGATTCTTTCGGTGAGTCCGCGGCCGTTTTCTGCGGCGAGTGTGGTGGCGACGAAGAGCGGGCGGGTTTTCGTCAAACGCCATTCGAGGACGGTGCGCGACCGGGAAGGGTTGCTTGAGGAGCATCGCTTCATGAAGCATCTGCGCAAACACGGTTCACAGGTCCCGCGGGTGTTTGCGACGTGCGCGGGCGAAACCGCGATCGAGCGCGGTGCGTGGACCTTCGAGGTGCACGAAGTGCCCGCGGGCGTGGACCTTTATGAGGACGCGCTCTCGTGGACGCCGTTCCGTTCGAAGGGCCACGCGCGCTCGGCAGGAGAAGCTCTGGCGCGGCTGCACCTGGTGTCGCATGGGTTTGATGCGCCGCGGCGCAAGATACAACCCCTGGTTGCAAGCTTCACGATTTTCGCGGCGCAGGATCCGGCTGCGGAGATAAAGCGCTACCTGGCGGCGCGGCCGGCCTTGCGTGAGGATGCGGTTGTGCGCAAAGGATGCGAGCAGGCACTGGAACTTCTGGCGCCGTTTCACGCCGAGCTTTTGCCGCTGCTGCCCGCGCTCAAGCCGCTGTGGACGCACAACGATCTGCACGCCTCGAATCTGTTCTGGAGCGATGCGAGCGATGAGGCGCAGGCCGTGGCCGTAATCGACTTCGGACTGGCCGACAGGACGAATGCCGTGCACGACCTGGCGCAGGCCATCGAGCGCAACATTGTGGAATGGCTTGACCTGACGCCGGATTCCGGACCGGGAGAAAACGTGCGTGTGCACATCGATCATTTGGAAGCGCTGCTCGACGGCTACGAACGAGTGCGGCCGCTGAGCGAGAAAGAAGCGGCGGCGCTCAAGCCGATGGCCGCGCTGTGCCATGCGGAGTTTGCGCTCACTGAGGCGGATTATTTTCGCGGCGTACTGCATTCGGAGGGAAAGGCGCGGATAGCCTCGATCGATTACCTGGCGGGTCATGCGCGCTGGTTTCGCGGCGCGGGCGGGCAGAAGCTGCTGGATGCGATCGGGCGCTGGGCCGAAGCGTGCAAGGCGCGGGGAGTTGGAGAACGATGAACTGGGCAACGATTGCCAACTACCTTGCGGCGAACTGGCTGGAGATTGCGGGCACGGTCACCACGGTGCTGGGCATCTGGCTGACAACGCGCCGGCTTCTCATCTGTTGGCCGGTGGTGCTGGCCGCGGACGTCATCTACCTCGATGTCTTCTATCGCGCGCGGCTTTTCTCCGACGCTCTGTTGCAGGTCTTCTTTGTGGTCTTCACGCTGTATGGCTGGTGGCACTGGTGGCGCGGCGTGCGCGAGGAGGGCGAAGTGCGCGTGGTTCCGCTGGGCGCGCGGGGCTGGCTTGGCGGGCTGGCCGCGGGCGCTGTGGGCGCGGTTCTGCTGGGATGGCTGATGGTGCGCATCGGCGCGGCCCTGCCTCACCTGGATGCAACCCTGACCAGTTACAGCCTGGTGGCCAGTTGGTGGCAGGCGCGCAAGCACACGGCCAACTGGTGGCTGTGGATTGCGGTGGACGTTGTGTACATCGGCGAATATCTCTACAAGGGGCTGAGGTGGACGGCGCCGCTTTACCTGGTGCTGGTGGTGCTGGCGGTGATGGGATTGCGCGATTGGCGGCGGGCGGCAGTTCCTTTAGAGGAATTGGGCTGAGTGGAAAGAGAGAATAGCCCGCGTGGGAATTCGGATCGAAATGATTTGGAAATGTTAGTCAGAACAGAATGGGTGCCCCAGGTCTCGGGGTCCCCAGCGACAGGTCCTGGTCGCTGGGGTGAGGATTCGCGTTTGAGACCTGGGAAGTACAAATTCCCCCAGTCGTACTACTAAATTGCGGCTTGCACGACGTTTTCGAGCGGCTCGCCGGCGATGTAGCGGCGAAGTTCACTGGCCGCGATACGCAGGGCGCGGGGCGCAAACTGCGGGCTCGATCCGGCCACGTGGGGCGTAAGCAGCAGGTTGGGGCAGTTCCACAAGGGATGGCCCTCGGGGAGCGGCTCGGGATCGGTGACGTCGAGAGCGGCGCGGATGTGGCCCGCGTTGAGCGCCTCAACCAATGCATTTGTATCCACGATGGGCCCGCGCGCGGCGTTGACCAGGAGCGCGCCCTGGCGCATCAACCCAAACTGGCTGCGGCCGATGAGACCGCGGCTCTCGGCGGTCAGGGGCAGGATCAGAATCACGATTTCAGCGCGCGGCAAGAGGCTGTCGAGTTCGGTGACGGCATGAACGAGCGGCTGGGTTCTCGCGCTGCGGGCGACGCGCAGTAGCTCGACACGGAAGGGCGCGAGCATGCGCTCGATCTCTTCGCCGATGGCGCCGTAGCCGACCATGAGCACCTTCTTGCCGGTGAGTTCCTCAAGCATCACGGGCGGATAAAGGGGCCGCGTATCGCCGGTGATGTGGGCGTAGCGCGCGCTGGCTTCGAAGCGGCGCTTCCATTGGCCGGCGTGCTGAACGTCAAGATAAAACGGGAAGTATTTCAGCATGGCCAGAATGGAGGAGACGGTCCACTCGGCGGTGGCGATGTTGTGCGCGCCGTGGGCTTTACAAATGGTGACATGCGGGCCGGCCACGCCCGGAATCCACTCCGTGCCGGCCATCAGCGACAGGATCAGGCGTACGCCGCGCAGGTGCGGCCAGATGCGCATGGCCCGCGGCGGATAGGGATCGGGCAGCCAGACGTCGATGTCGACATCGTGGCCGAGACCATTGGGCAAGGGAATGAGTTCGACTTCCTGGGGAAAATCGCGCAAGAAATCCGGGGCAATAGTGGCTGGATATCCGACTCGTAACATAAGTTAATCCGATCCCTGGAAAGCGGGCGTCTGCTTTTATGTTACACGGGCCGATCCGTCGCTTCGCATGGGGAAGCGGCGCAGATTGACGGGACCCGGGACAAGACGTGAGACTGGTCACCACAAGAATGCACGCGGACGAGGCACTCTGTAGACATGCGGTTCTTCGACCACGGAAAGCAGCGATGCGCCTGAGAACAGACAAAACGTGGTCCCAGCAGCAGCTTGCGCGGCAGTTGCGGGTGGATCGGAAGGAAAACGCCGGCTTCTTCAACTGGGAGCGGAGGCGGCTGGTGATTCACGCCGCAAAAACGGCGCTGGCGGCAGCGCTGTGCTGGTGGCTGGCGCAGCGATTTGGCTTGTACGACGGATACTGGGGATCGATCAGCGCCATCATCGTGCTGCAATCGAACTTCGGTTCTACGATTTCCGCCTCGCGCGACCGCCTGCTAGGTACGCTGATCGGTGCGCTGTTCGGTTTCTCGTTCTCGCTGTTTGGCGCGCTGCCGTGGAACTACATTCTGGCGGTGCTGGCGGCGGTGGTCGTGTGCGGATTGCTGGGACTGCGTAGCAGTTCGCGGCTGGCCGGGGTGACCATCACGATTGTGATGCTGGTGCAGAAAGCGGGATCGCACTGGACCCTCGCGCTGGACCGCGTGATGGAGGTGCTGCTGGGAATCGTGGTGGCTCTGGCGGTGACTACGCTGGTGTATCCCGATCGCGCACGGCTGCGGCTGCGCGACGGGCTGGCGCAGGAGTTCCTGCTGCTGGGCGGCTTTTTCGAAGCGATTCTCGAGGGCTTCCGCGGCGCGCCCGCCGAGAACCTGCCACGACTGCGGGAGGATGTGCTGGCCATGCTGCGCGGCAACAACCAACTGCTGGAAGCCGCGCGCAACGAACCCTCAGGCGGTCCGGGATGGCGCGAAGGACTGGGCATGCTGGCGCAGTTTGGCCGCTCGCTGTTCGACGCTCTGGTGGCCTTGGAGTTTTCGGTGAAAGACAGCCATGAGGACGGATATGCGCAGCAACTGGAGCCCGCCCTGGGCCGGTTGGCCGTGGACATTCGCACCGGATTTCACCATGTGGCCGGGTGCATTCACGGCTGGCGCTTCGACAATCCGCCAGGGTTGAGCCTGGAGGAAGACATCGCGCAACTGGAGGCGCGCATGGCCGAGGTGCGCCACACCGGATCCAAGTTCTCACAGGCCGAAATCCTGCGGGCTTATGCCGTGCAACTGCATCTGAAGCAGATCGCGCGTCTGCTGCGTGCCTCGCGCATTGAGACCAGCCGCGCCATCGGGGAAGCGCAGGAGTAAGGTATTGAAGTGCAGGAGTAGAGTATTTTGGCTTCTGCTATAAACTTCCGTGCCCCATCCATTCCGCTTTTTCCTGCGGAATGGGTGGGATACCAAACACAATTTCCGATCTACACCATTTCCAAAAATGCAATAGCCCCGCGGACAGCCCTGGCCTACGCGAAAAACCTGCGCAGCGCCTCGACACAATTCTCGATTTCCTGAAGCGTCACGGCGTAGCCGAAGCGGAGATGGCCCTCGCCTTGCGCGCCGAAGACTGAGCCGGGAATGGTGGCGATGTGCGCCTTGTCGAGAAGCATCTGCGCCGCCTTGCGGCTGTTCTTGTTGATCTTTTCCACATTGGGGAAGGCATAGAAGGCGCCCGCGGGCGGCGGGCACTCCAGGCCCACTTCGTTCAGGCCGGCCACCAGCAGATCGCGGCGCTGGCGATACCGTTCGCGGAGGCGTGCAATCTCGGCCTCGGGCGTTTTGAGCGCCTGGATCATGGCGTATTGCACCGGCGTGGCGACGCCGTTGGTGGAATAGAGAACGATCTTGCGCAGGGCGGTCATGAAGGGCTCTTTGGCCACCGCGTAGCCCGCGCGCCAGCCTGTCATGGCATAGGTCTTGGAGAAGGTAAAGGCCGTAATGGTGCGCTCCGCCATTCCGGGCAGCGAAGCAATGGAAAAATGCTCGCCGTCGTAGACCAGGTCCTCGTAGGCCTCGTCGGCGATGACTACCAGGTCGCGTTCGATGGCGAAGGCGGCAACCTCTTCAGCTTCGGCACGCGTAAAGACGACACCGCTGGGATTCTGCGGCGTGTTGTAGTAGATGGCGCGCGTCTGGGGCGTGGAAAACTGTTCCAGAGTCTTCCGGATTCCGTTGCGGCGTGCGGTGATGGTGGGGACCGCCAGAGGCCGCGCCTGCGCCCCGGTGACCAGGTCGGCGATGGGCGTCCAGTAGGGCGAGAAGATGAGCGCGTCGTCCCCTGGATCGAGGACGCTCTGAAATGCCCCATACAATGCCTGCGAAGCACCCACCGTGGCGATTACCTCGTCCGAGGTGACCCGGAGGTTGTTTTTCGCTGTGAGTTTTTCAACCAGCGCCTTGCGCAGAAGCGGGACGCCGGATGACGGCGCATAGCGGGTCTGGTTTTCGACCAGCGCCTTGATGGCCGCGTACTTGATTTCCCCAGGCGTGTCAAAGAACGGTTCGCCGCCATGCAACGCGTGCACCTTGACCCCCTCGGCGCGCAGTTCCATTACTTTGTTGCGAATCTGCACAATGTCGGAGAAACCAACCTCGTCCAGTCGTTTTGCCAGCCGGATTCCGCTTTGTTTCGTTGCCATGTTTCTGATTCCTTTCGCGGCAGGGGTTGGGGGCGTGGCTCTTTCCAGCCTATTCTAAGGCGCACACACCACGTGCCGTCTCGGGAACGGCAGCCAGCCCTTGCGTTTCCCCTCCCCGATCAAATTCGCGCGCCGTTTGCGGAGAATTTTCGTACCTCGGCGCACAATGTGAATTGGAGGTCCGGAAGCGCGAATGGCAAACAGATGCCAGGCATCGAAGCGGGTCGACACGGAACGAGAAGCGTCTCTCCAGCCCTAACTGTCAAGCATGTGCCAGGTCCGTACCGAGACCCCTCCCCCCCTCCTACCCCAGGAGGGTATATGTTCTCCGTTTCTTCGTCATTTCTTGATCCGCTTCGATGTCAATGTTCCTGGTTGGCATCGCTTCTATTCCAGATAGAAATCCCGAAGGCGGTCTGAGCCCTTCTGAACGCCGCGTGGTTTACCCGGGCTCACACCGCGAGCAACTCTGTGTAGACGGCCATGCCCACGACGGCATCGGCGCCCAGCGCCTCCAGCGCGTCCACTTCCTGCTGGCTGCGAATGCCGCCGGCGACAATGAGTTGTTTCGCGGTCAGTTTGCGCAGACGCGCGGCTGTCTCGATGGGGAAGCCCTGCATCAGGCCCTCGCCATCCACGTGCGTATAGAGGAAGGCAGAGGCGTGGGGATCGAGTTGCGGGATCGCGTCGTCGGGAGTGAGTTCGACTTGCGCCTTCCAGCCTTTCACGGCGATGCGACCATTTTTGGTGTCAATGCCGGCCACAATGCGCTTGGCTCCCACGGCGGCGGCCAGTGCGGCGGCAAACTCCACGTTGACCGCGCCTTCGGAGGAGAACAGCGCGGAGCCAACAATCACGCGCTTCGCCCCGGCATCGAGAACCTGCTGCGCGCGCTCGATGGAGTGGATGCCGCCCCCGGCCTGAACCGGCAGCCGCTTGGCAATCTGCGCCACCAGTTTGGAGTTATCACCCTGGCGCATGGCCGCGTCCAGATCGATGAGTTGGACCAATGGAAAGCGAGAAAACTTTTCGATCCAGTATTCGAAGTCGTCAAAGGCGAGGCGCAGTTTCTCACCCTGCACAAGCTGAACGATCTGGCCGCCCAGCAAATCTATCGAAGGAATCAGCATGGAAGCCTCACGGAGACGCCGGCCTTGGCCAGCGCTTCTTTGAGCGAACGCGCACTCGAAACGCCGAAGTGGAAGATGCTGGCGGCGAGCGCGGCATCGGCCTTGCCGCGCCCGAACACGTCGACAAAATGATCCACAGTTCCCGCGCCGCCCGAGGCGATGACGGGAATGCCGACCGACTCGCTGACTGCTGCGGTCAATTCGCAATCGAATCCGCTGCGCATTCCGTCGGAGTCCATCGAGGTGAGCAGAATCTCTCCAGCGCCGCGCTGTTCAGCCTCGCGAGCCCATTCGACAACGCGCCGGCCTGCGGGACGGCGGCCTCCTTGCACAAACACTTGCGCATCGCGCACGGGGTCGGCAGCCTGCGGGTCGCGCCGGGCATCGATGGCGACGACGACGGCCTGCGCGCCGAAGCTGCGGCCGATGGCGTCGATCAACATTGGGTCGGCGAGTGCGGCGGAGTTGACGCTGACCTTGTCGGCGCCGGCCTCGAAGACCTGCGCGGCATCGTCGGCGGAGCGAATGCCGCCGCCCACACAAAACGGCACGAACAGCTCGCGGGCCGTGCGGCGCACAGTGTCGAGCAGCGTGGCGCGGCCCTCGTGCGTTGCGGTGATGTCCAGCAGCACGATTTCGTCGGCGCCTTCGCGCGCATGGCGCGCAGCCTGTGTGGCCGGGTCGCCGGCATCGATGAGATCGACAAACTGAACTCCTTTGACGACGCGGCCGCCGCGCACGTCGAGGCAGGCGATGATGCGCTTGGTGATCATGCTGTTTCCGTCCGTTCCCACTTGAGAAAATTGCCGAGAATCTTCAGTCCCGTTGCGCCGGACTTCTCTGGGTGGAATTGCACACCCATTACATTGCCGCGCTCGACGGCTGCCGCGAACGGCTCGACGTAATGCGTGACGGCCGCGGTGTCGGCTGTGACCGGAGCTTTGTAGGAGTGCGTGAAGTAGACGTACTCGCCGGGCTCGACACCCGCCAGAAGGCGCGAACCGGGGCGCACATCGAGCGAATTCCAACCGACGTGCGGAACTTTTTCCGTGCTCTCGGAAAAGCGCGCGCACGATTCGCCAAAGTGTCCGAGACCGGGTTGATCGGGCGCCTCGCTCGATCCTGCGTAGAGCCACTGCATGCCAACGCAAATGCCGAGAAACGGAACGCCGCGGGCGATGGCCGCACGAATCGCTTGTGTGAGGCCGGTTGCGTCGAGGCGCTCAGTGGCGGCGAAATGGCCTACGCCGGGAAGCACGATGCGCTCGGCCGCTTCGATGGGCGCAAGGTCGCCGTCCGTCACTTGAGCTTCCGCGCCGAGATGGCGCAGCGCCTTGAGCACGGATGTGAGGTTGCCGGCTTTGTAATCAATCACAGTTACGCGCATCACAGCAGTCCCTTCGTGCTGGGCAGCATTTCTCCGAGTTGCTTGTCGCGCGAGCAGGCTCCGCGAAGCGCGCGCGCAAAGGCTTTGAAGATGGCCTCGATCTTGTGGTGGTTGGAGCGGCCATACATGGTCTTCACGTGGACGTTGGCGCGTGCGCCGCGGGCAAAGCCTTCAAAAAAGTCGGTCACCAATTCGGTTTGCAGATCGCCCACCAGGCGCGTGCGGACCTTGGTTTCGACGGCGAAGGCGGCGCGGCCGCTCAGGTCAACGGCGGCGATGGCGAGGGTTTCGTCCATGGGCATGAGGAAGTAACCGGCGCGCAAAATGCCGCGCTTGTCGCCGAGGGCGCGGTCGAAGGCTTCGCCGAGCGCGATGCCCACGTCTTCAACGGTGTGGTGCTGGTCCACGTCGAGGTCGCCGTCGCACTTGAGTTCGAGATCGAAGGCGCCGTGGCGGGTAAACAGCTCCAGCATGTGATCGAAGAAGCGAATGCCGGTGGAGATTTTGTAGTGGCCGCCGCCCTCGATAGTCAGCTTGATGGCGATGCGCGTTTCGGTCGTGTTGCGTTCGAAACTGGCAGTGCGCGGGGCGGTCGTGGAATCCCAGGTCTCAGTATCGAGACCTGGGGCACCCGGAGTGTTTTCATTGGGAGTCATTGAGCATCTCCTTTGATCTTGAGCGCGGCCAATGCCTGATGCAGAGCTGCGGCGGCCTGGCGCATCTGCTCGCGCGTTCCAATGGTGATGCGGACGCGGCCATCGCAGCCGGGGTCGCTGGAGCGATCGCGGACCAGCACGCCCGCGGCGCTCATCAAACGCACGAACTCCGCATGACGAGGGCCGATTTCGGTGAGGACGAAGTTGGCGCGGCTCGGCCAGCGGCGAACGCCTTCGGCATCGAGAGCGATCTCGAACTCCGCGCGTGCGGCAAGCACCTCGCCAACGTACCAGTCGAGATAGGCCGTGTCTTCGAGCGCGGGCGGCAGGCAGGCCAGAGCCAGCGAGTTGACGCTGTAGGGCGAGAGCACGCGCTTGATCCAGCGCATGAGTTCGACGGGACCGGCAAGAAGGCCGATACGCAATCCGGCGAGGCCATAGGCTTTGGAGAAGGTGCGCGCGACGATGAGATTGGGAACGACCCCGACGAGGTCGATGACCGTTTCGCCGTGAAAATGGAAGTAGGCCTCGTCCACCAGCACAACGGCCTGGGGCGCGCGGCTGGCTATTTCCACAAGCTGCGTGCGCGTCGCCACGGTGCCGGAAGGGCTGTTGGGATTGGCGATGGCGATGACGCGGGTTTGCGGGGTAATGGCGGCGAGCAGTCGCTCGTAGGGGAATTGGAGATCGTCGGCGGCCTGGACTGGGACCACATGCGCGGCAGTCATTGAGGAGTAGACCTCGTACATGGTGTAGGTCGGCACCGGAAGCAGGAGTTCGTCGCCGTGGTCGAGGAAAGTTTCGAAGAGAACGTGAATTGCTTCGTCCACGCCGTTGGTGAGGGCCACCTGCGCAGCGGCGAGGCCGAGATGCGCGGCGACGACGGCTTCAACGGGCTCACGCTCGGGATAGCGCGTGAGGCTGCCCGCGGAGATGTCGCCGAGCACTGCGCGCACCTTGGGCGAACAGGCCAGCGTGTTCTCGTTGAAGTCGAGACGGAGTGCGTCGCGGCAGCCGAGCGGAGGGTGATATTCCTTCATCGCCTGTACGCGGGCGCGGGGCAGCGGATAATGCGCTTTGACTGCTTCAGCCACGGGATCTCCTTTTCTGCAGCCGCGTGCGGATGGCTTCGGCGTGGCCGATGAGGCCTTCGGCCTCGGCCAACAAAGCTGCCGAGGGACCAAGCTCGCGAATGGCCTGCGACGAATATTGCTGTACGGTGATGAGCTTGACGAAATCGTTGACGCTCAAGCCGCCGCGAACGCGGGCCATTCCGCCGGTGGGCAAGGTGTGATTGGGGCCGGAGATGTAGTCGCCCATGGGCTGCGCGGACCAGCGGCCCACGAAGACCGAGCCGGCGTTCCAGACCCAATCGAGATCGCTGGGGGCATCGACGGTGAGGTGCTCGGGCGCAAGGCGATTGGTGATTGCGCGGGCTTCGTCGATGGTGGAGGCGAGGATGATGAGGCCTTTGCGTTCGAGAGCTTCGCGCGCGACGGGATTCAACCGGCTGCGGAGCTTGGCCTCGGCGATGACCTCTTGGACGAGGTCGGCGCGCGTGGTGATGAAGATGGCGAGGGCCTCGGGATCGTGCTCGGCCTGCGCCACCAGGTCGGAAGCAATGTCCCCGGCGCGGCCGCGCTCGCTGGTGACGACAATTTCAGTGGGGCCGGCGAGCATGTCGATGGCGCAGTCAAACGCGACCAGGCGCTTGGCGGCGGTTACGTACAAATTTCCAGGCCCGACGATCTTGTCGACGCGCGGAAGCGTCGCTGTTCCATAGGCCAGCGCGGCCACGGCGTGCGCGCCGCCGAGGCGATAGAACTCCGTGATGCCGAGCAGGTGCGCGGCGGCGAGAGTCTCCGGAGCGGGTTTGGGCGAGACGACCGCGATGCGCGGGACGCCCGCAACTTGCGCGGGAATCGCGGTCATCAGCAGGGTGGAGGGCAGGGGATGGCGGCCGCTGGGAACATAGCAGCCCACCGAGCCGAGGGGACGAACAAGCTGGCCGGTAGTGAGTCCGTCTATCGGAGATTCGCTCCACGAGGCAGGCAATTGGCAAACGGCAAAGGCGCGAATCTGCTCGGCTGCCGTGGTGAGAGCTTCGCGCAGGCCGGGAGTGATGACGTCCCAGGCGGCGGCCATCTCTTCCTTTGTTATGCGTAGAAGAGATGGATCGGTCAGCCCGTCGAATTGGGCGGCGCAGCGAAGCAGCGCGCGATCGCCCCGCTTGCGCACGTCGGCCACGATTCGCTTGACGGTGGGGAGCACGGCATCGAGCGCCGCGCCGCCACGTTGTTCGAGGGCCGCGAGGAGTTCCGCTGCTTGCGGTGCGCCCCGGCCTTTGGTTCGGATGATCCTCATGATTTCCTTCTGCGGTCTCCCACCCTTGCGACAAAAAGAATCGCAAGGACGGGGCAGCCCATTTCAGAAACGGCGAAAACAGCTTAGAGCACGACCTTGTTGAGCGGATATTCGACGATGCCTGTCGCTTTGGCCGCCTTGAGCCTGGGAATCACGTCGCGGGCCACGCGCTCCTCGACGATGGTGTTGACAGCGACCCAGTCGGAGTTACTGAGCTCGGAGACAGTGGGCGAGTTGAGCGCGGGCAACACGGCCAGCACCCCCTCAAGATCGCCGCGCTGGACGTTGAGCATGAGGCCAACCTGCGATTGAGCGTCGATTGCGCCGCGCAGCATGAGTGCGATCTGATCGAGTTTCTCGCGCTTCCACGGGTCGGCGAGCGTCGCGTTGCCGGCGATCAGGTGGGTTTCGCTCTCCATGACCGTGTCGATGATTTTAAGGTGATTGGCTTTGAGCGAACTGCCCGTTTCGGTCACTTCGACGATGGCGTCGGCCAGCATGGGCGGCTTGACTTCGGTGGCGCCCCAACTGAATTCGACCTTGACGTTGACGCCCTTTGCCGCAAAATAGCGCTTGCTGACTTCAACCAGTTCGGTAGCGATGATCTTGCCTTCGAGGTCTTCGGCCTTCTCGAATCCGCTGCCTTCAGGGACCGCGAGCACCCAGCGCACCTTGCGGCGGCTCTGCTTGGCGTAGGTAAGGGACGTAATGCTGGTGACATCGAGACCGCTCTCGACGACCCAGTCGATGCCGGTGAGGCCGGCGTCGAGGACGCCGTGATCGACGTAGCGAGCCATCTCCTGCGCGCGGATTAACATGCACTCGATGTTGGGGTCGTCGATCGACGGAAAGTAGGAGCGGCCGTCGGTGTAAATGTTCCAGCCGGCGCGCCCAAAAAGTGCGATGGTAGCGTCCTGCAAACTTCCCTTGGGGATGCCGAGTCTGAGCTTGTTAGCCACGCGATTCCTCTTTCTTTGTGTCAGATTGCTGTTCGGCTGCGGTTACGGGCAGGGGTTTGGTGAAGCAACTGACCGTGCCTTCGTGGCAGACCAGGCCGTCGCCCTCGACGACCACGCGAAACAGAAGCGTGTCGTTGTCGCAGTCGGTTGCTGCGGAGACCACGCGCAGGCGGTTGCCACTGGTTTCGCCCTTCATCCACAGCTTCTGGCGGGTACGGCTCCAGAAGGTGACGAAACCGGTCTCAAGGGTTTTTGCGTAGCTCACGGGGTTGACGAAGCCCAGCATCAGCACTTCGCCGGTGCGCGCATCCTGCACGATGCCGGGGGCGAGGCCATCCATCTTGTCAAAATCGATTGTCGGATTCGGATTGGTCATATTTTCCTGGTTCTGGTTTGGATTTGTGTGCAAACGCGAAAAAGCCCGCTGGCGTGGTCGCCGGCGGGCTTGGGTGATTCTTCGATCTCTCTGGCCGTTTACATCAGGCCATGGCAGTCCGCCGGCATGTAGGTCATGTGATGGTGGAGACCGGGATGGCGGTGGTTCTGCATCTAACTAAAACCCTACGGGAAAACACGGCGCGGTGTCAAATGTTTTGCTTGCGGTCCGGCGGGCAGGGTCGCCGTTCCCCCTACACTTTCTCAACCTCATGCGACTGTTCTTGCAGCGGCGGTCCATCGGGCTTATGCAACAAATCGATCACGCGCTGGTACAAGCGATTGCGCACCCCGAACCGCTCGGAAGCGCGCGTAACATACCGGACCTTGATATCGATGCCCGAGCCGGACGGACGCGGATTCACCACCGGGGCCGCGCTGAACCGGCTCAGGCCATCGCCACGTGAGCCGCGTTTCCACTCTTGTTCCGCCACGGCGGCACTCTCTTTCGTTTCTTCCTGCACTGCTTTGCGAATGCGCTCGACCATCTCATGCGTGTCGCCGGATGCCGGGAGGCTGACGGCGATTTCGTCCCACATCCACTGCCCGGCGGTGGAAAAGTTGAAGTACTTGCCGCGAATCGCGAAGCTGTTGAGGAAAGTGATGCGGCGGCCGGTGGGATGGCCTCTCTCCGCCAAATCTCCCGTTTCCAGCAAGGTAGTGCTCATTAGGCCAATCTCGGTAACCTCGCCCCCCACGCCGTCGATCTCAACCCAATCGCCGATATGAATGCCGTTCTTCCCCATGAGGACGAACCAGCCGAAAAACGCGAGGATGAAATCCTGCATTGCGATGGTCAGCCCGGCTGTGGCCAAACCCAGAACTGTGGACATTTGCTGCGGCCAGCCGAAGACGACAAGCAGAATAAGCAGGCCGCCGATGGCCTGTGTGCCCAACTGCAGCACGGAGCGCAGGGTCTGCATCCGCCTTCGGTCGAGCGATGGATTGGCCATCAGCCACCGGATAAGAGCATCGCAAAGGATGATGCAGATCAGAATGAAGGCAATCAGCGCCAACGATTGCAGAATCAGATGCAACAAGGTGCGGTGTTGCAACAGCACCTGGGCAGACCACTTTCCATAAACGGCGGCAAGCCGCTGTTGGGTTTGAATGCGGTCGTTACAGATGGTGAGAAGCTGCCGTTCTTCTGCCCGTTCGATCAGGTTGGCAAGCCTCGATGCACGGTCCGGCGTATTGGCGCCTGGCGCGGCCGCAGTAGCATTGGCCTTGGCCTCGAAAGCGTTGTGCGCGGCAGTCAGGCTGGCTATATCGGCCTGTGCCTGTTGCATCGCCTGCTGGATCAGTGCATGGCGGTCGAGCTGACTCTTCCATGACGCCACGCGGCTTGCCAGCGTTCCGTGCCGCTTGGCGGATAGAACGGCTACCTCTCCAGAGTTGTGCGCCTCGCTGTCGTACTTGCGCATCACCGCCTCATGCGCGGCAAGCTCGCTTTGGATTTGCGCACGGTCATCGCCCGACGCGCGATCAAGCTCCTGCTGCGCATCGGCCAGTTGGTCGGTATCCAGCCCGAGTTGCGCCTTGGCAACATCAAGATCGTCGTCGCCTTGCGATGGCTGCGCCGCATCTTTCACCGCACCCGCCGTGGAACCGGATGCGGAGGTCAGTCGATTGACCAGCGCCTGGTCGTCCTTGATGAGTTGTTGAAACTGTTCGACCTTCTGCGAGAGCGCAAGTGCTTCGCCCGTGAGGTTGCGGTGCTGCGCCTGCGCGCTGGCCTGGCGCAACGCCGCGGCAAAGGCCTGGTCTACTTCGTGATCGGCCAAACGCTCGGCTTCGTGTGCGTACTCAGTCTCCTCAGTGGTCACGGCCAGCGGCGCCAGAGCCTCGGCCGTCTGCCAGGGACGCAGATCGACGAGGGTCTTGTGGCTGTCGGCAAGGCTGCGAACGTTGCTGCGGCTCGACAGGAAAGAAAGATGCGCCATTGAATCCCGCGTGGTCCAGGAGAAGACAAGGCACAGAACCAGAATCGCGGCCACTAGAAATAGAAAGATGAGACTGACCCGGCCAAAGACGCGCTTGCGAACGCCGCCGCCGGGGATGGGAGCAACGGGAAGTATTGCCATGAATCAATTGTTGCAGGTCGAGCGAGCCTCAGGAATTCAAAAGAAGACGGCCCGGACTCGGAGAGACGCACATGCGAGCGTTTGGGAGATGCGCCTTTGGCGAATAAAACGCGAATAGACAGAGCGCACAACCGCCCATGACTCTTGCCTGCATCGAGATCGAACTCGGGGTGTTCTTGCTGAGCGCTTGCGGGCGGCGAGGGGGCGGGAGGAGAATGGGGGCGTGCGAGCACGAACGCGATGGACGGCTGGAGCGGCATTGATTCTGTGCGTATGCCTCGCCGGGGTGGCGCAGAACCAGGATCGCGATCCCTACAGACCTTTCAAAACGTCCGCCAAGGCCCCGCCGCCGGAAGCGCGCGTGGACATCAATCACGCCAGCTTGAATGAGCTGTTGAAAGTTCCCGGCATGACGCGGAGTTGGGCCGGACGCATTGTTCGCTTCCGGCCCTACCACACCAAGCTGGACCTGGTGGAGCGCGGGGTGGTTACCAGCCAGGTGTACTACCGCATCGGCGATTACGTGATCGCGCACCGCGATCCGAAGTGACCCTTACCACTATGCCTCGGCCGGCTGCGGTGCGGAGTTGTCGTCGCCGTGTTTGAGCAGTCCGCTCAGAATCACGTAGAGAACCGGGATAAAGAACAGGTTGAGGACGGTGGAGAGCAACATGCCACCGACAACGGTTGTGCCGACTGAGCGGCGGCCCAGGGCGCCGGCGCCGGTGGCGAAGACCAGCGGCAGAACGCCGAGGATGAAGGCGAAAGAGGTCATCAGAATGGGCCGGAGACGGAGTTCCGCGGCTTCAATTGCGGCCTCGCTGATGGAGCGGCCTTTTTTGCGCAACTGCTCGGCAAACTCGACGATCAAGATTGAGTTTTTAGCCGAGAGGCCGATGAGCATGACCAGGCCGATCTGGCAGTAGACGTCGTTGGAGAGGCCGCGCAAGGCCACCAGACCCAGCGCTCCGAGCACTGCCATAGGCACGGCGAGAAGAATGATGAAGGGCAGCGCAAAACTCTCGTAGAGAGCCGAGAGGGTGAGGTAGACGACCAGAATGCCGAGACCGAAGATGAGCAGCGCCTTGCCGCCGGACTCGATTTCGTCCAGGGTCAAACCGGTCCATTCAAACTTCATGCCGGGCATCATGGTCTTGTTGGCCAGTTCCGCCATGGCCGTGAGTCCCTGACCGGAACTGAAACCGGGCGCGGGTGAGCCGTCGATTTCGACCGCCCGGAAGAGGTTGTAGTGAGTGATGACGGGCGGGCCGGAACTCTCAGTTACCTTGGCAAGGTTGTCGAGCGGCACCATCTGGCCGGAGTCGGAACGGACGTAGTAGCTGTGCAGGTCGCGGGACGACATGCGGAAGGGCTGGTCGGCCTGGATGAAGACGCGGTAGGTGCGGTTGTTGAAGTCGAAGTCGTTGATGTATTCCGACCCCATGAAGACGCTGAGGGTGTTGGTGATCTGGGAGAGCGGGATGTTCATCGTTTTGGCCTTCTCGCGATCGATGGTGACCAGCACCTGAGGATCGTTGGCGGAGAAGGTTGTCAGAAGGCCGGTGAGGTCCTTGCGCTGGCGGCTCCCGCCCACAATCTGGTGGGCAACACGATCGAGGTCGCTGAGCGTGTTGTTGCCCGAGTCCTGGAGCATGAACTGGAAACCGCCGTAACTGCCGACGCCCTGCACGGCGGGCGGCTCAAACATGGCCACCAGGCCGCCATTGGGAGCGAACATCAGGCTCTGCAGCTTGGGCGAGAGATCGGCAATGATGTCGGCCGTGGAGTGGCCCTTGGCACGGCGCTGATCGGAGGGAATGGTGGAGATGAACATCATGCCGGCGTTGGAGGCGCTGCCCGCGAGGCTGAAACCCATTACCGAGAAAGAACCGGCGATATCGTGATTCTGGGCAATGATGGCCTCAGCCCGGTCAGACAAGGCAGTGGTATAGGCCAGCGAAGACCCCGGCGGGGCCTGCACGATGACCATGAGGAAGCTCTGATCTTCCTGGGGAATGAAGCCGGTGGGAACGTGCTGATAAGTCCATACCGTAGCGCCCAGGCCGGCAAAGAAAACCACCAATAGCAGGTAGCGCACCTGCAGTGCCACATGGATGGATTTGGCGTAGGTGCTGGCCAGCCAACTGACCCCCGCGTCGGCGCCGTGAATGAAAGAGGTGAAGGCGCGGGAGACGGGGCGAATGTGCAGGAAGTCGAGCTGGTGAGGACGATCCGCTTCGCCGCGCAGAAACATGGCCGAGAGCGCCGGCGACAGCGTCAGCGCGTTGAAGGCCGAAATGGCGATAGCAAAGGCGATGGTCAGCGAGAACTGGCGGTAGAGAATGCCGGTGGTGCCAGGGAAGAACGAGACGGGGACGAAGACGGCAATGAGCACCAGCGAAGTGGCGATGACGGCGCTGGTGACCTCGCCCATGGCGCGCGAGGTGGCCTCGTGCGGATTGGAGTGCTCCATGGCGATGTGCCGCTG
>Ga0181529_10003215_pt1 | contig 18846 bp, 17 predicted proteins | sample PEATcosm2014_Bin_36_FD_119763 | JGI IMG/M metagenome (GOLD analysis project Ga0181529, IMG submission 119763) | Peatland microbial communities from MTU Mesocosm Facility, Houghton, MI, USA - PEATcosm2014_Bin10_30_metaG | ecosystem: Environmental > Terrestrial > Soil > Wetlands > Peat | place... | reverse complement strand
TGCCGGTGTGGCGAAATGGCAGACGCACAGGACTTAAAATCCTGGGACCATAAAAAGTCGTGTGGGTTCGAGTCCCGCCACCGGCACCATTCCACCAGTTAGGGATTTTTCGACGAGTAGTGACCACGGTTTAACGCAAGACACGGTTTAACGCAAGAACGGCAGTTGACGCTGGCGCAGGTCCGCACGCTAGCTAAGCGTTTCAACGTGTCAGCCGATTTGTTCCTGCCGTGAACTGAGTGACGTTAAGGACTCCCTTTTTCACGGAGGTGGCCCGTCCGGGCGGGGTGCCGGGGGATTGTAAATGCCAATTGCTTGACCGTCAGCGGTCTTGTTTGGTTGTAAATGTTGATTGTTTGAATGTCGAAACCCAATTTCATCGAACTGCCGGGCTGCGAGCCGATCCCCATCATTTTTGAGGACCGCTCGGTGCTGGCGATTGACAAGCCGCGCGGCTGGATGCTCGTGCCGGATTCGTGGCGCAAGACGAACTGGAATTTGCAGACGGCGATTGATTCGTCCATCCGCGCGGATGATTTCTGGGCGCGCTCGCGCAACTTGCGCTATCTCCGGCACGTCCATCGGCTGGACGCGGACACGAGCGGCGTGATGCTCTTCGCCAAAAGCGAGGGCGCGATGCGCGCGATGAGCGAACTGTTCGAGTCGCGGCGGATGGAAAAAACGTATCTCGCCGTCGTCGAAGGTGTGCCGAAGGAAAAGGAATGGATTTGCGAACTGCCGCTTGGCCCGGATCCAAAAAATTTCGGCAAGATGCGAGTGGACACTTCGGAGGAAGGCAAGGAAGCCGAGACGCATTTTCGCGTGCTGCAAAGCAACGAGCGTTTCACGCTGATCGAGGCGAGTCCCTTGACGGGGCGCACGCATCAGATTCGTTTGCACCTGGCGGAATCCGGCAACCCGATTGTTTGCGATGAACTTTATGGTCGTGTGCAACCGGGTTTTCGTCTCGGCCTGCGCGCGGTGCGGCTGGCTTACAAGGATACGTTCACGCGCTGGCCGGTCAACATCCTCGCGCCGACGGAATCATTTCTGAAGGAATTTGGCTTCACGCTTTCAAAGGAATTGCAGCAGGAGAAATGGGTGCGCCGTCCGTTCGTGCCCAAGCAAAAAGTAGGAGCGAACGTGAGTTCGCTCAAAAAAGAAAATGAAATTTGAGCCGGCTTATGTCGGCTGCCACCAATTTAACTTTAGTCCGCGTATTTGACGGAGCAGCCGTAAGGCTTCGTTGAAGAAACTGCAATTGGCTTTCCAGCCAACAAATCGCCGACGGCTTCCTTGACGTAATTTCTCGCGGTGCGCGGGTCGTGCGAAGGGTCGGGCATATTATCAATCGCGCCGTCATAAACGAGCATGCCGTCAGTGGCGATGACGAACATATGCGGCGTGGTTTCCATTCCGTAAAGATGGCCGATGACGCCGGCGTTGTCGTCAATCCACGCGGTCGCCGTCATTTTCCGATCCGCAAATTCCCCGCGCGCCTGTTCAGCCGTGCGATAGCTGAAATTGTTCTTGTTCACGGAATCAACAATCAGCCACACGACGCCTTTTGCGGCCAAATCTTTTTGCGTTTCCTGCATCGCGCCGGTCTTGTAATGGTTCGCGTCGTAAGGACAGTCGGAGTTATAGGATTCAATGACGACAATCTTGCCCTTGTAATCGGAGAGCTTGAAGGTCTTGCCATTAATGTCCGTGCCGGTAAAATCCGGCGCGGGCTTGCCGACTTCGACGGCGAAGGCGGACGCGGCCAATGTTAACGCGGTCAATAATGCGAACGTGGTTTTCATGCGTTCAATAAGATGCAGGTTTCGACAGAAGGTTTCAAGAAATGTTCAACGCGCCGCACGGTCGAGCACGTCCAGAATGATCTTTTCGTAGCCAGAAGGCAGTTGCAAAGGCGACGGTTGCGGCAAAACAATCGGCGCCGCGCCGGAATTTTTCGGATAAACCAAAACCAGTGGCACGCCCGCGCCGCCAAACTTTGAAATTTCATCGGTGATTTGCGGCGGCGTGCGCGTGTAATCGGCCAGCAAAGTCACGGCATTTATTTCTTTGAGCTTTGCGGAAACGGAATTGTTTTCGAGCGCCGGTTTGACGATGGCATTGCATGTCACGCACCAACTGGCGGTGAAATCCACCAGCACCGGCCTCCCGGCGCCGCGTGCCTGCGCGACGGCTTCCGGCGACCACGGCTGCCAGTCAATTCCGCCGGAAGAAACGGCCAAACTCGTCGCGCCCGTCTCGTCAATCATTTCGCGCCAGTGCAATTTATCTTCCAACGCGTAAGCGTAGCTGCCGGCCAGCAAAATTAAAACGGTTGCGAGCGCAATTCCTTTTCGTTTGCGACCGCGCTGGACGAACTCGCCGAAAATCCACGCGGCGAACGCGAGGACGACGAGAAAGATGCCAAGCCAAAAAACGCCCCTGCCGTAATCGCTCGCGGCAACGTGGAGAAGCCACACGACCGTCGCCAGCATCGGAAAGCCCATGGCGATCTTGAATTTTTCCATCCATGCGCCGAACTTCGGTAGAAATTTCAGCCACGCCGGATTCCAGCTCAATAAAACATACGGCGACGCGAGGCCGAGGCCGACGGTGAGAAAAATCAAAATGATTGTCGCCGCGCTTTGCGAAAAAGCGAAGCCGAGTGCCGGTGCAAGAAACGGCGCGGTGCAAGGCGTCGCCAAAGTCGTGGCGAGCACGCCATTGAAAAATGCGCCGCTCGCGCCGTGCCGCGACGCAAGATTTCCGGCGGCGTCCAAAGTTTTTCCGCCGAGCGTGACTTCAAACACGCCGAACAGGTTCAGCGCGACGAGCGTGACGAGCGTGGTGAGGCAGACGATGAAAATGGGACTGCCGAATTGCATTCCCCAACCGGCCTGATGTCCGGCGGCTTTGACGCCGATGACGATTGCCGCGAGAACAAGAAATGAAAACAAAACGCCGACGGCGTAAATGCCGCCGAGCGCGCGGACGCGGCGCGGTGAACTCTTGGCCTCGCTGACAAAGCCGAGAATTTTCAACGCGATGACTGGCAGCACGCACGGCATGATGTTCAAAATCAATCCGCCGATGAAGGCGTAGAGCAGCATCAAAGGCAAAGCGGGCGTCTGGCTCGCCGTATTTTCCGTAGAAGCTGTTTCGTCAGACGGAGCATTTTTAGCAACCAGAAATTTTACTTCGCTGCCAAATCGGAGTTTGCCGGACTCAACCACAACTATGCCGGAAATTTCTTTAGGCCAATCGCCGGAATATTTTTTTACAAATTTGCGTAGGCGAATTTCGTCGGAATTTGCAGAAACGGTTTCTGTCGGAGCCTGAATTTCAAATTGATCGCTGGCATCGGGAAAAAAATCCACCGAATCTAATTTTATGTTTTTTGTGGCTACGCTGCTCAGATTGTTCATCACGAATGCCCGCGTGTTATTGTTGGTCGCCTTTTCCCACCACGCTTGAAATTGATAATTTGGTTTTGTCTGAGGCACCTGTTTTACCCAAAATCCAATCGCTGCGGCATCTACAGAAGTTTTTGTTTCAATGCCGATGTTGAGCGTGGCTTGAACATCCACGTTGGCCGGAATGCAAACCTCCTTGCATTCAAGCCACGAGACATTTGCTTTCAAATCAATCGGGCCGATGGGCAGATTTGAAGCAAGAGTGAGCGGCACGATAAGCATCACTTCGTCTTCGTAGCCGTAAGTCGTGACTTCGGCGGGCGGAAGTTTTTTCGGCAGCGGCCATTGGATTTCGCCGGTGGTCACGCCGGGTGGCAATTGCCATTTGATTTCGGTGGCCATGCCCGCCGCGCCGGGATTTTTCCAGTAAGTGTGCCAGCCGGGTTCCATCTTCAAATCCACGCCGGCGAGAATCGTGTCGCCGGGCTTCGCGGTGTCGGCGGACAAAAACAATTTCACCTGCGTGTGGTGCGCGGCTGGCGAAATGTCAAATGATGACAATGCCGTTTGCGCCCGCACATTGGACACGGTCAACACCAAAAGACTGGCGGCGATTAAGATTCCTGCACGTTGCACACCTATTAGATGCCTGAAAAATGGAAATGTTGGAACTTTTTTCGGCAGGCTGGTTGTCCGATTGAAATTATGGCATGATGAAGCGGTCTGAAAAAATCATGGCCGAATCCAATTCCACATATAACTGGCTTTGCACGGGCGATGAAGTTTTTCCCGAAATGCTCGCGGAAATTGACGCGGCGAAAAAATCGGTCTGCCTGGAGATTTATGTTTTTCAAGACAGTCCGCTGGGAATCCGTTTTCGAGAGGCGCTGGTCCGGGCGTGCAAGCGCGGCGCAAAAGTCCGCGTGCTTGTGGACGCGGTCGGCTCGTATTTTTTGCCCGCCCATTTTTGGGATTCGCTGCGGAGCGCGGGCGGCGAAGTCCGTCAATTCAATCCGGTGACATTGAAACGCCTGATCATCCGCAACCATCGCAAGCTGCTCGTGTGCGACGGGCGGGTGGCGTTCGTCGGCGGTTTCAACATCGCGCCGGAATACGAAGGCGACGGCGTGAAATGCGGCTGGTGCGACGTGGGCTTGAAAATCAAAGGCGCGCTGGCGGCGCAATTAGGATTGTCATTCGACGAAATGTTCGGGCGTGCTGACTTCCGGCACAAACACTTCATGCCCCTGCGCAAATCCAGTGCAAAAAAAATCGTCGCTCAGCCCAGGGAACAACTTTTGTTCAGCGGGCCGGGACGCGGACGGAATCCGTTCAAACGCGCGTTGCATGAGGATTTGAAGCGAGCAAAAAATGTCCAGATGATCATCGCCTATTTTCTGCCGACCTGGCGGCTGCGGCGCGAACTGATGCGCGTGGCGCGGCGCGGCGGAAAGGTGCAGTTGATCCTGGCCGGCAAGTCGGACGTGCTGCTTTCCATGCTGGCCGCGCAGGGTCTGTATCGCCGCTTTTTGAAGGGGAACATCGAGATTTACGAGTATCAGCCGCAGATTCTGCACGCAAAGATGATTGTCGTGGACGACACCGTGTATCTCGGCTCCGCCAATCTCGACACGAGAAGCCTGCGCATCAATTACGAACTGATGATCCGTTTTGAAAACAAAACCATTGCGAATGAGGCCCGCGAAATCTTCTCGGAAAATCTCAAGAACTGCCATCGCGTGACGGCGGAGGAATGGCGCAGATCACGATCCTTCTGGCGCAAATTGAAACAGCGATGGGCCTATTTTCTGTTGAACCACCTTGACCCCTATTTGGCGCGACGGCAATGGCGTGATTTGCCGAAATAATTGATCCCATCATAAGGATTGGTGCCGGTGGCGGGACTCGCACAACTCGGACGTTTTTTTTGCAACTCAACTGCCCATGACATTGATTGTCATCACATTGCTCCGCGACTTTCACAAAAACAATTTGACGAATTTCGTCGGCGGGCGTATAAAATATACCGATTTGAGAGTTGAATGTAAGCAGTTGTCGGCACAACGCCAATCACGCGGCCTTACCCATTATACAAACCCAATGCAAATCAAACGCATTGGTAAAAAAGAATCAATTGTTTCTGGAATTAAGAATTTCAGAGGCCAAAACAAACGAGCAATAATTAAGAATGGTGTTTCTGATGACGGGCTGATTATGTGTCTTGCACCATGCTTCAAAAGCGGAGGGTTCGACATTTATTCTAACAGGCGTATTGCCAGAGAGCTTGACGCCCTTCTCGCCTGTCTCGGTCTTGAAAAGCCAGTCCTCATACGTCAAAGGCCAATCGGAATTAGGCAGCAGGACGGCTATTTTTACAAAATTGTCTCTGGTGTAAAACGGAATGGCGATTTGCATAAAGGAAAGGAATAACCATGAAAAATCCACTTGAAAAGGAAGAATTGAACCTTGCGACAATCGTTTCCGAATATGGGGACGAGGACAAGGCGCGGGCGTTGCTGGAATCGCTGCGATGGCCTTCTGGCGCGGTTTGCCCGCATTGTGGAGCAGACAAGCCTTATTCGCTGACGGGCAAGCCTGAAAGCCGCGTTAAGGCGCGGGCAGGGCTTTACAAGTGCCGTGCTTGCCGGAAACAGTTCACGTTCAAGGTCGGAACGATATTCGAGGACAGCAAAATCAAATGCTCGAAATGGTGCATGGCAATCGCCCTGATTTGTTCTAGCAAGAAAGCCATTTCAGCGCATCAAATCCATCGGATGCTCGGTGTCAATTACAAGACGGCTTGGTTTATGAATCACAGAATCAGACACGCCTTTGCTCCTTTGATTCAGGGTGAGAAATTGAAGGGCAGCGTAGAAGTTGACGAAATGTATTCGGGCGCGAAGAACCAGCCAAAATTGCAGGTCGTGGCATTGATTCAGCGCGGTGGCGATGTCAGGACAAAGATTGTCAACCGCATCAGCCATAAAAACATCGGGCAGTTTTTGCGGGATAACGTGGCGCGGGGATCAACTTTGCAGACGGACGGCCATCATGTCTATAAATCGGCGTATCTGCCAGCCGTCCGGCATGATTCGGTGAACCACGGCGCGAAAGAGTTTATCCGCGAACGTGCGGACGGCTCAAAAGTCCATGTGAACCATTGTGAATCATTTTTCAGCCTGTTCCGGCGCGGCGTGACCGGCGCGTTTCATCACATATCGCATCAGCATTTGTCCCGCTATGCCGACGAATTTGCTTTCCGCTGGAATACGCGAAGGCTGACGGACGGAGAACGGTTTGAAACGGCAATTCCAATGACGGTTGGAAAGCGGTTGAAACTTCGAGAGACCGTTGCGGCTTAACTCTTGGCTCGCTTCCGCTTCTTCATCGGCGGCGTGTTCAACATGACGCGGAGCGCGTCGTTCACCTTCATCGGGTGAAGGCTCAATCCCTTGTTGCGTTTTGTGGTTTTATCTGCCATTTAATGCCGTAACTTAAACCGATTATGCCAACACTCCAAGCAGATATTGACGACCTCGACAGGATGGTTGATACAGGCGCGCAAAAGGACGCAATTCGTTCTCAAATCCGGCTCATTGCCCGCGAAGTAGCCGCGCTTGAAGCAGATTATGCGAACCTTGCACAAGCTCATGCGAATCTCCAAAATGAACATTCTGAATTTAAGGCTGACGTGACGCGGAAAATATCGGAAATGAACGAGCGCAGCAAAAAAGAAATGCTTGATTGGATGGCAGGCGAATCTAAACGCCGTCAAAAACTCATTCAGAGTAAGCAGCTCAAAAGTCCATAAACTTAACCATGCGCGGGTGTAATCAGTCCCAGCGTTTTTGTTTTCATCTTGGGTTCGCTTCGTGGTCAAGGCCACCAATCACGGTTCCTCACCAATTAGTTGTGCCTGCGACGGCAAAAACCACTTTATGTTGTGGTTTTTGCTTTACTTGAACCGGCAATTGTGGTTGCCTATTTGCGAATAATCGCAGTTAAAAATCATGTATCTCAAAAATTTAACAGTTTTCGGCTTTAAGTCTTTTGCGGACAAGACCGCACTGAATTTTCAGCCCGGCGTCACGGCCATCGTCGGCCCGAACGGCTGCGGCAAATCCAACGTGTCCGACGCCATCCGATGGGTGCTCGGCGAGCAGTCGGCCAAGGCGTTGCGCGGCGGCGAAATGGCCGACGTGATATTCAACGGCACGGACGGTCGCAAACCGATGGGCATGGGCGAAGTCTCGCTCACGCTCGGCGGCGTGGACGGCGAAAATCTTCGCGCAGCGGGCGTCGAGGTCGCCTACGACGAAGTCACGCTCACGCGCCGCATTTTTCGTGACGGCGGCAGTGAATATTTTTTGAACAAGACTCCGTGCCGGCTCAAGGACATCCAGCAGCTTTTCATGGGCACGGGCGTCGGGCGCACGAGCTACAGCATTCTTGCGCAAGGCCACATCACGCAAATTCTTTCGAGCAAGCCGGAAGACCGCCGGATGATTTTCGAGGAAGCGGCGGGCATCACAAAATTCAAATCGCAGAAAAAGGAATCGCTCCGCAAACTCGAATACACCGAGCAAAATCTTTTGCGCGTCGCCGACACGATCAAGGAAGTGAAACGGCAGATCGGTTCGCTGCAACGCCAGGCGGGCAAGGCGAAACGTTACAAACAAATTTCGCTGGAGCTTCAGCATCTCGAAACGCAGCTCGCTCGGCATCAGTTTGACGTGCTGCTCGCGGAAATTTCCGAGAAAAATTCCGCGGTCGAAAATCTACGGAGCGAAATCGAAACCGGCTCGAACCATGTGCTGCGTTTTGAAAATGAAATTTCGCAACTGCGCGAACGGCTTTCGGATTTGGAACACGAAGTCGCCGCGCAACAACAGCGCGGCTTGGAATTGAAAGGTGAGATTGACCGTCACGAAAGCCGGATTCAGTTCAACGAGGAACGATTGAACGAAATCGCGTCGCAAAATTCCAAGGCGCTCGCGGAGATTTCGCAATCCGAAGAACGTCTTCGCGCTGCGCAGGAAGAACTGGCGGTCGTCACCGAAAAATTATCCGCGTCGGAATCCGCGCTCGCGCAGCACAAGCAGGGTTTGCAGTCGAAGCGCGAGGCGTTACAACAGGTTGAAAACGATTTGCGGAACCGTCAGGAATCCTTGCGCCAGGCCCAATCCGCCGCGTTTTCCGCCGCGCAGGATTTGACCCGCATCCGCAATGAAATCACCGCGCTCGATTTGCAGAAACAGGGCAACACGATCCGGCTCGAAAAACTTTCCGCCGAAAAAGTGCAACTGGAAGAAGAACGCATGCGGCTCGAATCGCGCCTGCAAGAATTTACCGCGAGCGTCGAAGTCGAAAAACTGAACGTCGCGACGACGCGCGGCTCGGTCGAGCAGCGGCAAAATCGTCTGCGCGAATTGCAGAATGAATTGCAGCAGTCGTCGGTCGAGCAGGATCATTTCTTGCAGCAGCAGGCCGAGACACGCTCGCGCCTGACGGTTCTCGAACAGCTCGAAGGCTCGCACGAGGGTTTCGACGCGGGCACGGTCGCGGCGTTGCGGCAATCGCGCTCGGTCATCGGCTCGCTGGCGGATCGCATCCGCGTTCCCGAACAATTCGTTGTCGCCGTCGAAAATGCGCTCGGCCATCACCTGCAACTCGTTTTGACCGAGCAGCCGGAATCCGCGCAGGAAATTCTCGCCGACTTGAGCGCCAACAGATCCGGCCGGGCCAGCGTCGCCGCGCTTTCCATCGGAATTCCCGACGACAAGCAGCTTGTGTTTGGCGGAGAATTGTCGCCTGACGAAAATAAAACCGCCGCGACAAATGGCTTGAAACAAGGCCAGATTGTCCGCGCGCTGGACGTGATTCAGACCGATCCGACGGTGGAAAAACTTTTGCGGGCATTGCTTGGCTGCACATTCATCGCGTCCGATCTGGCGACGGCGACGGTGCAAATCCAGAATGGCCACGCGGGCTGCGATTTCGTCACAATCAAGGGTGATTTGTTGAGCCGTCACGGGATCTACACCGGCGGTTATCTGAACGGCCACGGAAATCCGAAAGCGCCAGCCTCGATTCTTGGCCGCAAAAATCAAATCACGGAATTGCAAAATGATTTGACGATGATCCAAAACCGCGTTGCCGAGGCGAGCCGCAAGCGCGGCGTGTTGCTGGGCGAGCAGACTGAACTTCAAGCCAGTTTACAACAGGCGCAAACGGAATTACGCGAACAGGAAGTCGCCATTGCCACGCGCGAAGGCGAGTTCAATGCACTTCAAAATTCCAACCGGCTGTTGCACCAGAAAATTGACACGGTCGTTTTTGAAGTCCAGAGCCTCGCGGTGCAGGAACAGGAAGGGATTCAGAAACGCAACACGCTCACCACGCAACTGAATGATTTGGAAACTCGCGAACGCGCAGCGACGGAAGCAGTCGCCGCGCTCACCAACGAGCTGGAAAATTTGCGGCAGCAGCGCGACACTGCAAACGCCGCGTTGACCGAAAGCAAAATCGCGCTCGCGTCGGACGAGCAGCTTGCCGCATCGTTCCGCCAGCAGATGCAATCGTTGACACAGCGCATCCGCGAACTCACGCAAGTCATCGAGCAGCGTAAAAGCGAGTGCTCGTCGTTCATTTCGCGCAAGGAGCAGGCGGAATCGGAAATTTTGGAGTCGCGCGGCAAGATTGAAACTATCGCGCACCAACGCGAACAGGTGAACGCGCAGGCGGCGGAATTGCTGGCGCAAAAGAATTCGCAGGAGACGGAAATTGCTGCGCGCGACGAAAACTTGCGTTCACAGCGCAGCCGTTTGACGGAACTGCAAAACCAGCGCGGCGGAATTGAAGTGGAATTGGCGCAGAAAAACATGTCCGTTCAAAACCTGCGCGAGAAAATCCAGCAGAAGTATCACGTCAATCTGGACGATGTCCGCAGCGAGTGCATCACCATCACCTACGCCGACGAAGGCCCGGCGAAAGTGCAAACATTGACGCCCGAAGAAATGGCGGCGAGCGGCGCGGCGACGGATTGGAACGCGGTCGGACAGCAGATTGAAGCTTTGCAAAAGCGGCTCGACGAAATCGGCCCGGTGAATCTTGTGGCGATTGAGGAATACGAGGAAACCGAGCAGCGGCATCAATTTCTTACCACGCAGCACGACGATCTGGTCAACGCCAAGACACAGTTGCTCGAAGTCATCAACCGCATCAACACGCAGACGCGCGAAATGTTCGCGGCGACGTTCGAGCAAATCCGCGAGAATTTCCGCGCGATGTTCACCGATGTTTTCGGCGGCGGCAAGGCGGACTTGATTTTATCGGATGAAAACGACGTTTTAGAAAGCGGTATTGAAATCGTCGCGCGCCCGCCCGGAAAACAATTGCAAAGCATTTCATTGTTGTCCGGCGGCGAGCAGACGATGGTGGCCGTGTCGCTGCTGTTCTCGATTTATCAGGTCAAGCCGAGTCCGTTCTGCGTGCTGGACGAGCTGGACGCGCCCCTGGACGAATCGAACATCAACCGCTTCGTGCGCGTGCTGCAGCGCTTCATTTCGCAGTCGCAGTTCATCATCATCACGCACAACAAGCGCACCATCGGAATGGCGGACGTGCTTTACGGCGTGACAATGGAGGAACACGGTGTGAGCAAGATCATCAGCGTGAAATTCCATAAGACTGACGAGGCGGAAACAAAAACCGCGACCGCACCGCTAGTGAAAGCGGAAGAAGCCGTTTCGGAAACTTCAACGACCGGTGAGTAGCGTGGTTCGAGTGACGCTGAGGGCGTGAGTCGCAGATTATTCATGCGACTCTGGACGCTTCATCCAAAATATCTCGACGCGAAGGGAATTGTTGCTCTCTGGCGCGAGGCGTTGCTGGTGCAGAAAGTTTTGCAGGGCGCGACAAAGGGCTACAAGCATCACCCGCAACTGCTCCGCTTTGCGAAGACGAAAAATCCGTCTGCGGCCTTGGCATCTTATTTGAAGGCCGTGCATGAGGAATCCGTGCGGCGAGATTATGATTTCGACGCATCAAAAATCGGCGCGCGGCATTCACGCGGGAAAATCAAGGAGACGCACGGCCAGTTGCTTTACGAATGGCAGCATTTGAAACGAAAATTGAAAAACCGCGACCCGAAGCGGTTGCGAGAATTCGCCTCGATAAAAACTCCCGTGCCGCATCCGCTGTTCAGAATCATTCCCGGCAAAGTGCGCGAGTGGGAAAAAGTTCAGTAGGACGCCTTCAAATTCCATTCGTTCAAAATCTCCTTGGGAATTTCCGATAGAAAGCGTGACGGTGATTGGAAAGCGTCGCTGCCTGTGTTCCCATAGCCGCCGCGAATCAGCGGATAACTCAAATATAATTCGTTTTTCGCGCGCGTGATGGAGACGTAAAATAATCTTCGCTCTTCTTCCTCGCCGTCGGCGCTGTCCATCGAGCGCGCGGAGGGAAACAATCCGTCGCAAAGCATGATGACGAAGACGACCTCGAACTCCAGCCCCTTCGCCTGATGAATGGTCGAGAGCCGGATTTTTTCGTCGTCGTTTTGGGATCGGTCGCCCTCGGCTTCGACGTTCGTGAGCAGCGCGAGTTGCGTGAGAAATTCCTCGACGGACGGAAATTGCGCGGCGAAAACGGCAAGCTGCTCAACATCGTCCAGGCGCGAGCGGAAATTCGCAAAATTTTCCTTCAAATAATCGTCGTAGCCCGCGTCAATCACGAGCCGCAGCATTTTCGCCGCGCTTTTGCGGGCGGTTTCGTCCTCAAGCTGCGCAATCGTCGCGGTGAATTGCGCCCAAGCCAGCGTCGCTTTTTTCGGAACGCGCGCGATGGAATCCTGCAAAGCGACGGCGATGGGTGTTCTGGTAGGGCGCGTCACTCCGTGCGCGCCGTTGACGGGCAGAGGGCTGCCCGCCCTACCTTGAATCTCAATCTGGAACGATTGCCACAATTTTTCCGCCGCCTTCGCGCCGACGCCGGGCAGCAATTGTGCCAGGCGTTTGAACGCGATTTCGTCGCGCGGGTTGACGATGAATTTCAGAAACGCCGTCGTATCCTTGATGTGCGCCTGCTCGAAAAACCGGATGCCGCTGGTGATGGAGAACGGGATTTGCCGTTTCGTCAATTCAAGCTGCAATTCGAGCGCGTGAAAATGCGAGCGATACAACACGGCGATCTGGTTCGCGCCCGTGCCTTCGTCGCGTAATTCCAAAACGCGCTGCGCGATGAACGCCGACTGCTGCGCCGCGTCCACGCACGCGACGAGCGCGGGCTTCATGCCGGATTTGCGCGACGGCGCGAGTTCTTTCGCGAATTGATTCACGTTCGCGGCGATCGCGGCGTTGGCGACTTTCAAAATTTCCGGCGTGCTGCGGTAGTTCGTTTCGATCTTGAAAACTTTCGCGGCCGGATAGCGCTTTGGAAATTCGAGGATGTTCAGAAAATTCGCGCCGCGCCATGCGTAGATGCTCTGTGCGTCGTCGCCGACGACCGTGACGTTTTGCGTCCGCGCGGCGAGCAGGTCAATCAAATCGCCCTGCAACTTGTTCGTGTCCTGATATTCGTCCACGAGGATGAATTGAAAACGGCGCTGATAATGTTCGCGCACGTCGGCGTTTTCCCGAAGCAGCTTGAGCCAGAGCGCGAGCAGGTCGTCGAAATCCATGCCGTTCGTCGCGCGCTTGCGTTTGACGTAGCGCTGGCCGATGTCGGCGATCTGCGCGGCAAATTGCGAGAAGTAGCCGTATTGCGAATCGAGGATTTCCGCTGCGTTCTTGTGCGTGTTGACGGCGAGCGAAAAAATTTCGTTGAGCACCTCGGGTTTTGGAAAATGCGTGCCTTTCGTCTCGATGCCGGCGTCGGCGACGCAGGCTTTGATTAAATCTTTCGCGTCATCGCGGTCGAGGATTGTGAAATCGCGCTGGTAGCCCAGCGTTTCCGCATGTGAGCGCAGAACCCGCGCGCCGATGGAATGGAACGTGCCGCCCCAGAGTTCGCGCAATTCGCGTCCGATCAAATCGGAGACGCGCCGCATCATTTCGCCGGCGGCCTTGTTCGTGAACGTGAGCAGCAAAATCCTGTCCGGCGGAATTCCCTGTTCCAGAAGATACGCGACCCGGTAGGTGAGCGTGCGTGTCTTGCCCGAACCCGCGCCGGCGATTACCAGCGCCGGGCCGGGCGGCGCGGTGACGGCGGCAAGCTGCTGCGGATTGAGTTCGCGCGCGTAGTCAATCTGCAGATGGACTGCGGAGTGATAAGGTTCAAGAACGTAATCGCGCGACATGAAACACAATTCAAAGCGGAAACGGGCGAAGGCAAAAGGAAAAACTGCGGCTAATCACCTTAACTGGCGACAGCGGAGTATTTTCTCAAGAAGCGGGTGGTGTTCTCCTCGTTTGCGATGACTTGGCGGAGACGCTGGATGTTCGACTCGATTTTTTCCATGTAGAAATTATCGCCGCCGGGATAGGGCTTGTTGAGGAAGCGGAAGACGCCGCCGAAATCGCGGTCGAGCTTGAGCTTCACATATTTGTCCCAGAAGTCCGGCGTTTTGCGCAGCAGATCCTTGGCGCTGGAAAACATGCTCACGACGCTGGATTTGGGCGGGACGTGCCGCGCGGCCTCGGCGAATTCGTCGTAGAGAATCGGCAATTTTTCCACATAATCGTCCGCCGCCATTTGTCCGAGGAGGTCCGCCGTGCCGAGGGCGTAGCCGACTGTTTTTTCCAGGTCGTCCTGGAAGGGGATGTTGCTCAAGGTGGCGTCAACGCCGGTGCAGCGGATCATGTTTTGCACGGCCTTGATGTCTTTGGGGACGTAGCCTTTTTCAATGAGAAGCCCGGCCGCGAAATCGGTGCTGCGCGAAACGTGCGTGGCCGTGTATTTGGCGCCGGTGCCCTCCATGTCGCCGCGTTTTTTCAGGTAGCCGGTGTCGTGCAGGAGAATTGCAAGCAGGCCGAGTTCGAAAATGCGCTGGGTCAGCGGAGGTTTTGCGCCGGCGTTTTGCCGGCTATGAAGGATCCGCACCATGCACAGCGCGCCTTGCAGTGTGTGCTCAAAGTCATGGTATTCCGTGTCCACCGCCTGATAATCGGCATAGCGCCCTGTGAAGCATTCCGTTGCCCAGGCGAATACTCCCGGCACGAACAGCTTGTTGCCGTTCGGAAACATCGCCAGATACGACGCCTGCACTTCCCTGGCGACGGCAGCCGGGTCTTTTGTGGAAACAGTCTGATTCATACCTGTCATCCAAAGCGAACTGGCACAAAGCTACCAGCTTCCGCAAATGAATCAAGCCTGATGTCAATAATTACATTTTCTTAATCTGAACAAGACACCGACGCCGACAAAACTTGCCCAAACCCCGCCCCTGCGTGCAAAATAAACCATGCAAAAGACATTGCTCGCGTTTCTCGACGACGTTTATGAAGACCTCGAACTGTGGTATCCCAAGCTCCGGCTGGAGGAGGCCGGCTACGCGCTCAAATGCGCCGCGCCGGAAATAAAAACCTACGCCGGCAAGCACGGCTATCCCGCCGCATCGGACTTGCTCCTGAAAGACGCGCGCAGCCAGGATTTTTGCGGACTGCTCGTGCCGGGCGGGTTCATGCCGGACAAGTTGCGGCGCGACGCAAAGGTGCTGTCGCTCACGCGTGAATTTTTCGAGCAGGACAAGCTCGTCGCCTTCATCTGCCACGGCGGCTGGATTCCGGTTTCCGCAAAAATCCTCAAGGGCAAACGCGTCACCGGCTCGCTCGGCATCAAGGACGACCTGGAAAACGCCGGCGGCATCTGGGTCAACGATCCGGTCGTCGTGGACGGCAACCTTATCTCCAGCCGCACGCCGCGCGACCTCGCGCCGTTCGCTGCGGCGATGGTGAAGTTTTTGAATAAGGAAAGCAGGAAATAAGGAATAAAAACGGCGGGAAAGGAAGCGTTTTGTTCATTTGTATTTTCCTGCCTTCCTGCTTTCCTTATTAAATCCAGGCCATGAATAAATTGGCGCATGAAGAATTGACCGGGCGCATTATTGCCTGTGCAATTGAAGTTCACAAGGCGCTCGGCCCGGGTTTTCTGGAATCCATTTACGAAGCGGGCATGGTGGTCGAATTAAATCGCGCCGGGCTGAAAGTTGAACAGCAAAAACCACTCCCAATTTATTATCGCGAAGTCCTGGTGGGCGAACACCGGCTGGATTTGCTGGTGGAAAATCTGATCGTTGTGGAGTTGAAGGCGATTTCAGAATTGGAGGACATACATTTTGCGATTGTGCGCTCGTATCTCAAGGCAGCCGGATTGGAGCATGGCCTTCTGCTGAACTTTGCAACGATGCCATTGACTGTGAAACGTGTGATTTGCCAGCCCAGATAAAATTCAAGCCAAAATATCTTTTCCTGAATTCCTGCTTTCCTTATTGATTTTTCCCCGCGCCGTTTCTAAATTTATGCCATGGAAAGTTCGCAACCGTCACAACTCGCGCAATACATCCCGGTCCTCATCCTCCTTGCCGGCGCCATCGGCTTTGCCGCCAGCGTGCTGGCCATTTCCGTCCTGCTGGGCAAGTTCGGCAAGACCACCAAGGCCAAGGACACCGCCTACGAATGCGGCGCCAACCCCATCGGCGAGGCCACCTCGCGCTTCTCCGTGAAATTTTACCTCGTGGCGATGCTCTTCATCCTCTTCGACATCGAAGTGGTCTTCATGTATCCGTGGGCCGTGGTCTACCGCGACATGCTGGCCGAACACGCCACGCGCAACATGATTCTCGCCTCCATGATTTCGTTCCTCGGCATCCTGTTCGCCGGCTACATCTACGCGCTCAAGAAAAAGGCGTTCGACTGGAAAAACTGATTTGTCGGGGGTAAAAAGTATAACCACGGATGGACACAGATGGACACAGATAATAAATTGCGGAGATGTTTTTTGTTCTAAATCCGTGTTTATCCGTGTCCATCTGTGGTTAAAAATATGACTTCCATCAAATTCGGCACCTCCGGCTGGCGCGGCATCATCGCCCAGGATTTCACCTTCGACAACGTCCGGCTCGCAACGCAGGGCGTCGCCAATTATCTCAACGCCGAAATCCGCAACGAACAATCCCCGCTCCACTTTCGCGATCCCGTCGTGATCGTCGGGCACGACACGCGGTTTCTTGCGCGCGAATTTGCCCTCGCCGTCTGCGAAGTCCTCGCCTCCAATGACATCGAGCCGCTGCTGTGCGACCGCGACACGCCCACGCCCGTCATCGCCTACGCCATCCGCAATCTTAAGGCCATCGGCGGCATCAACATGACTGCCAGCCACAATCCGGCGGAATATCAGGGCCTGAAATTCTCCACCTGGAACGGCGCGCCCGCCACGCCCGACGTGACGAAGCAGATCGAGGCGAACATCGCTAGGCTCCAGTCCGAAAATTTTTCATTCAAGGCCGCAGTCGTCGGCACTTACGAATGCAAGACGTTCAATCCGCAGCCCGCCTATTTCAAGCAGCTTCACAAGCTCATCGAATTTTCAGTTTTGCGAAAAGCGAAGCTCAAGGTCGCGCTGGATTTCAGCTACGGCACCGCGCACGGCTATCTCGACAAGCTGTTTGAAAGCGTCGGCGCGAAAGTCACCTTGTTTCACAACGAACTGAATCCGCTGTTCGGCGGGCATCATCCCGAGCCGAACGCGGAGAACATGGCCGTTGTCAGCAAATTCGTCCGCAGCGGCAAGGCGCAGATCGGCCTCGGCACGGACGGCGACGCCGACCGTTTCGGGATTGTGGACAAGGACGGCACCTGGCTCACGCCCAATCAGGTCCTCGCGCTCGCACTTTATCATTTGAAGAAAAATCGCGGCTGGACGGGCGCCGTCGTGCGCACCGTGCCAACCAGCCATCAGGTGGACGCTGTCGCCAAATTGTTTGGCGTGAAAGTTTATGAAACGCCCGTCGGCTTCAAGTATATCGGCGAAATCATGGAACGCGAACCCGTCATCGTCGGCGGCGAGGAATCCGGCGGCTTGAGCGTCAAGGGCCACGTCCCGGAGAAGGACGGCATCCTCGCCTGCCTGCTCATGGCCGAACTCGTCGCCACCGAGAAAAAATCCCTCGGCCAGATATTGAAGGATCTCGCCAAGCAGATCGGCGAATTTTACAGCGACCGCATCAACATCAGTTTCTCGCCGGAGAAAAAAGACGCGCTGCTCGCCAAGCTCGGCGGCGGATTGCAGAACATCGGCGCTTTCAAGTTGGAGAAATTCATCACCACCGACGGCTACAAATTCCTTCTGCCGGACAACGAATGGGTGGCCTTCCGCGCCAGCGGCACCGAGCCGCTCATCCGCTGCTACATCGAGGCCAAGTTCAGGGCCAACCTGAAGAAGCTCGACGCCGCCTGCCGGCAATTGCTCGCGGCATAATCAGAAATGTTGCCAGTCCGGGACAATGCGGTTACTTTGGCTTTATGAAATTTGCCATCGCCGAAGAACAATTTGTGACCGACCCGCGCGGCGAACGAGTCGGCGTTTTGCTTGATTTGCCGACCTATAAGCGCCTGCGCGAAGCCGAGGAGGAACTTTCCGACATCCGCGCCTACGATGCCGCCCGCCCGAAAGTCGCAACAGAATTGGCAGCGGGGAACTTCACCACTCTGGCCGGATACCGCGCGCGCCACCCGTCCCGGCGGTCATGAAATTTCAGGTCATCCTGCCGAAGTCCGTCCACAAGCAGCTTGACCGGCTGGCGGACGAAGTTTCCCGACGCGTTCTAGACCGTTTGCACGAACTGGAAAACAATCCTCGTCCGGCCGACGTGAAGAAACTCAAAGGCCGTCCTGCATGGCGCGTGCGAGTGGGCGACTACCGGATCATCTACGAAATCCACGACCGTAAACTGCAAATCGTTGTCATCACCGTCGGCCATAGGCGTGAAGTCTATCGTTAAACCCCTCTCCGCTGCTACATCGAGGCCAAGTCCAGGGCCAACCTGAAGAAGCTCGACGCCGCCTGCCGCGCATTGCTCGCGGAATGAGGCAATTCCGTCAGGGCTGGCAAATGTGCAGCCCCCGGAATCAATAGATTTTCAAGCTCCGCAAGGGGCGACATCGCGGATTTCCCTCCCGCCGTCCACAAAAGCGACTCCGGCGGCATCGTCCGATGCTCCGGCGGCGCGGTCGGTTCCAGTTTACGCATCGCGACATCCTGTTTACACACCGCGACACCATTTCTACACACTGTAACTCCAAGTTCACACACCGTGACTTCAATTTTACACACCGAAACTTTATGTCACGGCACCGAAACTTCATTTCCACACACGTGGAAATCATTCTTACACACGTGGAAATCATTCTTACACACGTGGAAATCATTCTTACACACGTGGAAATCATTCTTACACACGTGGAAATCATTCTTACACACGTGGAAATCATTCTTA
>Ga0181529_10003213_pt1 | contig 18850 bp, 17 predicted proteins | sample PEATcosm2014_Bin_36_FD_119763 | JGI IMG/M metagenome (GOLD analysis project Ga0181529, IMG submission 119763) | Peatland microbial communities from MTU Mesocosm Facility, Houghton, MI, USA - PEATcosm2014_Bin10_30_metaG | ecosystem: Environmental > Terrestrial > Soil > Wetlands > Peat | place... | reverse complement strand
GAAGTCCGCGAGGGTGAGCCGCCTGCGCATCACCGAGGTCGGGGTCGAGGTGAAGAGGAGCCGGGGCGTTTCCACGGTCAGCACGGGCGCAACTCTACGCGGCGGCGTGCGTGGCGCACACCCTCGGGCGCCCGCCGGGCCGGGGGACGGGGATTAGACTCGACGCATGCCGCTGCGCTGGCAAGCCGTTGTCGTCGACTGCCGCGATCCCGAACTGCTCGGCCGGTTCTGGAGCGCGGCCCTGGGCCTGCCGATCCACGTGGATGAGGACGGCGAGCGGTGGCTGGAGCCGGGTGAGGGCTCGCCCGACATCCTCTTCGAGAAGGTGCCGGAGGCCAAGGCCGTGAAGAACCGGCTCCACCTCGACCTCCGGCCGGACGACCAGCGGGAGGAGGTCGCTCGCCTGATCGGGTTGGGGGCGCGGGAGAAGGACATCGGCCAGGGCGAGCAGACCTGGGTGGTCATGGCGGATCCCGAGGACAACGAGTTCTGCGTGCTGCGCGCCCTCAGCCCGCCGGGCTGATCGATCGGCGCCTGCCTAGAAGTCCATCTCGTCGTCGCCGCCGCCGAACCCACCACCGCCGAACCCGCCGCCACCGCCACCACCGTGGGAGTGGCCCGATCCCTCCTCGTCCTCGTCCTCGGGCTCGGGGGCGTCGGCGATGAGGGCCTCGGTGGTCATGATCATGGTGGCGATCGAGGTGGCCGACGTGAGGGCGGTGATCACGACCTTGGTGGGGTCGATGATGCCCCGCTCGACGAGGTTTCCATACTCCTCGGTGACCACGTCGAAGCCGTCGTCCCCGGTCAGCTCGACGACCTTGTTGACCACCACCGCGCCCTCCAGCCCGGCGTTGGCCGCGATCTGCTTGAGCGGTGCGGAGAGCGCCTGGCGGACCACGCGCGCCCCGGCGAGGGCATCTCCGTCCAGCGTGAGCGCGTCGATGGCATCGCGGGCCCGGATCAGGGCAACGCCTCCACCGGCGACGCAGCCCTCCTCGAGGGCGGCGCGGGTGGCGTGGAGAGCGTCCTCGACACGCGCCTTGCGCTCCTTCATCTCCACCTCGGTGGCGGCCCCCACCTTGATCTGGGCGACCCCTCCGACCAGCCGGGCCAGCCGCTCCTGCAGCTTCTCCCGGTCCCAATCGGAGTCGGTCTCCTCGATCTGCTGGCGAATCTCCTCGCAGCGCCCGTCGATGGCCTTGCGATCGCCACCGCCGCCCACCACAGTGGTGTCGTCCTTGGTGACGGTGACCCGGTCGGCCGTGCCGAGGTGGGCGGCGGTGACCCCGTCCAGCCGGATGCCGACCTCCTCGCTGATCACGGTCGCCCCGGTGAGGACGGCCAGGTCCTGGAGCATCGCCTTGCGGCGGTCGCCGAAGCCGGGGGCCTTGATGGCGACCGCGGTGAGCGTGCCGCGCATGCGGTTGACGACGAGGGTGGCGAGCGCCTCGGCGGTGACGTCCTCGGCCACGATGAGCAGGGGCCGCTTGGCCCCGGCCACCAGCTCGAGGACCGGGAGCAGGTCCCGGACGGCGCTGATCTTGGAGTCGGTGATGAGGATGGCCGGGTGGTCCAGCTCGGCGACCATCTCCTTCTGGTCGGTGACCAGGTACGCGGAGACGTAGCCGCGGTCGAGCTGCATGCCCTCGACCACCTCGACGGTGGTCTCGATACCGTCCGCCGACTCGACGGTGACGACGCCTTCCTTGCCCACCTTGGCAAACGCGTCGGCGAGCATCTCGCCGATCTCCGCGTCGTCCGCGCTGATGGTGGCGATGCGGCGGATGTCCTCATTGGTGTCGACGGGATGGGACCGCTGACGCACCGCGACCGCGGCGGCCTCGGCGGCGGCCAGCATCCCCTGGCGCAGCTCGACCGGGAAGGCGCCGGCGCCGAGCAGGCGCAGCCCCTCGTCGATCATCGACCGGCTCAGCACGGTGGCGGTGGTGGTGCCGTCGCCGGCAAGGTCGTTGGTCTTGACCGCCACCTCGCGGAGGAGCTGGGCTCCCATGTTCTCGAAGTGGTCCTTGAAATCGAGATCACGGGCGATCGTGACCCCATCCGTGGTGACGAGCGGCGCGCCGAACTTCTTGTCCAGGACCACCGAACGCCCGCGCGGGCCGAGGGTCACCGCGACGGCATCGGCCACCGCGTCCACGCCGTGGCGGAGCAGCTGCCTCGCCTCGGTGTCGAATCGTAGTTGCTTGGCAGGCATGCTCTCTCAGCTCCTTTGACGGGCGACGGCGGCGCGACCGTGGGCGGGCCCTGCCGCCATCACGCCGCGCACCAGGACGGCCTCCGGCTCAGGCCTTGACCTGGACGACGGCGAGAATGTCCTTCTCGGACAGGATGAGGTAGTCGACATCGTCGATCTTGACCTCGCTGCCGGCGTACTTCGCGTACATCACCCGGTCACCGACCGCCACGTCGAGCTTGATCCGCTCGCCGGTGCGCTCGTTGTACTTGCCACTGCCGACCGCCTCGATGATCCCCTCCTGGGGCTTCTCCTTGGCGGTGTCGGGGAGGACGATCCCGCTCTTGGTGACTTCCTCACGCTCGACGGGTTTGATGACGACGCGATCAGCCAGGGGGCGAAGCTTCAAGGCCACGGTGCGACCTCCACGTTTAGCACTCGGGACGGGTGACTGCTAACACTCTAGCGAATCGAGTGCCAGGACCGCAACTGGTGGGCATCGGCGGGGGCACCGTGAGCCGGCGCGAACGACCCCGGCGCGGGCCGCGGACGGTCCCCCGCCGCCAGCCGACCACCGGGGCTCAACCGGGCCCGGCCTCGGGCACCGCCGCGGGGAGGCCGGGGTGGGCGTCCCCGGCCGGAGGCCGCGGCCAGCAGTGGACCGGCCCCACGACCTTGAGGGTCACCCGAGCACCCGCCTCGAGCCAGATGCCGCCCACCACCCTGGCGACCATGGGAGCGGCGGCGGCATCTTCCGTGACCAGGTGGACGAGGGCGTCGTGGCCATGGAAGCCGGCCTCGACCACCCGCGCCGCCACCCCGGGGCCTCCCTCCGCGAAGGGCGCGACCCGGAGCTGCTCCGGTCTGATCAGCACCGTGATCCGCTGGCGGGCCGGCCGGTGATCATCCCGAAGCTGGAGCCAGCCGAGAGCGGTCTCCGCGGTCGAACCGTACGACGTGCCCTCGATGAGGTTGGCCTCCCCCACGAAGCCGGCCAGGTCGGGGTCGACGGGGGACTCGTAGAGGTCGCGTGGCGACGCCGCCTGGGCAACGACGCCGTCCCGGATCACGGCCACCGGGTCGGCGATGGAGAGGGCCTCGTCCTGGTCGTGGGTGACCAGGATGGCGGTTGCGCCGGAACGGCGGACCGCGGCCCGGACGTCGGCCCGGACCGTCGCCCGCAGGCCGGCGTCCAGGGAGGCGAAGGGCTCGTCGAGGAGGACGATGTGCGGCCTGACGGCCAGGGCTCGGGCCAGCGCAACCCGCTGCTGCTGACCCCCGGAGAGCTGATGGGGGTAACGGCGTCCCAGCCCGGCGAGCCCGACACGCTCGAGCAGCTCGGCGACCTCCGCCTCCCGCCCCTCCCGGGCCCGAAGCCCAAACCCGACGTTGCCCTCCACGGTGAGATGCGGGAAGAGGCTCCCCTCCTGGGGGACGTAGCCGATCCGGCGACGCTCGGCGCGGACGTGGTGATGGTCATCGTCGAGAACGACGCCACCGACCGCCACCACCCCCCGGTCGGGCCGCTCGAAGCCGGCGAGGATGCGCAGCAGGGTCGTCTTGCCACTGCCGGAGGCCCCGAGCACCGCCGCGAAGGCGCCGTCCGGAACGGTGAGATCGACGCCGCGGAGGACGGCGTGATCTCCGAAGGCCTTGTGAAGGTCGGAGGTCGTCAGGCCCTCGGGGGCACCGGACTCGAGCGTCACGAGGCGGTGCCGGCCCGGCTGGGCAGGCGGTCGAAGTAGCGGGCGAGCACGTAGCTGGGCACGGCGGCAATGGCGATGATCACCAGCGCGAAGGGCGCGGCCTGAGCGTACGAGAGGTTCTGCTGGTACGCCCAGAACTGGGTCGCGAGGGTCTGGACGCCGGTCGGCACCAGGACCAGGGTGGCGGTCAGCTCGGTGGCGCAGGCGAGGAAGACGAGGCAGAAGGCGGCGGCCAGCCCCGGGCCGATGAGGGGAAGGGTCACCCGAAGGAAGACCTCGTCGGGACGCCGGCCGAGGGAGCGGGCGGCCTCCTCGAGAGCCACCGGAGCGCGGGTCACGGACGCCCGGACCCCGACCAGGGCCAGCGGGAAGAAGAGGATCGCGTAGGCGGCGGTCAGCAGCGCGGCGCTCTGGTATCCGAAGCCTCCGGCGTAGCGCTCGGCGAAGTAGCTGATGGCGAGGGCGATGACCAGGCCGGGCATGGCCAGCACAAGGTACGTGCTCCGCTCCAGCAACCGACCCCCACGACCCGAGTGGCGGACCGCGAGCAGGGCCACGGGCAGGGCCAGCAGGGTGGCGAGAGCCGCGGCCACTCCGCTGTAGAGAGCGGTGTGCCAGCCCGCGTCGAGCACGGACACACCGGTCAGGAAGGGGATCCCACCGACGAACATCCAGTAGACGCTGGCGCCGACCGGAACGCCCAGGGCGAGGGCGACCAGGACGGCGAGCGCCGCGTGGACCGGCAGCGTGCATCGGCCCAGCCGGTGCCGGCGGCTCGTCCGCTGGGCCTGCGCACCGGTGCGCACCACCCGGCCCTTCCCCCGAGCCACGGGTTCGGCACCGAGGATCAGGGCACCGAGCACGACCAGCACCAGCGACAGGGCGCAGGCGGTGGAGACGTTGAAGGAGACCTGGAACTCGGTGAAGATCTCGGTGGTGAAGGTCTGGTAGCCGAGGATCTCGAAGGCGCCGTACTCGGCCAGGATCACCAGCGCGACCAGGACGCAGCCGCCGAGGATGGCGCCGCGCGCCTGCCCGACGGTCACGCGCAGAAAGACGCGGAACCGGCCCAGCCCGAGGCTCCGGGCCGCCTCCTCCAGGCCGGGGTCCGCGCCGCGCAGGCTGGCGGCCACGGGGAGGTAGACGAGGGGATAGACGGCCAGGGTCATGACCAGCACCGCGCCCTGGAACCCGTGCACCCAGGTCGATATCGACGCCCACCCGAAGCTGACCACGAAATCGGGGATGGCGAAGGGGATCACCAGCAGCACCGCCCAGAGGCGGCGGCCGGGGAGGTCGGTGCACTCCACCAGCCAGGCCGTCAGGGTGCCGATCACGGCGCAGAGCGCGGTCACGACCACCGTGAGCCGGACGGTGTTCCAGAGCAGGGTGGCGGTCAGCGGGCGCCAGATGAGGTGGGCGATGGTGCCGGCCCCGGAACCGCTCGCCTCGATGAGGAGGAAGAGGAGCGGGGCCAGCAGCACCAGGGCGACCGCGCCGCTCGCCCCGAGCAGGAAGAGGGGAGGCAGACGCCGGCGCGCCGGGACCACGGGATCGGCGACCGCCGGAGGCTCCGCGGCGACCCCGGTCGCGATCACCGGAGGCTCGGCCTCGAACCGGAGCACTCCGCCCGCGACCGGGCCGGCGGGCTCACAGCAGACCGGCCTGCTGCATGAGCGAGATCGCGGTCGACCCGTCGCCCAGCTCGGGGATGGTGATGGAGTTGGGCTGAAGGTCGGCGAAGGGCGTCTCCGGCTGGGCGGTCGTGACCCCCGAGGCGATCGGGTACTCGTAGCTGGTGGACCGGGCGATGATCTCCTGACCCTGCTGGGAGACGAGGAAGGCGACGAACCTCTGGGCGGCAGCCTGATGCTTGCTGGATCGCAGCACGGCGGCGCCGGAGACGTCGAGGACGTACCCCGGATCATGCGGGGCGAGGTAGGCGATCTTGGAGTGCACGTTGGAGGCGCCGAGCTCGGACCCCATCCGGTACCAGTAGTACTGGTTGACGATCCCGAAAGCGGCGGCCCCCCGGTTGACCTCGTCGGCGATGGTCTCGTTGTCCGGGTAGATGCGGCTCCCCGCGTTGGTCTTGAGGCCCTCGAGCCAGGTCAGCGCGGCCGCCGACCCGTAGGTGCGCGCCACCGAGGTGACGATCGGCTGGAAGTCGGTCTCTCCCGGAGCGAGGGCCAGCTCTCCCTGGTAGCGGGGATCGGCGAGTTGGAGGACGGAGGTGGGCAGCTGACTCTCCGCGATCAGCGAAGGGTTGTAGATGAGGACGCTGACCCTAGCCGAGACGCCCACCCAGTCGCCCTGCGCCGAGTCGTACCGACCCGGGGTGGCGGCGAGCGTCGGCGGGTCGACCGGAGCCAGCAGACCCCGGTCCTGAAGGTATGCGAGAGCCGGCGAGTTCTCGGTGTAGATGACGTCGGCGGGGGAGCGCGATCCCTCGGAGACGATCTCGTCGGCAAGGGTGTCCTCGTCGTCGTTGCGGACGTTGACGGTGATCCCGGTCGCCTTCTCGAAGGCGCTGACCAGCGACTCGGTGGTCTGCGGGTGCTGCCCGTCGTAGAGGGTGATGGACGGTCCAGATCCGGGCGGCCCGGAGCAACCGGCCAGGAGCCACCCCGCCGCCATTGCCACCCCGAGTGCGCTCCAGCCGGCGCGGAGCACGCGAGGCCGTGCGGCTGTCATGCGGAGGGCTCGTCTCCCACGGGGCCGATCTCAAGGTGAGCCGCCGGCCGGGGCCCGTCCTCCCCGGTCGAGGGCGGCAGTTAGCTTAGTCTAAGCTAACTGAGAGGTGCAACTCGGGCGTCGCCGCCACAGCCACGCTCAGACTCCTGCCTGCCCGAGAGGCGCGACCCAGACCGTCCGGGCCGCACCGCGGTCCAGCGTGAACGCCGCTCCCTCCACCTCCACGTCCAGAGACGTCCCGGCGCTGCGGACGGTCACGCGCCGGCCGGGCGTGACCTCCAGCTCGTGGAGCAGGCGGAGCAACTGGGGGGCCTCATGCTCGGCGACCTCGGAGATCCTCACCACCTGCGCCGGTTCCCCGGGCGGCAGCAGGTCGAGGCGGACCAGGCCGGCCGGGATGGTGCCGCGCCCGGGGACCGGGTTGCCGTGGGGGCAGGAGCGGGGGTGCCCGAGGTGCTGGTCGAGACGGTCCACCACCTCGTCCGAAACTCCGTGCACGAGCATCGAAGCCTCGCGGTCCCCGGCGGCCCAATCCAGGCCGAGGACATCGACCAGCCAGCGCTCGAGGATGCGGTGGCGCCGCACCAGGTCGGAGGCGGCCACCTCGCCGGCGGCGGTGAGGCTGATGCTCCGGTCCTCCGCCACCTCGACCCAGCCGTCGCGAGCCAGCCGCTGGAGGGTCACGGTCACCGTCGGCCGGCTCACCCCGAGCCAGTCGGCGAGGCCGCCGGGCCGGACCACGTCGCCCTCGTGCGCGACGTAGTAGATCGCCTCCAGGTAGCGTCCGGCGGTCTCGCTGAGGTGCCCGGCCTCGGCAGCGGGGATTTCTGCCATCGCTGAATCGATGGTGACATCCCAGGCGCGAATCAGGCGAACTCGGCCAGGGATGGGTCGACGTCGAAGCCGTCGGTGTCGGGCCCGTGGACGGCCAGGCGGTGCCAGCCGGCGGCGCCGATCATGGCGGCGTTGTCGGTGCAGAGGCGGAGCGGCGGAATCGAGACGTGGAGCCCGGTGAAGCGGCGAGCAACCCGCTCGGCCAGCGCCCGGTTGGCCGCGACCCCGCCAACCACCGCGATGGAGGTCGCTCCGGTCTCCTCCACCGCGGCCTCCAGCCCGTCCACCAGCTGGGTGACGGCGGCCTCCTGGAAGGCGGCCGCCAGCGCGTCGCGGACCTCGGCACGGCGGGGGATGCCGTGCTCGTCCACCTCCTCCGCGGCCAGGTCGCGGATGGCGTAGCGCACCGCCGTCTTCAGCCCGCTGAAGGAGAAGGCGCCCTCCAACCGGGTGCGCGGAAGAGGGAAGGTGCGCGGATCCCCGGTGAGGGCGGCCCGCTCCACCACCGGGCCACCCGGGTAGGGGAGCCCGAGCATCCGCGCCACCTTGTCGAAGGCCTCCCCCACCGCGTCGTCGCGGGTGCTCGCCAGGCGGCGTGCCTCGCCGTGCCGGGAGAGCTCAATGGTGTCGGTGTGGCCGCCGCTCACCACCAGCGCGACGAAGGGCGGCTCCAGCTCCGCGTCCGCCAGCCAGGCCGAATAGACGTGGCCGGCCAGGTGGGACACCCCGGTGATGGGGAGGCCGCGGGCCCGGGCCGCGGCCTGCGCGTAGGCGGCCCCGACGACCAGGCAGCCGGCCAGCCCGGGGCCGCGCGTGACGGCGATCGCGTCCACGGCCTCCCAGCCGCCCTCGACCCCGCCGAGCGCGGCGTCGACCACGGGCGCGAGCATCTCGAGATGGGCGCGCGCCGCCAGCTCCGGGACGACGCCCCCGTGGGGAGCGTGCAGGGCAATCTGGGACGACACGTGGCTGGAGAGGATCTCCCGGCCGTCGCGCACCACCGCGGCCGCCGTCTCGTCGCACGAGGTCTCGATGGCCAGGAGGTTCACGGGCGCGAGCCGCCCCGAGCGCCGCTCCCGCCAGCCCTCACCGGCGCGGGTATTCGGAGGGGGGCGGAGGCCCCATGCCGACGATGTCGATGCCCTGGAGGATGTCGACGAATCGGCGCTTGAAGGACGGCGCGTGCAGCGAGTCGCTCCACATCACGACCGCGTCCTCGCCGTTGTCGGTGTAGTAGCCGCGCCGGCGCCCGATCGCCTTGAAGCCAAAGCGCTCGTAGAGCCGGATGGCGTGCCCGTTGGTGACCCTCACCTCCAGGGTGATCCAGCGCGCGCCGAGCTCGTAGCTGCGCTGGACCAGCGACGCGAACATCCCGGTGCCGAGACCCTGGTGCTGGCTCTCGGCCCGCACGCCGATGGTGGTGATGTGGGCCTCGTCGGAGACCTTCCAGAGCCCGCCGTAGCCGATGATGTCGCCCCGGCCGCCGTCGCGAAGCACGAAGTAGTGGGCCTGGCGGTTCTGCGAGAGCTCGGACGCGTACGCATTCCGGGGCCAGGGCGAGAGGAAGATCTCACGCTCTATTGCCTGGACTTCGGGGATGTCACCACTGCGCATCCGCTCGATGAGGAGGTGCGGCGCGACCTTCATCGCCGTCGATGATACGCGAGGGTCCCGGGCATGACCTGCCACATTCCCCCGACGCCGGTCCCGCAGCTGACCGGGCCGCCGCGGTCACTCCAGATAGGTGGCGGCCAGTCCGGCCAGCGCGAGTGGCGACCGAGCCAGGGCCGCGGGGATCGACGCGGCGAGCGCCCCCACCGCGTCGCCCGGCCGGGTGCCGGGGAGGTCGAGGGCGTCGAGGGTGACCGGCGGCGGCTCCCCGACGGCCACCGCGGAGAGGCTGACGCGGCGCGCCTCTCCGCGCATCTCCAGAATCCCGTCGCGGCGGAGGAATCGGCCGGCGTAGGCACCCCCCCGGCCTGCCTCGACGAGGGCGAGCGTCTCGATCTCGCCGTCCGGCGCCGACCTCGCCACCACCTCGAGGCTGCTCACCCCGTGGAGGGGGAGGCCGAGCGTGTGGGCCACGCCCAGACCGACCGCGATGCCCGCCCTGAGCCCGGTGTAGGAGCCGGGGCCGGTCACCACCACGACGGCCTCCAGACCGGAGACACCGAGCTCCACCAGGGAGCGGTCCAGCCACGGCAGGGCGGCGCCTCCGCCGCCGGTCCGGGCGGCCTCCAGCTCGCCGCCACGGCCGGCGCGCACCACCACCAGGCGGTGCCGGGAGGCGGTGTCGATGGCGAGGACGCTCATCGCGGCGACCGCCCGGCGGGGGTCACGGTGGCGGGGCTCGGAAGGCGGCCCCCGAGCAGGGAGCACGGGGCGGGGGTCACATGCCCGCCACCGCGGCGCGCCAGGCGGCCACCAGCCGAGGCGGGGCATCGTCGGGATCTCGCACCTCGATGAGGCGCAGCTCGTCCCCGGCGATGTCAAGACTCAGCCGCAGCGGCCGCCACGAGCGGAGATCGGCGTAGCCGGCCCACTCCACCGCCGCCGGGGCGCTCTCGAGCAGGCCGTCCAGGTCCAGCAGGCGGATGCCGGCGCCCGGCCCGAGGCGGTAGAGATCGAGGTGGTGGAGTCGCGGGGGTGCGCCGTAGACGTGGTGGAGGACGAAGGTGGGGCTCTTCACCACACGGGGATCGACCCCCAGGCCGGAGGCGAGCCCGCGGACAAAGGCGGTCTTGCCGGCCCCCAGAGGGCCGTCCAGGGCGATGAGGTCGCCAGGGTGCAGACCGGCCGCCAGGCGTGCGGCCACGACCTCGGTGCCGGATACCCCATCGGTGGTGAGGGCGAGGGAAGCGCCGTTCATGGCTGCCGAAAATGCCGGGAAGCGACCGGTGGCAGGGGGACCTCCTGTCCATCCCTGCGATCGAGGAGACGGAGGCCGGAACCGGGGGTGAGCCGGCCGACGACGTGCAGCGGCGCGAGACCGCCGGGCCAGCGGGCGAGCAGCCCGTCCAGCCGCTCGGCGGCCACCGCCGCCACCAGCTCGAAGTCCTCTCCCCCGCCGAGGGCCGCGTCCACCCACGCCTCGCCGAGGAGGGTCCGGATGCCCGGTTCGGCGGGGACGCTCTCCAACCAGATCTCCGCGGCGCAGCCCGACGCGTCGGTGATCCGGCCGACGTCGACGATGAGCCCATCGCTCAGGTCGCCGGCGCAGGCGACACCGAGACGGACCAGGGCCTGCCCCTCCCCCAGCCGGGCTCGGGGACGGAGCTGGCGCCCCAGCCAGCGCTCCTCCGCGCCGGCGGCAGCATCGTCCGCCGCCCGCGGGTGGGCGCGCCCCTGGGACGGGTGCCCGCGTCCCCGCCGAGCTCGATCGTGCCCGGCCGCGGCGGGACGGTGCGCTCCCGGCGCGGGGACGGGCTCTCCCCGGCCGTCGAGGAGCAGGCGCAGTCCGGCGGCCGCACCTCCGACGCAGCCGGTGACCACGAGCAGATCGCCGGGCCGGCCGCGGTCGCGGCGGAGAGCCCGCCCGGGGTCCACGGTCCCGACCACCACGACATCGATGACGAGCGGCCCGGCGATGGCGCTGACGTCGCCCCCGGCGACCCGGCACCCCGCCTCGGAGGCGGCGGCACCGATGCCCTCCTGGATGGCGAGCAGGTCGTCGACCCGGCTGGTCCCGGGGGCGCAGAGCGTCACCAGGCAGAGAGCGGGCCGGGCTCCCATCGCCGCCAGGTCGGAGAGGGCGACCGCCACGGCGCGCCTGCCCACCGCCTCGGGGTCGATCCAGCTGCGCAGGAAGTCCTCGCCCTCGACGATGGCGTCCTGACTGATGACGATCCCCGCCCCACCGGGAGGGCGCCACACGGCGGCGTCGTCACCGCTCCCCACCACCAGCCGGTCACCGTCGCCGTGCCGCCGCGCGACCGCGGTGAGCCGCCGGAGCAGCTCGGCCTCGCCGACCTCCCGGAGGGTGGGGCCCCCGGTGTCGAAGGCGTGCCCGGGCGGTGGGGATGCGTCATCCATCCGCCCGACTCTAGCCAGCCCGCCCGAGCGGCGCCCGCGTGACGGGCCGGCGGCTCCGTACCGGAACGGAGCATGGCGGCGGTCGCATTCGGGGACCGGTCACCCGCCACGCGCCGAACTGTCACCCGCCCTGCCCACACCGGGCGCGTAGTGGAGAACGTCCCGGAGCGCATGCCGAGAATGGCGTCCGCCCCGCCACATGAGCTGCGTGCCCTTCGAGGGGTACCGGAGGGTAGCGGAAACTCACATTTCATGATAGCGGCACTGTCATGTAGGGTTGACCTCGCCGGTCCCCACCCCGTAGAGTCCCGCCAGCTTGGTCCTCGCGATCCGGCCCCGGAAGGGGTCGTGAGCCCGGGGAGATGACAGGGGAGATCATATTGCGGGCAATCCGGAGGGTGGTCCCTGCCGTCATGGCGGCCCTGGTGGTTGGCCTCAGCCTCCCCGCCGGCGCCACCCCCGTCCGTGCCGACACCACCGCCCAGCTCGAGGCCGAGCGCGCGCAGCTCCTCCAGCAGCTCGCCGCCATCAGCTCTCAGCAGGGAGCCGCCACCGGGGCCCTCAACAATGCCGAGGACTCCTTCAACGCGGCCACGGCCGCGCTGAACTCGGAGCGGGCCCAGCTCGCCATGCTGAACTCCGAGCTCGCCACTCTGCAGGGGCAGATCACCGCCGACCAGGCGCAGGAGGCCGCGGCGCGCAGCGCCCTGTCGACGCTCACCCGAGCCACCTACGAGAGCGTCTCGGGGGACACGGTGATGACCGCGGTGCTCAACGCCAAGGACTTCACGGCGGCGATGGACAGCCTCTCCGGAGCCTCCACCATCACCGCCCAGATCCAGGGGCTGGAGACCACCCTCGGCCACGACCAGGCCGATCTGCTCACCAAGCAGGGCCAGCTCCAGAGCGACTTTGCCCAGGCGTCGGCCCTCGAGGGCCAGCTGTCGAGCCAGTCCAACCAGCTGCTGACCATCGTCTACCAGCGAGACCAGGTCCTGGAGCAGTTCTCTGGACCGGCGGAGCAGCTTGCCGCGCAGATCGCCGAGATCGACAACGAGCTGGGGGGAGCGGCCGCCGTGCCGAGCAGCACCAGCTGCTCCAACAGCTTCGCCTACGGCGACTGCACCTGGTACGTGGCCACGCGACGCTGCATCCCGTGGGGCGGCAACGCCAACGCCTGGTACTACAACGCCGCCAGGATGGGGTACCAGGAGGGGTCGGTCCCCGAGGTCGGCGCAGTCGCCATCTGGGATCAGGGCCAGGGCGGGGCCAACGCCTGGTACGGGCACGTCGCCTACGTGGAGGTGGTGGGGCCAGACCTCGGGGTGGGCAGTGTCTCCGTCGTACCCGCGGGTGACTTCGAGATCTCGGAGATGAACTGGGCTGGCTGGGACCAGGTCGACTACCGGGTGCTGCCCGACAACGCGAGCTACTTCCAGGGCTTCATCTACGGGCCCGGCTGACCCCGAGCGGCGTCGACCCGGAGCCGCGGCACCCGCGATGACACGGCGCAGAGCACCTCATAGCTGATGGTGCCGACCGCGGCGGCGACGTCGTCGGCGCCGAGCCATCCCCCACCCTGACGGCCGAAGAGCACCACCTCGTCGCCCGCCCTCACCCCCTCGACGAGTGAGACGTCGGCGGTCAGCTGATCCATGCTGACCCGACCGATGATCGCGCAGCGGTGGCCGCCCACCAGCACCGAGCCGCGGTTCGACTGGGCACGCTGGACGCCGTCGGCATAGCCGGCCGCGATGACGGCCACGCGGGTGTCCCGCTCCGCCACCCAGGTGCGCCCGTACCCGACGCTCTGCCCGGCCCGCAGCGTCTTGACCTGGGTCACCCGGGCGTGGAGGGACATCGCGGGGCGGAGCCGGGCCGCCCCCTCCGCCGCCACCGGCGCGTAGCCATAGATGGCGATGCCGCAGCGGACCAGCTCGTGGCGAGTCGCGGGGATCCCGAGGGCGGCGGCGCTGTTGGCGGCATGGAGAAGCAGGCCCGGCCAGCGCCGGCGCAGCGCGGCGGTCGCCTCGCGGAACACGGCGTCCTGGCCGAGGGTGTATTCGGGGTCGTCCTCGGCGTCGGCGAAGTGGGTGAATGCCGCCACCGGCTCAACCCTCGCCCCGGCCCGTTCGATCGCCGCCACCAGCTCCGGAAGCTGCGCGGGGAGGGCGCCGAGCCGGCCCATGCCGCTGTCGACCTTGAGGTGGAGGCGGGCGGGCTTGGCAGCGGCAACCGCCGCGGCGGCGGCGACCTGGTCCGGGTCCCAGACCGCGAGGTCGACACCGGCGGCGACCAGCCCGGCGAGATGCGCGGGGGAGGCGGCGCCGACGATGAGAACGGGGCATCCGAAGCCCTCGGCCCGGAGGCGGAGAGCCTCCTCCGCGGACGAGACACCGAGCCAGGAGGCGCCACCGTCCAGGGCGGCGGCCGCGGCCAGGGCGTCCCCGTGGCCGTAACCACCGGCCTTGACCATGGCCATGACCGCCACACCCCCGCCCACCACCTGGCGGATCACCCCGACGTTGTGCCGGATGGCGGCGGTGTCGACCTCCGCCCATCGCATGCACCGCTGCGGGCCGGCGGCAGGCGCGCTCATCCGCGCCCGCGACGCTCCCGGGCGCGCCGGAGCCGCTCCTGGGCGGTGGGGAGCATCTCGGCGACGTCACCGGCCAGGGCGCCCGCCCTCCCCCGTTCCGCCTCGACCAGGCAGCCGGCCTCGGCGTGGATGGTGACCGCCGCCACGGCGGCGTCGAAGCCGTCCAGGCCGGCGGCGAGCATGGCTCCGCAGACACCGCTCAGGACGTCGCCGGTCCCGCCGGTGGCGAGGGCCACGGTCTGGTGCCGATCGACGTGAAGCCGCCCGTCGGCGGCGGCGACCACCGTCTCCGCGCCCTTGAGGACCAGGGTCACGCCGTGCTCGGCGGCGAACCGGGCGGCCAGCCCAGCCCGGTCGGCCTGGACCTCGGCCGTGCTCAGCCTGGCCAGGCGTGCCATCTCGGCCGGGTGCGGGGTCAGCACCAGCGGCGCCGGGCAGCTCCGCCAGTCGAACCCGGCGGCGGCGGCGATGTTGAGCGCGTCGGCGTCGACCACGGAGGGGACGGTGAGCGTTGCCAGCAGGTCCAGGAGGGCCGTCCCGGTGGCCGGGGCGCGCCCGAGGCCGGGGCCGATGACCACGGCGTCCGCCACCGGGAGGTGGACCCGGCGGAGCTCCACCACCCCGGCGGCGTCGAGCCCGGGGGCGCCGGGCTCCCCGAGGGGGTGCGCCATCAGCTCCACGCAGAGGCCGGCGACCGTGGGGTGGACCCCGGCCGGGACGCAGACACGCACCAGGCCGGCCCCGGCCCGAGCGGCCCCCCGTCCGGCCAGCACGGCGGCGCCCGCCGTGCCCATGGCGCCGGCGATCACGACCACGGTGCCGAAGATCCCCTTGTGAGCGGTGGCGGGACGGTCGGGTAGTCGCAGTCCCTCCGGCGGCGGAAGCGCCGGCGGACCTCCTGGACCATCCAGCGGCGCCGCGACCACCGCGATCGCCACCCCGGCGTCGTGGGTCATGCTGATCGCGAGCCCGGTGGGCTGGCCGTGGACCCGAACCTCGGGGGCGCCGCCCCGCCGGTTCACCACCTCGATGGCGTGGTAGGGGGGGATGCGCAGGCCGGCTCCGCCGTACCACTTCATCACCGCCTCCTTTGCCGCCCAGCGGCTGGCGAAACGCTCCGGCTTCGACCCGGCGCGGCGGCGCTCCGCCTCGGTGAAGATCTTCTCCGCGAAACGGGGATGGCGCCGCATCGCGCCCGCGATGCGGTCGATCGAGGTGACGTCCACGCCGACGACCAGCCGGTGCATCTAGGGCTCGTGCCGGAACACGTGGCGCAGATGCGCCGGCCAGACCGCCCAGGCCAAGGAAGCGTCGAGCACCGCAGCGGAGCGTACCAGCAGGTACGCGAGCAGCGGAGCGGAGATGCTGACGCCGGTATGGGCGAGGATGGGTGGATGCAGCTGTGTCACTTGTTCTGGCACGAGCCCTTACTCGACCGTCACCGACTTGGCCAGGTTGCGAGGCTGATCCACGTCACAGCCGCGCTCCACAGCCACGTGATAGGCGAACAGCTGCAGGGGCACGACGTTGATGAGCGGCGAGATGAGCTCGCTGCACGCCGGCACGCGCACCATGTCGCGGGCCAGCTCGGCCTCCACCGTGGGGTCGCCCTCGGTGACCAGTGCTATGACCGGAGCGTCCCGGGCGCGCACCTCGGCGATGCTGCTGAGCGTCTTGGTGAGGGTGGCCGAGCGGGTGGCCACCGCCACCACCGGCACCTCGGAGTCGAGGAGGGCGATCGGTCCGTGCTTGAGCTCCCCGGCGGCGTAGCCCTCGGCATGGATGTAGGAGACCTCCTTGAGCTTCAGCGCTCCCTCGAGGGCGGTCGCGATGTTGATCCCGCGAGCGATGTAGATGGCGTTGCGGACGTGGGCGTAGCGCTGGGCCATCTCGGCGAGCTGCGGCTCCAGCTCCAGACAGGCGCGGATCCGCTGGGGCACCTCGCGGAGCTCGGCGACGATCTCGCGACGCCGCTCCGCCGAGAGCGCTCCGCGCGCCCTGGCGATGGCGAGCGCGATGAGCAGGCCGCAGACCATCTGGGCGATCAGCGTCTTGGTGGCGAGCACGCAGATCTCCGGCCCGGACTGCATGAACAGCACGGCGTCGGCCTCCTGCGAGAGGGCGCTGCCGACCACATTGGTCACGGCCACCACCCGAGCGCCCCGACGCCTGGCCTCGCGGACCGCCGCCAGGGTGTCGGCCGTCTCGCCGGATTGGGAGATGGCGATGACCAGGCTGCGCTCGTCGATGATGGGGTCGCCGTAGCGAAACTCGCTGGCGTTTTCCACGCCGGCGCGCAGCCGCGCCAGCTGCTGGATGGCGGTGGCCGTGTAGAGCCCGGCGATCCAGGCGGAGCCCATGCCGATGACGCGGACCTCGTCCAGGTCCGGGATCGACACCGCGTCGAGAAGGCCCACGAGGCTGACCTCGCCCTGGGCGTCGACGCGGCCGCGGAGAGCGTTCTCCACAGCCTCGGGCTGCTCGCTCATCTCCTTGAGCATGAAGTGCGGGTAGCCACCCTTCTGAGCCTGCTCGACGTTCCAGTCGACGTCGATGGTCCGCGGGGTGACCGGGGTGCCGTCGAGCGAGGTGATCACCAATCCCTGGCGGGTGCCGGCCACCACCTCGTCCTCCCCGATCAGGGTGACCCTGCGGATGTAGGGGATCAGCGCGGTGATGTCGCTGCTCAGGAAGGCCTCGCCGTCGCCGAAAGCCGCCACCAGGGGAGCGTTGCGGCGGGCGCCGACGATGGTGTCGGGCTGGTCGGCGGAGATCACCACCAGGGCGTAGGCGCCCTCGACGCGGCGGAGCGCAGCCCGGGTCGCCTCGGCGAGGTCCCCGGTGAACAGCTCCTCGATCAGGTGGGCCAGCACCTCGGTGTCGGTCTCGCTGCTGAGCAGGTGCCCGCGGGCGACCAGCTCGGCGCGGAGCTCCCGGTAGTTCTCGATGATCCCGTTGTGGATGAGCTGGATGCGCTCCTTGCAGTCGTGGTGAGGGTGCGCGTTGACCACGGTCGGGCGGCCGTGGGTGGCCCAGCGGGTGTGCCCGATCCCGATGGTCCCCTCGGGGATGCCATCGCGCTCACAGCGGGCGACCAGATCGGCCACCTTGCGGTCGGTCTTGACCACGGTGTGGCGCCCGCCATTGGCCCCGTCGAGGACCGCGATCCCCGCGGAGTCGTAGCCGCGGTACTCGAGGCGCTGCAGGCTGTCGAGGAGCACCGGGGTGGCCGGGCGGGCCCCGACGTAGCCGATGATGCCGCACATCAGCGGGTCACCCCGAGCCACGGGTGCGAGCGGCCAACCGTCAGCCCGTGAGCGGGATCGCCGACGCTCTGCAGGGCTCCCTCCGCATGCGTCCCCTTCACGCCAGGTCCAACGGGCACCCCCCCGCTCCGGTTACGCCTCATCCGGAGCTCGGGCTCGTGGTGGGCAAGGCGGGGGCCGGGGTCGGGGTGGGGATCAGGGACACGGTGATCGTCACCGTCGCCGTGGCGGTGCTGGCGCTGATCCCGGTCGGGGTTTCGATGGGCACCTTGTAGGTCACCGTCCCGGTCTGGCCGGCGACGTCGATGCCGCCCGTGGTCACGGTTGCCAGCGAGGCCCCGTTGATGATGTCCTGCGAGCCGGTGAGCGTCACCGTCATGGGGCTGTAGGTGATCGCGGAGATGAAGGCGCCGCTGGCCGTACCGGTGATGGCACCGAGAACGACGGAGCTGGTCCGGGTGGTGTCCAACCCCACCACGGTGACCGCCACGTTCACCGTGGCCGGATTGAGGTTCACGTCGGAGAGGTACCTGCCCTGAGCGCTGTAGGGGTAGACGAAGATGCCGGTTCCGCCGAAGTTTGCCCGCTGGTTGGAGAGGTCGATCGGCTTGGTCCGGATGACGATGCCGACCAGCTCGTGCTCCGGTCCGGTGGCCGTCACCGTGGCCGGGGTCGCCACCCCGGGGTTGTTCTGGTAGCCCGCCGGTGGGGCATGGCTCACCACCACCTGGACGGGCTCACTGGCCGACCCCGAGCTGTCGACCTGCGCCTCGACCGAGGTCGGCGGGTCGTCGAGCTCGATGTTGGGGTCGGTGTTGGTGATCGTGACCGGCAGCCGGACGGCGGCGGGGACGTTCTGGCCGACGGCCCGGATCGCGTCGTAGTCGACCGTGACCTGGAGGCTCGATCTGCTGAACGCGTTGAGGTGGTCCTCGGTCCCGCTGATATCCACCGTGAGGTTGGGGATCGGCTGGGTGAGCAGGTAGCCGGCGGGCAGGCTGACGTCCGGGGAGGGCGGCTGCGGCACCGGAAGCGACACGGCACGGGTGCCCGGGGGATTGGTGGCCAGGACGACCCCGGCCCAGCTGAAGATCGCCAGCACCAGGGCGAGCAGCTTGAGACGCCAGTTGCGCTTGACGAAACCGGGCATCAGGGGTTGCGCCGGCCCAGCGCCCGCAGGGCCGCCCCGCTCCGGACCAGGGGCCGGATGCTGGCGCCGGTCCGGCGGGTCACCGGTCGAAGCACCAGCGTGGTCAGCATCTCCTGAAGCTTGTCGTGGTCAAGGCCACGGTAGAGCTTCCCGGCGTAGGCGATGCTGATCAACCCGGTCTCCTCGCTGACGATCAGGATCACGGCGTCGGACTGAAGGGTGAGCCCGAGGGCAGCGCGGTGCCGCGTGCCCATCCGGCCGACCCCGGGGAGCGCCTCGGCGAGGGGGAGCACGCAGCCGGCGGCGATCAGCCGGGTGTCGCGGATGATGACCGCCCCGTCGTGGAGCGGCGAGCCCACGTAGAAGATGGTG
>Ga0181529_10003212_pt1 | contig 18852 bp, 17 predicted proteins | sample PEATcosm2014_Bin_36_FD_119763 | JGI IMG/M metagenome (GOLD analysis project Ga0181529, IMG submission 119763) | Peatland microbial communities from MTU Mesocosm Facility, Houghton, MI, USA - PEATcosm2014_Bin10_30_metaG | ecosystem: Environmental > Terrestrial > Soil > Wetlands > Peat | place... | reverse complement strand
GCGGGCGCTCCGGCCAACTTGAAGCGCGGCGCGGCTCCGCGCAACGCGGTCGAGCGGCGCTGGTGGCTGTGGGGCATGGCGCGCGAATTGAATCGCATCGGCGCCGATGTGGTGCATGGGCCGGACTTCGCCGTTCCCTACCTGGCGCGCCGGCCCAGCGTAATGACGCTCCACGATCTCTCGCCCTGGCTCGACCCGGCCTGGCACGACGGGGCGGGCCGCGTGATGCGGCGAACGCCGCTGCTGTTGAAGATGGGCATAGCCACCATGGTGATCACGCCGGGCGAGCATGTGCGCCAGGAGGTGATCGCGCGGTTTCAACTCAGCCCGGATCGCGTGGTGGCCGTGCCGGAAGCCGCCGCCGAGTGGTTCGCGCCCGTCGAGACACGGCCGGAATCGCCTTACTTTCTGTTCGTGGGGACCATCGAACCGCGCAAGAATCTGCCGCTGCTGTTGGAAGCCTGGCGCGAAGTGCGCAAGCTCCATCCGGCGGTCGAACTGGTGGTGGCCGGCCGGCGGCGGGCGGATGCGCCCGCGATTGCGGAGGAGCCGGGATTGCGCCTTTTGGGCGAGGTTCCGGACGAACGGCTGCCGGGTCTCTATTCCGGCGCCACCGCTTTCGTCTACCCGTCGCTCTATGAAGGCTTTGGCTTGCCGGTGGTGGAGGCGATGCAGTGCGGGGCATGCGTGATCGTCTCCCCGGCCCTTCGCGAAACGGCCGGCCACGCGGCGGTCTATGCCGAGACCGCGCGCGAACTGGCGCAGGCGATGATCGAGGCGCTGGAGCGTCCCGACTGGAGGGCCGAATGGGGAGCCCGCGCGCGCGCCCGCGCCGCCGAATTCTCCTGGCGAGGCACTGCACGGCAAACTTACGCAGTCTATGAGGAGGCCCGGAGACGCTTTGACAGGTGACGATCGAGCTGCGGCCTTGCTGTTGGCGCCGGAAGCGCCCTATCCGCTTGCGGGCGGCGGCTCGCTGCGCACGGCCTCTCTCGTCGAGTACCTGGGGCGGCACTATGCGCTCGATCTGATCGTTTTCCGGCAGCCGGGAGCGGCGGAGCCGGCCTCGCTGCTGCCCGCCGGACTGGTGCGCCAGATGACGGTGATTCCACTCCCCGCCAGCCGGCGCGGCCCGGCCGCACGCGCCGTTCGCAATGCCGCGCGGCTGGCTCGCGGCGTGCCGCCATTGGTAGACCGGTTCGCCGGATTCGGCCGCCAGGTGGGGCGGGCGGTGGCCGGACGGAGCTATGAAATCGGCGTCATCGAACACTCCTGGTGCGCACCCTACCTGGAACAGATCGCCGGCGCCTGCCGCCGCACGTTGCTTGACCTGCACAACGTGGAATCCGTGCTGCACGCGCGCTGCGCTCAGGTCGAGGGTGGCGCGGTGGGACTGGCGCATCGCATCTTTGGAGAGGCTTCGGCCCGCTTCGAGGCAGAGTGGCTGCCGCGGTTCAGTGAAGTGCTGGCGCCCTCGGCCTCCGACGCCCATTCCGTCGAGCACCTGGCGCGGGGAGCGCGGGTGCGCGTCTATCCGAACGCGATTCCCTGGACGCCCGTGCCGCCCAAAACAGAAGAGCAGGTGATCGTTTTTTCCGGCAACCTGGAATACCACCCAAATCTGTCCGCCGTGCGTTTCTTCGCGCGCGAGATCTGGCCGGGGCTGCGGGACCGCTGGCCGCAACTGGTGTGGCGGCTGGTCGGCAAGGCTCCGGAATCGGTTGAGAAACTTGTAGCGGGCGACCCACGTATTCAATTAAGTGGGCCGGTGGAAGATGCTGTCGCGGAACTGGCGCGGGCGCAGGTTGCGGTTGTCCCCTTGCTCGCCGGCAGCGGCACGCGGTTCAAGATCCTGGAAGCATGGGCAGCCGCGTTGCCGGTGGTTTCCACTTCCATCGGCGCCGAGGGCCTTCCGGCGCGGGACGGCGAGCACCTGCTGCTGGCCGACACCGCCGCGGCGTTCGCCGATGCCGTTTCACGGCTGTTGACGTGCAAGGATCTCCGTGTGAGCGTTGGAAATTCCGGCAGGTTATTGCTGGAAAAGGAATTTACGTGGGTATCAGCTTGGGCAAGTCTGGATTTCTGACACAGCAGGGTGACACAATGCTCCGTTATACTGGTACGGTTCATGCGGATTGCCGTTGATGCACACGCAATCGGTCGTCACCTCACAGGCAATGAGGTATACGTCCGAAGCCTTTTGAACGGATTCGCCGCCGCCAAGGATCGCGAATGCGAGTTCCTGGCCTATGTGTCCTCCCAAGAGGCTTGCGGCTGGTTGCCCGCCGGCATCCGGACCAGTTCCATTTCCACCAACCCGTTTCTGCGTCTGGGCTGCGAGTTGAGCATGAAACTGCAGCGGGACCGGCCGGATCTGCTCCACGTGCAGTACACGGCCCCGATGATGTGCTCGGTGCCGGTGGTGGTGAGCGTCCACGACGTCAGCTTCCTGGAGCATCCCGAGTATTTCGCCAAAGGGCGGGCGCGGCAGTTGCGTTGGACGGTGCGGCGGACGGTGGACCGCGCGGCGCGCGTGCTGACGGTAAGCGAGTTTTCGCGGCGCGCCATCCTGCGGGTTTACGGCCACCTGGACGAGGACAAAGTGGTGGCGGCGCCCAATGCGGCCGGCGCGGAATTCCGCCCGGTCTCGCGCCAGGCGGCGCAGGCCGCGGTCAGCGAACGCTTTTCCCTCCACCGGCCCTACCTTCTATCGGTGGGCGACCTGCAGCCGCGCAAGAACCAGATCGGCTTGATCCGGGCTTTCGCCGAGTTGGTCCGCGCCTGTCCGCAGCTTCGCCACGACCTGGTTCTGGCCGGGAAGCCAACCTGGTTTGCGGATCAGGTGCAGGCGGCGGCACGCGAGTCGGGCGTCGCCGATCGCATCCGCATGCTGGGTTTCGTGTCGGATAGCGACCTGCTCCAGCTCTATAACGCCTGTGACCTGTTCGTCTTCCCCTCGTTCTACGAAGGGTTCGGACTGCCGGCCCTGGAAGCCATGGCGTGCGGCCGCGCGGTCGCCTGTTCGAACGCCAGCGCGCTGCCCGAGGTGGTAGACAGCGCCGCGATTCTCTTCGATCCTTATCGTATCGACGAGATGGTGCGCGCGCTCAAGGATCTACTGGTGGACGCAGAATTGCGGGCGCGTATGGAACGGTTGGGGCTACAGCGCGCCGCCCATTTCAGTTGGCAGAAAACGGCCGACACTATTTTGGAAGTGTTCCGCGAAGTGGCGCATCAAAGCCAGCCCGCCGCGCTGGCGCGCTCCCACAGCCTGGCGCACCGATGAACCGGCTGCTTCGAGATAATGGGTGGGGCGGGCTTCAGCCTGCCAACGCCCGCTGGCGGACACATTTTCTCACGTGTTTATGAGACTTCTTTCATCCACATTCGCGGCGTTGTTCCCGCTGCTGGCGGCTTCCGCCCAACCCGGTTTTCCCTTCACCGACGAAACACTGCGATACAACCTGAACTGGCAAAGCGGCTCCAGCTTGGGCGAGGCCACGCTGACCGCGCACCGCTCCGCCGTGGGCTGGAACCTGGATGTGACGCTGAATGCGGGTGTGCCCGGTTTCTCGCTGGCTGACCAATTGCATGCGGCGGTAGACCCGGGGCTGTGCTCGCAGGAATTCGAACGCGACCTGACGCAGGGCGGCAAGCGAACCGACGAAAAGACCAGCTTCGACCAGAAAGCCGGAAGCGCGACGCGCACAACGCTGTTTCCAGCCGGGGGCGGCAGGAGCGATTTCAGCATCTCCACCTGCGCTCGCGACGCGGTGGCGTTTGCCTATTACGCGCGCGTGGAACTGGGCCAAGGCAAGCCGCTTGCGCCGCAGCAAGTGTATTTCGGATCGGCCTATTCGGTGAATCTCACGTACACCGGCGCGGAAAGCGTCAACTCGGGCGGGAAGTCCGTGGTGGCCGACCGCATGCACGCCACGGTGAAGGGGCCAAAAGCGGATTTTCAGTGCGACATATTTTTCGCCCGCGATGCCGCGCGCACGCCCCTGAGCATCCGCATTCCGCTCCCGCTGGGAGTCTTCTCGCTGGACCTGGTGCGCTGACCATGCGGGTGGCGTTCTTCTCGCCGCTGCCGCCGGAGCGTAGCGGGATCGCCGATTATTCCGAGGCCCTGCTCGATCCGTTCCGCCATCTGGCCCAGGTCGAGGTCTTTTCGCAAGCCACGCAGCCGTTTGATGCGGCGCGCTTCGATATCGCGCTGTACCAGATGGGCAATAATGCCTGCCACGGCTTCGTGTATGAGGCCGCCCTGCGCCACCCCGGCGTGGTCACCATGCACGAATCCAATCTGCACCACCTGATGACGGAGATCACCATCCGGCGCGGAGATTGGGACGGGTATGTGCGCGAGTGCGAATATGCCGGCGGCGCAACGGCGCGCGAGTTCGCCGAACGCGTGCGCAAGCTGGAGGTCGGCCCGGATTACGAAGGTCTGCCGATGACGCGGCGGCTGCTCGAAGGCGCGCGCGGCATCATCGTGCACAGCCGGTTCATGGAGGCGGAAATCCGCGCCGGCGGGTTTGCCGGTCCGGTAGCGGTGATTCCGCACGGTGCGTGGATTCCGCCCGGCGACCGCAACGGTTTTCGCCAACGGCTGGGCCTCGACGAGACCGTGCCGCTGGTGGGCGTCTTCGGTTTTCTCAAACCTTACAAACGCATTGCCGAATCGCTCCGCGCCTTCCGCCGCCTGCTGCGCCTGGTGCCGGAAGCGAAGATGATTCTGGTGGGCGAGCCGCATTCCGATCTGCCGCTGGCGGGAATGATCCGTTCCATGGGGCTTTCGGCCAGCGTGCGCCTGGTGGGCTTTGCGCCGATCGACGATTTTACCGGCTACCTCTCCGCATGCGACATTGTCCTTAACCTGCGGTATCCAACGGTGGGGGAAAGCTCGGGCACGCTGCTGCGGGCGATGGGGCTGGGTAAGGCAGCGCTGGTTTCCGAGGTCGGAAGCTTCGCCGAGTTCCCCGATGATGTGTGCCTCAAAGTGCCGGTGGGCGCGGGCGAGGAAGACATTATCTTCGAATACCTCAACCTGCTGACGTCGCGCCCGGAAGTGGCGCAGGCGCTGGGCGGGCGGGCGCGGGATTACGTCGCGCAACAGTGCAATTGGCCGGCGGTGGCGAAGCAGTATGTACAGTTTCTGGAAGCGGTATGGGAAGGCCGGGAGTGGAAGGCGGAGGAACCGGCGCATGCCGCAGGGCAGGTTGCGGAGCAGCCGGATTCCACCGTAGAGGAGGCGGGCCAGCCGGCTTCCGCCGAACAGGCGGCGGAGCAGCGAGACTCCGTCGCGGTGGCTGCCGAGCAACCGGATTCGACGGGGCCGGCCGGGGGCCTGCTCCACGAGATGGGGCCCTACTTGCGCGGGTGGGCGGCGGATGAGGAATCGGCGGGCTACCTGGAGGCGCACCAGACGCGCCTCGAGAAAACACTCGAGATGATTCCGCCGGGTGGCCCGCAGGATCGCATTCTCGAGATGGGCGCCTACATGCAAATGACGCCCGCGCTGCGCGACAAGCTGGGCTACGGCGCAGTGCGCGGCTGCTATTATGGCGAACCGGGCCGCGTGGACCATCGCTCGGTGACTTCGGCCTCCGGCGAAACGTTCACCTGTGAGATCGACCACTTCGACGCCGAGAAGGACCCCTTCCCTTACCCGGACGACCATTTCGCCACCGTGCTGTGTTGCGAACTGATCGAGCACCTGTTCACGGACCCGATGCACCTGATGTGCGAAGTGAACCGCGTCCTCAAACCGGGCGGCCACTTCGTGCTGACCACGCCGAACATCACCGGGCTGCGCGGGCTGGCGGCCATTCTGCAGGGCTACCATCCCGGCTTTTTCCATGCCTACCTGCGGCCCAACCAAACCGGCGAGGGCGACGCGCGCCATAATCGCGAATACACGCCGAAGGAGATCCACCTGTTGCTGGTGAATTCCGGATTCGACGTGGTCCGGCTCGAGACCGGCGAGTTCCGCGACCTGCCGCATCCCGAATTCCGCTGGGTGGTGCACCTGCTCAACCGCTACCGGCTGGACACGACGCTGCGCGGCGACGGCATTTACGCAGTGGGCCGCAAGACCGGCGGGGTGCGGGAACGCTACCCGGGGTGGCTGTACACATGAAGGCGGCGGCATATCTGAATCGACGGGTGGAACTCGACCGGGCGACCGGCAAGCTGCGGGCCGAGTTTGACATTCGAAACCAGTCCGGCGAAACGTGGCGCGCCGCGGAAGGCTTTTTCGTCGGTGTGCACCTTTTCGATGCCGACACCGGAACGTTGATCGTGGATGGCGCGCGGGTGGCTCCCGAACGCGACCTGGCGCCCGGAGAGAGCGCGCGAGTCGGCCTCGATCTGGCGTTGCCCGCGGAGAACGGGCGTTTCCGGGCGCTGATTTCGCCGCTGCGCGAGCACGTCTGCTGGTTCTACGAAAAGGGCTGGCCGTTCCTGCTGGTGGAGGCGGTAGTGCGGGATGGCGTGACGCGCCTGACGCGCGTGGGAGTGGCCACGCAGGCGGCGCTCGGCCGCGAACAAGCCGTGCGCGCGGTGGGCCGGGCCTTCGTCTACCCGTTTCTGACGCTGTGGCGCAATCGCGGATTGATTCGGGTGATGGTGCGGCGCGACGTGCTGGGGCGCTACCGCGGCTCGTTCGGCGGATCCTTCTGGACCGTGATCAACCCGCTGCTGCTGATGCTCACCTACTACTTCGTTTTCGGCGTGGTGCTTCAATCGCGCTTCCCCGGCGACCCGAGCCGCGCCGGGTTCGTGCTCTACTTCCTGGCCGGCATGTTGCCCTGGCTGGCCTTGAGCGAGGCCGCCGGCCGTGCGCCCTCGATCCTGCTCGAACACCGCAATTTCGTTAAGAAGCTGGTCTTCGCGGTGGAGACGCTGCCCGTCAACCTGGTGGCCGCGGGGCTGGTCAGCGAATTCTTCGCGGTGCTGCTGTATTGCGGGTTTCTGCTCGCATTGCGGCACAGCCTGCCCGTGACCGTGCTGTGGCTGCCGGCGCTGCTGGTTCCGCAGATCCTGCTGACGCTCGGCCTGAGCTGGCTGCTGGCGGCGCTGGGCGCCTTCGTGCGCGACCTGGGGCAGGTCATCGGCTTCCTGCTCACCATCTGGTTTTTCGTTACCCCGATCTGTTACCCTGAGGGATCTCTGCCCAAGGGCGCGGCGGCGTTGCTGACTAAGAATCCGCTCTACGTCCTGGTGCGAGGCTATCGCGCAATCTTTCTGGAAAACCGCGCGCCGGAATTCGGCCCGTTGTGGAAGCTGACGGTGGTGGCGCTGGTGGCGCTGGTAGTAGGCCACGCGTGCTTCTACAAATTGCGCCGCTCGTTCGCCGACATGCTGTAGAAGGAGGGGTGGAGAGACGCCGGGATGCGCGGCCTAGCGAGAAGACGCGCGTAACAGGCGATCAGGGATTATCCGTTGCTGCACACTCTTTCCGATGCACTGGTCCGGTTCGGCCCGGCGGGGGTCTTCGTCCTCGCGGTGCTCGATTCCTCGGGCGTGCCGATGCCCGCGGCGATGGACTTCCTGCTGATGTTCGTGGCCTACAAGTCCCCCGACCACGCCTATTTCACGGCCGCCATGGCAACGCTGGGGTCGCTGGGCGGAAACCTCACGCTGTTTCTGCTCTCGCGTCATGGCGTGCGCCGCTTCTTCAAGGCGCCCGTGCCGGGCAAGCCGGGCAAGTTCCGCGACTGGTTCGACCGTTACGGCCTGGTGACGGTTTTCATTCCGGCGCTGCTGCCGATTCCGCTTCCACTGAAGGTCTTTGTCGTCTCGGCGGGCGTGCTGCGCACGCCGCTAGCGCAGTTCGCGGCGGTGATTCTGGTGGCGCGGGTGATCCGCTATTTCGGCGAAGCGTACCTGGGGATCCGTCTGGGCCTGGGCGCGCAGGATTATCTGAGGCACAACAAATGGACGCTGGTGGGCGTGGCGGTGGGGCTGGCGCTGGCGATGGGGCTGTTGCTCCGGCTGGCCGAGTGGCGGCGTGCCGCGACGCGCACAACGTTACAATAAGCTGGAAGATCCTCCAACCTGCATGCCGAAGCGAATTGCGATCGTGGAAGACGAAGCCGAGCTCGCCTCCCTGATCGATTACAATCTGGCCCGCCACGGCTACCAGACCCAGATCCTGCGCGGCGACAAGGGGACGCTGGAGGAGTTGGAGCGCGCCAAGCCGGATCTGATTGTGCTCGACGTGATGCTACCGGATGTCGACGGATTTCAGCTTTGCCGCGAGATCCGCCAGTCGCAGGCGCTGGCGCGAACACCCGTCATATTCCTCACCGCGCGTGGCGACGAGGTGGACCGCGTGCTGGGCCTGGAGATCGGCGGCGACGACTACATCACCAAGCCGTTCAGCCCGCGTGAGCTGGTGGCGCGGGTGAAAGCGCATCTGCGCCGCGAACAAATGGACGCCGAGCCGGCGGTGACCGGCATCGGTCCGTTCCGGCTGGATCGCACCGGCCGGCGGGTGTACGTGGGCGAGCGGGAACTGACGCTGACGTCGACCGAATTCAACCTGCTGGAGTTTTTTCTCACCCACCCGGGCCGCGCCTACAGCCGCGATCAACTGCTGGATGCGGTGTGGGGGCAGGCTCACTACGTAACGCCGCGCACGGTGGACGTGCACGTGCGGCGGCTGCGCGAGCAGATTGAAGGGCAGCCGGAGAGCCCGCGCTATCTGACCACGGTGCGCGGCTTCGGCTATCGTTTCGAGGATACCGATTGACCGCCCGGATTTTTCTCAAGCTGATTGCCTGCGTGCTGGGCCTGCTGCTGCTCGCGCTGCTGACGGTGGACTACTTCACCACGCGAGTAGCCACGCAGGTTTACATCGACAGCCTGGTGCGGCAAGCCACCGACAAAACGCGCATCCTGGCGCTTTCGCTCGATGACATCGGCGCCGTCGGCCAGCCCGCGGCGCGCGCCATGGCCAAGGCCGCCGGCGGGCGTTTGACGCTGGTGCGGAGCGATGGCCGGGTGACGGTGGATTCCGAGGCCAACGCCGCCCAAATGGAGAACCACGCCACGCGGCCGGAGATCCGCGAGGCCCTCGCCGGCCATCCGGGTTCGGCCATCCGGCGCAGCGGGACGCTGGGATTCCTTTTCTGTACGTGGCGACGCCATGCCGCGGCGGCGCGGTGCGGCTGGCGGTTCCCTATGCCCAGGTAGAAAACCAGGTGGCGCAGATTCGGGCCAAGATTCTGACCAGCACCGCGCTGGCGTTTCTGCCGGCCATTCTGGTGGCGGCGGTGCTGGCGCGGTGGATCTCCCGCCATTTCGCCACCATCATGGCGCACGCCGGCGAGCTGGCGGGAGGCAACTTCCGCGCACGCTTGCGCGTGACCGGCGGCAGCGAATTCGGCCAACTGGCGCACACGCTGAACGACACCGCCGCCAATCTGCAGCGCACGGTGGAGCAGTTGCAAACGGAGCACACCGAGTTGGAGCGGCTGGAGCGCATCCGCAAGGACTTCGTCATCAACGTCTCGCATGAGTTGCGCACGCCGCTGGCTTCGATCCAGGGCTACACGGAAACCCTGCTGGATGGCGCGCTCAACGATCCGCAGTACAACATGCGCTTTCTCGGCATCATTCGCCACAACGCCGAGCGGCTGGCGCGGCTCACCGAAGATCTGCTCACGCTCTCCCGCGTCGAACAGAAACGGCAGAAGCTGGAGTTCGAGCCGCACTCGATCGCCGGACTGATTGGGGAGGCGATGGATCTGGTGCGGCCCATCGCGGCCAAGAGCTCGATTCGTCTGGCTACCGAACTGGACCCGTCCACGCGCGAGGTCTGGTGCGATGGCGAGGCGGTTTCGCAGATCCTCAGCAACCTGCTCGACAACGCCATCAAGTACACGCCGGCGGGCGGATCGATCGTCGCGGGGGCACGCCCCGCCGGCCGCTTCGTCGAGGTCTTCGTGCGGGATAGCGGGGCCGGCATTCCGGTGGAGGATCTGCCGCGGCTGTTCGAACGGTTTTACCGCGTGGACAAAGCCCGCTCGCGGGAACTGGGCGGCACCGGGCTGGGGCTTTCCATCGTGAAGCACCTGGTGGGCGCGCACAACGGCACGGTGCGCGTGGAGAGCCGGGTGCAGGAAGGCTCGACGTTCTTTTTCACCCTGCCCGCCGAGGAAGCCGCGCTGCCGAAGGAAACGCCGGTAGCCGGTTAGCGCGAAGGCATCGGCCGCCATGGGAGTGCGCCAATGAAAATCGTGGTTCTGGATGGCTATTGTCTGAATCCCGGCGATCTGAGCTGGGACGGGGTGCGCGCGTTCGGCGAGACGCTGGTGTTCGACCGGACGCCGGCCGGCGAAGCGGCCCAGCGAGCTGTGGGCGCCCAGATCGTATTCACCAATAAGACGGCGCTGCCGGGGGAAGTGCTGCGGCGGTTGCCGGAGCTGCGTTACATCGGCGTGCTGGCCACCGGCTACAACATCGTGGATGTGGAGGCGACGCGGCGCCTGGGGATCGTGGTGACCAACATCCCCACTTACGGAACGGCGTCGGTGGCGCAATTCGTTTTCGCCCTGCTGCTCGAACTGTGCCACAACGTGGGTCTGCATGCCGATGCGGTGCGGGCCGGCGAATGGACGCGCTCGGCGGACTGGTGCTTCACCAAGGCGCCACTCACGGAGCTGGCCGGCATGACGATGGGCATTGTGGGCTTCGGACGCATCGGGCGCGCGGTCGGGAAAATCGCCGACGCCCTGGGAATGCGGGTGGCAGCCGTCGACACGAATCGCAGCGATGCCCCGCCCTACGCGGACTTCCGCTGGATGGAGATCGACGAGCTGCTGGCGGAGGCCGACGTGGTCAGCTTGCACGCGCCGCTGCTCCCCGAAACGCGGGGCATGATCGACGCGCGTGCGATCGCGCGCATGAAGCCATCGGCATTCCTCATCAACACATCGCGCGGGCCGTTGGTGGTGGACCGGGACCTTGCCGACGCGTTGAATGCGGGACGGCTGGCGGGCGCGGCACTCGACGTGATCTCGGAGGAGCCGCCGGCGGCGGATAACCCGCTGCTGACGGCGCGCAACTGCCTGGTGACGCCCCATATCGCCTGGGCCACCCGCGCCGCCCGCGCACGGCTGATGGAGGAAGCCGTGCGCAACCTGGCTGCATTCGTCGCCGGGGAGAGCCGCAACGTGATAGCTTGATCGGTAGTTGCCACGAACGGCAACCTGTCTGTCCAGCCAGTTCGGGAGCCAAGGAGTATCCATGGATCGAAGAAGCTTTCTCATCAGTTCCGCCGCCGCGCTCAGCGCCAGCTCGAGTGTGTTCGGGGCCGCCAGCGATACCGTGCGCGTCGCGGTGGTCGGCATCGGCGGCCGTGCCAGGGACCATATCGCGGGCCTCATGCGGGAGCAGAACGTAGAGATTGTCGCTATCTGCGACCCCGACGATTCGCACCTCGACAAGGGGCAGAAGCAGATCGCCGCTGCCAACCAAAAGGCGCCCCAGAATTACCGCGACGTTCGCAAGCTGCTGGAAGACAAATCCATCGACGCCATTACCATCGCCAGCCCGAACCACTGGCATTCGCTGATGGCGGTGTGGGCGTGCCAGGCGGGCAAGGACGTGTACGTGGAGAAGCCCTGTTCGCACAATATGTTCGAGGCCAAACAGATTGTAGCCGCGGCGCGCAAGTACAACCGCATCGTGCAGCACGGCAGCCAGATCCGCTCGTCGGTGGCGGTTCAGGAAGCCATGCAGAAGATGAACGACGGATTGATCGGCGATATCTACCTGGCGCGCGGGCTGTGCTTCAAATGGCGCGACACGATTGGCCATACGCCCGTATCACCCGTGCCGGAAGGAGTGGATTACGACCTATGGACCGGCCCGGCGCCGAAGCGCGACTTCAGCCGCAACCGCTTCCACTACAACTGGCACTATTTCTGGGACACCGGCGACGGCGACCTGGGCAACCAGGGCATTCACGAGCTCGACATCGCGCGCTGGGGGTTGGGTGTGCGCTACCCGGTGAAGGTGAGCGCGGTGGGTGGCAAGTTTATGTTCGACGACGACCAGGAGACGCCCAACACGCTCAACTGTGCTTACGAGTTCGACGTGAACGGCAAGCGCCGGATGATGGAATTCGAAGTGCGGCACTGGATGACCAACAGCGAAGCCGGCATCGAGGACCGCGGCCACAACGGGATCGGCAACCTCTTCTATGGCTCCAAGGGCTATCTGGCGGTGGATAGCTACGTTTCCTACAAGAGCTGGCTGGGGCGCGAGCAGGCGCCCGGTCCGGCGCGCCGCGAGGGCGGCGACCATTACGCCAACTGGCTGGAAGCGATTCGCACGCGCCAGCGGGAAACCCTGCACTGTGAAGTCGAAGAAGGCGCGATTTCGACCACGCTGATACACCTGGCCAACATTTCCTATCGCGTGGGCCGCACGCTCCACTTCGACGCCGCCAGCTACTCGGTGACCGGCGACGCCGAGGCCAACCAGTTGTTCACGCGCGACTACCGCAAGCCGTTCGTGGTGCCGGAAAAGGTGTAGGGGCCGGGAAGCTATTTCGCGTCGGTCGACTCGATATTCGTGTTCTCATGAATTCGAATCCGCCCCGGCTCAACGATCCAGAGTCGCCCCGCGATCGGCTCGGCGTCCAGCATGCTCAACAGATTGCTAACGATCCGTTCCATCATACTCAATGACACGCCGTTGGGCAGGCGCAACACCGCGATCCCCGGGGCTTTGTGCGGCGGAAAGCGGACGATGTCGGCAAAGTCGAGGTCAAGCGTCAATAAGCAGCGTTTTTCCCGAATGCAGGTCTCAAAGATGATCTCATCGATCGCGCCACTCAGGCCCTCCTGGGCTCGACATCATGGCCCGCTGCGGGAAACAGGCGCGACGACCGGGAGCCGATGTTCTCGTCGAGCTTGAATCTCATGCCGCGCTGCCGGGCAGATCAACGTACCGCTCGCGACTCATCTCGGCGCCATAGGCGATAGCCGCAAGAACGTCCTCACGCTTCAGTTGCGGGTAGTCCTCCAGAATCTCGTCGATGGTTGCGCCAGCAGCGAGGAAATCGAGAAGCAGTGAGACCCAGATCCGCGTGCCGCGAATGCATGGCTTGCCGAAGCAGATCCGTGGGTCCACCGAAATCCTGCTCAGAATCTCATTCATCGCCCGATAACCCCTCGCTCTTCAGGATACCAGCGCCAGGGTAGGCCACGGTACTTCGGTGGCGATCTCTTACGCCGGCCGTATTGGCGTTAAGCTGGTCGGACATGCGAGATACGGCGGTTTTGCTCATCGATTGCCCCGACCGCAAGGGGCTGGTGGCGGGTGTGGCCAGTGCGCTTTACCGTCACGGCGCAAATATTACCCACGCCGACCAGCACCAGGACCACGAAGCGGGGCTGTTCTTCATGCGCGTGGAATGGATGCTGGAGGGGTTCGCGCTGGATCCGTTCCGCGAAGAGTTCTCGCGGATCGCGGACGAGCTGAAAATGCGCTGGCGGCTGGAGTTGATGGCGGAGCGGCCGCGCGTGGCGATTTTCGTTTCCCAATACCTGCATTGTTTGGTGGACCTGCTGTACCGCCAGCAGACCGGCGAGCTGAACTGCGTGATTCCGCTGATTGTCAGCAACCATACCGAAGCTGCGCCGCTGGCGCAGTTCTATGGCGCCCAGTTCCGCCACGTACCGGTCAACGCCGGCGAGAAAGCTGCTGCCGAGGCCGAGCACCTCCGCCTGCTGCGCGACGCCGAGATCGACCTGGTGGTGCTGGCACGGTACATGCAGATCCTGCCCCCGGAATTCGTGGCGCAGTACCCGGAGCGCATCATCAACGTGCATCATTCGTTTCTGCCGGCCTTCATGGGCGCCAAACCGTACCATGCGGCGTTTGCGCGGGGCGTGAAACTGATCGGCGCCACCAGCCATTACGTCACCGAAATCCTGGACGACGGCCCCATCATCGAGCAGGATGTGGTGCGGATTTCGCATCGCGACGAAGTGGCGGACCTGGTCGAAAAAGGCCGTGACCTGGAGAAAATCGTGTTGTCCCGCGCCGTGCGCTGGCACCTGGAACACCGCGTATTGAGCTACGGGAACAAGACGGTGGTGTTCGATTAGGTTGGCAGGCGTGGCGCAGGCACTCGTGCGTTCGCCACGGTGCTACTTCGTCCGGAACACGTAGTCCCCCGATTCGATCTCGAACAGCGCGGAATCGCCTTCGGTGCGCAGGAACTTCACGCCGCGGGCGCGGGCGATGGCGCGGCCGGATTCGGTGACGGCATCCGCGCCGTGCAGATTGAGTGTGGCTTCGCCCATGGGCACATGGGAAATGTTCACCGCCTGGTGATCGGGTGCGTTCAGGTCGACTGTAGCTTCGCCCAACGGGGCGTGCGATATATTCACCGCGTGATGCTCGTGTAACGGCACCCATACCGTCGCGCTGGTGTTGGGCGGGATCGAAACCGACAGCGTGAATGCGCCGCGATCCTTCTTCCACGAGGTCGCAATCATGCCGTAGAGCGATTGGTGGGACGCTTTGACGAACGTCAGATCGCCGGCGGGATAGGGATGGATGTGGATGTGGCGGAAACCGGGATTGGCCGGGTCCGGGCGGATGCCGGCCAGATACTCATACATCCACACGGCCAGGTCGCCGATCTGCATCACGTGATTGCCGGAATTCATGGCCGGGTCGGCGGTGTCGCCGTTCCACAATTCCCAGACGGTCGTGGCGCCCTTCGAGACCATGTAGCCCCAGCCGGGATAAGTGGGCTGAGTGGCGATTTCATAGGCCAGATCGGAGCGGCCGTTATCGGTGAGCGTGCGCATCAGGAACTGCGCGCCCACCAGGCCGGTGCCGACGTGACCGTTGGTCACGCGCTCGATATTGTCGACCAGGCTGGCGAGCAGGTTGGCGCGGTTTTCGGCCGGCGCCAGATTGAAGAACAGCGGCAGGATGCTGGAAGTCTGCGTGGCGTTATCGTAGACGCCGGTGGCTGGCTTGAGGAAGCGCTTCTGGAAAGCGGCGTTGACCCGTTCGGCAAGAGCTTCATAGCCAGTCGCGTCGGCGGGTTGATCCAGCATGCGGGCATAGCGCGCCGCCAGCCGCAGCAGGTGGTAGTAGTACGAGGTCGCGATCAGCGTGGGATCGGTGACGCGGGCGGGATCTTTGGAATGGATCAGCTTGGGGTCTTCCGGCGGCACGCACCAATCGGCATATCGGTCTTTCGGCATGAGGCCGTCCTTCAGGTAGCTTCTCTCGTGCTCGATCCATTTCTTGATGGCCGGATAGGCGCGCTCCAGCACGCGCCGGTCGCCGTACTGGTCGTACAACATGCCGGGCACGAAGAGGAAGGTGCTGGGCCAGGTGATGTCGTCGTTATAGAGAGGCCAGTAGTTGGGCGCCACGTCGGGGATGCTGCCATCGGCGTGCTGTGCGTCGGCCAGATCCTGCTCCCACTTGGAATAGAACGCGGCGATGTCGAACATGTACGATTCGCTGCGGCTCACCTGCGAGCGGTCGCCGAGCCATCCCTGGCGCTCGTCGCGCTGCGGGCAATCGGTGGGAATGCTGCGGTAGTTGCCGCGAATGCCCCAGAACACGTTGTGGTGAATCTGATTCAGCATATCGCTGGAGCTGGAAAAATCGGCGACGGCCTGCATGTCGTCGTGGACCACGCGGCCTTCCAGCGCGGCGGTGGTGGGTGCTGCGTCGCCGGGCCAGCCGGTCAGCTCCACATAGCGAAAGCCGTGATAGGTGAAGCGCGGCTCATAATCCTCGACGCCTTCGCCTTTGAGCGTATAAACGTCGGTGGCGCGCGCGGTGCGCAGATTGGCGACGTAGAGCGAGCCATCCGGCGCCAGCGTTTCGGCATGACGCAGCCGGACTTGAGCGCCTTTGGGGCCGCTGAGGAGCAAGCGGCACCAGCCGACCATATTCTGTCCCATATCGTAAATCCAGACGCCGGGCTGCACCATCTTGACGCTCACCGGATGGAGCGATTGCACCACGCGCAGTGGCTCGGCCATCTGCGCGGCCAGCACTCCCGCAGGCGGAGTAACCAACTGCGCGCTTTCCCAGGCGGAATCGTCGAAGCCGGCGCGATCCCAACCGGCGAATTCGAGGCGGGCATCATACTCTTCGCCGTCGTATTCGTTGTTGGCGAGAATCGGGCCGTGGGTGGACAGCTTCCATTCGGGACTGGAGACAACCGCGGCGCTGGAGCCATCCTGGTAAACGATATCGAGCCGCAAGACGCCCATGGGAAAACCGAAGTTGCGGGCGTTGGCGCGGGGCGCGTAAAACCGGCCGTTGCCGAGGATCAACCCGATCGCGTTCTTCCCGCGGACGAGTTGGCGCGTGACGTCGAAGGTGACGTAGAGCGCACGCTTATCGTAATCGGTGAGGCCCGGCGAGAGGACGTGGTCGCCCACCTTGGCGCCGTTCAGGTGAAGCTCGGAAACGCCGAGCCCGGAATAGTAGACCATGGCGCGGCGGACGGCCTTGCCAACCGTAAACTCGGTGCGCAGATAGCGCGCCGGCAGGCGGCGACCGGGACGCTGCGAGTCCCCGGGCTCATCCCGGCCGATCCATTGAGCCTGCCAATCCTCGGGCCGCAACAGCCCCATGCTCCACTCCGCCGGCGCGCTCCACTCGCTGGCCTTGCCGCGCTGGTCCCACACTTGCACCTTCCAGAAGGCTTCGGCGCGGGAGGCGAGCGGCTTGCCGGAATAGACGATTTGCGCCGAGTCGGCTGAAGCCACCTTCCCCGAGTCCCACAGGTCGCCCGAGCCGGCGCGCAGCGCGCGCTCGCTCGATGCCACCAGGATGCGGTAGGCGGTCTGGTGCAGGCCGCGAACCTTCGGATTGGCGGATGTCACGAGCCAACTGAAGCGCGGCGCGGCAACGTCGATCCCCAACGGGTTTTCGCGATATTCCAAACGCAGTTGACGCGGATGAATGGAGGCCGCCGTCAAGGGAAGGCTGGCCAGAAAAAGGACGCACAGTGTAGCTCTCACGTCCACATAGTATAGGTCGATTACAGGCAGGACATGCGGAACCCGATGCGCTTGCGGAGGAAATGCGTGCGGCGTTCCATGGGTAGCGCGAGCAGCCGCCGGATCTGGTCGCGCAGGGCCGCGTCACTTTCTTTTTTGAGAGCGGCGAGGCGGGCCTTGCGGGTGATGCGCGGTTTCGGCAAGCGTTTTCTCCAGCGCCGGCAGGGCCGCCACATCGCTGGGCCGGCCGGCAGCCTTCTTGCTCTTGATGATATCAGGCAAGCCCGCGACGTGCAGGCGGGCATCGCCCAACTGGACCACGCGCGCGCGGCTGCGCAGAGCCTCGAACGAGCGGATGCCATCGATCACCGTCATGAAATCGAGTTGCAATCCATCGGCGTCACGGCTGACGCGGAAGAGACCGCTCACCGGGTAATAAGGAGTGAGGATGACCGCCTCCAGTTCCCTGGCGATGGCTTTCAGCTTGCGAAGATTGACCGGCGTTTTTCGAAACAGGAAGTCGAAATCGATGGTGGTCACGGGTGCGCCGGCCAGCGCCGCCGCGGCGTTGCCCACCAGGATGGCTTCGAGAGAATGCCGCTCCAGCAATTCTGCGATGCGCGCGAGCAGAGGCGAGGCGTCCATGAATAGTGGGATCCCAGTAGCGATTATTTCACATCGGCGAAGGGGAATATTAGAATTGAAAACATGGTCAAGAAACGGCTGGGAACAAGCGATATGGAGATCACGCCGATGGGCGTGGGCGCGTGGGCGATGGGCGGCGGGGGGTGGCAGTTTTCCTGGGGGCCCCAGGACGATGAGGAATCGATTGCGGCGATACACGCCGCGCTCGATGCGGGCGTGAACTGGATCGACACCGCCGCGATCTACGGGTTGGGGCATTCCGAGGAAGTGGTAGCGCGCGCGCTGGAAGGCCGCGCCAACAGGCCGTACGTGTTCACCAAATGCCAACGCGTGTGGAATGAGAAAAGGGAGATCTCCGGAAGCCTGAAGGCGGACTCGGTGCGGCGCGAGTGCGAAGCCAGCCTGCGGCGGCTGAAGTTGGAGACGATCGATCTCTACCAGATCCACTGGCCCGAGCCGGATGCGGATGTCGAAGAAGCTTGGACGACGCTCGCGAAACTTCGCGAAGAAGGCAAAGTGCGGTGGATCGGAGTCTCCAACTTCAGCACCGCACAGATGGAGCGGTGCCGGCGCATCGCACCGGTCACATCGCTGCAACCGCCCTATTCGGCGGTTTCGCCGGAAGTGGAACGGGAAATCCTGCCCTATTGCCAGCGCAACGACATCGGGGTGATTGTGTACTCGCCAATGAAATCAGGCCTACTGACGGGCAAAATGACGCGCGAACGTGTGGCCCATTTCGCGCCCGACGATTTCCGGCGCAATGCGCTGGCGTTTCGCGAGCCGCACCTGACACGCAATCTGGAACTGGCGGAGTTGATGAAGCGCATCGGAGCGCGGCACGGGCGGTCGGCCGGCGAAGTGGCGATTGCGTGGACGCTGCGGAATCCGGCGGTCACGGGGGCAATCGTCGGAATGCGCTCCGCCGTGCAGGCCCGCGAGATACTGGGCGCCCTGGAGTTCCGGCTGGACGCCGAGGAGATTGCGGAGATCGACGCGTTTCCGAGGTAGGGCACGCTTTAGCTTGCCCAAGAAATGAGGACGATCTCACCTCGATTTTTTTCAGATAGGACAACAGGATTTCGCCCAGGTCGCCCGCTTCGCGCATGCGGCGCATCTGCTGCACCAGGGGATAGAAGCGGAGATTGTGAAAGGTGCAATTGCGGCGGCCGGTCTGGCGGGCGAGGGCGACCAGTTG
>Ga0181529_10003211_pt1 | contig 18857 bp, 16 predicted proteins | sample PEATcosm2014_Bin_36_FD_119763 | JGI IMG/M metagenome (GOLD analysis project Ga0181529, IMG submission 119763) | Peatland microbial communities from MTU Mesocosm Facility, Houghton, MI, USA - PEATcosm2014_Bin10_30_metaG | ecosystem: Environmental > Terrestrial > Soil > Wetlands > Peat | place... | reverse complement strand
GGCCTGAACTGGCACTTCCCCTGGCCGATCGAGAGCGTGTTGCTGCCCGCGGTCACCCGCATCAACCGCATCGAGATCGGCTACCGATCGCCTGACGCGGCCGGCAACCAGGGCCGCGGCGAGGGCACCATCAATGTCCCCGCCGAAAGCCTGATGCTGACCGGTGACGAAAATATCATCGACATCGACTTCGCGGTGTTCTGGCGCGTCAGCGATGCCGGTCATTTCCTGTTCAACACCCGCAACCCGGCCTACACGGTGAAGTCGGTGGCCGAAAGCGTGATGCGCGAGGTGATCGGGCGCACCCCGATCCAGCCCGCGCTGACCAATGCCCGCGCGGCGATCGAGGAATCGGTCAAGACCGGCGTGCAGGCCGTCATGGACAACTACGGCTCCGGCGTCGAGATCACCCAGATCCAGTTGCAGAAGGTCGATCCGCCGGCCGCCGTCATCGACAGCTTCCGTGACGTCCAGCGCGCCAACACCGATGCCGACCGCATGCGCAACGAGGCCGAGGGCTATCACAACGACATCGTGCCGCGCGCCCGCGGCGACGCCGCCGCCGTCGTCGCCGAAGCGGACGGCGCCCGCCAGGCCTCGGTGGCCGCGGCCACCGGCCAGGCGCAGCGCTTCCTGTCCGTCTTGCAGGCCTACAACGCGGCCAAGGACGTCACCATGCAGCGCCTCTACCTGGAAACCATGCAAGAGGTCCTCACCAAGACCCCGGTTGTCGTCCTCGACGACAGCCTGCGCGGGGTGCTGCCGTTGCTGCCGCTGAACCAGGCCGCGAGTCCGCCGGCGGCGCCGGCGACACCGCCGCCGCCCGTCATCAACGCGCCTGCTCCGCCGCGGGGGACCTCACGATGAACCGTTTCGCGGTTGCCGGGGTGGCGCTGGCCGTCGTGCTGGCGGTGCTCGCCGACTCCTCGCTGTTCGAGGTGCACCAGACCGAGCAGGCGCTGATCGTCCAGTTCGGCGATCCCATCAAAGTGATCCCCGAACCCGGCCTGCACGCCAAGTGGCCGCTGATCCAGACCGTCATCAGCTTCGACCGCCGCCTGCTCGACTATGAAGTGCCGCCGGAAGAAGTGATCCTGGGCGACCAGCGCCGCCTCAACGTCGACAGCTTCACCCGCTATCACATCACCAATCCGGTGCAATACTACCAGACGGTCGGGCCGACCGAGGATGGCATCCGCGCCCGGTTGAATTCGGTGGTGTCGTCGTCGCTGCGCCGGGTGCTGGGCAACGAGCAACTGCTGAACGTGCTGTCCTCGCAGCGCGGCCGCATCATGGGGCTGATCCGCGACCAGGTGAACGGCGAGATGCGCAGCTTCGGCATTTCCGTCGAGGACGTGCGGATCCGCCGCGCCGACCTGCCGGAGGAGAACACCCAGGCCGTGTTGGCCCGGATGAACGCCGAACGCGAGCGCGTCGCCCGCCAGGGCCGTGCCGAGGGCGCGGAGGCATCGGCGCGCATCCGCGCCAACGCCGAACGCGAGCGCACCGTCATCCTGGCGGACGCCCGCGCCCAGGCCGACAACCTGCGCGGCCAGGGCGAGGCGCAGGCGATCGCCATCTATGCCGATGCGTTCCAGCGCGATCCGCACTTCTTCAGCGTCTGGCGGACGCTGCAAGCCTATCGCGAGGCGTTCGGTTCCGGCACCTCGCGCCTGGTGCTGTCGCCCAGCGACGACTTCCTGAAGCTGTTGCATCAGGCACCGACGCCCGCGGCGCAGGCCGCGCCCTGATCCGCCCGGCGGCCCGCGCCGGCTTGCCGCCGGCGTGGGCCGCCGCCACATAGTGATGACCAGCCCGGGTTCACTGGGCCCGAGACCATTGGGAGCCTCGCCGATGCGACCTTCGATGCGACTGGCCCGCCGCGCCGGTGCCGTGCTGCTGGCCGCGGCCCTCGTTCTGCCGGTGGCCCTACCCGTCCTTGCCCAGGCGCGGCCGGCGCCGGACAGCTTCGCCGACCTCGCCGAGAAGCTGTTGCCCGGGGTGGTGAACATTTCCTCCAGCCAGATCGTGCAGTCGCGCGGCGACCGGCTGGGGCCGGAAATGCCGAACTTCCCGCCGGGCTCGCCGTTCGAGCAGTTCTTCCGCGACTTCCTCGACCGCAACCACCCGCCGGGCCAGCACGGCGAGCGCGCCCCGCAGGCGCCGCCGCGCCGGATGCAGAGCCTCGGCTCGGGCTTCATCGTCGATGCGTCCGGCATCGTGGTGACCAACAATCACGTCATCGAGGGCGCCGACGAGATCACCGTCACCTTGCAGGACAACACCATCCTCAAGGCCAAGCTGGTCGGCCGCGACGAGCGCACCGACATCGCCGTGCTCAAGGTGACCCCCGAGAAGCCGCTGCCGGCGCTGAATTTCGGCGATTCGGACCGCTCGCGCGTGGGCGACTGGGTGCTGGCCATCGGCAACCCGTTCGGCCTCGGCGGCAGCGTCACCGCCGGCATCGTCAGCGCCCGCGGCCGCGACATCCAGCAGGGCCCGTACGACAACTTCATCCAGACCGACGCCGCCATCAACCGTGGCAACTCCGGCGGGCCGCTGTTCAACATGGACGGCGAGGTGATCGGCATCAACACGGCGATCTACTCGCCTTCCGGCGGCTCGATCGGCATCGGCTTCTCGATCCCGTCCAATCTGGCCAAGACGGTGGTGGTGCAGTTGCGTGACTTCGGCCGGGCCAAGCGCGGCTGGCTGGGGGTGAAGATCCAGCAGGTCACCCCCGACATCGCCGAGAGCATGGGGCTGAAAGAACCGTCCGGCGCACTGGTGGCGAGCGTGGAGGAGGGCGGTCCGGCCGCCGTGGCGAGCCTGCGCGGCGGCGACATCATCCTCAAGTTCGACGGGCAGGACATCAAGGAAATGCGCACCCTGCCGCGCATCGTCGCCGAGACCGCGATCGGCCGCGAGGTTCCGGTCACGGTATGGCGCGACGGCCGCGAATTGACGCTGACCGCCAAGGTGGGCGAACTGCCCGACGACCAGAAACTGGCGAGCGCGGAACCCGACAAGCCGGCGCCGGCACAAGCCACCGAACTGGCCGGCCTCGGCCTGAAACTGGCGCCGATCACGCCGGATGCCCGCGACCGCTACCAGCTCGGCCCGGACCAGAAGGGCGTGCTGATCACCGACGTCGCCGCCGGCTCGCCGGCCGCCGACCGCGGCCTCAAGCCGGGCGACGTGATCATGGAAGTGCAGCAACAGGAGGTGAACACCCCGGCCGATGTGGTCGACCGGGTGGACCGGGTGCGCAAAACCGACCGCCGCTCCGTGCTGATGCTGATCCAGGGCCAGGACGGCCCCCGCTGGGTGCCACTGTCCCTGACCGCCGACACGAAACGCGAGCCGGGCTGAAAGGAAGGCGGGGCCCCCGCCTTCCTCAGGGCCAGCGCACTTCGGGTGGCAGGCTCATCAGGATGGCGTCGGTGTTGCCGCCGGTTTTCAGGCCGAACAGGGTGCCGCGGTCGTACAGGAGGTTGAACTCCACGTAGCGTCCGCGCTTGACCAGCAGCGCCTCGCGTTCTTCCGGCGTCCAGGTTTCCGCCATGCGCCGGCGCACGATGCGCGGAAAGGCGTCCAGGAAGGCGCGCCCGGCATCCTCGACGAAGGCCAGGTCGGCCGCCGCGTCGCCGCTGTCGAGCTGGTCGAAGAAGATGCCGCCCGCCCCGCGCGGTTCGTCGCGGTGGGGGAGGAAGAAGTAGCGGTCGCACCATTCCTTGAAGCGCGGGTAGTAGCCCGGGTCGTGGCGCTCGCAGGCCGAGCGGAAGGCGGCGTGGAAGTCGGCCGCGTCGGCGACGGCCTCGGGCGCATCGAGCCGCAGCGGCGTCAGGTCGCCGCCGCCGCCGAACCAGCCCCGGCTGGTCACCAGCATGCGGGTGTTGAAGTGGGCCGCCGGCACGCGCGGGTTGCACATGTGCGCGACCACGCTGATGCCGCTGGCCCAGAACCGCGGGTCCTCCGCCGCGCCCGGGATCTGGCCGCGGAATTCAGGGCTGAACGTGCCGAACACGGTGGAGACGTTCACCCCCACCTTCTCGAACACGGCTCCTTTCATGACGCTCATCACCCCGCCGCCGCCGGGGCTGGCATCCTCGGTGGGGCGCTGCCAGGGGGTACGCACGAACCGCGCGGCCGCCTGCCCGGCCTGTTCGTCCTCGATCGCCTCGAAAGCGGCGCACAGGCTGTCGCGCAACCCCTCGAACCAGGCGTGTGCTTCCTCCTTGAGGGCGGCATGCGGTGGCGGGGATGTCATGGCGGGGCGATCCAGGTTTGTGCGCTCGGGACACAATGACGCCGCCGGTATCGCCGCTTCAACGGCAATTCACGCTCAGGGGGGAACGCGTGTCCATTGCCCCATGTCCGGGTCGTTGCGCGGGTCGTTCGTCAACGGCGTAACCTATGGACCCGCCGGGGCGTTTGGGTTAATTGCGCCCGCCGGGGTGTGCGCCCGCCGCATGCGTGGCGAGGTGGCGGGCCTTGATGTGCCGAGCTAATGCCGCTGACCGGCCGCGCAGGATGCCGGCGGCGGCGAGAGATAAAGGGGATGGCCGATACGATGTCTGTGACTGCTCATGAGCCCGCCCACGGCCCGGGGCCGGACGCCACCAAACGGGACTTCCTCAAGCTTGTCACCGGCGCCTCGGCCATCATCGGCGCCGCCGCCATCGCCTGGCCGCTGGTCGACAGCATGAACCCCTCCAAGGACGTGCTCGCGCTGGCCGAGCTGGAGGTCGACCTCACCCCGATCGTGCAGGGCCAGGGCATCATCGTCTCCTGGCGCGGCCAGCCGGTGTTCGTGCGCCACCGCACCGAGGCCGAGATCAAGGCGGCCGAGGCGGTTGCGCTGAGCGAATTGAGGGACCCCGAGGCCGACTCGGCGCGGATCAAGCCCGGCCACGCGCAATGGCTGATCGTCAGCGGCGTCTGCACCCATCTCGGCTGCATCCCGCTCGGCAACAAGCCGAGCGACCCGCGCGGCACCTACGGCGGCTGGTTCTGCCCCTGCCACGGCAGCCAGTACGACACCTCCGGGCGCATCCGCCAGGGGCCGGCGCCGGCCAACCTTCCCGTCGTTCCGTACGTCTTCGAGACGGACACCAAGATCAAGATCGGCTGAGGGTAGTCTTATGGTTGGCCTGTACAAAAGCGACATCAAGAACCCGCTCCTGCGCTGGGTCGATTCCCGCCTGCCCATTCTCAGCATCGTGCAGAAGGAATACGGGGTCTTCCCGACGCCGAAGAACTTCAACTATTTCTGGGCATTCGGCGGCCTGGCCATGGTCAATCTGATGATCATGATCGCCACTGGCATCTTCCTGGCGATGTCCTATACGCCGCACATCAACATGGCCTTCGACAGCGTCGAGCGCATCATGCGCGACGTGAACTATGGCTGGCTGCTGCGCTATGCCCACGCCAACGGCGCCTCGATGTTCTTCATCGTGGTCTATATCCATCTCTTCCGCGGCCTCTATTACGGCTCCTACAAGGCGCCGCGCGAGCTGCTGTGGATGCTCGGCGTCGTCCTGCTGCTGCTGATGATGGCCACCGCCTTCATGGGCTACGTGTTGCCCTGGGGGCAGATGTCGTTCTGGGGCGCCACCGTCATCACCAACCTGTTCTCCGCCATCCCGCTGGTCGGCGAGCCGATCGTGCACTGGCTGTGGGGCGGCTTCTCGGTCGCCAACCCGACGCTGAACCGCTTCTTCAGCCTGCACTATCTGCTGCCGTTCGTGATCGTTGGCGTCGTCTTCCTGCACGTGGTGGCGCTACACATCACCGGGTCCAACAACCCGCTGGGCATCGAGCCGAAAGGGCCGCAGGACACCCTGCCGTTCCATCCGTACTACACGGTCAAGGACAGCGTGGCGATCTGCGTCTATTTCATGGTCTTCGCCATGCTGGTGTTCTTCTTCCCGAACGCCCTGGGCCACTCCGACAACTACATTCCGGCGAACCCGCTGCTGACGCCGACGCATATCGTGCCAGAATGGTACTTCCTGCCATTCTACGCCATCCTGCGCGCGGTGCCCTCCAAGCTCGGCGGCGTCACCCTGATGTTCGGCGCCATCCTGGTGCTGTTCGCACTGCCCTGGCTCGACACCAGCCCGGTGCGCAGCGCCAGGTTCCGGCCGGTCTACCGCATCGTTTTCTGGTTCCTGGTGATCGCCTGCATCGCACTGGGCGTCGTCGGTGCCAACCCGCCGGAAGGCATCTGGGTGCCGATCGGTCGCCTGGGCACCGCCTACTACTTCATCCACTTCCTCGTGCTGATGCCGCTGCTCGGCAAGCTGGAGCGGCCGTTGCCGCTGCCCGAGAGCATCAGTCACCCGGTACTCGGGGGAGGACCGCTGCCCGGCGCCGCCGCCGTCCACCCGATGGAGAAGGTCTGATGCGCACCCTTCGCCCGACCCTGATCGGCGCCGCCCTGCTGGCGGCGGCGATGCTCGCCGCGCCGGCGCGCGCCGCCGAAGGCGAGGCCGCGTTGCCCCAAGTGAACTGGAGCTTCTCCGGCCTGTTCGGCACCATCGACCGCGCCGCCGCGCAGCGTGGTTTCCAGGTCTACGACACGGTCTGCTCGAACTGTCATTCGCTCAAGCAGGCCTACTATCGCGACCTCGCCGGCATCGGCCTCAGCGAGGACCAGATCAAGGCGATCGCGGCCGGCAAGACGGTGCCGGACATCGACGACAACGGACAGCCCACCGACCGCCCGGCCCTGCCGTCCGACCACTTCCGCTCGCCCTTCCCCAACGACCGCGCCGCCCGCGCCACCAACAACGGCGGCCTGCCGCCCGACCTGTCGGTGATCACCAAGGCCCGCGAGGGCGGCGCCGACTACATCTATGCCCTCCTGACCGGCTACGCCGACCCGCCCGCCGGTTTTCACATGATGGCCGGGCTGAACTACAACAAGTACTTCACCGGCAACCAGATCGCGATGATCCAGCCGCTCAGGGACGGCACCGTCACCTACACCGACGCCACCAACCCCTCGCTCGACCAGCAGGCGCGCGACGTCGTCACCTTCCTGACCTACATCGCCAACCCCGAGCTCGAGCAGCGCCACCGCATGGGCGTGAAGGTGGTGCTGTTCCTGCTCTTCCTCACGGGTCTGTCGTACTCGGTGAAACGCAAGCTGTGGGCCGGTGTCGAGCATTGAGCCGGGGTCCGGCATGAACGCGGCGCCCGTCGAACCGGTCATCGGCATCATCGGCGGTTCCGGCCTGGAAGACGTGGACGGGCTGGAAGACAAGGTCTGGCGCCGTGTCGCGACCCCTTGGGGCGAGCCCTCCGACGCCGTGCTGGAAGGCCGCCTGGAGGGCGTGCGCTGCGTCTTCCTGCCCCGCCACGGGCGCGGCCACCGGTTCTCGCCCAGCGACCTGAACTACCGCGCCAACATCGACGCGCTGAAGCGGGTCGGCTGCACCGACGTGATCTCGCTGTCGGCGGTCGGCAGCCTGCGCGAGGACCTGCCGCCGGGGACCTTCGTCGTCGTCGACCAGTTCATCGACCGCAGCTTCGCCCGCGCGAAGAGCTTTTTCGGCGCGGGCTGCGTCGCCCATGTCTCCATGGGCCACCCGGTCTGCCGCCGGCTCGGCGATACGCTGGAGGGCGCCTGCCGGTCGCTCGGCCTGCCGGTCGCGCGCGGCGGCACCTACCTGGTCATGGAGGGACCGCAATTCTCCACCCTGGCCGAAAGCGAGCTGTACCGCGCCTGGGGATGCAGCGTCGTCGGCATGACCAACATGCCGGAGGCCAAGCTCGCCCGCGAGGCGGAGCTTTGCTACGCGACCGTGGCCATGGTGACCGACTTCGACTGCTGGCACCCCGACCACGACCACGTCAGCGTCGAGATGGTGGTCAAGGTGCTGCGCCATAACGCCGAGGCCGCCCGTGCGCTGGTCCACCAGGTCGTGCCTGCACTGGGCCGCCGGCGCGCGGCCTGCCCGGCCGGCTGCGACCGCGCCCTGGAACACGCCCTCATCACCGCCCCCGGCCAGCGCGACCCGGCCCTGCTGGCCAAACTCGACGCGGTTGCCGGGCGGGTGCTGAACCGGCCTTAGCTGCCCAGGTATTGCTTCAGCCTCGCCGCCGTCTTCTGCAGGGCATCGGAATAGGCACTGGCGTTGTAGAATTCGCCGCCGAGGACGAAGTCGTGATTGGTGTGCGGGTAGGTGACCAGCTCGAACGGCGCGCCGCTCGCGGTGGCCGCCGCCGCCGCGAGATCCTGGGCCGTCTTGATCATGCAGCAGCCCCGGTAGTTGTCGTTTTCACCCGCGAACATCAGCACCGGCACCTTCAATCCGGCCACGAAGTGGGCCGGATCGTGAATCGGGCTGGTCAAGGGGTACCAGGCGATGACGCCGGCGACCAGATTGGGCAGGTGCGTGGCGTAGAACAGCGCCATGCCGCCGCCCAGGGAAAACCCGACCACGGCGGCCTTGCCGGGGAGCGCGTGCGGCATCTGTTGGGCCTGCTGGATCGCCTTCGCCACGTTGGCCCCCTGGCTTCCCTCCATCGCATTGCCATCGAACAGCACGACGTCGTAACCGAGCTTGGCGATCGCTTCGGACGCCGAGGTATAGTGGCTCGGCCCGCTCTGCCCGGACATCACGACGACCAGGCGCCCCTTGCCCTGCGGCGGCGGAATTTCCTGCTGCGCACGGGCGGGAGTCGTGGCACCGATGCCGATGATTGCTGCAATCACGCCTGCCAGCCGGACAAGCCCGTAGGTCGTGTTCATTGACGACTCCTTTGTTGAACCGAAATCCCCCATCCGTTCGGCTATCCTCGGGCAGATTTGGCGATTTCCACTTCTCCGTCAACGCTTTCGAAGCGGCGGGCGCACGCGGCCGCGCACAATGACGTCAGGTCGCGGGACCGCTGGGCGGCGGTGGGGATGTGTCCAGGCCCAACGTCGTTCATCTGCCTGAGGCGGAGCCCTGACCTCACTTTCTTGGCGCTTGTGATCCACACATCTTCCCTCCATATCGTGCGCGCCGCGGCGGTTGCCGCCAACCGTTCGGGTCACCGCCGCATGTCCTTCGATCTTGCTCATACCGCCCTCGCCGGCGCGCTCGCCGCGCGCGGCTACGCCGAGCCCACGCCGGTGCAGGATGCCGTGCTGCGGGCCGCCGCCGGCCGTGACCTGCTGGTCTCGGCCGAGACCGGTTCGGGCAAGACGGTGGCCTATGGCCTGGCGCTGGCCGACAATCTGCTGGGCGCGGCTGAGCGCCTGCCGTCGCCGGGGGCGCCGCTGGCGCTGGTGGTGGCCCCCACCCGCGAGCTGGCGATGCAGGTCCAGGGCGAGTTGGCGTGGCTGTACGGCGCGGCCGGGGGGCGCATCGCCAGTTGCATCGGCGGCATGGACGGGCGCGGCGAGGCGCGCGCGCTCGGCGCCGGCTGCCATATCGTGGTCGGCACGCCCGGGCGCCTGTGCGACCATTTGCGCCGCGGCGCGCTGGTGCTGTCGTCGCTCGCCGCCGTGGTGCTGGACGAGGCCGACGAAATGCTCGACCTCGGCTTCCGCGAGGAGCTGGAGCAGTTGCTGAGCGCGGCGCCCGAGGGCCGGCGCACCCTGATGTTCTCCGCCACCATTCCGCACGACATCGCCGCCCTCGCCCGCCAGTTCCAGCGCGGCGCGCTGCGCATCGACACGCTGGGCCGCAACCGCCCGCATGCCGACATCGCCTATCGCGCCGTTCGGGTGGCGCCGCACGAGACGCTGCACGCGGTGGTCAATGTGCTGCGCCAGGAGGAAGCGCCGACGGCGCTGGTGTTCTGCGCCACCCGCGATGGCGTGCGCCGCCTGCACGCCAGCCTGCTGGAGCGCGGTTTCGCCTCGGTGGCGCTGTCCGGCGAGCTCAGCCAGGCCGAGCGCAGCCGCGCCCTGCAGGCGCTGCGCGACGGGCAGGCGCGGGTGTGCGTGGCCACCGACGTGGCGGCGCGCGGGCTCGACCTGCCGGCGCTGGACCTGGTGATCCATGCCGATCTGCCCAACGACCGCGACATCCTGCTGCACCGCAGCGGGCGCACCGGCCGCGCCGGGCGCAAGGGCAGCAGCGTGCTGGTGGTGCCGGTGAACCGCCGGCGCCGCGCCGAGGAATTGCTCTCCACCGCCGGCGTGCAGGCGAGCTGGGGCGATGTGCCGGACGCCGATTCCATCCATGCGCGCGACGCCGACCGCCTGATCGCCGACGCGATGTTCGCGGAACCCCCCGGCGAGGACGAATTGCCGCTGATCCGCCGCCTGCTGGAGGGGCGCACGCCGGAGCAGGTGGCCGCCGCGCTGATCCGCCTGCAGCGCGCCCGGATGCCGGCGCCGGAGGAGTTGTCGCCGGTGGGCGCCGCCGAACGCCGGGTCCATGGCGCCGATGCCGGGTCGCACGCCTGGTTCAGCCTGAGCCTGGGCCGCCGCCACCGCGCTGACCCGAAATGGCTGGTGCCGCTGATCTGCCGCATGGGCGGGGTGGAGAAGCGCGACATCGGCGCCATCCGCATCTTCGACCGCGAGACCAAATTCGAGATCGACGCTGGCCTGGCCGCGCGCTTCACCGCCCTGGTGGCCGAGGACGCGGCGGCGGCGACCGGCACCGAGAACCCGCGCATCGCGCCCTGTGCCCCCGCGCCGGCGGCCGCCCCCCCGTGGCGCCACCCGTCGCGCGCGCCGGAGTCGCGGGGCAGGGGCCGTGCCCGCGCGGCCTGAGGTTCCTGCGGGAAATCCCGAAAGTCATCCGCCGGCGATCCGCGGGTTTATCGAAACGAATATACCGGGTAACATCGGGGTTCATCGACGACCGGCGTTCTGGGAGGCAATGGCGTGACCGGAGCTCTCATCGGCTTGGCGGTAACGGTTATCGTCGTCTGGCTGATCATAAAAAAGTATCAGCCTCACACGGTGTTGTTGCTGGCCGGGCTGGTGTTGTTTACCGCGACCGCGGTCCTGATGCCGCAAACGTCGATTCTGTTCGGTCACGCGAAGTCCACCGGCTGGGTCGGGTTCGATATTTTCGCCTACGTGCAAGGCACGCTGTCCGAATCGGCGGCCGGGCTGGGCATGATCATCATGGCGGCGGGCGGCTTCGCCAAATACATGGACCACATCGGCGCCACCGATGCCATGGTCGCGGTTTGCAGCCGTCCCCTCAGGCTGTTGCGGGCGCCCTATGTCGTGCTGGCCGTCGGCTGCGCGGTCGGGCAGATTTTCGAGATTTTCATTCCCAGCGCCGCCGGCCTGGCGATGCTGCTGCTGGTGACGTTCTTCCCGACCCTGGTGCGCCTCGGCGTCAGCGCGCAGGCCGCCGCGGCGATGATCGGCACGACCGCCCTGATGGATCTCGGGCCCGCCGCCGCGACGACAAACCTGGCCGCGAAAGTCGCCGACATGGATCCGACGCTCTACTTCGTTCATTACCAGATCCCTCTCGCCGGTCCGGTCATGATCGTCGTGTCCGTGCTGACCTATTTCTCGGCGCGTTATTTCGATCGCGGGATGGACAGGCGCGTCGCCGCGACAGCGGACGGCGAAGCCGGGCATGACCGGCCCGGGCCCGGCGTTCCGGCGCTCTACGTGCTGCTGCCGGTGATCCCGCTCGCCCTGATGCTGATCTTCAGCCCCTTGCTGGTTCGCAGCATCCGGCTCGACATGGTGTCGGCCATGGTGATCGGCGCCGTCCTCGCCCTGGCCTGCGAAATGATCCGCACGCGCGATGCGAAAGCCGTGCTCAAGGGCTTCATGGCGTTCTTCGAAGGCATGGGGCAGATGTTCGGCCAGGTCGTTTCCCTGGTCATCTGCACGCAGGTCTTCGCCGCCGGATTGCAGACCGTCGGCGCGGTGGATTTCCTGATCCACTCGGCGCAGGGCGTCGGCTTCGGCGCCGCCGCGATGACCGTCGTCATGTGCACGATCGTCATCGTCACCGCCGTCGTCACCGGCTCGGGCGTCGCGGCGTTCTTCTCGTTCGGCAGTCTCGCCGGGAAAATCGGCGGCGGCTTCGGGGTTTCGGCGGCATCGATCCTGGTGCCGATGCAATTCAGCGCCGCGCTGGCCCGGGCGATGTCGCCGGTGTCGGGCGTCGTCATCGTCGTCAGCGGCGCCGGCCAGTGCTCGCCAATGGAAATCGTGCGCCGAACCGCCATTCCGGTCTCTGGCGGGCTGCTGGTCGTGCTGCTGTTCAGCGCCTTGTTCGTATAAAGGGGCGGGCCGTCGGGCTGATCCGACGAATTTGAGGTAGATCAAGGCGGCGCGCGCGCGCTCGTGATCCACCGCGAGGACGGCCTCTGCTTCGCCACGTTGCGGGAGGGGAGTCATGCTTCGGACGACGTGCCTCCCCGCCGCGGGCGACCGCCTTGCGCCGGTCCTTTCCGCGACGACATTGCCGGCGGCGCTGCCGCGCACTCCAGCACGGCGGCGGGTGTGATGTCGTCTTATCGACCACCCTAACCGGCTCCAGGAGGAAACACGCCGTCCGGTGTGCTGGAGAGCCGGGACGGCGCGCAAACAGCACATGCAAATTTACAAAGCGGTCAACAAAGTGCCGGGCGGGCTGATGGTCGTCCCGCTGTTTCTCGGCATGGTGATCAACACCTTCTTCCCGCATTTGCTGAAGATCGGGGGCTACACCGAGGCGCTCAGCAACGTCGGCTACCCGACCTTCCTGGGCATGTACCTGTTCACCGTCGGCACCAAGATGACGATGAAGGCCGCGCCCCGCATGCTCAAGCGCGGCTTCGGCATCCTGTTCGCCAAGGTCGGCGTGGCGATGTGCCTCGCGCTCGCCATCGCGAAGTTCTTCGACGGCAACCTGCTGGGCTACAGCACGCTCGCCGTCATGGTCGCCTTCAGCGACACCAACGGCGGCATGTTCATGGCGCTGACCAGCATCATGGGCGACAAGGAAGATTCAGGCACCTACGTGCCGCAAAGCATCGAGACCGGGCCGTTCATCACCATGGCGTTCCTGGTCGGCGCGGGCCTGGCGAACATTCCCTGGCTGGTGATGTTGTCGGTGATCGCCCCGATCGGGGTGGGCGCCATCCTCGGCAACCTCGACCCCGACCTGCGCGACTTCTTCGGCAAGCACGAGCCGATCGTCGTGCCCTTCATGGCCTTCACCCTGGGCCAGACCATCAACCTGAGCGCGGTCGTGGCGGGCGGGCTGTCCGGCATCGGGCTCGGCCTGATGGTGTTCGTCATCACCGGCATCGTCTGCATCGCCGCGGACAAGCTGCTGGGCGGGTCCGGCATCGCCGGCGCCGCCGCATCCAGCACCGCGGGCAACTCGGCCGTGGTCCCGGCCGCGGTCGCCATGGCGGACGTGAGCTATGCCCATATCGCCCCGATCGCCACCGTCCAGGTGACCGCCTCGGTGATCGTCACCGCGGTGCTGACGCCGATCCTGACCTCGTGGATGTACAAGCGCGTGCAGGCCCGCCGCCAGGCCGCCGGGGCGCTTGCGCCGCTGGATCTGGGGCCCGGCGATACGCTGCATGCGGACTGAGGAGGCCGGGTCGATGGAACTCTCCCTGCAAGCCGCCGAGGCGATGGTCCATCGTGCGGTGGCGGAGGCCGGCACCCGTTTCGGCCGGCCCGTCTGTGTCGCGGTGTGCGACCAGTACGGCTTCCTGCTCGCCTTCAACCGCATGGACGGCGCCCCGGTGCGGTGCATCCAGATCTCGATGTGCAAGGCCCACACGGCGGCGCGCATGGGCATGGACACCAGCGCCTTCGCCGCCCGCCTGCAACGCGAGAACCTGTCGCCCGGCGCGTTCTGCGACGACAAGCTGACCGAAATGCCGGGCGGCGCCACCCTCAAGGAGGGTGCGCGCGTCATCGGCGGCGTCGGCATCAGCGGGCTCGCGCCGGCCGAGGACCAGGTGATCGCGGAGCTGCTGGCCGGCATGGAACGGTGACGGCCGGGCCGCGCGTGCTGGTCGTCGCCGACGACCTGTCGGGCGCGGCCGACTGCGCCATCACCTGGGTTCCCTGGGGCCTGGATGTCGTGGTGGCGCTGGATGCCGCGGCGGCGGGCGTCGACGCCGCGGATGTGCTCGCCGTGGACACCGACAGCCGGCGCGCCGCGCCGGCTGCGGCGGCGGCGGCGACCGGCGAGGCGGTGCGCCGTCACGCCGGGCCGGCCTGCCGGGTGCTCTACAAGAAAATCGACAGTACCCTGCGCGGCAATATCGGCGTGGAGGTCGCGGCGGCGGCCGGCGCCGACCGCTTTGCCCTGTTCGCGCCCGCCTTCCCGGCCGCCGGCCGGACGATGGAGGGTGGGGGTGTGCTGGTGGCGGGCACGCCGCTCGCGGCCACGGCGCTGTGGCGCCTCGAGGGCGGCGGGCGCGATCCCGATCCGGTTGCCATGCTCGCCGCCGCTGGCCTCAGCACCGCTGCCGCCCCGCTCGCCCTGGTGCGCGGCGGCGGGCTCGCGGCCTGGCTGCATGACCGCGCGGCGGAGGGGTTCCGTGCCGTCGCCTGCGATGCCGCGACCGAGGCGGACCTGGCCGCCATCGCCGAGGCCGGCGCCGCCTTGGACCGCCCGTTGCTCTGGGTCGGCTCGGGCGGCCTCGCCCGGCATTTGCGCGCCGTCACCGGCGCGGCGGCGGCTGCCGGGCCGCCCGCCGCGCGGCGCCCGCCGGGCCGGCCGGTGCTGGTCGCGGTGGGCAGCGTCTCGGCGGTGTCGCGCCGCCAACTCGCGGCCGTGGCGGCCCAGCCCGGGGCCGGGCATCTGGAAATCGCGCCTGACGTGCTGCTGGCCCCCGAGGAATCCCCGACCCGGCAATCCATCGCGCGGCGCCTTGACGTCCTCCTCGCCGAACCCGCGATGTCCACCGTCGCCGTCTCGATCCGCGCCGGCGCCGGGGACGATCCCGCCATCCGGGGCGCCGCGCTGGCCGCCGCGCTGGGGCGGATGCTGGCCCCGCGCCTGGCCTGTGCCGGCGGAATCGTCGTCACCGGCGGCGAGACCGCCCGGGCCCTGCTCGCCGCCGCCGGCGTCGCCGGCCTGCGTCTGGCCGGCGAGGTCGAACCGGGCGTGCCGCTCGGCATCGCGCTCGGCAGCGGGCCGGCGTGTGGCCTTCCCGTGGTCACCAAGGCCGGCGCCTTCGGCGGCGACGCGACGCTCGCCGGCTGTGTCGCCGCGCTGCGCGCCCTGCCTTCCTGAGCGGGGGCTATCCGCCGCTCGCCCACAGCAGGGCGAGGATGATCTGCGGCGCCAGGATGCGCAGGCACATGGTCAGCGGATACACCGCGGCGTAGGCGGTGGCCTGCGCCTGCGAGGGCACCAGCGCGTTGGCGAAGGCGAGCGCCGGCGGATCGGTCATGCTGCCCGCCAGCACGCCGCACAGGGTGAGGAAATTCAGTCGGAACACCATGCGGCCGACCAGTCCGACCAGCAGGATGGGCAGCAGCGTCAGCACCACGCCGCAGGCCATCCACAACACGCCGTCGCCGTTCAGCAGGGTGGCGACGAAGCTGCGCCCGGCATTCACCCCCACGCAGGCCATGAACAGGGTGACCCCGATTTCGCGCAGCGTGAATGCCACGCCGGGCTGCACGTGCCACACCAGCGGCCCGATGCTGCCCAGCCGCGACAGCATGATCGCCACCACCACCGGCCCGCCGGCCAGCCCCAGCGTAATCGGCGCCGGCACGCCGGGCACATAGATCGGCACGCTGCCGACCAGCGCTCCCAGCAACAGACCGAGGAAGATCGGGATGATCTGCGGGAATTGCAGCGCCGCGGTCTCGTTGCCCAGCAGGCCCTCGACCATCTTCAGGTTGGCGGCTTCGCCCACGCAGATGACGTAATCGCCGAAATTCAGTCGCGTCTCCCCGTCCGGGACCAGTTCCACACCAGCGCGGATCAACCGGGTGATGGCGACGCCATAGGCGCTGCGCAACTGCAGGTCGGTGACGCTGTGTCCTATCGCCTTGCGCCGGGTCACCACCAGGCGCATCGACTTCAGCGGACTCTCCATTGGCTGCAGCCGTACCGCTGCCTCGGCGCCCAGCAAGTTGCGCAGCGACCCGATCCGGTCCACCGGCCCAACCGCCAGTACCACGTCACCGCGCCGCAGCACGGCGTCAGGGCGGGCGATGTCCTGCTGCCCGTCATGCAGGATCCGGCTGATGACCGTGCCAAACTCTTGCGGTCCGGGCACATCGCGCACGCTCAGCCCTTCGGGCGGGGCATTGCGTACCTCGATGCTCATGGTGATGAGCGGCGGCGCCGCCTGCTGGCGCGCCGCCGACCAGGACTGCGCCTCGGTGGCGAGGTTGACCCGGCACAGCCGGCGCACCAGGCCCATGGTGATCAGGATGCCGACGACGCCGAACGGGTAGGCGACCGCGTAGCCCAGCCCGGGCGCCATCAGTTGCGCGGCGTTGGCGTGCAGGGTCGCCAGCATCTGCGTGCCCGCGGCCAGCGACGGCGTGTTGGTGGTGCCGCCCGAGAACAGCCCGACCACCACTTCCAGCGGCAATCCGGCGAACTCGTACAGCCCGACGGCGATCAGCGCGCCCAGCACCACGATCGCCACGGCCAGCGCGTTCAGCAGCGCTCCTTCGCGTCGGAAGGCCTGGAAAAACCCTGGCCCGACGGTGATGCCGATGGCGTAGACGAACAGGATCAGGCCGAAGTTCTGGGCGAAGTCGCGGATTTCCGGATCGACGCGAAAGCCCAGATGGCCCAGTAGCAAGCCGACGAAAAGCGGTCCGGCGATCCCCAGCCGCACCGGCCCGAGCCGGGTCTCACCCAGCGCCAGGCCGAGCACCGCCACCATCGTAATGACCACGATGGCGTTGCCCACCCCGTGCCCGCTGAGAAACAGCCCTGCCGCCCAGTCAAGCATCAGCCACCTTCCGTTTCGTTGGACGCCTGGTCTCGTTGGCCGCTCAGAAGGCCCTTTGCGGGCGCCGGGCCAGTAGCAAAGCGGCACTGCTGGGCCGCGTCATCAGCAGGCCGCAGGATGGCGCGATTGACCTTCCGGCCCTTGTTCACCCAGGGCGTTCTGTGGCAGCAGTTGGCCATGACGGACCCGACCGGCGCAATTGGTCTCGCCATTCCGCGCGTTGCCCTGGTCACCGGCGGCGCGCGGCGGCTCGGCCGCGCGATCGCGCTTGCCCTTGCCGATGCCGGGTTCGCGGTGGCGGTGCATTGCCATACCAGCCTCGCGGCGGCGGAGCAGACCGCCGGGGAAATCCGCGCCCGCGGCCGCCGCGCCGCCGTCTTGCCGGCGGATCTGGCGGACGAGGCGGCGGTGGGCGGCCTGCTGGCGCGGGCGGCGGCCGCGCTGGGGCCGGTCGGCGTGCTGGTCAACAGCGCCAGCACCTTCGAGCGCGACGAGTGGGACGACGCCACGCGGACCAGTTGGGACCGCCACATCGAACCCAATCTGCGCGCGCCGTTCGTGCTGATGCAGGAATTCGCCCGCGCGTTGCCGGAGGCCGCCGAGGGCGTGGTGATCAACATGGTGGACCAGCGCGTCTGGTCGCTGACGCCGCATTTCGTTTCCTACACCGCCTCCAAGGCCGGGCTGTGGGCGCTGACGCAGACCGCGGCCCTCGCTTTTGCCCCGCGCATCCGGGTCAACGCCATCGGCCCCGGCCCGGCACTGCCGAGCCCGCGGCAGACCGAGGAGCAATTCGCGCGGCAATGCGAACTGGCGCCGCTGCGGCGCGGCACCGGCCCGGATGAGGTGGCGCGCGCCGCGCTCGCGATCCTGGCGCTGCCCTCGCTGACCGGGCAGATGCTGGCGCTCGACGGCGGTCAACACCTGCAATGGAGTCCGGCGCTGGGCGCGCCCCACGAGGAGTAGCCCATGGAACACCCCCGCATCGCCGATGCCGTCCGTGGCCTGCGCCACGTCTTCCTGCGCGACATGGTGCTGGCCGCGCGGATCGGCGTGCATCCGCAGGAGTTCGCCGGCACGCAACGGGTGCGCATCAATGTCGATCTGGCCGCCGAGGACGAGGGCGCGCGCGCGCTGACCGGCGACGGCATGGCCGCTCTGTCGCGCTCTCCGGTCGGGCGCGACGAGCTGTCGCGGGTGGTCGATTACGAGGCGGTGGCGAACGCGGTGCGGGCCATCGTGGCGGCGGGGCACGTGCGGCTGGTCGAGACCCTGGCGGAGCGGATCGCCGAGGCGTGCCTGGCCGACGGGCGCGTCGTGTCCGCTCGCGTAAGGGTTGAAAAACTGGACGTATTTGCCGATGCTGCCAGTGCGGGTGTGGAAGTCGAGCGACGCCGGCGGTGAATTTTGTCCACGTACCCCCTTGCGCCCCTGCGATTCCAGTCACATGCCGGATTATGTTGATTGTATGACAGGATTTCCATATTTCTATTGAACAAAAACAAAGACTTAAGCTGTGTGCACTGAAATTGGGCATTCCGATGAAGGTCAGGCAATCCGCGCCTTCAGGCGCGTTCCGCGGTACTTTCCCCACAAGGTTATCCACAGCAACGGTGGATCACTTCGGCGCGAGGGGGCTGCCCGTTAGGCTTGCTGCCGTAATGCGCTTGAGCGAGGCAACCATCGTCGCCTAATGACCTGTCGATGACCGAAAGTCCCTCTTCGGCCCCGCCACGCGGTGTTACCGTTATCGAGGCGGCGCTGGCCACTTTGCCGCTGTCGCCGGGTGTCTACCGCATGCTCGATGCGCACGGCGATGCCCTGTACGTGGGCAAGGCGCGGGCGCTGAAGCGGCGGGTCGCGGCCTACACGCAGGTCGCGCGCCTGCCGGAACGGCTGCGCCGGATGGTGTCGGAGACGGTGGCGATGGAGATCGTCACCACCCACACCGAGGCCGAGGCGCTGCTGCTCGAGGCCAACCTGAT
>Ga0181529_10003210_pt1 | contig 18859 bp, 14 predicted proteins | sample PEATcosm2014_Bin_36_FD_119763 | JGI IMG/M metagenome (GOLD analysis project Ga0181529, IMG submission 119763) | Peatland microbial communities from MTU Mesocosm Facility, Houghton, MI, USA - PEATcosm2014_Bin10_30_metaG | ecosystem: Environmental > Terrestrial > Soil > Wetlands > Peat | place... | reverse complement strand
TGGCAGCCTGTTGAAAAAGGGGGACAGGCCCCTTACGACGGTTGTTTTCCGCGGGCTTTTCGCTGTTCCGTTCGGAGCCGCTCCCCGTTTTCAACGGGCCGTGCGGCTTTGCAACCGCGGTGGGCGTCTCCCGCGACTCGACGTTCCAATACGTCAGCCCCGCCAACGCAACGGCAGCCATGACAGTCAAGGCACCGATGGCGGTCCCGAGGGGCAATCGCTTTTTGGACCGCGTCTTGAGATCGACTCCAACAATCCGTTCCGCCTCCGGGGGCGAGCCAGGCGGAAGGCGATCGGGAAGGGAAAGCTCGATTCGTTGCGGTGCAGCCTGCCAAACTCTCTCCTGCTGCTCTTCTGCCGGAGGGAGAGGGGAGAGATTTCCAGACACGCTCTGCGCGGGCAAATCCGACCATTTCTGATCGTAAGCGGCCTTCTTAGCAGGCGTCAGAAGGCAAATCTTCGCCGCCGCCACTTCATTCAAGAGCCGTTGCGACCAATCCGCATGCCGGCCCGTCTGGTACGTGCGAAGATGCGCCATCCGCTGGTCGGCGGCAGATTGGATCACCTCGGGATCGGCCTCGAACGGCCGAATCCCGAGCAGGCGATAATGGTTGGGCGGTTGTTCGTCGGGCGGGATTCCGAGCCACTTGTGATAGGGGTCGAAAGACGGCTCCATCGACGGTGTCTCCCGCGACGAGCAATATCTATTGTTCCGGTTGCGATCGTACGGCTTTATGGGGCTGCTGGTTCGCTCCCGCCGTGGAGCCAACGGCCTGATCCGTTTGCGAGATCATTTTCTGGCCGGATACCGCTGCGCCCTGGTCGACATAACCGCCGCCGCCACAACTACGGCATTCGCCCCCACCACAACTGCGGCATTCTCCTCCGCAGTGGTGGCACCCGCCGCCCGTGAAATTACCGCGGCAATCGCACGGATCCCAGCAATTTGGCGGGTCGCTGTAGAAATCACCCCAATATCGATCGCCACAGCCCGGCCCACACCAACACCATGGCGTGAACAGGGCGAAGAAGCAACTGAGAGGTCCCCGATGCCAGCACCGCTCGCAGCACCCATCACCGCAACAGTCGCCACACGAATCACCGCAGGTATTGCAGCACGTGTTGCAGCATCGGCCACACGGCGCGCGGCACGCTCGGCCACAGTCCGCTTCGGCGCAGGTGTCGCAATCGCCACAGGTTCGCGCACAGCGAGGCGCACAGGCAAATGGTCGAACGGGGCATCGCGGTCCGCACGCCGGCCCGCAGCCCTCTTCGCCACAATCGCCGCAACCGCCGGCACAGTCCCCGTAGCCAACGCAGGGACGATAGCAGAAGATGGATTGGCACAAACCGCAGCCGCTACTGGCTGACAACACTCCCCCCAACAGACAGGTCAGTATGAATCGTTTCACGATTGTTCCCCTACTACGGATGTCCCAGAGAGACCCTCGCTAAACGTTATCGTCCGAATAATCGGTAGAGTCGAGAAAATCGTCAGAACCGTAACTTCCCTGAAGTGTTTCGTGTCCTGCCCAGCTTCACTACCTATGTGTCCCACTGCCTTGCTCACAGGCCGCGGGGGTCCTAAAATCACGTCAGCTATTGGGTTGCGTACCAAGTCTTCGGGGAAGGGTGAAGTCTTTGTCTACCAGCGAAAAAATTCACGTTGTCGGCATGGGCGAAAGCGGCTTGGACGGGCTGACGGCCGCCGCCCGAGCATTGATCGAAAACGCCCAGGTCCTAGTGGGCGATGAGCATACGTTGGCCAGACTGCCGGCCACCAACGCCGAGCGGATCGTGACCGACGCCAATGTGGATGCGGCGGTGCCGCAAATTGCCGCGATCTCCGACAAACGAGTGGTCGTGCTGGCTTCTGGCGATCCACTTTTTTACGGAGTGGCCCGTTACCTTTGCGATAAGCTGGGCAAAGACCGCTTCGAAGTGGTGCCCCACGTCAGCAGCATGCAACTGGCTTTCGCTCGGGTCAAGGAAAGTTGGGAGGATGCCTTCCTGACCGATTTGGCTCATCGCGATCTGTCGGCCGTGTTGGAGCGGATTCGCGGGGCGGAGAAGGTGGGGCTGTTTACCAGCGAGACCTGTCCGCCCGCGACCATTGCCAGCACGTTGCTCGACCGTGGTCTCGACTACTTTACCGGCTATGTTTGCGAAAACCTCGGCTCGCCGGACGAGCGGGTCACGCAGGGCGAGTTGCGCGAGCTGGTTGATCAAACGTTTGCGTCGCTGAATGTAATGATCCTGGTGCGCAAGGCGAACGCGCCCGATCGGCCACGCGAGGCCATTGGCCGCCGGCTGTGCGGCAATCCCGATGATGCCTTCTTGCAATCGAAGCCGAAGCGCGGATTGCTCACGCCGGCCGAGATTCGGGCCATTGCGTTGGCGGAGATGGATATCGGACCGGCGAGCATTGTTTGGGACATCGGCGCCGGCAGCGGATCGGTGGCCATCGAGGCCGCCCAGATCGCCCGCGACGGCACCGTCTACGCGGTAGAGATGGATGTGGAAGACCATCGGCTGATCATGGAGAATGCCCAACGGTTTGGCGTGGGCAACCTGGTGCCCGTGCTCGGCCATGCCCCGGAAGCCTGGCAGGACCTGCCCGTGCCCGATGCCATTTTTGTCGGCGGCAGCAGCCGGGGCATCAGTCTTCTCGTGGAGGACGCCTATCGGCGGCTTCGCGTCGGCGGCCGGTTGGTGGCCACGATGGGCAGTATCGACAACCTGTCGGAAACGCACCAGGTGCTCCACGCCCGCTGTCCGGACGTGAAAGTGTGCATGGTCAATCTGGCCCGCGGCAATTGCCAGATGGAACGCATCCGCTTCGAAGCCCTCAATCCGGTATTCCTATTGGCGGTGGTGAAAACGTGATGGACGATTTGCAACTCGATGTCGTGGCCGTGGGCGCCCATCCCGACGACGTGGAAATTGCCTGTGGCGGGACGCTGGCCAAGCTCGCCCAGCAAGGCTATCGCGTAGGCATTATCGATTTGACGGACGGCGAGCCCACGCCCGGCTCGCCTGGTCCGGAGTTTCGCTTGGCCGAAGCGCGGCGTGCGGCGGAAGTGCTCGGCGTGCTGCAGCGGCTGACGCTCGATCTGCCGAACCGGCGGCTATTCGATACTTTTGAGGCCCGCGTGAAGTTGGCTAAGGAATTTCGGCGCTATCGGCCGCGCCTGGTGCTGGGGCTGGGCGGGAAGACGCCCACGGCCTCGCCCGACCACTACCAGGCGTCACTAATCATCGAGGCAGCGGCATTCTATGCGAAGTTGACGAAGTGGGACGAGTATTTCGACGGTCTGCCGCCGCATGTCGTACCGCGGCGCCTGGATTTCTTTCTGGCGTTTCACACGCACTCGCCCACGGAGCGCGGCGCCATGGTGATCGATATCGGCGATACGCTGGAGAAGAAGTTGGCGGCGATTACTTGTTACGCCAGCCAGTTCCCCGCGACGAAAGCCCACTATCTCGACGATTTTCGGGCGTTTGCCGTTCAACAGGGCGTGGCTGCCGGATTCGCCGCCGGCGAGGTGCTCGCCAGTCCCATTGCCTGGGGCACGCGCGACCTGATGGGCCTGCTCTTCGGGCCGAAGGCCGATCCCGATATTTCCTAAAAGCGTCTAACAAAAAAGGGGACAGGCGCCTCGCAACGACATTGGTCGAGACACATGGCAAAGACTGCTCGGAGCCAGTTCCCTTTTTTGTTCGATAGCCTAAGTGCAGGTGAGAGAGGGACGGGTAGAATGTTCGGCAACGCCCAGTAGCGCGTGTTGTTGGAAAGCATGCCTGCCCCTACCGGAAAAGGATCCGCAAGATGAAGAGTCTCCGTCGAATTGTCTTGGTCCTGCTGGCGAGCAGCGTCGGCCAATCGCTCGCCGCGACGGCCGAGCACGTGTACGACATCCGCGACTACGGCGCCGCCCCGGGTGGCAAAACCCTTTGCACCAGCGCCATCCAGACGGCCGTCGACCGTTGTGCGGCCGGCGGCGGCACGGTCTATTTTCCGCCGGGCCGCTGGCTGAGCGGCACTGTCGAGTTGCGCAGCCACGTCACGCTGCGGTTGGACTCCGGCTGTCGCTGGCTGGGCAGTTCCAATCCGGCCGATTATCCCGAGTGGGCTCCCAAGGTCCGCTCCTATTCGGACCGCTACAGGCGGCAGAGTTTGATCCGTGGCGAGGACCTGGAGCACGTGGCCATCTGCGGTCTGGGGGCCATCGATGGTCAAGGGGGAAAGTTCCGCTGGCAAGGGTACAAGAATCGCCCCTTCCTGATCCTGCTGGTCAATTGCCGCAACGTGCTGATCGAGAACGTCTCGCTCTATAACTCGGCGATGTGGATGCAGCAGTACCTGACTTGCCAGCGAGTAACGATCCGCGGCATTACGGTGGTGAACCACGCCACCTACAACGACGATGGCATCGATCTCGACGGCTGCCGCGGGGCTGTGGTCTCGGACTGCAAGATCGACTCGGACGATGATGGCATCTGTCTGAAGAGCACCTGCGAGCGCCCTTGCGAAAACGTGACCATCACCAACTGCGTGGTTTGCAGTCATTGCAACGCGATCAAGATGGGGACCGAGTCCCACGGCGGCTTCCGCAACATCGCGATCAGCAACTGCGCCGTCTATTCGCCGGCCGACACGAAGACTATCTACGGCAAGGACCGTGGCATGGGCGGCCTGGCCCTGGAAGTGGTCGACGGCGGAGTGCTGGAGAACGTGGCCGTCTCCAATCTCAGCATCGACGGCGTGATGACCCCCATCTTCCTGCGGCTGGGCAACCGCGCGCGGCCGATCGACAAGGGCCTGCCCAAGCCCGGCGTGGGAACCTTCCACAATGTCGTGCTCTGCAACATTGTGGCTACCCGCGCCTCGAAAGTCGGCTGTTCGATCACGGGCATCCCGGGTCACCCCATGGAGAACGTGCAACTGAGCAATATCCAAATCACGTCGGATGGTGGGGGAACTCGCCAGCAGGCAGCCGCAAAAGTGCCCGAAAAGGAAGATCAGTATCCCGAGAGCACGATGTTTGGGACTCTGCCGGCTTATGGTTTTTACTGCCGTCACGTGGCCGGACTGAAACTGCGGGACGTCCGCCTGCGGACTGACCAGCCCGACGTGCGTCCCGCGGTGGTGAGTGAGGACGTGAAAGAACTGGTGCTCGACGGTTTCGACGTGCCTCCGACCGCCGGCCCCGCGGTCCGCTTGATCCATAGTCCCGGCGCGGTGGTGCGCAACTCGGGCGGCGCGGTCGTGGAAGCCGACAAGGAGCACCACTAAGGGCCTAGCACCGCTTCCAGAGCATTCATGCCGTAAGAGTCCCCCTCCATTGCAATGGAGGGGCGTTCGGCGTTTTGCCTTGCACCGCTCAGGGCGTCAACACGATCTTGCCGGCCAGTCCGCCCGTCTTTCGCACCGTACTTTCTTCCTGGAGGCGATGCGCGGCGGCCGTTTCCGAAAGCGGCATGACCCGGTCGATCCGCGGCCGGAGCCGTCCCTTGGCCAGCCATCGATTGATCTCCGCCGCACACTTTCGCTGCTCGTCGGCCGAAGCATTGAACATGGCGAAGCCCAACAGTTTGGCGTCTTTCACGTAGAAGGGCCCCACCGGAAATGGCGGCCGTGAATCGCGCCCCGCCATCACGATGATCCGCCCGCGGAACGCCAGATGCTTGAGTGCCCGATCAAAATCCTGCTCGCGCAGCGTCTCAAACCATACGTCGATGGCGCCAAACTTGCCCAGCGCGGCGTCCACGTCGTCGGCCTTGTAGTTGACCGCCATCGTGGCGCCCAGTTGGCGGCAGATTTGCACCTTTTCGCGGCTGCCGGCGGTGGTGAACACGCGCGCGCCGATGGCTCTGGCCATCTGAATCACACAAGAGCCGACTCCGCCCGTGCCACCGTTGATAAACAGGTTTTCGCCGGCCTTGAGCTGCGCGTCGCGAAACAAACCCAGATGCGCCGTAATGCCGACGAGCGCCGCCGCCGCGGCGTCCTGGTCCGAGACTTCCTCGGGCGTCGGGTAGAGCCAACATTCATCGACGGCTGCATACTCGGCAAACGTCCCCTGGCGTCCCAGCAATCCCTGATTGCTCCCCCAAACGCGATCGCCCTTGCGAAACTTGGTGACGGCGGCCCCCGTGGCCTCGACCACGCCCGCTAAGTCACAGCCAACGATAAACGGCTGGGGCAGATCCATCGGATACATGCCCGCGCGAATATACGTGTCAACCGGATTGACGGCCACCGCCTTGACCTTGACGAGGACTTGGTTATCGGCGGGCTTGGGTTTTGGCTGGTTGCCGTAGATGATGTTTTCTGCCGGCCCCGGCTTTTCAATAAATGCGGCTTTCACTCCCGTACCCCTTGGCAAGGCAAGAGCGGATTAGTTGGCCCCAGTACCCCCCAAGCATAATGATCTAAAGTGGGGGAAACCAATCCATTGTATGAAAACACTCTAATAGGGTGAATGGCACATCCGGAGAGACAGCTAGCACTCGCGAAGTCTACGCACGGTAGGCTGTTAGCTGCCCCCTCACGCCGGATTGGGAACGAACGCGCCGCCACGGCAACGTTTCAGGTATTTGCAGGGCAGACACCTGGTCGGTCATTTCCACTTCACCGCGGTAAACCGGGTCAGGCCAACCCTCGATATCGACGCTACCGGTGGACTCGCCCTCCCGCAGGGCGGAAATGACGTCAATCCAGTTGCAGTCGCCGAAACCGGGGGTGCGGTGGAAAACGAACGGGCGCGAGCCGCCGATGCCTCGTTCGTGAATCACGTCCCACCGAATCGACGCATCCTTGCCATGTACATAACAGGCCGTTAGCCCTGTCGCCGCGGCAATGGTATATCCGACCGTTTTCACGAAGCCGCGTCGCGTGAACTGGTCACTCATGGGTAACGCTTTTCAAAGAGGTGTTTTCGGCTATGTTCACCGTGAAACCTCCCATCCTACCAAAAATCCGCTCATTCTGCCATTGACCCACCTGTCAAGGTATCTATAATCCGCCCGAGTTTTTCCCTGGGCGCAGCCGGCCGGGACGATTAATGTTTTCCGGGCGGGCAGAATTTGCTGCATAACCGGCAAAGTTTGCGAAAAAGGAATAATTAAACGACGGTCAGCGTTCGATTCTAATTTAACAGTGCTCGATCTTCTCCTGTTCTTCTCGAAGGACACCGAAGCCATGCGAACCAACGTAGCACGGTGCATTTTGATGACCCTCACGGCGGTCGTTTTGTCGGGCTGCTATAGCGATGGTCATTGGACCATGCCCTGGAAGACCAGTCCGTTCCAATCCAGTAACCAGACCACTCCCGTGGCGACGCCGGGCGCTGTTGGTTCGCCGACGAAACCGTCGGGGATGGCCACCGGCACTGCCAACGGTACGACGGCACCGACGTCGGGTTATGGCTCAACGGGGGCCGGCGTGGCGACGCCGCCGGTGACCTCCACCGGCACGGCGAGCAGTTATGGGTCTCCCAGCACCTACCCGCCTTATTCCCCTCCGCCAACATCGAGCAGCACCGCGTCGAGCACACCGGCTTACACAGCCAGCGCCACGGGATCGCCCGGTTATGGGGCCTCGCCGTCGAGTTCCACCGGCACGAGTGGCTCTTACGGTTCGGCGGGTTCACCGTCTGCTCCGCCTTATGGCGCTACGAATCCCTATTCAAGCTCGACGACGCCTTCGTATGGAGCAAGCTCAAGTACACCACCGTACGGCAGCAGCGCGAGCGCACCGCCCTACGGCGCGAGTTCCAGTACATCTCCGTATGGGAGCAGTTCGAGCACGCCTTCCTACGGCGGCAGTTCGAGCGCAGCTCCGTATAGCGGGACCTCCAGCGCAGCTCCGTATGGCAGCAGCTCGAGCACGCCTTCCTACGGCGGCAGTTCGAGCGCAGCTCCGTATAGCGGGACCTCCAGCGCAGCTCCGTATGGCAGCAGTGCGAGTACACCATCGTACGGCGGGAGTTCGACCGTACCTCCGTATAGCAGCAGCCCGAGTGCGCCGCCGTATGGCAGCGGTTCGAGTGCGCCGCCTTACGGCACGGGTTCCAGCGTGCCTCCCTATGGCAGCAGCACTTCTCCCTACAGCGCCCCCAGCGGCACATCGGGTGCGTTGCCGCCGGCCAGCGGCGCTTCGAGCAGCTATTCGAATCCGGTTCGCTCTGCCCCGTCGTACGGCAGTGGCGCAGGCAGCTACGGCTCGAGCACGAATGCCGATCGTTACGGCAGCAGCACTGCCGGCCGGTATGACAGCTCCCCCAGCAACGCCAGTTCGGCATATGGCGCGGGCGGCGCATCTGGTCCTCCGGCCGATTCCGCTACGCGTTATGGACAAACTACAGCCAACAGTTCCGGTCTGTCGGGGACCGCGGCGGCAGCGCCCGTTGGTGATCGTTACGCGACGCCCGGCGGTAACTCGGCGACCTTAGTGGGCAGCCGTGCCACTTTGCCGGGCGTTGCGTCGCCGACGGCCAGCAGCGGCAGTTTTGCACCGCCGGCCGGCAGCTACAGTTCGACCGCGACCGGTCCAGGTGCAGGCGGGGCGAGCTATGGCGCGCCGGGCGGTTCGGGCACGGCCACGACGGGCGCCAATTCGTACGCGCCCCCGAGCGCAGTCTCGGTTCCGGCCAGCGGCGGCGGCAGCGATACGCCCGCCTATCGACCGGGCGGCACGAGCGACTATCCGTCACGGAGCATGAGCACCGGCGGTTCAGGTACGCTCTCGTCCACGCCGAGCAGCCCATCGGGCGTCAGCTCGGCCAGCTTTACGGCGCCAGGCACCGGCACCGGGATGTAGCCAAGTCATGGTATTTCGTCGCCGGCGCTCCGGCGAATCGGCGGCTACCACGGGCCGCTGCGAGCGTTGGTCAAGACCCTCCCTTCCATGCGCGGTAGCTTTTTGCCGCATTGCCGTACGATACGCTCAGGATGGCGGCGGCCCGTGGCTATTGGCTATGACCGCTTCGCGGTGGTTTCCCACCTAGCATCGTGATGCCTGTACTCGCGGCCGCAGACCCACGTCCTGTTCCTGCTCCAGCCTTCCGGCTCGCTTATTCGGCGCGGACCGCGACGCTGATCATCAGAATGCCACCCATGGCCAGTAGCATTGCGAGCAAGAGTGGGCCGTTCCACGGTTCCCTGAACAATATCACTCCGATGGCCGCGGTCATGGCGGTCGTCAACCCGTTGTTGAGCACGTTGAAGCGAACCACCGAGATCATCTGCAGGCTCTTGGTCACCAGGAGGAAGGCGACCAGATTCATCGCACCGGCGGCGAGCATGACGGCAAAATCCCAAGGGGCCGTTTGCAAGAGCGTTTGGACTCCGAGGCGATACACGCACCAGGGCCCCATCGCCACCACGCCCATGGTGCTGATGAGAAACACGACGGCTTCGGGCGAGGCATTGCTGGTGACGGTCTTGCGGACGCCGACGGTGAGCAGGGCGAAGGAAATGCCGGCCAAGGCCGCCGCGCCGATTCCCAAGGGGATTGTCAGCGACAGCCACGGGCTGGCCGGTGTTTCACCGGGAGATTGGGCGCCCATGCTGAAAAAGACCATCGAGATCGTGATCAACACGATTGCCGCCACCTGCCGCGCGGAAACCCGTTCGCCGAGCACGATCAGGCCGAGGATGGCGCTGGCGCCCAACATGACGCCCGTTTGGAGCGTCGAAGTAACGGCGACTCCCACGACGCTCATGGCCCACACGTAGAGAATGTTGCCGAACTGGGTAATCAAACTGATGATCAGCAGGGCCAGTAACTCGTTTCGCGGCGGCAAGACACGCCGCCCGCGCGCCGCCTGCCAGCCCAGATATACGCCGAAAACCGCCACGGTCACCGAGGATTGCACGCAATTGATCCAGGACGGATCATAGTGCTGGGATGCGTCGCGAAGGCATACGTTGTATGCCGTGTAGCCGAGCGCCGAAAACAGGCAGAGCAGCGTCCCAATCTTCGATGGATCGGCGGAGGGTTTCATAGAGGCTCATGGTGGAGAAAGCGCGGGATGGTGCGGCGGGTAACCGTATCGGTATAATAGAGCATCGTGGGGCATTGCTCAAGTCCTCGATGACCACCAACGAGGTGAAACATGCGAGAGAAAGTCGTTCTGATCGGTGCGGGCAGTGCGATGTTCACCCGCGGACTGCTGCGCGACTTGATTCATCGGCGGTGGGACGCGGAAGTGGCCCTGGTCGATATCGACTCCAACGCGCTGGCGTTCGCACTTGGACTGGGGCGGAAGATGGTGGAAGCGACGCGTGCGCCGCTGACGCTTTCGAGCTCCACGGACCGCCGCGACGTGCTGGCTGACGCCACGATCGTGATCACGACCATCGGTGTGGGCGGACGCCGGGCCTGGGAACAGGACGTGTTCGTTCCCCGCCAACACGGCATCTATCAACCGGTGGGCGATACCGTCATGCCCGGCGGAACCTCGCGCGCGCTACGGATGATCCCGCCCATGGTCCAGATTGCCGAAGACGTGCTCGATCGGGCGCCCCAAGCGCTGTTTTTCAATTACGGCAACCCCATGGCGGCCGTCTGTCGCGCGGTGCGCAAAGCGACCGGGGCCAACATGATCGGACTGTGCCACGGCGTGTCCCAGGTCCATGCCTATTTGGCGCGAGCTTTGGAGGCGCCGGTCGAGGCGGTGAAATACACGGCCGTCGGCATCAATCATCTCACCTGGTTCACCGAAGTGCGACTCAACGCTCGGGACGCCAAGCCGCGGCTGCGCGCGATTGCCGCCCAGCGTCTGGCCGGCGGCGTGGCTGCTACGAAAGGCGACCCGCGGACGTCCGCGTCGCCCTGGGATGAGTCGGGCCTGAACGTCGATTATCCGTTCGCTTGGAAACTGTTTCAATGTTTTGGGGCCTTTCCCGCCGTGCTCGATCGGCACATCACCGAGTTCTTTCCCCAGTGGTTCCGCGGCCAGCACAGCTATTATGGACGGACGCTCGGGGTGGATGCCTTTCCCTTCGAGGCCGTCGTTGCGCTGGGTGACCGGGTGTATGCCGAGATGGAGGAGCACGCGATGGCGCCCGGCCCGCTGCCGGCCGACTATTTCGATCGCATCAGCGGCGAGCATGAGCAGGTGGTGGAGATCATCGAGAGCATTCGCCAGGACGTGGGCCGGGTTTATTCGACGAATCTTCCCAACCGGGGCCAGGTTCCCAATCTGCCGCCGGACGTGATCGTGGAATGTCCTGCCGTGGCCGATTGCGGGGGCCTTCGCCCCATCGTCCTGCCGGCGTTCGATACGGCACTGGCCGGTACCCTGGCTACGCACTATCAGTGGGCGGAAACGATCGTCGACGCCGCCTTGCAGGGAAGCCGCGAGAAATTTGTGCAAGCGCTTTTGCTGGACGGGGCGATGAACTCACCGGAAGACGCGGGACGGATGGCCGACGACTTGCTTACGGCCCAAGCGGAGTATTTGCCACAGTTCGGGAGTTAGGCGATTGCCGCGGCGCTTACGTGTAGCCATACTATTGGCAGTCGCGTGACCGTAAGCGACACAATGGCCCTCTAATGCACCGCGAGGCGTTATGACCGAGCGTGAAGTGGTACGTCTGGTGTTGGCCGGGGGGCGGCCGCCCTATGTGCCGTGGTCCATGGGCTTCACCCAAGAGGCCAGGGAGAAACTTCAGGCGTATTACGGTTGCGACGACCTGGACGTGCCGCTGGGAAATCATCTCTTGTTGCTGGGCAGCGACATGGGGTTCTTCAGCGATTTGGGCGGCCATCGGCTGCGCGATGTGTTCGGTGTTGTGTGGGATCGCACGATCGACAAGGATATCGGGCGCGTCGAGGGCTGCGTGCTGCCCGAACCAACGTTGTCCGGCTATACATTGCCCGATCCGTTGGATCCCCGGTTCTTCGCCGATATCCCCGAAAAAATCGAGCGCTTTCCCCACCGTTTTCGCGCCTTTCAGATGGGGTTTTCGCTGTACGAACGGGCCTGGACGTTGCGGGGGATGGCCAATCTGCTGATCGACTTTCACGACCACCCGCAATTCGCCCACGATCTGCTCGGCACGATTGCCGACTACGAGATTGCCCAAGTTCGCCAGGCGCTGAAGTACGATATTGACGCTGTGTATTTCGGCGACGATTGGGGGCAGCAGCACGGCCTGCAAATGGGGCCGCGACTGTGGCGCCAATTTATTCTGCCGCCGCTACGGCGGATGTTCGCCGCCGTGCGCGAAGGCGGCAAGTTCGTGATTCTTCATTCCTGCGGCGACGTCGACGAGTTGTTCGACGAATTGATCGATGCCGGGCTGAACTGTTTCAATCCCTTCCAGCCGGAAGTGATGGACGTCTACGCCTTGTTGCCGCGGTACCGCCGGCGGCTGGCGTTCCACGGCGGACTCTCCACGCAACGGACCCTCCCCTTCGGCACGCCCGACGCCGTGCGCCAAGAGACCCGGCGGCTAGTGGACCTGGGGCGTGACGGCGGCTATATCCTGGCTCCCGCGCACGATGTCGAAGGCGACGTTTCTTTGGAGAACATGCTGGCGATGATCGAAACGGTGCAGAGTCAGACGGGACGCGGGCAAGCAGGGAGAGGAATCGGTCCGTAGCAGCGAAATGACGGTTGAGAGGATCGGCGAGCGTTCGCGACAACCTGGCCCTTAGGGAGACGAAAGGACCCGAACCCATGCTGAGCTTTCGAGAACGTTTGATGACCGTGCTGCGCGGGGGAAAGGCCGATCGGGTCCCCTTGACGATGTACCAGTTCGTCCACGGCCGCCCGTTCGACACCCCGGCCGGAAAGCGCCTGCAGGCCCAAGGACTGATTCCGATCGATTGCCGTCGTGTGTTTCGGGAGCGGTACCGGGACATCACCATTCAGCGCGTCGACTCGATCGAGCAGGGCAACAAGCAAACGCGCACACGCGTCGAAACACCTCGGGGTGTGCTGACCGAACTGGTCACCACCGACCCGACCTACGGCAGCCGATGGGTCCAGGAGCACCTGGTCAAGTCGGTGGATGATTACCAGGCGATGAAGTTTGTCTTCGACCATACGGAGGTCGAGCCGGCCTACGACGACTTTCGCGCCGCCGACCTGGCGATGGGCGACCGGGGAATCGTGCTGGCCGAAATCCTTCCCATGCCCGTAATGTGGCTTTTCGTGGAAATCATGGGCGCCGCGGCGTGGAGCGAGGGCCTTTTGCTCCATAAGGATGAGTTCGACGAGTTGCTGGAGTCGCTCGCCCGCTGTTACCGGCGGCAAGTGCAGATTGCCGCCGAAAGTCCGGCGGAAGTCGTTTGGCTGGGCGACAACATTACCGGCACGGTGGTCTCTCCGCAAAAATTCCAACAGTACTGCAAGCCGGTCTACGATTTCGACTGCCACGTGCTCCGGCAAGCGGGGAAAATATCCTTCGCTCATTTCGACGGCGTCAATCGGCCGCTCCGCGAGTGTATCGCGGGCGTGGCCTTGGACGTGATCGAGGCCTTCACGCCGCCGCCGATGGAAGCCATGACGGTGGCCGAGGCGCGGCAGGCCTGGCCCGACAAGGTGTTGAGCCTCAATGTTCCCAGCAACCTGTTTCATCTTCCGGCCGCCGAGATCGAACGCCACGTGCGTCAGTACGTTGCCGAAGGTGGAGACGAGGGCCGCTTTATCGTCGGCTGCACGGAGGATTTTGACGCGCGGTTGTTCGATCATGCCTTTTCGGCCATCGTCCGCGCGATGTACGACGTGTAACCCGCAACGCCGTCTTCCAGCGGCTGGATATCCATGAGAATCCGTCTTCTGAGCGACGAGCAAATCGGTCGGTTGCACGAAGCCTCGCTGCGCATCCTGGCGACCATCGGCGTCCACGTGCCGCACGAGGAAATGTTGCGAAGGCTGGCTGCTGCGGGCGCCGACGTGTGCCCGGCCACGCAAATCGTCAAACTTCCGGAGCGGCTCGTCCACCAGAGCCTGGCGAGCGCCGGCAAACGCTTCACGCTCTATGGCCGCGATCGTTCGCGGCGGGCCGAGTTCGGCGTCGGCCGGAGAAATTACAATACCATCGCCGGCGAAGCGCTGTGGCTAGAAGACGATCTACAGCGAAGATATGCCACGCTGGAGGACGTGCGCACTGCCAGCCGGCTTGCCGACGCGCTGCCGCGGGTGACGATTGTCGGCGCGATGTCCGATCCTCACGAGGTGCCGCCTGCTTACCGCTGTGTGTTGGTGGCCGCCGAGCAGTTGAAGAACACCACGAAGCCCATCACGTTCTGGTTCCACGATCGCGCTGCGGCCCGATTCCTTCTGGAACTGTTTACCATCGTAGCCGGCAGCGAAGAGGAGGCGATCAGCCATCCGATTGCGTATCCCTTCCTCGAACCGATCAGCCCGTTGCGGTTTCCGCGAAAAGGAATCGACCTGTTGTTCGAAACGTGTCGCTTCAACTTGCCGGTGCCGATCGGTCCGATGGCGCAGACCGGCGCCACGGCGCCGGGCACGCTGGCGGGCACGCTGGCCCAGGAAAACGCCGAGATCCTCGCCGGCATCTGTTTGGTCCAGCAGATTCGGCCTGGTACGCCCGTCTGCTATGGCGGCATCCCGCACGCCTTCGACATGCGCACCACGCAAATGATCTTTGCCGGCCCGGAGCAGGCGCTGATGGCGGTGGGCATGACCGAGTTGGGCAAATCCTACGGCCTGCCCGTGTACGTCAACGTGGGCCTGACCGATAGCAAAATCCCGGACGCTCAGGCGGGCCTGGAGGCTGGCGTGACGCTGGCCTGCGGCGCGATGGCCGGGGCCGACATCTTTGGTCATTTGGGCATCTGCGGCGTGGATCAGGCCAGTTCGCTGACCATGCTCGTCATGCAGCACGAGGTCATCAGTTATGTGGAAAGGCTCCTCCAGGAGGTCGAGGTTAGCGACGAGAAACTGGGCCTCGACGCGCTGCCGCACGCCATCGAGGCGGGCAGCTTTTTGGCCGAAGAGCACACCGTGCGGCATTTCCGTAGCGAATTGTGGTTCCCGCAACTGCTCGATCGTCGCTACTTCCAGTCATGGGCTGAAGACGGCCGAAAAGACATGGCCACTCGCTGTCGCGAAATGCGCGATCGAATCCTGCGCGAGCACGTGCCCACGCCGATGGACGACAATACCTTAAGGGCCGTCGACAAGCTGCTGGCCGACGCCAAGCGATGTCTGTCAGCATGACCGGCAGTTCTTCCTCGATCCCCGCTCCCATGCGAAAAAGCATATGTCCCTGACACCGCGAATCATCGCTGAGCAGTCGCTCACAGCGGCCGAGGATGCTGCCATTCGGGTCGCCTTGTGCCGCTGCTTTCCGGTCGACCACGAGATCTTTTGCAAAACCCGGGCATGGCATGGCACGCTGCCCACTTGGTCGGTCGTCGTCGAGCACGAGGACCTCATCATCGCGCACGCCGGAATTGTCGAACGGGAGATATTGGTGGGTCAAGAGCGGGTTCGCGCGGCCGGTGTTCAAAACGTATTGGTGGTGCCGGAGCACCGAAAAACGGACCTCTTCCGACGAATCATGTTGGTGGCCATGGCGGAGGCCCTCCGCCGGCAGGTGGACCTGGGCATCTTGTTCTGCACTGCCGACCTCGCCCGACTCTACGCCTGGGTGGGATGGCGATTGCTCCACGGTCGATCGGTCATTCGCGTCGACGAGCAGGGCTTTTTCCAGCCCCTTCCCGAGAAAAACGTGACCATGTTCTATCCGCTGGCCCGTGCCGATATTCCGCCCGGCGACATCCACCTGCTGGGGAATGACTGGTAAGACGCCCGCGCCGTGCCCGTCGCCGGCAAACTTGCCCTTCTCCTGGTGGCTGCGATTTGCGATACTTTGCCGTGGAAATGCCGTCCGGACGGAGCCGATATGCACGCATCCAAACCTTTGACGATTTTTTTCTCGGTCGGCGAGCCGAGCGGCGACTTGCACGGGGCCAACCTGATCCGGCAATTGCAGGCCCGGCGGCCGGACCTGAAGGCCGTCGGCTATGGCGGTCCGAAGATGGCCGAGGCCGGCTGCGAACTGCACGCCGATCTGACCGCCTTGGCCGTGATGTGGTTCGCGCGGGTGCTGGTGAACCTGCACAAGTTTTGGGATCTGGCCAGCCGGGCCGATCGCTACTTCCGACATCATCGGCCCGACGCGGTGGTGCTGATCGACTATCCGGGCTTCAACTGGTGGATCGCCCGTCGGGCCAAGGCGCACGGCATTCCGGTGTTCTACTACACGCCGCCGCAAATTTGGGCCTGGGCTCGCTGGCGGGTGAAGAAGATGCAACGACTGGTCGACCACGTGCTGTGCAGCCTGCCTTTCGAGGAGCCGTGGCTGCGGCAACGCGGCTGCCAAGCAACGTTTGTCGGTCATCCGTTTTTCGACGAGGTTCGCCGCCACTCGTACGACGAGCAGTTTCTGGCCGAGCACCAAGGCCGGCCGGGCCCGCTGGTGGCCATTCTGCCTGGCTCGCGGACGCAGGAGGTAACGCATAATCTCCGCTGGTTCCTCAAGGCGGCGGCCATCATCCGGCGACAAGTGCCCGAGGCGCGGTTTGCCCTGGCTTCGTTCAAGCCGAGCCAGGCCGAGATCGCCCGGCAAATGATCGAGGCGGCCGGGCTGCCGGTGGAGATCTGCGTGGGCAAGACGCCCGAGCTGATGCGGCTGGCCGACTGCGCCATGTCGGTGTCCGGCTCCGTCTCGCTGGAGCTGCTCTATCACGGCACGCCGACGGTCATTCTCTATTGGATCAACCACTTTGCTTATTGGGTGCAGGGTGTTTTCCGCACGGTCAAGTACATCACGTTGGTCAACCTGCTGGCGACGGACAACTTGGACGACCTCGACCGGGCGCCGTTCGACCCGGTGCCGGCCGACGCCGACCGCGTGCTGTTTCCCGAATATCTCACGTATGAAGATAAGTCGGCCCAGTTGGCCGCGCACATTATCGAGTGGTTGCGCGATCCGGCGAAGCGGGCGGCGCGGGTTGCAGCCCTGCAAGAATTGAAGGCCCAGGTGGCGCACGGCGGGGCCTCGAAACGGGCCGCCGAATATATCGTCAACGTGCTCGATCAGCGGCCGCAGCGAATCTCGCGCCCGCACTACTTGCCGAGACCTGCAGTGGAACAAGGGAGAATTGAGGAGAAGGACGCAGCCCTTTCGTCGCTGTAAGAGACGGCAAACCGTCTCGTTTCGTCCCGAAGGGACGCTTGATGCTAGCCCAGCACCTCGGTGCCGGGGTTACAAGCGAAACAGCAACGTTTGCCAGTCCCGTGGGGACGGTTGACATCGCGAATTCTGGACCCACTTTCAATTGTCCCTTCGGGACAAACGGCATTTCATTGGCTTCCCAGACCCAGCGATGAATCGTTGGGCTACTATCGGGCGTCCCTCCGGGACGGGACGCTCCGGCCTCGTCCATAGCAACGACGGTTTACCGGGCGCTTGGTCAACGGCGGGCCGTTGGTCCCACAGGCGGTATCGGGCACTTTTGCGATGCCCCTCCTCCGTTGTGACTCGCGCATCGCGCAGTTATGATGGAAGGCGTTTCCTACCGGAGCGCACCCACTGCCTCTTGGGCGATGCGCGCTAATGGCCCACCATGCATGACCAGTCTTTTTCAAAATGAACAAACTCACTTGCCTATTCACCGTGACAGTGTTGGCACTTGGACGCCTGGCGTCTGCCGCCGACTTCTACGTTTCACCCGCAGGCAATGACGCCTGGTCCGGCAAGCTTCAGAAGCCAAACGCGGCGCGATCCGACGGTCCGTGGGCATCGCTGGTCGGGGCACGCAACGCCGTTCGCAAGATCAAAACTTTCGGGACCCTGCGGGAGCCAATTCGCGTCCTCGTCGGAAGCGGCCAGTATTCCATCATCGAACCGATCGTCTTCGAGCCGGCGGATTCCGGCACCGAGCAATGCCCGATTACCTACCGCGGCGATCCTGGCAACCGGCCGATCATCTGTGGCGGCAGGCAGATCACCGGTTGGACGAAGCAGGGCGACCGCTGGATTGCCCACCTGCCCGACGTCGCGGCCGGCAAGTGGACCTTCGCCGCGCTGTGGGTCAACGGCGAGCGGCGCACCCGGGCGCGGATGCCGAACGACGGCAGCTACTTCTATACGGCCGGGAAGGCCCCGCCGATCATCGACGCAAAAACCGGCAAGGCTTCCTCCAGCGGCCAGTTCGCCTTCCGCTTCAAGCCCGGTGACATCAAACGGCTGAGCAACCCGGATGACGCTGTCGTGGTCGTCTATCAATCCTGGGAGGTCGGGCATCAGCGGATTGCGTCGCTCGACGAAGCAAAACGCATCGTCACGTTCAAGAGCCCGCTGCCGTGGGCGTTCGACTACTGGGGCGGCGGCGTCCGCTACTTTGTCGAGAACGTGCCCGAGGCGCTCAATGCGCCCGGCGAGTGGTATCTCGACCGCAAGACGGGCACGCTCTGGTATATCCCCTTCCCCGGCGAGGATCTTACCAAGGCGACCATCGTCGCCCCCGTTACGAAGCAGCTTATTCTGCTCAGCGGCAAGCCGGCAGCGGGCCAGTTCGTGTCTCATCTGCGTTTCGAGAACCTGCGCCTGCTCTACACCGACTGGGAGGTTCCGCCGCAAGGACATGCGGCCGGGCAAGCCGCCTGCGATTTTCCCGGGGCAATCGAGGCTGTCGGTGCGCGTCACTGCGCAGTCGAGGGCTGCGAGATCGCCCATTTGGGAACGTATGCCGCGTGGCTGCGCTTCGGCTGTCAGGATAACCGCATCGCCCACAATGATATTCACGACCTGGGGGCCGGGGGCGTGCGCCTTGGCGAGGAGAGTGACCCACCGACCGCGCCTG
>Ga0181529_10003209_pt1 | contig 18859 bp, 7 predicted proteins | sample PEATcosm2014_Bin_36_FD_119763 | JGI IMG/M metagenome (GOLD analysis project Ga0181529, IMG submission 119763) | Peatland microbial communities from MTU Mesocosm Facility, Houghton, MI, USA - PEATcosm2014_Bin10_30_metaG | ecosystem: Environmental > Terrestrial > Soil > Wetlands > Peat | place... | reverse complement strand
TGGGACGTGGCCGTGCAGAAGGCGCGCACGGCGGTTTTCTTCTCCGCAGCGAACGGCATTTTTTCGGGAACGCCGACAGGAACTTCTTACGGTGTGAACGCCGCCTTTTCCGCGCGCACCGTCGGATTTCTCTCGCAAAGTTTGTATCCGCCCGGCATCAGCGGCACGCAGCCGGGCATTTTTTTCGGGTTGCAGGAAAGATTTTCCATCATCACGCCGACTTCCGTGCAGGCGAACAATCCCGTGAGCGGCGCGGTGTTCACGACCTCGACCAGCGCGGATCCCAATCTGCCGAACGGCATCACTATTTTCCCCGGCGGCTTTCCGCTCTACCGCAACGGCGTGCTCATCGGCGCCATCGGCGTGAGCGGCGACGGCGTGGATCAGGACGACCTCGTTTCCGCAAGCGGCGCGTCCGTGTTTCTCCCGCCCGTGCCCATCCGCGCCGACGAAACGCAATACCGCAACGCACGGCTGCCGTTCGCCAAATTCCCGCGCAATCCGGCGATGTGAGACGCCACACTGCTTAAGAACTGCACCAGCAACGAGGGTTCGATTCCCTTCACCCATTCCAATTTAAATTTTGAGCAATGAAATCAAGGCCGAAACCGGTTCCGGTATTTTTCAAAAGCCGAAATGAGAATAAAAGTGAGGATGCCGGCATTCTCATATGCGGATTGCTGGTGCGGTGTCGAATGGTGACGTGAAACCTCACGCGACGGTCAGGAGTTCGGGCATCAAGTTGTGCAAATTCTGTGCAAACTATTTGAGGATGCCCTGTTTTAGAAAAAAAATGGTGCGCATAGCAGGACTTGAACCTGCACACCTTGCGGCACTACCACCTCAAAGTAGCGTGTCTGCCAATTCCACCATATGCGCAACCGCACAAATCTAAAGGAGATTTTGAAAAGAGTGAAGCTAAAAATGGGTCTGTTCCAACCGCTGTTCTAACCGGAACGCAAAAACGCACATCAAAAAAGCGATGTCAGAGAGCAGGACGGTGTTTGTTTCGTTTCAAGAAAGCAGGAATTTATTACGGGGCTTTCAAGGATTCAGGAAAGACAAGGGTGGAGAAACCTGGGCACGGATGATCTGATTCTCGCGCGTCAATTATTGTTTCATAAAATTTATCAACGTGAGAAAGCCGAGGACATGGCGCAATGGCGGGACGCGGTGCAATTCACAAAGGTTAAAAATATCCAATTAATTTAACTTTTTGTCTATTGCGTTTCCGCTACAGGTGGCTTTCATTGAATGTAATGCTCTCCAACAAACTGACGCAAGGATGGTTTTGGGGCTTTTCCATATTTGAGGCAATAATGCCTTCGAGTTTTTATTCATTGGCCGACACGACAGATTTAATTGTCGCGAAAATAATTGCTGGCATCGGTATCGTGTCCTGTGCGGGATTGGCTATCATGCCACTTCCGACCCAAGCACAATCGCTTCAGCAGTCCATGATTTGGTCGCCCTCGTCTCCGGCAGGCACGCAAGTCTATCGGGCATTTCGTAAAAGTTTTGCGTTGGCAACAAAACCGCCGCAAGCCTCGCTGCAAATATTTGCGGACTCGCGTTTCATTGTTTGGGTCAATGGCCAGTATGTGCTGCGTGGACCATGCCGGTTTGACTGGCACGCGCCGCAATACGACACGGTGGACATCAGTTCATTCCTGCAACCGGGAACCAATGTTCTGGCCGTGATGGTGCATAGTTACGAGAACGTTACCAGCAAGATCATGATTCACAATCCCGCGCTGACCGCCGAGTTGCAGTTGCCCGGGACGAATATTTTTACCGACACCACTTGGCGTTCCGGCCCGACAATCTATCAACCTTCAGCCAATGCCTGGGGTTCCATTCCCGATACCATAGATGCGCGGGTGCAGACGAACGACTGGACGGCGACCAATTTTAACGATTCCGCCTGGGAAACGGCAACGAATGTGGACGGCACGCAGTGGGGCGCGTTGACGGCGCGCACCATTCCCATGGCCGTGGAAACGGTGTTGACGAACGTGACGCTGGTGCCGTCGGGTCAAAATCTTTCCGCCGCGCTTCCCATCACTTTGGCCAGCGGCCAGAGCATCACCATCAACCTCGGCAAGATGTCGCTGGCATATGCCAACGTCAGCATGACCGCCAGCTCCGGCAGTGTGCTGCAAATCTCCTACTATTTACGGCTGGTCAACGGCTCGCCCGGTGAAAGTTATGGTGTCGGCACCACCTACACCGCCAGAAGCGGACAGCAAAGTTTCATCACTGGCGACGAATGGGGCTGCCATTATGCCGTCATCCAATGCACCTCCGGCAGCATCACGCTCAATGGATTCACACTGGTTGATCGTCGCTATCCTCAAACCCGCGTCGGTCAGTTCAGCAGCAGCGACACCATTTTCAACCAGCTTTGGACCAACGCCGTCAACACCATTGAATTGACGAGCGACGACGGCTATGGCGCCGACGCACGCGAACGCAACGAATGGCTGCAAGACCCGGCGGAACCGAATTTCATCACTACCCGAATTTCCGAAGTGGGAACCAACTTCGATGGCACTCCCGCTTATTCCGATCCGAGGCTGTTAAAAAATCTGATGTGGCATGACTCGTTCACCACCAACCAGACCGGCGATGGCCGGCTCAAAGCACATACCTGCTCGGACCGCTTTGACGTTCACGGCTACATCGAAGATTATTCCTGCCAATGGATTGAAGCGCTGCGGATTTATTACGATGCCACGGGAGACACAAATTTCGTCGCCCAAATGTGGCCTGCCTTGACGGGGCAGATGGCTTGGTTCCTGGCGCGCGTTGACCCGGATGGTTTGGTGTTGGCGCGGGAATACACCAGTTTCGACAATGCGCTGGCCTATCTCACCTGCGAGGGGGCAACATTGAACGCCTTTATTTACAAGGCGCTGAACGATTCTGCTTATCTTGGAAATGCGATTGGATCGAATGCCCAAGCCACGGCTTACAGTCAGGCAGCCACCAATCTCGCAACGGCCTTCGATCAAAATCTGTGGAATGTCACCGCCGGCACTTACAATTCCGGCATTTTGAACGGCACAACACTTGGACCCACCACGCACGCGGCGCTGATTGCATTGGATCGAGGCATCGTGCCAACGAATAAGGTCGCCAGCGTGCGGAACTGGTTTCTCGCAAACTACCAAAATCCAGGCACGTTCAATGTTGCGAGCAACCCCAATTATCTGACGTGGATACAGGAAGTTGTCGGAATCAACATGCCGGTCAGCTACTACTGGGTTTTTAACCAGCTTTATCAGATGGACTCACCAGCGATGGATCTTCAGGCATTGAGTGAAATCCGCCGTCGCTGGACCGGCATGGTGACTAATCGCATGGACACCGGCACCACTACGGAAACTTTTACGGATGTAGGTGGCGGTTCGGAATCCTGTCACAACTACGGGTGCGTGCCCGCGTGGTTTTTGAGTTCCTATGTTCTGGGCGTGCGTTTGGAAGGCCCGGTTTGGACCAACCGCATTTTGATCGAGCCACGGCTTGGCGATCTGACGTATGCCAATGGCGTGGTCGTAACTGAACATGGGCCGGTGTCCGTCTCGTGGGATCAGTCGGTGAACAATGGCCAGTTGCTCACCTTCTCCTTCACCGTTCCTGCGGGCTGCCGCGCAACGTTGCATCTGCCAATGACCTCCAATACCAATACGCTGATCCTGAATGGCGTGACGTTGGTGAATAATGGCAGCATGACAAGCGGCGTGGGCGTGACAGGGCGATGGTTCATTTTGGATCTACCCGCCGGAACAAACACCGGAACGCTAACTGTCACGCTTCCTTCCCCTGCCATTCTGACGCAACCCAGCGGTGGAACAGCGTTTCTAGGTGACGCGTTTTCCTTTTCGGTCAGCGCCAGCGGCCAGCAGTTGACCTATCAATGGGAGAAGAATTCCACCAACGTTCTCAACGCCACCAATACCGTTCTGACGCTGACCAACCTGGCGTTGACTGACGCCGGTAATTATCAGGTGATCATCACCAATCCGAGTGGCGTCACCAACAGTGCCATTGCGGCCTTGCAAGTTATCCAACCGGTGACCAATACCATTTACTTGGATCACTTTTCCGGTGCCTCCGGTGCTTTGAATGGCCGCACTCCCGACACTGCGACGATAGCCAACAACACATGGATTGCGGCGGGTGGATGGACTACGGATGGCACGCGGGCGAACGTGACCAATTCAACGATTAACGCCTTTCTTCCGTTCACTCCAGTTTCAGGCAGGCTGTATCGGTTGTCGGCAGACATCAACTGTGTGGGCAGTGGTAGCGCCGACTGGATTTCGCTTGGTTTTGCCAACGGCACCAACACGGTATCAGCCTGGCAATTGGCGAATAATCCGGTCGGTTGGATGCTTGCCCGCGATTCAGGAAGCACTACTTCAGATAATCAAACTTTTATAGGACCCGGCCAGGCCGGTGTCAGCGACACAGGTGTATATCCCACCGGCATTATGAATTATGCCATACTTATGGATACCCGACCCATCAACCCCGGCGCTTGGACCTTTACCTTTTTGGTCAATTCCAATGTGGTTGAGCCTGCGACAGTTTTCGGCGGTAATGGTCCGCTTATTTCCAGCGTGGGCATCGGCATGATGGGTAACGGCGGTTCCGGCTATGTGGATAATTTCACTTTGACAGCGCGCGGTTCATCCGCACCGTTTATTATCATGCAACCTCAAGGTGGATCATTTACCGCCGGTGCCACAATCAATCTTGCGGTTGCTGTCGGTGGCACGGCTCCGTTTAGTTATCAGTGGCAAAAAAATTCGGGCAACCTTCCCAATGCCACCAATGCCACGCTGACCATCACCAACGTCAGCTCGTCCGATTCGGCTAACTACAGTGTCACTATCACCAATGCATCTGGCAGCATCGCCAGCAGCAACGCCGTTGTGACCGTGGCTTCAAGCATACTGCAGGTCACACCTACCTTTGATTCTGGCAACGTCTTTCCAAGCATTCCCGTCTCGACCAACAATGATCTAGTCATGTTCAATCTTGCTTCTGTGAACCCGGCCGCCAATGGCAACAATTTCACCGGTGTTTATATGCGGAACGGCACCACCGGTGCCGCTTATGATGGCAACGGCGGCACCGGCTCCAATCCGGCCAACATCATGAACAGCGGCACCAACGATTTTATTCTTAACACCAATGCGGCTCCCAATGGTTATGACATCACTTCGATAGTTACTTACTCGGGTTGGACGGACAGCCGGGCGGGTCAGGATCACTCCCTATGGTATCAACTCGTTGGCAACACTGGCTTCACTCAAATTACCAACGTCACTGTGGCCGCGAGCGCCGGCTCCTTGCGCGTGGCAGTCAATAACAGCCAGGGAGTGATGGCGTCCGGCGTCCAAGCCGTCCGTGTCGTGCTTAATCAGAGTTATTTTGTCTATCGGGAAATCGTCGTGGCGGGCGCACCAACGGCGGCGACTCTTCCTACGTTGCAGATAGTCTTGCTTGGCAGCGGCTCCGTCAAAGTCTGGTGGCCGGCGTCAGCCGTTGGTTATACATTGAAATCAACGCCCGCTCTCGGCGCGGGAACTTCATGGCAATCGGTAACAAATGCGCCAGTGCTGACCAATGGCAGTTATCAAGTCATCCTGACAATCACCAACACACAATTTATTCGTTTGCAGAAGTGAGTTGGAAACAGGCGCGACGAAATTATTTTAGACCGCCATTCCTGCGGGCCTCTTCCAGCAAGCTGCGAGTCAACGGGTATTTTCTAATGGCCAGCAGCGAGAGCAGGCAGATAAACGCGCCGAGGACAAACGTCACCGCGCCGAGACGCCAGATCGCTTCCGGGTTTTGCATCACGGCTTCGGCATTTTTGGGCACTTTGTATCCAATGAAATCAAGGCAGTAGCCCGATGCCATCAGGCTCATCGAAATTGCCATGCGCATGGACAAGCTAAAGACGGACGAATAGCCGCCATCTTTCTTGATGCCGGTCTGAAGTTGATGGATTTCTGAAACGTCGGCCATCATGGCATTGGCGATGGGGAGCATAACTCCATTCCCAAACCAGTAAGCGGCATGAAGCGGAACGAACAGACACAACGCCAGCGGCACAGCATGTCCGGCAACAATCCAAGCCGCATCATGCGGGACCAAGCCGGTCACAAATAACAAGCCAAGCATCAGACTGGCCGCGACGCTCACCAACCCGCCAATCAAAACGGTATTGCGCTTGTCGTATTTTTTTGCCAATCCGACCGAAATGAACGCGCCCAAAGCCATACCCACCATGGTCCCGCCATGAGCAATTGTTTTTTCGAACGCCGAAAACTTCATATAGTCGTCATACACGAATATCTGCAGCGAACTGACCAGCACCATGCCTGCGCAAACAACAAAAACAAAAACAAACACCCAGCGTGGATTTGGATCGCGTAGAATCTGTTTCATATCCACCAGAAAGCCATTGATCCAACCGGCCTTGGTTTCCCTGGCCGCGTGGCGGGTGTCCTCATGCCAGTGAAACGTGAATATGACAACGACCATGACGAAAACCGCCGTGCTGATGGCGAAGACAGAGCCCATGTGAAGGTAGTTCGCGGCCACAGTTGTGCCGCGGACAGTTCCCCGATCCTGAAAAAAAATTGACCACGCCATGGCCGGGCCGGCGAAGTTGGCAGCCATGTTGAAAATTTGACGGATGCTCTGAAGTTTGGCTCGTCCTTGGTAATCAGAGCACATTTCAAAGCCCAAAGCCATGTAGGGGATGAAAAACATCGTCAGGCCGGTGCGCAAGGCCAGGTTCACCACAATCACATATCCTAAAACCGACATCGGGCTGGAGCGGAAAACTTCCGGCACGAACCAAATCATATACGAACTGACCGCCATGAGCATTCCGCCGACAATCATATAGGGATGGCGGCGTCCCCAGCGACTGCGGGTATTGTCGCTGATATGCCCCATGATCGGCTCAAAAATCGCCTCCCAAATGACGGAGACCGACATCGCGACACCAGCCCAGGCCGGGTTCAGACCGAGGGCTTTGGTGAAGAAGATCATGGCAAAACCGAACACGCCATTCATCACCAGAGAATTCGCACATTCACCCACGCCGTAGGTGAGCATGTGTGAGAAGGAACAGGATTTTGCCGGCAGGAAGGTCATGTCACCAGTTATTACCATAATTAACTGGTCACTGCAATCATTTGAAGTAACTCACACTTTATCCATAGACTTCTCTGGCCGAAAATATTGGCAAGCTAACCGCCAAAACTTAAGGCGTATAGATTGCGTTTTGTAGTCTAGTCAGGTCAGCCACATTTGCGGTGGCGGATGCGCCGGCAGAAAGTTCAGTATTCAAAGTATTCCACTTCCAATGTTCTGCGTGCCCGTCGGCAAACGCCAAGGTGCAACCTTGAGAATGGCGGGCCGAGGGTGCGTTGTCCCAGGTCCCAGTAGCATTCGGGGGGCAGGTCAGAAAAAAAACACCATCTCCCAGAGAAAGAAGGCTTTCATCAATGAAAGTCAAAGAGTTCGCCGGGCCGGGGTTGCGAATGTCAGATGTTTTCCGACAAATAGGATAAGCTGCGGAAACAGTGAATGTGTTGACTTGTCCTGCCGTGCTGGTATCGCCGGGCGCTCCAGCTCCCATCCGTGCATTGAGCGAAACCGTCCGCAACGGGACGACCTTCATGGGAGCTACTGGCAAGGCGGTTGGACATTGGTAAATTCCAGGATTGGGATTGTAAGAATAGAGCCGGCAATTTGTAATCCATGTAAGATTGGTGGCGTCCGTGACAGATTGCATATCCCCGCCGACCCACGATTCCGGCGGAGAAACATTGGCAGGACTGACGAGCACCCAGTTGGGCACAAGACGCTCATTGTAATCACCAGAATACATGGTCCAGCCCAAGTCCAATTGTTTCATATTGCTGACACACTTGATGCTCAAAGCCCGCGCCTTGGCCTTGGCCAATGCCGGCAGCAACATCGCCGCCAAAATGGCAATGATGGCGATGACCACCAACAGTTCGATTAGTGTGAAACCATTCGAGATGGTCTTACGGGCACTAATACTTATGGGCGGCTCAAATTGATTCATAATCGAACAGACAGCACATGGTGATGAATTAAATATGGCTGACACCTTGGAAAGAACAATGGACAAAAGCCGGATTTGGATAGACTTTTTTAACAACCCGTTTTGAATTCCGACTTGATCAGCCTCGTCCCAGTATTTTATTGCGATAGTCGGCGGGCGGCACGCCATTCATTTTCCTAAAAAAGCGGCTGAAGTAATACTCATCCGCAAAGCGAAGTTCATCAGCCACCTCTTTGATAAGTGCGTCCGAACGAATGAGCAGCTTGATGGCTTCCTGATTGAGCCGCCGGTTGAGGTAGGCCTTTGGACTCAGTCCCGTGCTCCGGGCGAAAGCCATGGAAAATGCGCTCACCGGCAGCCGCAGGGCAGCCGCCAAAGTTTCGATGCGCAGATCGGCCCCTAGGCGTTCCTCAATCAAATCAAACACCGGCTTGAATCGCCCATGAGTTTGAATGTGGTTGATGATGATTTTGTCCAAATCCGGCAATGACTTTGCCAGCCATGATTGGATTTGGGCTTGGAGCAGCAAAAGGCTTTTCACCTCATTGCCGGGTTCGAATTGCCAGTCTCTTAACAAGGTTTTTTCGTTCCAGCGTCCAAGCCGTATGGGTTTGCGCCCCGGCCAGTCCAGCAGAGGATCCACGCCCGGCAGCCATTCACACCGGAATTTGAGGAAGTAAACCTTGAATCGCTCGTTGCAGCGGCGTTCCACCGGCACACAGCCCGGCAAATACCAGACCCAACCCGGTTCCAGTTCAATCACTTCACCATCGTGGACAATTTGGCGACGCCCGGAAAGGGTCAGGTCAATGTGATGCAAAAAATCGCTTTCCGCGCGGCCTTGCGAACTCCATTCCGGGCCGCCTTCGGAATAATAAAGCCCGATCAGATGAATATGAAAATTCTCGGCGATCTGGAGCTTTTTTTGCAACTCGCTCTCGTTGAGAATCGCCTTCGCGCCGACGGTGCTGCTGGGATCGGTGGTGTCTCGGAGTTGCACATGCATACAGTATGGCGATTGTTTGAAAAGTGCAAGAAATTGCCACTTTCAATCAGGTTCACGCAAAGGCTCGTATTGACAGACTTTGTGCGCAGTCAATCTGCGCTGGATTTCCAGAAACCCTGATGCTGTCGCGAAGTTAATGGCACATCCAACCATCGTCCTTCCTGTTTAATTCCTTTGGCGCCGACCTTGAGAATCGTCCCGTCCAGTTTGGCCGTGAAATTTTGCGTGCCGACCGGGAGCCGCAAGTTGATGCTGATGGCTGACGGCAATTTCGAGGTGTCCACCGAGTAGTTCCACTGATCACCTTCATGCTTCCATGCCACGGACACGAGGCCGAATTCCGTCACGACCGTTCCCGAAGCTTGGGTCAAATCGCCGAGGCGCGGTTCGATGAGCAGGGATTTTTTTTGAACCGGTCCGTCGAGTCGCACACCCAGAACATAGGAACTCAAAAAATAAGCCGGGAACATCCCGTAACAGTGCGCTTGCGAACCCCAGGAATGTAGTCCTTCAAAAGTCGCCTCGTAAGGACTTTCGGCCATGTCCTTCCATTCTACGCGCTGCTTGTTCAGGACGGCCAGGTCTTGCGCTGAATCATCGGCGGCGTATTGCTGTTTGAAATAATAATAATACTGCATGATGTCATTTTCCACGGGCGGATGTGCCAGCAGATATTTGGTCACGCTTGCCTGACGATTTTCCGGAACAATTCCTTGATCCAGCGTGAACAAAGCGGCGTGGCGCGTGGGTTCAATCAGATTGTTTTCAACTGTCAACTTGAGCGGACGATAATCAGGAGCTTTTTTGGCGACCGCCAAATCGTAATAGCCCGCGTAATAAGTTCCGGCAGTTTCATCCCAAAGAACGGTGTTAATGGCGGCCGACAAATCTTGGGCTGCGCGGTCGAATTTTTCCGCCTGTTCCTTTTCACCAATCAGGTTTCCCAAAAATGCCGCGTCGGCGAGCGCGCGATAAATGAAAGCGTTGAGCGCCGTGCCTTCACAGGTTTGATAGCCGACCGGGTCGCCCCAGACCACCCATTCGCGCGCGAGCACCAGACCGCGCGCCGTGCGGCGGTCGATAAAATAATTCATCTGCTTGACGATGGCCGGCCAGATTTCGCGGATGACTTCCGTCTGGCCGCAACTTTCATAATAACGCCGCGCGCCCTCCACCCAATCGCAAGCGCGGTCTTCCATTTTCGCGTGAATGTCAAAGCGGTCGGAGGAAGTATGCGCCTTCACCCACCCATCGGGTTGAAGCGTGTAAGCGGTGCGACGCAGCATCTCTTCGAGCAGACGCGGGTCGGCAAAAACTTTTTTCCCGTCGTCAGTCGTGCCGGTCATCGCCACGCGCGTGACGTCAAAAGCCGGCGGGTCGCAATCCATCCATTCCACGCGCTCACGGTCGGTGCAATCCACATAGGCATCCTCGCTCGTGATTTCCAATCCGCGCGCGCACGTTTTCCAAAGCCGGTTCAGCAAAGGATCGCTGGATTCAAAAGTCCCCGCCTGATCGAAAGGATAAAGCCGCTCGACAAATTTCACGCTCTGCAAGGTGACCCGCCCGGACTTGACGCGAATGCCGCCTTCAAAAATCGAATGCGTGTCCGTGGAAATGTAAGTCTGCTTGCCCGCGCGGCAGATAATCTTTGTCGGCTGCGAATAAGTCAGTTCGAGAACACTGCCTTCATCCGCGTCCATTTCAATTTGCACATAGGCGAGAATCAAATGCTTGAACTTGAACGAAACTTCCCCGCCCGCATTAAGTGTCAGCGGCCAGTGAGTTTCGTTTTTCCAGACAGGTTCGACCACCGTTTCACGCAACAAGGGAATGCGCCGCGCGGTCAACTCACCCCAGCTATTCTGTGCCGGCTGCGTCGCCGTCCACTTGCTGTCATCATAATCCGGCAGCGTCCAGTCGCCGTCCTCCACCCGCGCGTCAACCACGTCGTAGATGTTCGGCCAGTCCGTTCTTGCCTGACGATAACGAGTCTGGTCACTCCATTTCCAAGTGGCATCCGTGGCGCAAATCGTCCGGTCGGCCTGCATCAAGCGTGCGGTAAAACCCGGCGCGTGCATGCGAACCTTGCCGTTGCTGATCCGTGATATTACGAGCACGGTCATCACGTTGTCGCCTTTGTGCAAATACGGAGTGATGTATATCGAGTCATATTCAGGAGCTTGTGGTTCAAAACGCGCCGGACCGCGCTGCACATACTGGCCATTGACCCAAAGCATATACCGGGCGTCGGCAAAAAGTTGCAGCGTGGCTTTCTTCTTCGCATCTGCCAGTTGAAAATGTTTGCGGAACGCGACACAGCCGCCATTCTTTTGTTCGGAACTCGGTTGCCCCGTCCAAACCAACGAAGCTGTAAGCGTTTTTCCAACTGAATCCGTGGCTACAGCCCTTGTCGGACTTATTGGAATTAAAATTCCACATAACACCGAGATGATGATTTTGTGAAAACAGGTTTTCCCACATAGGATTTGAATTCGCTTGGCACAGGCTGCTGACAGACTAACAGGATTGATCATAAAATTAAAAAGTGTTTTAGGTTTGGCGAAATTAATTGCTTGGTTTAGTCGGGTGCGAAGATCAAGGCTGTCTGGCAGGCAAATCTCTTTTTACTTGCAGTGTGCCATCCACGGTTAATCGGCTCATGTCCCACGCTAGTCGTCCATTGCCCGGCGACGGCGGAGTTATCTGGTCAAATTTGCCAACGTAATTCATCGCGCTGAAAAGTTTGAATGAGTCGCCCGCTGCCAGCGCTCTGCCGCTGCAATCTAGTTTCAATACTCCGCCATAAGTCAGCGTGGAAATCCCAGTGATCAAATCATGGCGCTGTCGCCAAATGGTCTTGCTAATTTTCATGGCGTTCGTGCCGTCCAAGGTCAAGGTATTGCTGACGGTCAAGGTTCCGAATGACTTGCCGGTCGCAATCGCGCCTTGAGTTTGAACAGTCACCGCGCCGTTGATCTGTCCCTGACCTTCCAAGGTGGCATTGGCGGCCACCGTCACCATTCCACTTTCCAGCAAACCATTCACGCGCAACTTTCCATCGGCGATTAAAGTATGGCCCCGGTAATTATTTGTCCCGGTGAGAGTAACCACATTGCGGCCCCGCTTGACCAAGTTACCAGTGCCAGAGATGACTCCATCGAATGTCGTGTTCACCGCGCCATCAAGCGTAAGCGTGCCGCAGCCGAGTTTTACCTGGGTGCCCGACGGGGCTGTGGAAGAAAGTGACGCGCAGCTTTGGTTGAGGCCATTGAGATCCAATATTCCTCCTTGGGAAAGGTTCACTGACGTCGTGGTGGGCAGGAGATTGCTCATCATGCCGATGCCAAACCATTTAGCGTTCAAGTAAGCCTCGGTTTGCAATCTCTGCGTCTCGGTCAACGGGAAATCATAGATCAAAACTTCGCCCTGATACTGGTCTCCGGCGTGACAAAACCGGTCTTTGTTGAACCCGCTGGCGGTGACCGCATTCGTCGTCAACACTTCCACCAAGTTAAACCCATTATGTAAATTAGTGGGCATGGAATCAATTGTGCCTTTCACCGCCAGCCCATTGACATACGTTCTTCCAACTAAAATATGCGGACTAGAAAAATTACTTATCCATATCGGTGCAGCCGGATTGGTGTCATCTGGCCTATGAAAATCGCACGCGCCGTAGTCCGTTAACAAAAAGCTGCTGCCTTTGAAAACGGAAAAAACGGTGCGGATATTTAAATCACTTACGAATGTCAGTGCCTGACTGTTCACAGCTGGATTCAGATCGTGGCTGGCGGTAAAATGAATTGCGCCCAAGCCAGTTTCCGTTTCCGCGTCGGTAACATAGCTGGGAAAACCATTATCTTCAGCGGTTCCCATGGCATTGGCATCATTGCCGCTTAAATCGTTCCACTGGCTGACTTGTGCGCCGTCGGCCAGTTGCAAGTTGGAAGCATCGAACCAGCGCGCCATGTTGTCCGTAGGCGCATGACTGGACAGTTTGAGTGTGCTGCCGATAATCTTGGTTACTCCTGAATAAACTACATTTGTGGCCACGAGCAACGTGCCGCCACCAGCGAGAGTCAGACCATTGGTGCGGGCGTAGTATCCGGTCAGAAGAAGCATGGAATTCGTGTGAACATGAAAATCTCCCGGTTTAATGACAGCAGGCTGGCGGCTTCCTTCCAGATTATTTGTGGCTTCGGAATAATTCCCGGCCATCATCGAATTGGAAAGCGGTAGATAACCGGCCACCTTCAACTCAATGACTGTATCCAGTCTGTCCCAAGTATTGGTGCCTTGCAAAGTCAGTGATACTCGATAGCTATTTTGTGACAAAGACACCTTCTGTTTATTGGCCAGCAGCCTTGCCGAGCCAAACTTTTTATGGTCGGCTGGCGTCGGCAGCACCAATGTTTTTCCGGTCGGAGGTTTGAGCACATGCAGGTATTCGAAACGGTCATCAGTTGACTTAGTAGCCACGCCCCATGACAGGCTTTGGATGGTTACGCCCGGCTCCGTCACATACGAGGTGCTGGCGTAGGTGTTGGTTATTGAGCACGCGATCGGGCGAAGATATTTTCCAACCAATTGCATGGCTTGCAACACTCCATCTTCCCATCCATGTCCGGAATAAATGCCTGCCGCCCAGGCCGGCCCGCCCGACATGGATCTGATACCCGAGTTTAGCACCGTATACCGGAAAATCGTTTCGGGGGAATACTTCAGAGTGAATTGTCCTTTAGGCCTGCTGGCCCACCAGTTGAAACCGATATACGTCGCGCTGGAAATGTCAGGTGCGGGCCAGATATTTCCGTCCATAGATAATGAGTTGATTTCCTTGTCGCCGAGATCGCAACCATAGATGCTCCCATAGTAGTTCTGCAGCATGATGAGGTTGGTATTGGCGGCTTTGATGGTTTTGCGCAACCGGGCGTAATCCACATATTTTTCGTTTCCACCATGCTCGTCAATATAAACGCCTTCAATGTCATGGCCGTATCGGGAAATCAGATCGCCATAAATGTCGTTGATAAAGTTGTTCCATTTTGCGTAGTCGAACGTGGGACCCCAGCCGGTGGCCATCTGCTCGGCAGCGGTCAAATCATGCCCGTCACTTGGATGCGTATAGAACAAAACGCGAATGCCTTTGGCTCTGACCGCCGTGATCATGTCTCTTAGCACATCGCGCCGGGAAGCATGGCCGGGAAGCCAGTGGTTCATCTTCGGGCTGGGCCATAAACAGTTCATGTTCGCGTGCCAGGCGGTGAACAGAACATATTCCACCCCCATTGAATGCAGGTCGTCAGCGAAGCGTGCGGCATCAAAACGGTCGGCCAAATCATCCAACCCGGCGGGAACGGAACCATCTGGATTGATGGTTGCCGTGTAAGCCGTCCCACCCCAGACATAATGAACGAAAAATCCATACTTCATTTTTTGAAAGTTCTGAATTCCTAGCTCCTGAGCGCAAATTTTATGCGGATAGTTCAGGGCCGCTACAGTTGTCAGCAAAAGGAAACCTTTTAACAACTTTCTGAACAATGAATCCGGTTGCATTTCCAGAAATTTAACAACTAACAAGTTAAAAGCAAGGCGCCGAGTCTGCTCGACGCCTTGCCAACCCCTAAATGCCAGTGACAGGAACCCAACCTGCCACCGACTCGCATTCCGCTATTTTACCAAGCGGAAGAACTGTGCACTGTTGGTGACCGGAATCGTCACTTCATTGGTGCCATTGACCACAGTGGGTGTGCCACCCGCCGACTGCCACGAGGCACCTGCGCCCAGTGCTGCCGAGCCGGTCAAACCGAATCCAGTGGCTGACGCCGGCCATGAGATGAGCACCGAACTGCCCTGCGGTTGTATTGTCAAGGTCGGCGCCACAGTTGCCAACGCAGAGGGAGTTCCATCCACTTCAATTTCGCGATAGACATAGTAGGATCTATTATTGAGGACAACGCGAATGGCATTGACGTGTGAAGCCAAGATGCCGCCTGCCGAATTGGTGATGGCTTCACGCAATGAACCATCACCGGGCGAAGGATTAGACACGGTGGTGAGCAAGTTAAAGGTAGCGCTGCCTACTTGCCGGTAATAAACTGTATGTTCCTGTCCGGCCCGATCTGCCCAGCCTGAATAGGTGACTACCGACGCAATGTCATATCCGTTCGTGTTGACCGAGGTGTCAAATATGAAATCATAAGTGCCAATATTCATAATATTTGCCGGATTGGCAGTAGAACTCTCATGGGCTGTTCCGGTGGTGCCGTTGCGCATATAAGTGCCGGTGAAGTTGTTGCCACTGGCGGCGGGATTAACCGATGCCAGATTGTTAAGTATCAGGTTATTAATTCCGGTGTTGACAGGAATGCTCGGAAGAACGTCGCCGGCGTCAAAAGTGGTCACAACAACCGGTATGCTTGACACCACATTTATGAAGGCATTGGTGCTGGCGCTGCTGCCCGTCGGGTTGCTCACGAGCAACCGGTAGTAGCCGGAATCAGCAAGTCCCAAGTTGGTCAGTGTCAGTTGCGGCGAGGTGGCTCCCGCGATGTTGTTGGAGTTTTTCTGCCATTGATAGGTCAAGGGCGCGGAACCGCCGGCATAAGCCGATAGAGTTGCCGAGCTTCCGATCAGATAAGTTCCGCCGACTGGTTGGGTCAGAACTGTCGCCGAATTGGAAGTCGAATAAGCAGCGGTAAGCGTGAAGTTTGTCACGGTGCCGCCGCTGGTGTTCAGCGAACCAAATCCCACCGTGGAAATGGTCGGACCGGAACCGCCAAATGCCGTTGGGCCGGACACATTGGTGCCATCGGTCTGGAAGGTGAACGTCCAGGCGCTGCGGCTTGCGGGACGCGTATCCAAGATCATCGCGTAAGTGTGCCGTTCATGCGGGGTAACTACCGTGCCGCTTTGGCCAGCCGTGCCGGGTCCAATAAAGACTTGGTTGTTCTCACCGTCATCAGGACGTATTAGACCCCAGCCAACCGGGCTGTTCACCGTATGCCACGGATCGTTGACATCGGTTCCATTGGCATAGCCCAACGCGAGCCAGCTTCCATTGGTGCAATCAATGGCGGCGGACAAGGTATAGACGTTTCCGGCCTGCGGAATGAACGGCAAAAATGCATTGGCTGAATGATTATTTGTTGTGCTTGCCCAGGCTTCAGTTCCGTCGCTGCCCCACTGACCGTTGGCAATCCAAGGTTGGTTGCCGGTGGTGTCGGGGAAATTACCGTTGATGCTGCTGGTTACGTATGAGAAGTTATCCTGATAGATTGTGTTCACCACCGGCACAATCACCTGCACAAAAGCTCCCACGCTGTTGGTGCTGCCCTGCGGATTCGTGACTATCACCCGGTAACTGCCAGCGTCTGATGTTTGTAGATTATTGAGTGTGAAAACTAAATTAGTCGCGTTAGGAATATTATTCGAATTCTTCTGCCACTGATAGGTTAGCGGATCGCTGCCGCCCACCTGGGCGCTCAAGGTCTTGGTTTCCCCGACAAAATTAGTTCCGCCCACCGGTTGGAGCGTTATGAAGGGAGCCGCAAAGGGAACTTGCTGCGACAATACAAAGTTCATCACATGGCTGGTCGAAGCACCTTCGTTGCCAAAACCCACGGTTGTGATGGTGGGGCCGCTTCCGCCGAAGACGGTTGCCGGGACATAAACAGTCCCGTTGGCAAGGTAAGTGAAAGTCCAGTTGGCGGAAGATGATGGGGTTGTATCCAGAATGATCTGATAGTGGGTCATGGCGGTGGGAGCATAATTAAAGGCCTGCCCGTTTCCTGTGTAGGGTCCGATGAAAGCCTGGTTATCTTGGTTTGGCGGCGGAGAATTATCTCCGCGTGCGAGAAACCAGCCGACCGGGCTGTTCACCGTATGCCACTGATCAACAACGTCCGTTCCATTCGCAAACCCCAAAGCGGTCCAGTTGTTCCCCGAGATATCAAAGTTCTCAATGTCCGCTGACAGAGTATAAATGCGGCCTGGTTGCGGAGTGAATGGCAGGAACGCGAGGCCGGTTCCAGTCGTGGCTGCCGCTTCCGATCCGTCCGTGTTCCAAGTGGTCGCTGCCGTCCACGTCGCTGAGCCGGTGTCGGTGGTGTCGGGAACCCGGCCATTCAATGTGGCCGCCGAGTTGCCCATGGTGTCTGAATAAATCACCGTCACCGGCGGAGCGAGCACGCTGATGGCGGCGACAATGCTGGTCACACTGCCGGCTGAATTCGTGATCACCACCTGATAATTCCCGGAATTCGTGGCCACGGCATTTGTAACCGTAAATATGTCGGTAGTGGCACCGGCAATAATATTGGAATTCTTGAGCCACTGGTAGCCAATGCCAGTGCCGCCCGCATTAACTGAAAGCGTAAATGGATTGCCGACGAAGTAAGTGCCGCCGACAGGCTGAATCAAAACCGTCGGCTGCGTGACCGGCAAGGAGTCAAAGGCCAGTCCGGACAACCGTGGAACCGTATTGGTTGTGCCTGCCAAATCAATGGTGATGCTAATGTCGCTGCTGCCAGCGGGAATGTCCCACGATTGATAGGTGGTGTAGCCAGCGGTGTTGATCGAAAGGCTTGGATCCCCGCTCAACTGGCTCACGGGTCCACTGCCATCGTCCAAGGTGACATCCATCCCTAGAGGGTCGTCATTATTGGGTATGCCGGCATTGCCCGTGACAGTGGTGTTCTCACTGATGGCGCTAGTTTCAAAAAATGTCAGCGGGTTCGGGTTGTTGCCGAAGATCAAAGTAAGCCGAAACGCAGGCGAACTGCTGCGTTTGAGTTTCAGGTTAAGCACGTTCGTTCCCGCCAGGCTTGGCATGATGCCCGCGCCCGTAAAACCGATGCTGCCGGGCACTGTGTCGAGTGTTCCGCAATCGCCAAACTCACCGCCCCATGAACTTCCCACCTCCGCGTTGGTAAATTCAAGATCCGTGATGTAACTCGGCATCGCATTGATGCCTTTTGGATCGGGGGTGATCACATTCGTGCCGACCAACAGCGGATTGCGGTAACCAAACTGTTTGCCGCTCGGCAAAAAATAACCGGCGGACCCATACACATTGTCGCCGTCAATATCGTTGGGTTTGGTTACGCCCGGCGTGCGCCAGGAACTGCCGGTGGCAATATCATTGCCAACAAAGGTGACTGCGGCCTGCGCAGAAAATCCCCATAATGACAGGATCAATGTGGTGCAGAAGACTGCTTGTTTAATGACTGCTTTCATAGTTTGGTTGGAATTGGTTTTTTTTATTTACCAACGAGACGCAAGCACACAACACGAAGACATGCTCGCAAACTTGTTGGTCATGTAGTAATTTCTAATTCAAAAGGCGAAAAAATCCAATAGACGAAACCGCCTATTAAATGTATTTTTTTAACAATGCCTCGAGTTGGCGGGTAGATATTTGACCCGGATTTTCCAGATTAATTCACAAGCTGAAGTTAATCTGGAAAATCCAAGTTTAAGATCGGTAATGGAGGGGTTGCTCTTTTATAACAAAGATTATTGTTGTGCATCCGGTCAAAATGTTTGTTTGGCCATCAACCTGGAAAAATTCGAGATTTGAACAATCGGAAGAACGCCCAAACGACTTAGGGAGACGCTGATTAAAGCGAAGTTATGAAATTTCGAGGTTGGCTGATGGCCGGTGATTCTCAAGCGGCCTGGAAAACACATCTGACGGCGTGGCGTAGCGTGGCGGTTCTGGTTTGGTG
>Ga0181529_10003207_pt1 | contig 18860 bp, 21 predicted proteins | sample PEATcosm2014_Bin_36_FD_119763 | JGI IMG/M metagenome (GOLD analysis project Ga0181529, IMG submission 119763) | Peatland microbial communities from MTU Mesocosm Facility, Houghton, MI, USA - PEATcosm2014_Bin10_30_metaG | ecosystem: Environmental > Terrestrial > Soil > Wetlands > Peat | place... | reverse complement strand
GGTGACGCCCGGACAACACCGGGGATTCTGTCCGACACGGTACGACTCACCGTCACATCGCCGCCGTTTCTGGATATTGTCCAGTACCGGGATGACAACTGGCTCCGGTGCTGGTTCTGCGGCCTTGACGGGAATGCCATCGGCCAGACCATTACCATGGCGCGGACGGTTACGGAGTGGGAGGCGGTGATGGGTGCGGTATTTCAAGAACTGTTCCGGATCACCGCTCCCGGTGGTTATGTAGCCTTTGAGGTGGGCGAGGTACGGAAAAAGACCGTGAGGCTTGAAGAACATGTTGTCCCCCTCGGACTTGCAGCCGGCTTTTCCTGCGAGGGGATCATCATCAACCAGCAGGTCTTTTCGAAAACCTCCAACATATGGGGGGTCGGGAACAACGAATCCGGCACGAACACGAACCGTATCGTGGTCTTTTACAAGGGTGACGGTGCGTAACCCCCTTTAATTGGAATATCCGCAGTCTCATGCCGCATGATGGCCTGTTTCCTGTGCAGGTGTGCCGACAGTAACTAAAAAAAAGCCAGTGTTAAGTATCCCCAGTGCCAAACTGTATCCATGGTCACCCGTATCCGGCGGTATGCGCAGATCATTGATATTCTGTGGAAGTACGGTTTTGGAATTGTACTGGAGAAGGCATTCCCGGGCAGGATGCGGTTCCGTCTTCCGGGTACAGAACAGGCGCCGGATCAGTCCACCATTTACGAGCGCATACGGCTTGCCCTCGAAGAACTCGGGCCCACGTTTGTGAAGTTCGGGCAGATCATGAGCACGAGAACCGAGATCTTCCCCCCTGAACTGATCGAGCAGCTCAAGAAACTTCAGGATCATGCAAAACCGTTGCCGTTTTCTGAGGTTGTCGCGGTTATCCAGCAGACCTGCCCGAAACTGGAAGACTGGTTCTGTGAGATCGACGAGTCCCCGGTGGCATCAGCGTCAATCGGGCAGGTCCACCGCGCCGTGCTCAAAGACGGGACGGTTGTCGCCCTCAAGATCCAGCGCCCCGGCATCCCTGACCAGATAGAGAACGACCTTGCCATCCTCACGTCAATGGCAGAGAGGATCGAGGCTGTCTTCCCCGAGAGCAGGATGTACAATCCGGCCGGTCTCGTGCAGGACTTCGCCACCCAGATCCGAAAGGAACTGGACTTCACCCGCGACGGCCGGAACGCGGAACGGATGGCACGCAACTTCAGGGACGTGCCCGGCATCCATTTCCCGAAGATTTACTGGGAATACTCCTCCCCCCGGCTGCTTGTCATGGAATATGTCAAGGGCGTCCGGGTCGATAACGTTGAGGCGATCACTGCACAGGGATGCAACCCGCATGATATTGCAGTCCGGGGATTCAATGCGTATCTGAAGATGATCTTCGAGGACGGGTTTTTCCACGGCGACCCCCATCCGGGTAACCTTCTTGTTTCAGAGATGGGAGATCTGGTCTTTCTCGATTTTGGTATTGTAGGTGTTCTGCGCCCGGAGAAAAAGCAGCTCTTCGTCAACCTGCTCTTTGCCATGACGACAGATGATGTCGATATGATCCTCAAGGCGCTTGAGGGTTTTGGCATCTTTGTTGCCGAGGAAAACCGCGAGGGACTCAGGGACGACCTTTACATCATGCTGCACGATTTCGGTGGAGGAGACGAGATCGCCCAGTTTAATTTCGGTCTCATGATCAACGAGCTCACGGAGGTGATGCGGCGGTACAACCTCAAGGTGCCCATGAGCCTGATGCTCCTGTTAAAGACGCTTGTAATGGTCTTTGATGTTGCCGTACGGCTCGATCCGAAGTTCAGTTTTGGGGGGGAGATCACCCCCTACCTGCGCAGGCTTGCCGACTCCAACGTTCTTTCGGCCGGATATGCGAAGCGGGCGTCAAACTCACTGCTGGAGGCGGTCGATGCGGCGTTTGACCTGCCGCGTAATGTCAATCTCATGTTAAAACGGCTCTCGACCGGGACCGTACGGCTTGAAGTGGTCGATACCGACTTAAAAAAACTCCAGATGGCGCTGGACCGGGCCAGCGACAAGATCATGATCGGTCTTGTCGTCGCCGCGCTTGTGGTTGGATCCTCCCTTGTGTTGCAGGCCTCTCCAGTCAGTATGCCAAAAGAGGTCATATGGATTGCCGTGCTCGGGTACACCGCTGCGGTGCTCTGTGGTCTCTATGCGATCTACCACGTCATCTTCCTGAAACTGCGGCTTGAGCGGTAAGGCCGGCGCGCCCTTTTTTTAAGGGATATTCCGCGTGCGGATGCACGCCCATTTCTGCGTTTTTTCGGCAAATGTCATACGTGCATATGCCGGGCTTGTCGATGGCAGTATCGCAGAGGGAACGCTGATGTCCATCCGGGCATAATAACGGCCGGCGGTGTTCCCGTTGAGCGCAATACACCGGATTGTCGGGTGTGCAGCAAGAAATTCCCTGATATTGTTCTGGACCGGGTCCCGGATCGTGGTATCCGCGCTCCCGCAACGGGTGCAGGAGGCAAGAACGTCCCAGAGGGCGTTCCGGTGTTCCGTGAGCAGGGATATGCGGACAGTATACGGCAGGGTGCAGTCGATCCCAAGCAGTGTCTCAACAATTTTCCAGAACTGGTTCTGCGGATTCCCATAATATTCGCCCTTAAGAAGCGACTGGCGGCTGGGGTAACTGCCGAGGATGAGAATCTCCGGATCCCTCCCGGTGACAGGTACAAGACCGGGTTTTTCTGCAGGATGGGGTGCCGTCGCGGTCATACAGGACGTGCCGGCAAAAATGGTTTTCCCGTTATGGATTTTTATAGTACAGCAGGCAGTGGCAGTGCCCGTCGTGCGCGATCTCGTCTTTATGGTAGATGCACGGGCATTCGATAGCACGGTCGCGCTCCTCGTCACCGCTCCGCAGGCGGCAGGGACAGTAGGGTCTCCCGAACTTCTCCTTGTTCCGGACAAGCCCCCGGATCACGATACGCAGGTGGTCTTTGTCTGGGTTGAGCACCCATCCATTCTTGCGGGCGATCCCGTTCGCCCATTTGAGCATGTCCGCTTCAGCCTGGGAGTCCTGTGCCATGATAGTCCGCCAGATTCTGGTGATACGATCTTTTTCTTTGATACTTTATGCTTTGTGCCCTGTGATGCAAAAACAGGTATGACTAGCCATTACCGGGTCTTCGTTTTTGCCTTCTTTGGATCTGCAACCGTTTTTTTTGCAGCAGCGCCAGGTTTTTTTGTGATCCGGGCTGCCACCCGGTTGTAGGTTGCCATCACATCGCCTTTGTTGAACCGGTACACGTCTTTATCGAGAGACTCACCGGTCTTTTTGTCCCAGAGCCGCATCGAATCCATGCTGATCTCGTCGCCGAGATAGATCGTTTTTCCCTGCCTGCCGAATTCCAGTTTGAAGTCCACGAGCGTGATGCCCTGTTTGACGAGCAGGCCGGAGAGGAGGGTGTTGATTTTGAGTGCGGCAGTCTTAATCTTTTTAAGTTCTGCCGGTGTTGCAATCTTGAGCGCCACGATGAGCTCGTCGTTGAGCATCGGGTCGTGCCGGGAATCGTCCTTGTAGTCGATGACGATCACCGGCGGTTTTAAGGGGGTACCCTCTTTAAACGGGTAGTTCCTGACGATCGAGCCGGCCGCGAGGTTTCTCACGATCACTTCGAGCGGGATCATGGAAAGTTCGCGGACAACCATCCTCTTTTTGTCGAGCATCTCCAGAAAATGTGTTTTTACGCCGTTCTTTTCGAGACAGGAAAAGACAAATGCGGAAACGCCGGCATTGTAACTGCCCTTGTTTTTGAGTGTATCTTTTTTGCCGCCGTCAAACGCGGTGATGTCATCGCGGAATTCAACGATCAGTTTTCCCTTCACGTCGGTAAGGTACACTGATTTGGCCTTGCCGGTATACAGGAGTTTTTTCTGCTTCACGGTGGGCTGCTCCCTTCTTTAATATGTTGATCGAGCCGGTTTATTAGGGGTTGCAGGCAGGGGTCGTACCAGCCCATGCGAATAAACCGGGGGTAGATGCAGAGGCGCTCGCAGAGCGTTGCATTGCCCACGATTTTTTTAAGATCATCGATCTCCGGCCACGGGTGCTCGGGATTCACGTAGTCGATGGTGACCGGGGAAACGCCCCCCAGATCGTCGACCCCGCACCCGATGAGCCGGGACGCGTCGATGAGGTTTGGGGCTGTCTGGATCGCGATCTCCGCGGGCAGGATACGCCGTGCCATCCGGATCGTGTCGCAGACTTCTTTTGTTTCCGGCACCCGGAATGCGGCCATGGGGGTGTTGTCCTTCGGGCAGAAGTTCTGGAGGATGATCTCCTGGATGTGCCCGTATTTCCGATGGATATCCCGGATCGCTACAAGCGACACCTCCCGGTCGGCCACCGTCTCGCCGATGCCAAGGAGCAGGCCGGTGGTAAATGGGATTTTTAGTTTTCCGGCGTCCTCCATCATCGCGAGGCGCACCTCCGGCGCTTTTCCTGTTGATCCGTTGTGCGCCGGTATCCGGGCGGTGGTCTCGAGCATCAGCCCCATGCTTGCGTTTACTCTGCGGAGCCGTTTCATCTCGTCATAGGTGAGGATGCCGGCATTCGTGTGCGGGAGGATCCCGTACTCTATGCTCAAACGGGACATCGCCTCGCAGTAATCAAGGATGGTATCGTAACCCGTTTTTTTCAGGTACGCAGAAAATCCGGGTTCTTCTTCCGGGTGTTCGCCGAAGGTAAAGAGTGCCTCAGTACACCCGGCATCTTTCCCGCGCACGAGGATCCTCTCAACCTCGTCCGGTAGCATGACGCACCCGTCCTGCACCGGTGTTCGAAATGAGCAGTACCCGCACCGGTTCCGGCAGACGCTGGTGAGCGGCAGGAAGACGTTTTTTGAGAAAGTGATCATCCGGGGCCCCATAAAGTACCGTTCCCTTTTGTACATGTTAAACTCTGGCGGTAGGAGTTGCGGGTTGCCAGCGTTGGTACTTCATTGAATGGCCTTTATAGGATCCGGATGAAATAGAATGGTAGTGGGAAACGAAAGCCTCCTGTGATCCGGTATGATACCTCTCATTGTTATCGATGCGAAGACTAACCGCTGTGCTGCGCTTGGCCGATACCTTGCCGGTACTGATGCCTACCGTGTGATGGCCTCCGGATCGTCAGAGGTAACATTCAGCCGGAACCTGATCGAATCGCCGGCGGTTGTTATTGCCGTTCATGAAGATGATCAGAACGGCCTTTTGTTTTTAAAAAAACTGCGGGAACGGGAGATCGAGTTTCCGGTGATTATCCTTGCCGCCGCGTACGATCCGGACGTTTTTCGCGCTGCGGTGGCAAACCGCGCGGAGTACCTGGTCATGGCAGGATCCGCAGAGACGTGGTACCCGGTGCTCGTGCAGCTGATCGAGAAAGTATCGGCGATACGACGGGCAAAAAATGAGGTGGCGTTCCTCAACCGGAAACTCAACCTCGTGGGGAGTGTCACCCGCCACGATGTGCTCAACCAGCTTACGGCGGTCAGCGGCTACACCGAGCTGCTGGAGATGGTGGTCGAAGACCCGCAGATGAAATCGTATATTGAAAAAGAGCGTTTTGCCCTCGAAAAAATCCGTCGGCAGTTCCTGTTTGCGAAGGATTACCAGAACCTCGGGACCGAGCCCCCCCGCTGGCAGCCTCTGGCTTCCGTGATCCGCTGTGCCGGTGATGCAGTTGCCCTCAAAGGGGTCCCGATCGCGGAGACCTGCGGGAACGCTGCCGTATATGCGGATCCGATGCTCGATAGGGCCGTGGCCCAGCTGCTGGACAACGCGATCCGTCACGGCCAGAGCGTCTCTTGTATCAGCATCTCCGTTAATGACGATGAGAACGGTGCGGTGCTCGTTATTGAAGACAATGGTACCGGTATTCCTGCTGCTGACAAGGAGCGGATCTTCGAGCGCGGGTTCGGCAAGCGCACCGGCTGGGGGCTTTTTCTGGCCCGCGAGATTCTCGCGATCACCGGTATAACGATTGCCGAGACCGGGGAGCCGGGGAAAGGCGCACGGTTCGAGATCCATATCCCTGCCGAAGCGTTCAAAAAAGAGGGTACTGGTAAGGCGACCGTTGCCTGACCTGCAGGTACCTTAACCCGGGGACGATCCGGGAACTATCCTATGCATCCCGTATGCCCACGTAAATGTCCACTTCCGGGTTCTTCTTATCGGTGAACCTGCTGTCGTACACCTCAAAGTCGTAGCAGAACGTGCGGGGCAGGTCCGATCCCCAGATGCCGCCCCAGACGCCGACAACTGCGTCCGGCATCATACCTCTCGCATGGAAAAGTGCATACGTCTGTGCGGGAATATGCCGGACTTCAAGGCCCTTTGGAGGGAGTACGGCTTTTGTCACGCCGCAGCCCAGAAGGTAACTGTATTCTCCGGTCCAGTCCGATGTGTAACCAGAGTACACCGCATACATCAACGGTGAGACGGCCCGGTGGGGGATGTGTGCCGCCGCCTTTGTTGCGAGAAATTCCTGCCAGCAGGCCGGGATGTCCGAAAGACACCTGCCGTCCGCATTACATGTACGGCGTTCGATCCCCATGGCGATTCTTGCCGGGAGCTTAACTCTGGTATAGGGAAGATCTTTCATGGTATATACGTTACCGGTCCACGATGTTAAAACCTGTATTCTTATGCAGGAGGGCGATATCAGCACCTTTTTTTGATCGTCCTGCGTATGAGCGTATCACATGTGTCCCCACGCATTGATTCCCTTTAAGCCCGCGAGTCCCAAGAGCCGGCTTGCCGGGATACTTTCACCGGAGGAACGGGAGGTGTTTGCCCGGGCGATGCTCGAGGATGTGATCGCTGCTGCAAAGGATGCGAATTGCAGCCCGGTGATTGTCGCGACCGAACTCTTCGATTCCGAGGATATCCAGATTACCATCCCTGATAAGGATCTGAGCGGCACCTTGAACGAGGTGCTCCCGCAGTCGGTGGGATCAATCCTGATCCTTATGGCCGATCTCCCGCTTGCCACCGGCCCTGCAATAAAACGGGTGATCTCCACAAAAAGTGACATGGCGATTGTGCCGGGCAGGGGTGGGGGGACAAACGCAATCTTCCTTGCGGAGCCGGCAAAATTCCATGTCGACTATTACGGCATGAGTTTCTTAAAGCACCTGAAGATCGCACAGGAGGCCGGGCTCTCCTGCGAGGTGATCGATTCGTTTGTGCTCCACACGGATATCGATGAAAAAGACGATCTGGTGGAACTCCTCACCCACGGGACGGGCAAAAGCAGGAAGTACCTTGAAGGGCTCGGATTTGTTCTCTCGGCAGAGAACGGGCGGGTCGGAGTGGAGCGGAAGGCTGCTCCCTCTCAATAATGCCAGATTTTTTTAGGACGCCTCCCCGGAGTACAGTAATCCGGTATTTTGGCCGCACCTGAATGTTTTTTTATATCGAACAAACCTGTCTAGGTCGTCGTCCTGCATTGCTGTGCCCGATGATACTATATGCTAAATATCACAGTGTTTCCTATAAATAAGGTGCCAGAAAAAATAATCCGGGATATCCTCAAGATCCGGTGAATACCTTGGACACAACCTCACAACCAAAACCCGTTTCCCTCACGCCAGCCGGAGAACCGGCAGCCCCTGTCCGGGATCCTGGTTACAAGTGGGTCGCCCTCTCGAACACGACGATAGCCATGTTCATGGCGGCAGTGAACGGGAGCATCATCCTCATCTCTCTTCCCGCCATCTTTAACGGCATCAACATCGACCCGCTCACATCGTTCCAGTACCTGCTCTGGATCCTGATGGGGTACGGGATCGTGACCGCCACCCTGCTCCTCAGTTTCGGGCGGCTCTCTGATATGTACGGGAGGGTGCGCCTTTACAATATCGGGTTTGCCATCTTCACGGCAGGCTCTCTTCTCCTCTTCCTGACACCCAATACCGGTGATGCCGGGGCAATCGAGCTCATTGTCTTCCGGCTCATCCAGGCGGTCGGCGCGGCATTCATTTTCTCTAACAGTGCCGCGATCCTCACTGATGCATTTCCCCCTGATGAGCGGGGAAAGGCGCTGGGCCTCAATCAGGTGGCAGCGCTCTCGGGCCAGTTTGTCGGTCTTATCATCGGTGGGATCCTTGCAGTCTTCCACTGGCGGTATGTCTTTTTGATCAGCGTGCCGTTCGGGGTTGTCGGGACCATCTGGGCATTCCTGAAACTCAAAGAGCCTGCCTACCCGAAACGGACCCAGAAGATCGATGTCTGGGGGAACCTTTCCTTTATCGGCGGCCTGACGATCTTCCTCGTTGGCATCACCTATGCCCTGCTCCCGTACGGTAGCGCATCCATGGGCTGGGGAAATCCGTTTGTTATTGCTGCACTCCTGTTTGGCATCCTGCTCCTTGTTGCCTTTCCTATCATCGAGACCAAGGTGGAGAACCCGATGTTCCGGATGGATCTCTTTAAGATCCGCAACTTCGCCTTCGGGAATGCGGCCGGTTTCCTGTCCGCGCTTGCCCGGGGCGGGGTGATGATCGTGCTCATCATCCTGCTCCAGGGGGTCTGGCTTCCCCTGCACGGTTACAGTTTCGAATCGACACCCTTCTGGGCCGGGGTCTACATGCTGCCGCTCACCATAGGGTTTGTGATCATGGGCCCGCTCTCGGGTATCATTTCCGACAAGTACGGTGCCCGGTGGATCAGCACGCTCGGCATGGTGCTTGTTGGGATCTCATTCTTGATCCTCGCCATACTGCCCTATAACTTCGATTACCTTCCCTTTGCTCTGGCCCTCCTGATCATGGGTCTTGGGAACGGGATGTTTTCTTCCCCCAATGCTGCAGCGATCATGAACTCGGTACCCCCGGAAGAGCGGGGGGTCTCCTCCGGCATGATGTCGACCCTGATGAACTCCGGGTTTGTCCTCTCCATGGGGATGTTCTTTACCATTATCGTCGTGGGACTTACCGGCGCGTTCCCTCCCATGTTCTCTGCGGCACTCTCGGCTGCCAATGCAACGCCGCTCATCCCAGCGATGAGCACGATTCCCCCGACCGGGGCATTGTTTGCGGCATTCCTTGGCTATAATCCGGTCCATATGATCCTGGCCGGGCTCTCCCCGGCCCTGCTTGCCACGGTTGCTCCGGCGACCCTTGCAATCCTCACCGGGGTGGTCTGGTTCCCGACGACGCTTGCGCAGGCGTTCATGCCCTCCCTTGCCCTCTCGTTCTACATCGGGGCTGGTATCTCCTTTGTTGCTGCGCTGCTCTCTGCGATGCGGGGTGACAAGTACGTGGAGGAGATCGATGGGATCAGCCGGGATAGCGGTAGCGTAGACGAGCCGCAACAGGTATCTGGTGGGAACGTAAAGTAGGAACTGTTTGCATACAAAGGATGGGAGGAAGCGTACTATGACAGAACTATTGCTCAGCAGGATCCTGATCGCAACGGACGGTTCGGAGAAAAACCGTGCTGCCCTTGACGAGGGAGTTAAAATTGCCCGTGCCACCGGGGCTACTGTGTATGCAGTATACGTGATCGACACGGGTACGTTCTCATCGATGTCAGGAGACATCCCTCTCGGGGATACCTATCGTCTGTTCCAGACCGAGGCAGAACAGGCGTTTGCCCGGATAAAATCCCGGGCCGGCGATGTGAAGGTTGAGACATCTGTCCTTGAAGGGCATCCTGCGGCCGAGATCGTGAAGTTCGCAGTCGCAAAAAAGATCGATCTGATCGTGATCGCCACGCAGGGAAAGAGGGGGCTGGAGCGCCTGCTCCTCGGGAGCGTGGCAGAAGAGATCATTCGCTCTGCACCCTGCAAGGTGCTTGTGGTGAAGTAATCTCTCTCTCTTTTTTGATTTTCTGACCCCTCATTTTTTCGTCCCTACAAATCCCGGCGGAGATCACAATCACCAGGGATCCATTTACCGTCCCGTCAGTATTTTATGGACCGGGATGGCAGGAAAAAGGGCCCGGAGCGGGATAAATATACCCCTTGTCCATAGAGGACTGCACGGGTGAGGATCGGGTGGTTTTTTTCATTCTTTTCTGCATGAATTCTTGTATTTTTTTGTGGCCTGCTTATTGTACCCACTCCCTTCAGATCTCAGCTGTAACGGGTATTCTAGCGAGGAGCGCATCCCTTTAAACGTACTGCGTCAATTCAGTACGTGATGACCCTTTCTGAATGGTATACCCCGCTTCTTATCGGTATTGACGTTCTTGTGGTGATCTACGGGCTCCGGGTTGCCTTCACGGAAAAGAAGACCTATGGCTGGTTCCTTGCAATTGCGTTCTTTTTGTTTGGCATAAAAGAGATACTGCCGTACAACGGGGTAACTCTCCCGTCAGTGCTCGCGCTGGGTCTATCAGTGGCCGCCCTCGCGTCAGCGCTCTGCGCATTCTATCTACTCGTAAAATCACTGTCGTCATAAGGAATCATTTCCTTGTATTTACGGAAGTATGAATATGGTCTGCCACTCACGTACGATCCCGATGAGGGCAGGCGCATGAAAATAATAATGGATAACAGTCGCCGGATTTACCCGGTCCTGCATTCGAAAGAGAGCGAAATAAAAGGAAATGCCGGTTAATGAGGAAGGCAGGGCGTCGAAATTGTCGAACGTTTCCTGCAGTGCCGGCATGAGGAATCCCGGGATGCCTTGAAAAACTCAGCCGGTGTCCTGTTGATAATCACATTTTCTGCATAACAGTCAGGACAGGTCCACCGGATAACGTATCCGGAGCGTGTTCCCGTGATAACCGATTTTAAGGATTGTTTAGCCATTGTTTCGTTCATTTATATGCTGGTCTGCCAGAGCAAAAGGTAAAGGTCTCTGGTTTTTAATCGTTCGATACTACAAAAATGGTTTCATCCGGGAGGTGAAGGATCGCAGTTACCTGATCATAGGAACAGGTGCGATCATTGGTATGCCCAAAAACCGTTTGTGTAGCAGATATTGGCTGTCCTAGCGTATAGTATGATAGTAGGAAACAGGCATTCTCTCAACGGTGACCTGCATGGCCGTGAAAAGCCGGTAAAAAAAAGGGGTGTTAATAATCACCCATTCCCGGTGGCATTCCACCGGGGGGCATCCCACCCTGCGGGGCAGATGATTTCGACGATGCAATGACATCGTCGATCCTCAGGATCATGACTGCCGCCTCGGTCGCGCTGGTTATCGCCTGCGTCTTAACCTTCAGGGGCTCAATGACGCCGGCCTTGAGCATGTCGACGGGTTTTCCCGCGTATACATCAAGACCAAATGTCCGGTGTCCGGATTCATGCGCAGCCCGGATTGCAACAAGCATATCGATGGGATCCAGCCCGGCATTCTCGGCAAGGGCGCGTGGGATAACATCCATGGCTGATGCAAATGCTTCGATGGCAAGCTGGTTCCGACCCCCGATGGTTGAGGCATAGCGCCGCAGCTGGAGCGAGAGTTCGGTCTCAGGTGCCCCGCCCCCGGCAACGATCTTCTTCTCCTTTACGACAACACCGACGACCATGAGTGCATCATGGAGGGCGCGTTCGATCTCATCGATGATATGGTCGGAACCACCGCGGATAATGATGGAGACTGCCTTTGGATTTTTACATTTCGAAATCGTGATCATCTCATCACCGGAGAATTTCTTCTCTTCAACAAGGCCGGCAATCCCGAGATCGGCGGTGGTGATTGCATCGATGCTGTTGACAAGCGCTGCACCGGTGGCGCGTGAAAGGTTCTCGAGGTCGCTCTTTTTTACCCGTCGGACGGCAAAAATCCCGGCTTTTGTAAGATAATGCTGGGCAACATCATCGATGCCTTTTCCGCAGAACAGCACCGTCGCCCCGCTCGCGATGACCTTCTCTGCAAGGGTGTGCACCATCTGCTCATCCTCGTCCAGGAAGGCCTGGACCTGATCCGGCCGAGAGATGTTGATTTTCGCATTGACCTCGGTCTTTTTGTATTCGATCGCTGCGTTGAGAAGAAGGATCTTCGCGTTCTTTACTGTTTTTGGCATGCCGGGGTTCGTCCGTTCCTTGTCAAGGACCATGCCTTCGATAAGGATGGTATCTTCCACAGCACCACCGACTTTCTTCTGAACGTTTATGTGTTTGATTTCGACTGTCCCGTCAGGGTCAGCGACCGAGGTGACCGCTTTTACAACCATCGCACAGAGCAGTTTCTTGTAGGCCTCTGCACCCTTGCCGCTGATCGCCGTTTCCGCAACCTTTTCAAGCATCGCGGTATCTGTGGGTTTTACGGCAATGGCAATCCCCTCAAGGATCTCCAGCGACTTTGTGGCCGCCTGCCGGTATCCTTCTGCAATAACGGTCGGGTGGACACGCGAATGGAGCAGATCCTCTGCCTGCTTTAAGAGTTCACTCGCGATAACGACCGCCGATGTCGTCCCATCGCCGACTTCGTCGTCCTGGGTCTTTGCAATTTCGACCATCATCTTTGCGGCCGGGTGCTCAATGTCCATCTGTTTGAGGATGGTTGCGCCATCGTTGGTGATGACGATATCTCCCATGCCGTCGATGAGCATCTTGTCCATGCCCTTTGGCCCGAGAGTCGACCTGACCGCGTTTGCCACGGCCTTTGCTGCGGCAATGTTGCTGTTCTGGGCTTCCTCGCCGCGATTCCGCGTTGTTCCCTGCCTGAGAATAATAATTGGCTGTCCGCCAAGCTGTTGTGACATTTAACACCTCAATTTTTTATTATCGTTTCTGGTATTCCGGCAAATAGCCGTTCGTACTCCCGGTATGTTGCACCGGGTGCTGTGCATTCGTGTCGGGGGATTACACCCTCCACCACGTCACGGTTTGTCCAAGGAGGTCAACGGCCCTGCCGGTGACACCGGTTCATATGCACTCCTGTGATGGGCAAGAGTTGCTTTGTCGCCTCATATGTCTATCTGTGGCCCGGGGTTTTTGTCACTACCTTTTTTACGGCCAAAAAAAGTCCCTTTACTGCTTGCACAAACTAAAAAAAAACTATGCACTTTGTGTATTTTGATTAAGGTCTGGATGTGCGTTCCGGAACCGGACAAGGCCGTCACAGAACTCACCCACGTACTCGTCCATCGAGAGACTCCCTTCCTGAAACCGGCACTCCTCTTCCTCGATCACCCGGTTGATCAGATCCTTTGTGGGAAGGAGGAGATCGATTTTTACCCCGGACTTCTCCGAGCCCCGTATCAGGGCTTCGCGGAAGAGGCCGATGCAGTACGCGATCCGGTACTTGTACACGTGCCGGGTCTTTTCCAGGTACCCGGCCACCCGGTCGGTCTCTATGGTGAGGAAATCCTCCTTTACCTTGTCGTCGTTGCATTTCCCGAGCATGTACTTGTAGTGCGCATAGGGGTACATCGTTTCGAGCTCGGACGGCACGATCCCGCAGGTGCCAAAGATCACGATATGGTACCGGGACTCATCGAGCACCTGCGAGATAATCATCCGGATAAGCTGGTGGCTCGGGCTCGTGCTGTAGGGTTTTCTCACCGCACAGGGCATGAAGATCGCAATATCCTTTGGCTGCACCTCGTACTCGTCGATGATGTACCGGTAAGACTGTTCGAACTCGTCAAGGTAAAACGGGGGGCCGGTAAGAAACGGCTTGTCCGGATCTTTTTGCGGTTCGGGTGCAGGTGCTCCCATGGTTCTTCCTAACAGAATCGTTTACGCACCAGATGAAACAACCGGTCACCGGTACTTTGTCCCGCGCCTCTCAAGGAAGAATCCGAATGTCCCATCAGGAAGCCTCTGGCCATGGGCCGTCGGCCCGGTGCAGACAAACCCGTTCTTTTCCAGAACTCTTATGGATGCCCCGAGTTCCGGGTAGGTTGTTGCTATGATCCGCGCGATACGCCCGTCTGCGAAGATCACTGGGATCAGGTGCCGCACTGCCTCGGTCGCGTAACCCTGCCCCTGGAACCTGTCCAGTACCGCATACCCGATCATGACCGTGTCCGGTACATTTAAGGCAGACCCGATCCCACCACTCCCGATGAGGACGCGCCCGTTCTCATCCGGTGTATCCAGCACCCAGTACCAACAGGAAAAGAATGGATCGGTCTTTGCCGACATCATCCGGATGAACTCGGTAAGTACCTCGTCGTTCATCTCATCGGGCGGCCATCCGGCAGGCACCGTTGCATCCAGCAGCCGGGCGAGCGCTGCATTGTCGTGGAGATCGCTTTTGAGAATCTCCACTGTTGCCGGGATCAGGTCGAGCCGTTCTGTCCGTATACGCAGTGCAGTCATAATGATGTTCCAGTTTCGGTTTTACTTCCTTCTCCATGAGGAACTGAACGTTGATGATATTATCGGACCCCGGCCGACTACTTCCAATGCCGCCCCCGTGCTCCTTTCGGGCCGGAATGCCGAGCTCTGCAAGCGGTTGACCCGGCGTCTCCTCTATCCTGAACCGTCGGGGCGGTTCACCGATGAATCAGCGGTCCATCTTATCATCGCAAAATACACATGAACTGCCGGGCCCACTTGATGTATCTGAGTAACACCTGCCGTAGCATTGACAACGCCAGAACCGTCTGGTTTTTCTCTGTGTGCAGGTACATATTTTAGCGGAACGGCAAACCAAAGAGATTGGATGATGAAGGGCATGAGATGGTACTTCTGGATCGTGCTGGTGTTGTTCGTATGCATAGTCGGTGCCGGTTGTGTCTCATCCCCGGTTCCGCATACTGCGATCACGGTCACGAGTGATGACCTCGACTCTTTTACCCCGGTAAATGTCGGTTCGGTCGATTTCTACACTGCCGACTTCCAGCTCGAGAACCCAACCAACCGGACATTTGAAAATATCGAGGTCGAGGTCACCTTGATGCCGGTCACGGCATACTGCCACTCCCAGTCGGCAACGTTTGATGTCCCGTCAATGGCACCTAAAGAAAAAGTGGCCGAACATTTCTCCTTTTCAGAGTTTGCCGACCTTGACTGTGCCTATAACTTCACCTCTTTGGTGACCTCTGATCAGGATTAGGATCTCGTTTGGGCAGTCGGACTCTCATATTTAGTTCTGCGCCATGACAAATCGGGACGAACCTGATCACAGCAGGAGTAGTCCCTGATGGTTCGAAAAAAGCGTGAAAAACGGGCCGGATAGGCAGACCCGCCACGTTTTTTTTAGGATTGGCTCTTCCGGAACACGCCCATGAAGAGGCACTCATCCGCCGCAATCGTATCGACTCCGACCTGATCCCCGATCGGCATACCGAGGCCCCGAACGATGGCGGCGGGAGTACATTCGTCTGCTTCACCCATCACGAGTTCGGCTGCGGATGCGATGTTGTCCGCGACCGCCCGTTTTGTCACTTCCAGCTTGCGGCCGAAGAGGTCGCTTCGTCCACGGTCATCGATGACCGAGGTGATGCCGGCACAGCCGATGGCGACCCCGGAACACCCGAGGCGCATCGCGTGGGTCCGGCTGTCGATGACCAGCACCCCGATTTTTATCCCGTACTGCTGTTCGATCTCGTTGCGGATACGAAGCGCGCTTCCGTTCGGATCGGCTGGCAGGGGGGTGATGCAGCCCGGCGGGGCGTTTGAGGCATCGACACCGGCATTGGGGAGGAGCGTGCCCTGTTTCATGCAGAGCAGGAAACCAGGGATACCGCCGACCACCGAGTCGCTCTCGGCAAGGACGACCTCCACGGTCCGGGGATCCATGTGGTATTTTTCTGCCAGTTCCCGTGCATGCGGGGACGGGGTGACCGAATCGAGCCGGACAACGTTACCCTCGGCTGTTGCGACCGCGGTCTCAGCGAGGATGAGGATATCGCCCTCATGAAAACCGCCGCAGGTTTTCTTTGCCGCATCGATAATCCGGTCCGTAAACGGATCGTGGGGCGTAATGATGCCGGTAGAGAGCCCGATCACGGTAAAAGAGGTATTCATTTACGCCTTCACCATGCGCTCGTATACTTTCATGATGTCACGAGTGGCTGCCACATCATGCGCCCGGACAATCGATGCGCCTTTTTTCAGGAGTTCCATGGTGACCGCAAGAGTACCCGGCAGCCGTTCGGCTGGATCGCGGTCGAGGAGCATCCCGATAAACGTCTTCCGTGATACGGCAGCGAGCACCGGGCGGTCAAAGCGCAGGAACTCGTCGAAGTGCCGGCACAGCTCCCAGTCATCCTCGATCGAGCGCATCGGAGTCCAGATGCCGATACCGGGATCGAGCACATAGTTGTCCACGCCTGCCGCCTCGCACCGCTTCATGACCCCCGCAAGCGAGGCGAGGGTCTCGTTAATGCCGACCGGGTCTCCCGGTAACCGGTTTGTGGCCATTAAAAATGCGGGAAGCCCGGCGTCCGCGACCTTTTTCGCATATGAGGGGGAGACAAAACCACTGATATCGTTTGCGGCGTGGATCTCATGCTTCAGGCAGACATCGAGCACGCCCGGGTGCATAGTGTCGACCGAGAGCGTGATACCACTCCCGTCAAGTTCCTTAAGGGCGTCTTCTATGCGGTCTGCCTCCATTTTCCCGCTGATCGCCTGGGTGTTCGGGGCTGTGCTCCGTGCGCCGATATCGATCATATCAGCGCCCTGCTCAATCATCGCAACTGCAGTCGCGTGGATCTTCTCGGTTGGTGTATATGACCCGAAGTAAAATGACTCATCGCTGCAGTTGATGACACCCATCAGCCGGGGTGGGGCATCTCCGCCGATCTCAATCTTATTAACCCGGCAGGACTTCATTCCATCCTCGTCGCTGCGGCAAAGGTGTTCTCCATAAGCGTTGCAATGGTCATGGGGCCGACACCGCCGGGGACCGGGGTGATTGCCGATGCAATCTCTTTTACCACGTCAAAGTCTACGTCTCCGACAAGTTTCCCGTTCAACTGGTTGATGCCGACATCGATCACGACCGCGCCGGGTTTTACCATCTCCGGTGTGACAAAATGTGCCTTCCCTATTGCGGAGACAAGAATATCTGCCCGTTTAAGTTCAGCCGGAAGGTCACGGGTTTTGCTGTGGCAGATGGTTACGGTCGCATCGGCATTGGTGAGGAGCGCCGCCATCGGACGCCCGACATCGATGCTCCGGCCGGCAACGACCGCCCGGGCACCGGCAATGGGGATATGGTATTCCTTAAGCAGGGTTATGATTCCCGTGGGCGTGCAGGGAGTAAACCCGGGTTTCCCGCTCATCAGGAGGCCAAGGCTTGTCGGGTGGAACCCGTCCACGTCTTTTTCGGTCCTGACCGCGGAGATGACTTTATCAGTATCGATCTGCTTTGGGAGCGGGAGCTGGACAAGGATACCGTTGATCTCCGGGTCCTTGTTGAGCCGGGTAATGGTCTCAAGCACCTTCTGCGTGGTGGCGTCGCCCGGGCATTCGATCCCGACCGACCCGATGCCCACCCGTTCGCAGGCACGGTGCTTCATGCGAACATACATCTGCGAGGCCGGGTCGCCACCTACGATGACCGTGGCAAGCCGGGGGTACAGCCCTGACTCCCCGATCGCCTCCTTGAGGAGTTCGAGCCGCTTTTCCGATACCGCTTTCCCGTCGAGGATGATGCCCATTGCTGTACCCCTCAAAAAATGAGATCTCAAATTATACTGTTGGGTAAATCGGGAACTTTTGTGCCATCGCGGTGACTTCCCGGTTGACCGTCTGGATCAGCGTCTCGTTCTTGATATCTTTTACGACCGCAGAGATCCAAGTGCCGATCTGGCGCATCTCGGCCTCTTTCATGCCCCGTGAGGTGACGGCCGGGGTGCCGATCCGGAGACCGCTCGTGATAAACGGACTCTTCGTCTCGTTCGGGATCGTGTTCTTGTTCACCGTGATAGCGGCTTTACCCAGCGCTACTTCTGCTTCAAGACCGGTCAGGTGCTGGTTGGTGAGATCGATGAGCATCAGGTGGTTGTCAGTACCGCCTGAGACGAGCCGGATGCCGTTGTTCATCAGGGTCTCTGCAAGGACCTTGGCATTCTTTACGATCTGCTTGTTGTATTCCTTGAAGGAAGGCTTGAGTGCCTCCTCGAAACAGACTGCCTTTGCCGTGATCGTGTGCATCAGGGGGCCTCCCTGCATGCCCGGGAAGACCGCCTTGTCGATCGCCTGGGCGTACTCGCTGTTACACATGATCGCGCCGCCCCGGGGCCCGCGAAGGGTCTTGTGGGTGGTGGTGGTCGTGAAGTTGACCACGCCGACCGATGTCGGGTGGATGCCGGCCGCGACAAGCCCGGCAATGTGGGCGATATCGGCCATACAGTAGGCGCCGACATCATCGGCGATCTCCTGGAACGCCTTGAACTCGATCGTGCGGGGGTAGGCGGATGCACCGCAGACGATGATCTGCGGTTTCTCTTTCTTTGCCATCTCTCCTACTGCACCGTAATCGAGCATCTCGGTCTTCGGGTCGACGCCGTACTGGGCGACCTGGTAGAACTTACCCGTGAAACTGACCGGGGAGCCGTGAGAAAGGTGGCCGCCCTGGTTGAGCTTCATGGAGAGGATCTTCTCTCCCAGCTTCATGTACGCAAAATAAACCGCCATGTTCGCCTGGGTGCCCGAGTGAGGCTGGACGTTTGCATGCTCCGCACCGAAGAGTTTTTTCAACCGGTCGCGGGCAAGGTTCTCGGCCATATCATGGAACTCGCAGCCGCCATAGTACCGCTTTCCCGGGTAACCCTCGGCATACTTGTTGGTCATAATAGACCCCATTGCCTCGAGCACCGCACGGCTGACAATATTTTCGGACGCGATCAGTTCGAGCCCGTTTGTCTGGCGGAGCCGTTCCTTCTCAATGATATCTGCTATTTCTGGATCAGTTTGGGAAAGATACGACATATGCACAAAGGTTGGTTTGGATCAGGTAATACCTTTTCTTAAGATAAGC
>Ga0181529_10003205_pt1 | contig 18866 bp, 22 predicted proteins | sample PEATcosm2014_Bin_36_FD_119763 | JGI IMG/M metagenome (GOLD analysis project Ga0181529, IMG submission 119763) | Peatland microbial communities from MTU Mesocosm Facility, Houghton, MI, USA - PEATcosm2014_Bin10_30_metaG | ecosystem: Environmental > Terrestrial > Soil > Wetlands > Peat | place... | reverse complement strand
GACCATCCGTATTTCTGCGTGAGCGGCACGGACGGCAGGTTCGTCATCAGGAACGTGCCGCCGGGCAAATACACGATAGTCGCGGCGCACCGCAAGGCGGGCGAACAGACCGCGCAGGTGGAGGTCAAGGACGCCGACGCAACCGTCAATTTCACTTTTGAGGCGAAGTAACCAAACAAAAGCGACCGCTGCAAGATGAACGCAGCGGCTTGTTGTTTTTAATGTCCGGCAGATGAACATAAATTGTGATTTGAAAAGCAATCCGTGGCTATACCGGTTCTCCGTGCTGACGGCGGTCGCCACGTTTTTGCTGCTTGGCGCGGGCGGGCTTGTGACGAGCCACGAAGCCGGAATGTCCGTGCCAGACTGGCCGAACAGCTACGGCTACAACATGTTTGCCTTCCCGATTTCAAAATGGACCGGCGGGATTTTTTATGAGCACACGCACCGACTTTGGGCTTCGGCGGTGGGATTGATGACGACGATTCTGGCCGTCTGGCTCTGGCTGAAAGATTCGCGTAAATGGATGAAATGGCTCGGGATCATCGCTTTTCTGCTCGTCGTCGCGCAAGGCGTTCTGGGCGGATTGCGCGTGACGATGAAAATGGACAGCCTCGGAGTTTTCCACGGCGTGATCGCCCAGACATTTTTTGTCCTGACCTGCGCAATTGCATTGTTCACGAGCCGTTTCTGGATTGAACTGGCGTCAAAACAAAAATCCTTTTCCGTCCCGCGGGGACTGCGCAGCCATGTATTGTTCGTCACAATCCTGATTTTCCTACAATTGATTCTCGGCGCGACGATGAGGCACCAGCACGCGGGCCTGGCGATTCCCGATTTTCCGGCCGCCTACGGAAAAATCTGGCCGGATACCAACCCCGATGCCATTGCGCGCTACAACCAGCAGCGGATTGAAGCCACGAACGAAAATCCAATCACCGCGTTTCAAGTCGTCTTGCAAATGATTCACCGCATCGTCGCACTCGTTATTTTTGCGGGCGTCGGGGCGGCGGCGGGATTGTCCATCAAACGGCTCGGTAAAAAAGATTTGCTGACGAAGCTGGCGGTTTTCTGGCTGGCGCTGATTTTATTTCAAATAGTGCTCGGCATGGCGACGATTTGGACGAACAAGGCGGCGGATGTCGCGACGGCGCACGTTCTGGTCGGCGCACTTTCGCTCGTGACAGGCGCGCTCTGGTATATTATTGCTTTTGGGCGTTCGGTGAAAATACAGGAGGCTGAAACCGCGCCGCTCGATGTGTTCGGAGCCTTGGCCGCAAACAAATGATGAAGGAAATATCCGCAGAAATTATAAGCGCAAACACCGCCGGGAAAAGCTGGGCGGCGGTTTTCTCCGATTTGATAAAAGCGCGGCTGACGACGCTGGTGCTGCTGACAACGGCCGTCGGATTTTACATTGGCGAAATCGGCTCGATCAATTTCATTTTGTTTTTCAACACGCTGGCGGCGACCGGACTGGTCGCGGCGGGCGCCTCGGCGTTGAACCAGTTGCTAGAACGCGAATACGACGCGAAAATGCGCCGCACGCAGGACCGCCCACTGCCATCGGGACGTTTGCAACCGACGACCGTCGCGATTTTCGGCGGTGTGGGTTCGGTCGCCGGTTTGATTTATCTCGCGCTCGCGGTGAATCTGCTCACGAGCGTTCTCGGCGCGGTGACGCTGGTCAGTTATCTTTTCATTTACACGCCGCTCAAGCGCGTGACGTGGCTGAACACGGCCATTGGCGCGATTCCCGGCGCGCTGCCGCCGCTGATGGGCTGGACCGCGGCGCGAAATGAACTGGGCGGCCAAGGCTGGGTGCTGTTTGCAATCCTCGCGTTCTGGCAGATGCCGCATTTTTTCGCCATCGCATGGATATACCGCGACGAATACGCGAAGGCTGGTTTCGTCATGCTGCCGAACGTGGATGCCGACGGCAAACGCACCGGCCAGCAAACGGTCAGCCACACGTTCGCCCTGCTGATTGCAAGCCTGTGTCCGTTCATTTTTAAAATGGCAGGGACAATTTATCTTGCAGGAGCAATCATCCTCGGCGCGGGATTTTTGTTTTGCGCGCTCCAGTTTTCCCGGCAACTGACTTTGGCGCGCGCGCGGCAGTTATTTTTGGCCTCAATCATTTATCTGCCGCTCCTGCTGACGCTGATGGTCTGGGACAAAGTGAAATAAATTATGGACGCAATTGTTCACCAATTTCCGCCGTATCGCAAAGACGAGGCGCATCATTTACAGGAAGCGCACGGCGACCACGACTACGAGCATCACGATCCCGGGTTCTGGGCGAAATTCATTTTTTCCACCGACCATAAAACCATCGGCATCCAATACGGCTTCACTGCGCTGTGCTTCATGCTGTTCGGATTTTTCCTGATGATCATGATGCGCTGGCAGATCGCGCATCCGGGCACGCCGGTCCCGGTAATCGGGCCGCTGCTGGAAAAAGTTCTCGGCCAGGTCGCGGCGAAAGGGGTTATTTCACCGGAGCTTTACAATTCCTTCGGCGCGATGCACGGGACGATCATGGTCTTTCTCGGAATCGTTCCGCTCGCGTTCGCCGCGTTTGGAAATTACGTCGTGCCGCTGATGATCGGCGCTGTGGACATGGCGTTTCCGCGCGTGAACATGGCGAGCTATCAGGCGTATTTTCTGGGCGGCCTTATCATGTTCGTGAGTTTTTTCATTCCCGGTGGCGCGGCGCAAGCGGGCTGGACTTCGTATTCGCCGCTGGCGACGACCATTCCGACACATGGACAGTTGTTCTGGATCATCGGAATGGTTTTGCTCATCTCATCGTCGCTGCTGGGCGCGGTGAATTTTATCGCGACAATCATTCAACTGCGCGCGCCGGGAATGACGTGGATGCGGTTGCCGTGGTTTGTCTGGGCGCAATTCGTGACGGCGTTCCTACTGCTGCTGGCGTTTCCGCCGCTCGAAGCCGCGGCCGTCATGCAATTGATGGACAACGTCGCGCACACGAGTTTCTTTTTGCCGACCGGCTTGGCCGTTGGCGGGCAACTGGCAAATGTCAGCGGCGGCGGCAGCCCGCTGTTATGGCAGCATCTGTTCTGGTTTCTCGGCCATCCGGAAGTTTATGTGTTGATTTTGCCGGCAATGGGCATCGTCTGTGAAATCATCGCCTGCAACACGCGCAAGCCGATTTGGGGTTACAAATCGCTTGTGTATTCGGTTCTGACCATCGGCTTTCTGTCGTTCATCGTCTGGGCGCACCATATGTATCTGACGGGCATGGGCACGAAAATTTCCACGTTCTTCCAAGCGACGACGATGATCATTTCGATCCCGTCGGTGATTATTTTGACGTGTCTTTTCATTTCGCTTTGGGGTGGTTCGATCCGGTTCAACACGCCGATGCTGTTCGCGCTCGCTTTTCTGCCGATGTTCGGCATCGGCGGTTTGACGGGCCTGCCGCTCGGCTTCAATGTCAGCGACGTGCATTTGCATGACACTTATTATGTCATCGCGCATTTCCATTACGTCGTCGCGCCGGGGACGATTTTCGCGCTGTTCGCGGGCATTTATTATTGGTTTCCGAAAATGACGGGGCGCAAGATGAATGAATTCTGGGGCGGCGTGCATTTCTGGTGCTCGCTGATTTTCATGAATCTGGTTTTCATGCCGATGTTCGCGCAGGGCATGGCTGGAATGCTGCGGCGCATGGCGGACGGCGGCGCAAATTATTCCGCGGCGGTCAACGCCCGCAGCGGCGCGGAAGTCATCGGCGGCTTGAGCAACGACATGATGGCGCTGCACGTCTGGATTCTCTGGGCGGCCATCGCGCTGGGCATCGCGCAGATTCCGTTCATCGTCAATCTGTTCTGGAGCATAGCGCACGGCGAGAAAGTCGGCGACAATCCGTGGAATGCCACGACGCTCGAATGGCAGACGCCCACCCCGCCGCCGCACGGGAATTTTATCCATACGCCGACGGTTTATCGCGGCCCCTACGAATACAGCGTGCCCGGCCATGCGACGGATTTCACGCCGCAGAACGAGCCGCCCGTCGGCGCGCACGCTCCGCAAATTTCAACACCCGCGCACTGAAATTTTACATGGACATCCCCTACACAGTTCAACCGAGGCCGGACACCGGCATTTACAACGCCAAGGTCGGCATCTGGCTTTTTCTCGCCTCGGAAGTCATGCTTTTTGGCGGCCTTTTTTCCGGCTACGTTTTGTTGCGCATCGGTGCCGACCGCTGGCCGCACGGCTGGCTCGACGTGCGCTTCGGCACGCTCAACACCATCATTCTCGCGCTCTCGGCCATCACCACGCTGCTCGCGTGGGCCGCGTGCAAAGTCGGGCAGTTCGGTAAATTCAAATTTTTCCACGCCTGCACGCTGCTGCTGGCGCTGTCGTTTTTGTCCGTGAAAATGTATGAATACCACGACAAATGGATTCACTACGAAATCACACTGGCCGAAGGAACTTTTGCAGACGGCCACCTCGTTGAAAAATCCGCCGATTTCGACCTCGCCAAGAAAACCGGCACCGTCACCCTGCACGGTCGAATCGTGAACGACGAAAATCTGCTTTACGATTTGCGCTCGCAAAAGGACATCAAACTGGATGAAGTCAACGTCAAGGCTGCGGACATCGTGAAGATGGAAAATTACGGCCCGTGGCACAACACGTTCCTGGCGATTTATTTCACACTCACGGGATTGCACGCACTGCACATCCTCGGCGGCAGCATTGTCATCGGCTACCTTTGGGGGCCGGGCAGCAAAATGTGGAAACGCGATCCCGAACGCTTCACCAACCGCATCGAGGTTTCCGGCCTGTTCTGGCATTTCGTGGACTTGGTCTGGATTTTTCTGTTCCCGGTTTTATATTTGACATAAAAAATTATGAGCGAATTGAAAACAACCAGCGTGCCGGCGACCGGTGCATCGGAATCGCACGGCCATCCGGTGGATCTGAACAGTTACATACGCACCTGCGCCTATGTTTTCGCGGCCGTGCTGTGCGCGACGGCGCTGATGATCTGGATCTCGTTTCTGCCGGAACATTACACCTGGGCGCTGAAAGTGGGACTGATCCTAGTGGTCGCATGCGGCAATGCCTTTGTCGTGGCCGGATTTCTCATGCACTTGATTTCCGAAAAGAAAATGATTTATACGCTCCTGGCGTTCACTGTTTTCTTTTTCGCCGGCTTGATGGGCCTGACGCTTTACGCCATGAACGATTTTCCAACCGGCACGACGCACTGATATGTCACTGAAAGCATTTCATCTTATTTTTGTGACGCTGCTGACGACGCTGTCGTTCGGTTTCGCGGCGTGGGCGTTCGCCGGCGGCAAGCCGGTCTTCGGCGCGGCCGGGATCCTCGCCGGGATTCTCGTCATCGTTTATGGGATTTATTTTTTGAAGAAACTGAAAAAAATCAGCTATCTATGAAACCGTCTGGAAAATTTTTGAAAACAACTTTTCTCCTCCCTGTGCTGGCCGCGTTTGCACCGACACAGATGTTCGCGTGCGCGGCGTGCTATGGCCGCTCTGATTCGCCGCTGGCCAGCGGCATCAACTGGGGCATCTTCACTTTGTTCTGCGTGATCGCCACCGTCCTCGGCTCCATCGCGACGTTTTTCGTTTTCATCATCCGCAGGGAGGCCGCGCTGGCCGCGAAGACCGCCGTAGAAAATTTTCCTGAAGCCAAAGCATGAAAGACTGGTTCGCCAAATTGCTCGGAATGCCGCCGCTGGCTTCGTCCAACGGACAGGACGTTGACGACCTCATCATCTACGTCCACTGGCTGATGCTCGCGCTGTTCATCGGCTGGATCATTTATTTTGGCTACGCCGTCTGGCGTTTCCGCGCATCGCGCAATCCCAAGGCCGATTACGTCGGCGTCAAAAATCATGCTTCAAGCTATGTCGAAATCGCCGTGGCCGGGGTCGAGGCCGTGCTGCTGATTTTCATCGCCGTGCCGCTGTGGGCGAAGGCCGTGGACAAATTTCCCGCCGCAGACAAATCCACCGTCATCTATGTCCAGGCGCAGCAGTTCGCGTGGAACGCGCGCTACGCCGGGCCGGACGGAATTTTCGGCAGGCAGGACATGAAATTCGTCTCTTCAACCAACATTTTCGGCATTGACCCGTCCGATCCGAACGGCGCAGACGACGTTCAAGTGCTGAACGAAATTCACGTTCCCGTCGGCAAGCCGGTCATCATTTATGTCAGTTCCAAGGACGTGATTCATTCGCTGAAAATCATCGCGATGCGCGTCTGCCAGGACGCGATTCCCGGCCTGCGGATTCCGTGCTGGTTCACACCGACAATTCCCGGCCGCTACCAGATCAACTGCGCCCAGCTTTGCGGCAGCGGCCACGCCGGCATGACCGGCGGCTTTCTCACCGTTGAAAGCCAGGCGGACTTCGACAAATGGCTGAATTCCAAGACCGCCAAGAAAGTCCAGAGCGCCGAATAGATTTTTGCGGGCGCTTTCATTCAAGCCGCGTTTGTCAAAGGCGCGGCCAGCGGCAAACATGTTATGTCCGAACCGAATAATTTTCCGCGAACCGTGTGGCTCGGATTGAGCCTCGCCTTCGGACTGCTCAGCCTGGGCTACCTCGTTTCGCTGACCGAAATGGTTCGTGCCCGCAAAACCCCGCTGCCTGTCCTCGGCCAGGTTTCGGATTTCACGCTCACGAACCAGGACCAAAAACTCACGACGCTCGCCGATCTGACCAACCACGTCTGGGTCGCCGACATCGTCTTCACGCGCTGCGCCGGCCCGTGTCCGCGCATGACCGGGCAGATGAGATCGCTGGAAGACGAGATTCCTCCGACACTTCATGTCAAACTCGTCACTCTTACGACTGATCCCGATTATGATTCGCCAGCCGTGATGAAAAAATACGGCGAACATTTCGACGCCGATTTCAACCGCTGGACATTTCTGACCGGCACGAAAAATGAAATTGCCAGCCTCGCCAGCGGCAGCTTGAAATTGAGCGCCGTTCCCGTGAAGGCCGCCGACCAGACAAACTCGGCGGACTTGTTCATCCACACCACGATTTTTGTCGTCGTGGACAAGCACGCGCAACTGCGCGGCGTTTTCGAGACCGGCGGCGAAGGCGTGGACTGGACAAACGCCATCCGCCCTAAACTGATCGCGTCCGTTCGACAGCTCGACCACGAGCCATGAGCATCCACGACCTGCCCGCCGTCAACGCCTCGCTCAACGGCTTGAGCGCGGTCTTTCTCACGTTAGGCTTCATTTTCATCAAGCGCGGCAACAAAATCGCCCATCGCAACTGCATGATTTCGGCATTTTGCACCTCAATTGTTTTTTTGGGATGCTATCTCACTTATCACGGCTATCTCGCCGTCGTCATGCATCAAGGCCCGACGCGATTTGAAAATCCGCTGTGGTTCCGCCCGATTTACCTGACGATTCTTTTGACGCACACGGTTCTCGCCATCGTAATCGTGCCGCTGATTTTGATCGCGCTCTGGCGCGCAAAAAAGGAGCGCTTTGAGCTTCACAAAAAAATCGCCCGCTGGACCTGGCCGTTGTGGATGTATGTTTCCGTGACCGGCGTGGCCGTTTACCTCTTGCTCTACCAGATTTTTCCGCAAAAGTGAAAACGGCGAACATTTCAATCCACGAAAGCCAGTTTCCAGAAAATGTCCGCCGTGATCTGCTCGCATCGCTCCGCTCGCGAAAAATAAACCACAAATTCCACTACGACAGCGTCAAGCAGACGCAGAAATGGCTCGCGCTGCATCAAATCTATTCGCCGTCGCGCAATGACAAAGATTGCCGCGCCATTTACGAGAACAGCTTCGAGGCCGCCGCCTCACAAATAAAATCGAAAAGCGTCCACGTCATCGGCCTCGGCTGCGGCGGCGGACAAAAGGACACGCGCCTGTTGAAATTGCTGAAATCACGCGGCAGGGAAATTTTCTACACGCCGTGCGATGTCAGCGCGGCGATGGTTCTGACCGCGCGCCAGACGGCGCTCACAGTTTTGTCTGAAAAGAATTGTTTTCCTTTCGTCTGCGATCTGGCGAAGGCGGCCAATCTGCAAAAGTTTCTCGCCACCCGTCACCCGTCACTCGTCACCTTCTTCGGCATGATCCCGAATTTCGAGCCGCAGGAAATTTTACCGAAGCTGGCGGCGCTCATCCGTCCAAAGGATTTTCTGCTGTTCAGCGCGAACCTTGCGCCGGGAAAAAATTACGCCGTCGGCCTGGAAAAAGTTTTTCCGCAATACGACAATCCGCCGACGCGCGACTGGCTGATGGCCTTTCTTCTGGATCTGGGGGTCGAAAAGCGCGACGGCGAATTGAGTTTTGAAATTGAGACCGTCAAGGCAGCCGGATTAAAGCGCATTGCCGCCGATTTTCACTTCAAACACGCGCGGGAAATCGGGATTGAAAACGAAATTTTTTGCTTCAAGCGCGGAGAAAAAATCAGCCTGTTCTTTTCCTATCGCTACACGCCTGAACGCATTTCCGTAATCCTAGCCGAATACAAATTGGAGGTTTGCGAAAAATGGATCACTCAATCCGAAGAAGAGGGCGTTTTTCTCTGCCGTAGGACAGGCGCGACGCCTGTCCTACGTTAAAATACTTTCATCGTTTCCAGCACGGCCTTGATGCGCGGGACCTCATGGGTGCGGAACAAATCCGTTTTGCCCAGCGCGGCCAGCACGGCGAAAAACGGCTCTGCACAGCGAACTTCATCGCCAAAAAATTCAAAGGCGTGCGGCAGCGCATGGCAGACCGGGAAACCCAGTTCGCGCAGCCGGAATGTGTTCAGGAAAATGTTCATCTGATGCCGGACACGCACGGCGCTGTCCTGCAAGTTGCGGTAATAAAAGCCGAGGCCGGGATCGAGCAGGATTTTTTCCACGCCGCTGCGCTGCGCGGTCTCGATCTGGCGCGAAAAATAGTCGCGCATCATCGGAACCGGGTCAGCGCTCAAAATGAAGTCGCCGACTACGCGGACGTTTTTGCCCTGCACGAAACAAATAATGACGGCGGCATCGTTCGCGGCGACCATTTTGAAAATTTCCTTTGAAGCGACCGTTCCGGTCAGGTTCAAAATGTCCGCGCCGGCTTCGAGCGCCGCGCGCGTGACTTCGGGCGAATAGGTCTCGACGGAGACGAGGATTTTTTCCGCGCGCAATTTTTTGACGACGGGAATCAGTTTGGATTTCTGCGCGGCGTCATTTGCGCGGGCGGCGTGCGCGAGGGTGGATTCCGCGCCGATGTCCACGATGTCCGCGCCCTGGGCGGCGAGGATTTTTCCGCGCTGCACCGCGGCTTCAGCCGATAAACAGACGCTTTCGCGATACCACGAGTCGGCGGACAAATTCACGACGCCCATGACGGTGGGTTGCGAATTGAAATTGAATTTTCTGCCGCCGATGGAAAATTCCTTCACGCGCGCGGTCGCGGCGGCGCGGTTTTTTTCCAGCAGTCCCCCGAGATTTTCCAGTTTCAACATCGCGGAAGGAATCGTAAATCGTAAATTCAAAATCGCAAATGAAATGGCGCGCCCGGCGCGATTCGAACGCACGACCGCCTGCTTAGAAGGCAGATGCTCTATCCAACTGAGCTACGGGCGCGGCCAGCAAGACATTAGTCGCCGCCGCGCGTCGGCGCAAGCGCGGTTGTGGGCGGATTCAGTTTGGTTGAAAATTCCGGCGGCTTCAGGCAATCTGGCTTTGTGAAACCGACAAACTTTCTCGTTCTGATGCTGGCGGCAGCCTTGCTGGCCGGCTGCAAAAAAACTGACGCCACCGCCGCGCCGCCAACAAACTGGCTGCCGACGCAGGCGCAGCCAAAATTGCCGACGATGAAAATTTATCTCGGCGCCGAAACGCTCGACGCCGAGCTTGCGCTGACGGAACGCGAGGAGACAACAGGCATGATGTTCCGCACCAACATCCAGGACACAGACTCGATGCTTTTTGTTTTGCCGACACCGCAACGCGCGTCATTTTGGATGATGAATTGTCCCGAATCCATTTCCGCCGCCTACATCAGCCCCGACGGCGTGATCCAGGAAATTCATCATCTGGAAAAGAACGACACGAACGCGGTGCTGGCCGCAACGGACAACATCCAGTTTGTTTTGGAGACGAGCGACGGCTGGTTTGCACGGCACAACGTCGGCACCGGCGCGGTCATCCGCACGGAAAAAGGCTCGCTGACGGACACGTTTTTGCGAAGGCAGTAAGTGGCAACCGCTGGTTTGAACCGGTTTGAGCTTTTTTACCTGTGGCAATTGGTGCAAATTGCCGCTGAACAAATATGATTTCACAGATCAAATCCGAAAAACTTTTTGCCGGGGCGTTGAAATATATTCCCGGCGGCGTCAATTCGCCGGTGCGCGCGTTCCGTGCCGTCGGCGGCAATCCGTTTTTTGTCAAAAAGGCCAGGGGCGCACGCGTCTGGGACGTGGACGGAAATGTATTGATTGATTATGTCGGCACCTGGGGCCCGGCGATACTCGGCCACGCACATCCGAAAATCATTTTCGCCATCAAGGCCGCCGCCAGCCGTGGGACGAGCTTCGGCATCCCAAATCCGCTTGAAGTCAAAATGGCGAAGCTGATTTGCGGTCTGATGCCAAGCATCAAAAAAGTCCGCATGACCAGTTCCGGCACCGAAGCCTGCATGAGCGCCATCCGGCTGGCGCGCGGGTTCACGAAGCGCGACAAGATCATCAAGTTCGACGGCTGCTATCACGGTCATGTGGATTCGCTGCTGGTCAGGGCCGGTTCCGGCGCGCTGACGTTTGGCCATCCCGACAGCGCGGGAATTCCAGCGGCGTTCACGCAACACACGATTGTTCTGCCGTTCAATGACATTGAGGCGGTGAAGGCCGCGTTTGCCGCAAACAAAAATCAGATCGCCGGCATCATCGTCGAGCCGGTGCCCGGCAACGCCGGTTTGTATCTGCCGCAAAAAGGCTACCTGGAATTCCTGCGCAAAATTACAAAGGCCAGCGGCGCGCTTTTGATTTTCGACGAGATGATGACGGGCTTCCGTCTGGCCAAGGGCGGCGCGCAGGAGCGTTTTAAAATTTCGCCCGACCTGACGTGTCTGGGCAAAATCATTGGCGGCGGGTTGCCGGTGGGCGCGTTCGGCGGACGCGCGGAGATCATGAATTTGCTCGCGCCGCTGGGGCCGGTGTATCAGGCGGGCACTTTGAGCGGCAATCCGCTGGCGATGGCGGCGGGCATCGCGAATCTGGAGGAATTGGCTGGAAAAACAGAACGTAGAAAACCGAAGGCGGAAGACAAATATGCGCTGCTCGAAAAACTCGGGATACAGCTTGCAGCGGGATTGTGCGCCGCCGCCAGGTCGGCGAAAGTGCCGCTGCAGTTGAATTCCTGCGGCTCGATGTTCTGCGCGTATTTCACCAGCGCGCCGGTTCACAACCTGGCCGACGCGATGAAAAGCGACCGCGAGCGGTTCAAGAAATTTTTCCATGCGATGCTGGACGCGGGGATTTATCTGGCGCCGTCGCAGTTTGAGGCCGGCTTCATCTCCACGGCGCATACGGAGGCCGACATCGAGCAGACGGTTTGCGCGGCGGCGAAAATTTTTCGCGGGCTGTAACCTTTTCCCCGTTGCTTCGTCTGAATCCCTGTCCCACCGCTCCAAAAGTTGCGGTGGAACCGTAAAAACACAACAAATCCCAATAAATCTATGAAATTAAACAAAACTATATTGGTTGCCGCGCTGGTTGCCGGCAGCCTGTTCGTGTGCAGCTCGGCGGCTCTTGCACAAGCTGGCGGCGGAGCCGGTGGCGGTGCTGGCGGTGGCGGTGGCGGTGGCGGTCGCCGTGGTCCGATGACGTCTGATGCGATGATTACGCGGTTTCAAACCGCTCTTGGCGAGACCAACAAACTCTCCGATGACATAATCGCCAAGGTCAAGCCGGTGCTCGACAAGATGATCAAGGAGCAGGCCGACCTGCGCGCCGATCAGACCATCGAGCAGGCTGATCGTGCGACGAAACGCGCCGCCATCACGAAGGAAGCGAGCGACGCGATCCAGGCCATTGTCACGGCCGATCAATTCAAAGTCATCCAGCCATTGCTCCAGCGCGGCGGTCGCCGTGGCGGCGGTGGCGGTGGCAATGGCAATGGCGGCGGTGCCCCGGCACCCGCTCCTGCTGCTCCCCCGCAGACCTGATTTTGTTGGGGACATAGGTTGACAGTGGGACGGCCTCCGGGCCGTCCCTTTTTATTTTGCGCGCAGATTCCGGTTGAGCAAAATCGTGCGTGCGCGTAACGTGTGTCCGCCCGCGCGTGTAGCTCAATTGGATAGAGCGTCAGCCTCCGAAGCTGAAGGTTGTGGGTTCGACTCCCGCCACGCGCACCACTCCACCACTCGACAAGTTTTCGACGAGTAGTAACCACGGTTTGACGCAAGAACCACGGACTTTTTTGCAGTCGAGGACAAGGTTCGAGCCGAACACTGCGAGAGCGAGAGCCCTCTTCTGTTGACGCAGATTGACGCAGATGCCAGAAAATCTGCGCGAATTTGATTTAATCTGCGGACACAAATGCAGTCATTTGGTGTTTGACTGTCATTTCAGAAAGGGGCAAAAGAAGGCGACCCATGAAAATGAAAAGCTGGATGGTTTGGCTGCTGGTCGTGGCGTTTCTCGCCAGCGTGGGTTTGCTCTTTTTGGCAAACCGCCAGAAAGTCGAGGCGCTTGCTTCCGCCCGCGATTCAAAACAGCAGGCGGCGGATTTGCAGGCGCAATTGGACCAGCTCAAAAGTTCCATCGCCGCCGCGCAGACGGCTGAACTTTCGCGCTTGCGCGCGGACAACATGGATCTGCCGCGCCTGCGGAATCAGGTGACGCTGTTGCAGCGGACGAACCTGCAATTGGAGGCGGCGAACCAGAAGTTAACGCAGCAGTTGAAGGCCGTTCTTTCCACCGCGCAGGATCAGCAGTCGCAATTGGAAAAATTTGTGGTGGAAAAACAGCAGGCGCGCGCGGCGGCGGAAAATCCGCCCGCTCCGCCGGCCCCGGCAGAAACGCAGGCTGAATCCGAGCGCAACCAATGCATCAACAATCTCCGCCAGATTTACGCGGCAAAACAGGAGTGGGCTTTGGAAAACAACAAAACCGACGGCGATATTCCGACCGAGCAAGACTTGGTGCCATATATCTTGGGCGGAGTTTTTCCAGCATGTCCTTCCGGCGGCACTTATACAATCGGCTCAGTCGGCGCGAGTCCGGCTTGCTCGGTTCCCGGCCATGTAATGCCGTAGTGATTTGCGTCATGGCAATTTTCATTCTTGGCTTTCGGAATTTCCCGGCTAGACTCTGCGCTCCATGATTGACACTGACATCGAACTTTTGAAGGGCATCGCCAACCAACTCCGCATTCATTCCATCACCGCGACGACGGCGGCGGGCAGCGGGCATCCGACTTCGTGCTGCTCGGCGGCAGATCTGGTCGCGACATTATTTTTCGGCCAGATGCGTTACGACGCGAAGAATCCCCACTTCCACAACAACGACCGTTTCATTTTGTCGAAGGGCCACGCCGCGCCGCTGCTTTACGCCGCTTGGGCGGAAAACGGTTTCATTCCCGTCGCCGAACTTGCGACGCTCCGGCAGTTCACCAGTGAACTCGAAGGACATCCGACGCCGCGGCTCGCGTTCGTTGATGTCGCGACCGGCTCCCTTGGTCAGGGTTTGGGCGTCGGTGCCGGCATGGCGCTCGCCGCGCGTCTCGACAAATTGGATTACAACACATACGTCCTGCTTGGTGACGGCGAGATCGCTGAAGGTGCCGTTTGGGAGGCAGCGTCGCTCGCGGGCGTTTATAAACTGAATAATTTGATCGCCATCGTTGACGCGAATCGTCTCGGTCAGAGCGAGGCGACGGCGTTCGGCCATCATATTGATGTTTATGCCAAGCGCTTTGCGGCGTTCGGTTGGCGCGTCGAGACGATTGACGGCCACGACATCGAGGAAATTTCCGAAGTGTTGCAAGGCGTCGGCCTAGACGACAAGCCGCTCGTCATCATTGCCAAGACTTACAAGGGCGCGGGTGTTTCATTTTTGCAGGACCAGGACGGCTGGCACGGCAAGCCGTTGAGCAAGGACGAGGCCGCGAAAGCCATCGCTGAATTGCAGCCCAGCGCCAAATCTGGAATCGGCGTTGCCATTCCTTCGCCGAACCCATTGCCCGCGCCGGCCAACGCCGTTCCCGCGAGCTATCCGCCCGTCAATTATAATCTCGGCGACAAAATAGCCACGCGCGAGGCCTACGGCACCGCGCTGGCGCGCCTCGGCGAAACGGATTTGCGCATCGTCGCGGTTGACGGCGACACGAAAAATTCCACGTTCGCGGACAAGTTCTTCAAAAAATTCCCGGAGCGTTCCACCGAATGTTTCATCGCGGAGCAAAACATGGTCGGCGTCGCGACCGGTTTCGGTGCGCGCGGCAAGGTGCCGTTCGCGTCCACGTTCGCCACATTTTTCACGCGTGCTTACGACCAGATCCGCGTTGCGGGAATTTCGCAGGCGAACATCAAGCTCGTCGGCTCGCACGTTGGTGTGAGCATCGGAGAGGACGGCCCGTCGCAGATGGCGCTGGAAGACCTGGCGATGATGCGCGCAGTTGTCGGCAGCACTGTTTTGTATCCGGCCGACGCCGTCGCCACAGAAAAGCTGCTTGAGCAGATGGCTCTGGGCAAAGGTGTTTATTTTCTCCGCACGTCGCGCCCCAAGACGCCGGTCATTTACGGCAATGACGAACAATTCCCCGTTGGCGGCGCGAAGGTTTTGCGCACGGGCGACAAGGTCACGGTTGTCGCGGCGGGCGTCACGCTGTTTGAAGCATTGAAAGCCGCAGATGCCTTGAAAGGCGAAGGCATCAGCATCACCGTCATTGACGCTTACAGCATCAAGCCGCTTGGCAAAAAGGAAATTCTCGCCGCCGCGCAGAAGACAAAAAACACCGTCATCACCGTAGAGGATCATTATTCCGAGGGCGGCCTTGGCGACGCGGTTGCCGGTGAATTGAGCGCGGACGGGATCAAAGTCCACAAACTGGCCGTGGTCGGAATGCCGCATTCCGGCAAGGCGGAAGAATTGCTCGCTAAGTTTGGGATTGACGCCGCCGCGATTGTGAAGAAAGTAAAGTCGCTCGGTTGATATCAGAAACCGCTTGCTGCTGATTGATCGGATGAAAAAAAGATTTGGCATAGCCATTTTGGTGGTTGGCGTGATTGCTTTGCTGGGCTTCTGGATGAGCCCAACCAAAACACCGCCGCCAAGTCCTGCTCCACAGCCGGTCGCCGAAGCGCCCGCGACGATCACTCCCACAAATATTCCGGCCACAAATGTTGTCCCGCCGGCACCCGCACCGACAAACGTCGCCGTCGTGCCTGTGCCAACAAATGCGCCGGTGGTAACCAACAGTCCCGACACCAATCCGCCTCCCGCAACTCCCATCGTGGTTGCCACACCGGAGACAAATTCCATTCCCGTCGCGCCGGTGGTAACCAATGTTCCCGACACCAATCCGCCTCCCGTGGTTGAAACATTCTCCGCTTCACCCACAAATGCGTATTCATGTTCGATGGTGAGGAATCTTTTGACGGACAGCTTCACAAACAACCTGACGGATAATCAGGAATGGTTCTACCGCTTCCGCGCGGGTTACGAGCGGGCCGATTTCGGCAATGCGAAAAACACATGGCTGCTCGGCATCAAACTGTATTACCGCCCGCAGTCGTGGCGCGATGACCTGAAGACCGGCACCAACTTGATCGCGTCGCTGCTCATTCCCGACAGCTTCGCCGTGGTTGAACACGCGGCCATCGAATCCCTTTCTGACAGCGGCAATCCGACGACGGAAGACGGCGTCCGGGTCGGTGTTGGATTTTTCTGGCCGTGGCTGAACTGTTGTTCCAAGGCGCCGGATGATTGCCCGGACGGCAACCTCCGGTTCTCACTCGGCCCCACCGTGAACGGCGGCGTTGAGGAAAGCACCACAGGCTCGGACATGGACTTGAACTGGTTCGGCTACGGCGGCATGCGGCTGGCGGCAAGCCCGGATGCCTTCGTGGAATATGCGGCGGGCGAGAACGGCGGATTGACCGGGCTGCACCAGCAGGTCGTCGGTGAATTCCCCATTTACAGGAAAGCCCGGAGCGATTTCCGCTACGTCGTGCGCGGGCTCTGGAACACTTCGGCGACCCAGAACAGGGACATCTACGAGGTGGCGGTCATGGTGGAGTTTCCGTTTGAGGCGATTGAGCATCCTTCAAACTTCCGCGACCTGATTCCCTTCATCAAATAGCGCGAACAATTCCTACCCGGCGTTGGACGACCGGCGCAGGGCCTTCTTCTGGCTGTGAAGCGATTTGTCGGCGAGCATCCTGTCCTTCGCGCGGCGCGAACGCTTGCGTTTCTGGCGGCGGATTTTTTCGATCTCGGCGCGGCGCGCAGCCACGAAACCGTTCTTACGTTCCTCTATCTTGTCCAGCAGCAGGCGGCGGGAGATGTAACGGTTCAAACCCTGCTGGCGCGTCTCCTGGCATTTCACCGACACGCCGGTGGGACGGTGAACGAGCATCACGCAGGTGGAAACCTTGTTCACGTTCTGCCCGCCGTGGCCGCCGGAGCGGACGAAACTTTCCTCGATGTCCGTCTCGCGCACGCCGAGCGCGGCCATGCGCGCGGCGAGCTGGTTTTCTTTCATGCGTCCCAAACTACCATGTTGCACCGGCATTGCAACCTTGCGTCCGCTTTCATCCGCCGCTGAAAATCATGGACCCGATCATCGCCGGCTTCAACACCGGCACGCACCTCTGGGGGAAATTTCTGAAGGACTGCCGCGAGACGGATTGGCAACGGAGCGCGCCCGTCCCCGGGCGCAGCAATAAACTTACGACCAAAGTCTTTCGAAAATACCAAACCGATTGTAGTTTGAACATCGCTGCGCCCGCGGACGGGCGCGCTCCGCCTGATTTCCCGCTTGTCAACACCCGTCAAGTCGTGAATATGTTTTGCCGTGAATCCCAAACCCCGGCCAAGTCCGCCGCGCAATCCCGGCCTGCGAGATTTGGTGCGGGGCAAACGCCAGTGGTCGCACGCCCTCACGCAGGAGGACGTTGAATGCGGTTTTCGAGGCTGGCGCGAACGCGGTTATCTGCCGCATCGCGACGCGCCGGGCCTTGTGCAATTTGTCACCTTCCGCCTCGCCGATGCCTTCCCCGAAGAACTTCGTTCAGAATGGGAGTCACTGTTGAAAATTGAAAACGACCGCCAACGGCGGATTGAGTTGGAGGCTTACTTGGATAAGGGACGAGGCGCTTGTCAACTTCAGCAGCCAGCGATTGCCAGGCTCGTCGAAGATTCATTGCGTTTCCGGCATGGACAAGATTATGAACTGCGGGCATGGGTGGTCATGCCCAACCACGTTCATCTGATCTTCAAAGTTTTCAACGTGCCGATGTCGCAGTTGGTGGATGCGTGGAAAGGATTCACCGCCAAGCAGGCGAACCGGGTCTTGGGGCGGCGGGGTAAATTCTGGCAGGACGGCTATTGGGACACCTTCATGCGGGACGCGGAACACGAGCGGCGAACGCAAAATTACATCGAAGCCAATCCGGTGCAGGCGGGTTTGGCGGCTGCGCGCAAGGAATGGCCGTGGGGCAGCGCGCGTTTTCGGGACGATTACGAACGGCTCTGTTTGGCCGACTGACGGAGCGCGCCCGTCCCGGGCGCAGCCACCGGCTTACGACCGATGACTCCCGAAAATTTTGAGCCGATTGCAATTTGAATATTGCTGCGCCCGGGGACGGGCGCACTCCGGCTTCAACACCGGCACGCACGTCTGGGGGAAATTCCTGAAGGACTACCGCGAAACGGATTGGTAACGGAGCGCGTCCGTCCCCGGACGCAGCAACGAACTTACGACCGATGGCTTCCGACAATTCCAAACCGCTTGCGAATTGAACATTGCAGCGCCCGGGGACGGGCGCGCTCCGGCTTCAACACGGGCACGCACGTCTGGGGAAAGTTCCTGAAAGACTGCCGCGAGACGGATTGGTGATGGCGAAAATTAAATCCGGTTCAACGGGAAATGTCGGTCAATGAATTTGTAATCGCGGTCGTTCTCCAGAAAATTTACGCCGTGCTGGATCACCGTGGACGCAATCAGGCAGTCAATGGAATTGCGGATGGTGATGCCGTCGCGCCGGAGTTCGCGATAAATTGTCGCACCCAATTCGAAGGTGGAGCGGTCGTCTTCAAGATAAATCAGGTTTTCAAACTGCCGCTTGACGGTGGCCAGTTGCTTTTCGTCGCGGATGCCCTGTAAAACTTCCGCCAGCACAAAACCGCAGTAACAAATCTCGTCGCCGCTTTGAAAACATTCCTCCAGCCGGGCGACTTGAACCGTTTCCCGACCGGCGAAAAAATCAATGCAGACCGTGGAGTCAACCAGCACTCTCATGGGAAGCGGCTGCGCCGCATTTTATTGAGGTCACCCGTCCAGTTGATTTTTCCCTTGAGCGCAAGGAAGCCCATTTGTTCTTTGCGACGCACGAGTTCCTCCAATGCGTGATGCACGAGGGCGCGGCGGGTCTTCAAGCCGGTGGCCTTCAAGCCCTGCCGCACGAGCGTTTCATCCATGACGATGTTGGTTCGTTTCATTTGATACACACATTACACCTGATTGATGTGTATTCAAGTTTATTGTCGGGTTGAAAATTGTTCGCGGACGGCGCGGCGCGCATCGTGGATCCGATCATCACCGGCTTCAACACGGGCTCGCACGTCTGGGGGAAATTTCTGAAGGACTACCGCGAAACGGATTGGT
>Ga0181529_10003204_pt1 | contig 18867 bp, 19 predicted proteins | sample PEATcosm2014_Bin_36_FD_119763 | JGI IMG/M metagenome (GOLD analysis project Ga0181529, IMG submission 119763) | Peatland microbial communities from MTU Mesocosm Facility, Houghton, MI, USA - PEATcosm2014_Bin10_30_metaG | ecosystem: Environmental > Terrestrial > Soil > Wetlands > Peat | place... | reverse complement strand
TGTCCACCGGACCCATATTGGTGATATCGCCGGCAATAAATACAGCTTCCGGATTCAATTCCAGAAATGAATCAATTTTACCGAATTGACCATGGAGATCTGCTATCAAAAGCACATCTTTCATGGTATATCATTTCAAACGGGGTCTAAAAAACCTTATCTCAGGCTCGTTCCACGAACCGGTCAGTTTTCCTCCGAGAGCAAGATCGCCGCAGGTCTTCTCGGTCTCTGGCAGGAGCGACCGCGCACGGGTTCCGGCAAGCGGCGTACCAGGAAGCGGGATGAACCGGTGGACGTGGACTTTTCCAATCCTCGCAATTTCCTGTATGGCGGCAACGGTCTCCCGCTGGTCATCATCGGTCTCGAACGGGAACCCGACAATAAAATCGACAACCGGTGTGATCCCGGCGTCATGGCAGAGTTCTGCTGCCCGTATCGCATCCGCAATCGTGTGTCCCCGATGCAACCGGGTAAGGATTGCATCGCTCCCCGACTGGGCACCGAAATGCAATTTTGTGTTCGTGCAGTAATCCGAGATCAGGGCAAGTGACTCTTCGCAGATAAACTCCGGCCTGACTTCACTGGGGAACGTCCCGATAAAGATCTGGTGGGAAAGTTTTCGTAAGAGGTGTCCGATTTTGTCGAACCGGGGGTGAATGCCATCAGAACCATAGGCAAACGCATTGGGGGTGACAAAGCGTGCCTGGCCGTATCGGTTTGCGTATCGGGCAATCGCGTCGATTGACCGGTGCCGCATGCAGTGCCCGAAAATCTGCGGTGTCTGGCAGTAACCGCAGGCATACGGGCAGCCGCGGGAGATCTCCACGTATCCCTGTACCTCGGAAAACGGCGGATAACCATCAAGACGGACACTGCTTTTTGCCGGCTCATACCAATCCCGGGTCGCGACACCCGGGATATGCCCGTCTCTCCCGGCTTCGAGCTCTGATAGCAGGAGCGGAAGCGTGTATTCCCCCTCTCCCACGACAACGTAATCGGCATACGTGGCAACATCCTGCCAGCAGGCGGTCGCATGCGGCCCTCCGACAAACGTGATACAACCCGCCGCCGCGATCTCATCGCGGTACCGGGATTCGCTGATAGAATTCAGGGAATAACAGGTGATATCGGACTCTGGCTTTGAGACCGGGCGAAGGTGCCAGCCGGATTTTTCGCAGGCAGCGAGCAGGACCGCACATGAATTACGTGCTGAGGGGATCTCCCGCCAATTTACCCGCATGGTGAGTACCAGTCCTCACGCATCCTAAAAAAAGGATCTGCCGGTTATGATCCGGTTCCGCTTCGTGAGCGGTACTCCCGGAGGACATCGGCTACGTTGTAGGTTATACCGTTATTCATCGTAACAGCAACCTGCACGCGGTCAGACTGGCCGGATAAGGATCCGCTGCCACGTGTCCCGGCGAGAGTAATGGTGTCACCTTTATCTGACCCGAGCGTTTCAGTCTGGGTTGATCCATCAAACCGGGTCAGCGTGACGGTAATCGTATGGACATTGTCCTGTCCCTGGCCCCCATCAAAGGTCACAGGAATCTGGCCGAGGTAATCTTTCTCCCCGACCGTAACCGTCACGGCAATATTGGCGGGCATTACATCGGTAGGGGCCGTGGTGAGGCTGGAAGAAGCGGTCGTACCTGATGACGTGGACGTTGTTGTTGTTGTTGAGGACTGCGAACTGGTGCAGCCGGCGACAGCAACCACACCACAGATGAGAAACATAACCAAAATGAATGTACTGGCTCTCATACCAGAGGATGGGGGGTTGCATTATTTGTTCATTGCGATCGTTTTACACGATTGGACCGGGCATAACCAGAGCCGCCCGCACCAGAACCAAAAAAATCAGAAAAAAAGATGCGGGAGTCCCCGCTTCAGGACATCATGGAAGGCTCGGCAGGTCCGCCATAGTTTCTCATATTTTTTTATCGGCCAGTCCGCCACCGGGGTATCCCTTTCGGTGCGGCATTACGCAACAGTGCATCCAGCAGGTGATGCCCTTCCCGCCTTACGGGAGTGCTCCCTCGTATTCCATTGTCCCGTGGTCGCCGTCAACAGTGACGCATGTCCCGTTCATGAGCCGGCCAAGCGGGATATCCGGCCGATCGATCATGGGGATATTTCCGATAATCGCTCCGGTGGCAATGATGGGTTCCGCCTCGGTATTCACAATGGCCGCCGGGGCGTGGCGGTTCCGGGAAAGGGCGTAGAGCACATACGACCCGACCGTCGAACCCTTGCCGTACGGAAACGCGAGCACGGTACCGGCCACAGATGTACCTTCAAGCGGGTGGCCTTTTTCCACAATAACCCCTGTTTCAGGATCGACCCCGGAAAGAAACGATATGGGGGCCAGGCTGACGAGCAGTTTTCCCGTTCCCCTGCCTCTTGAAATGCTGCGACCGGTAATGAGCAAAATCACACCACATAAATGGTTGAAGATGCAGATATATGAGTAATATGGAAGAGACCTCGGTCGATAACGCGGCGCCTCAGAACGAGCTCAAATACCAGATCCAGTTAAACGAGCTTGAGGCGGCGCTCCTTGAACAAAAGGTCAGAGCCGAAGATCTCCAGAAAGAAAATGCGCAGCTGAAACGTGAGAATAACCAGCTCAAGCGCATGCCGCTCTTTGTTGCGGTGGTCATCGATATTCTGGAGAACAACGAGATCTATCTCCGCCAGCAGGGGAACAACCAGGAGTACCTCACCCATGCATCCGATGAAATCCGTCCGCTGTTAAAAACCGGAACTAAAGTTGCCGTCAACAATGCGCTCTCGATCGTCAAAGTGATCGGAAACGTGTACGATTCCCGTGTCCGGGTAATGGAACTCGAAGAGTCGCCTGAAATTTCCTATGCGCAGATTGGTGGCCTTACCGATGAGATTAAGGAAGTGCGGGAAGCAGTCGAGTATCCGCTCACAAAACCCGAGATCTTCCGGCGTATTGGTGTCGAGCCCCCGAAGGGCATCTTGCTCTACGGCTCGCCCGGGACCGGAAAGACCCTGATCGCAAAGGCGGTCGCCCACGAGGCGAAGGCAACGTTCATCCGCATGTCGGGAAGCGAACTCGTGCACAAGTTTATCGGTGAAGGGGCCGGGCTTGTCCGCGAGCTCTTCACGCTTGCCCGCGAGCGGGCACCGGCGATCGTCTTTATCGATGAGATCGATGCAGTCGGCAGCATGCGGACAAACGACGGGACGAGTGGGAGTGCCGAGGTGCAACGCACGCTCATGCAGCTCCTTGCGGAGATGGACGGCTTTGACAACCGGGGGGAGATCCGGATCATGGCAGCGACAAACCGGGTGGATATGCTCGACCCTGCCCTGCTCCGGCCCGGCAGGTTCGACCGGCTCATCAAGATCCCGCTGCCCGACCAGAACGCACGGCTCGAGATCTTAAAGATCCACACCAAAAAGATGCATCTCGAAAACGTGAACCTCGACGTTATTGCAACGATGACCGAGGCAGCCACCGGTGCAGAACTCCAGGCGATCTGCCGCGAAGCTGGTATGATGGCCGTGCGCCGGGATGCATCTTCGGCAGAGATGCCGGACTTTATCAGTGCCGTGCGCAAGGTCAAGGCTGACACGATAACCGATACCCGGATGTATACCTGATCCGGGGACCGGGGCGATCAGCAGGAACAGGGAGCGCCCGAATGAATATTCTGTTGATCCAGCGGGAAGGCATCGACCTTCACCACACGCTTTTTGCATCCGAGACCAGCCGTCTCGCACTCCGTTTTTACCATCCGAAAAAGGTTCCCTCCGGTGTGTATATCACGGTCGCCACTCTCGGAAGCGCCCTCTCGCTCGTGTCGGAACTGCGCTGGTATATCCGTCGCTACGTGAGAGAAACGCTGTTTGAAGTGGAAAAAGGGATCTTCTGCACCCAGACCTTTGCACAGGATGTCTACTACGAGCGGACCGTGATACTCGAAAAAACATGGGCGTTCCACCGTCTCTATGGTTTTTCTCACGGCAATCTGGTCCGCCAGATCGTGATGTCCCCGGGTTCGGCACCACAGGACTATTCACGAGACCTTGCCGGTACCGACGCCACCATCGAAGTCTGGTGTACTGAAGACGAAGTTGAAGACATCGGGGAGCCGATCCCCCTTGAGGATGCAGGAGAAAACCCCGATCCCGGGGCCGACGGGAACGAATAACCGATGAGCCGGCGGCTATCCGGCGGGCACTCAAAGATCTCCCTTTTTTTTAGAGACAATCCGGTCTATTTTCACAAAGTTTCAGGAGTTTTGTGAACGAAAAACAGCCGGTGAGACAAAAAAAGTGATGCCGGAGTATCCCGGTCACTGCTGCATTTTTGTGAGGTTTGCCAGTGTTATCATGAACGTGAGGTTCTGCCCAGCCAGGGGGCTATTGGCATCCCAGGTGATGGTTGTGGGGGTAACATTGAGGATTTTTATGCGGGAGTACGTGTTGGAAACCTTGTCATGGACGGTATAGGTTTTCCCGACAATAAATGAGACATTTGCGAGAGGCCCGGTACGGTTGAGGGTCTGGACGAGTCCCGGGTCATACGCCCCGTAGGCATCGGCATAGGGAACGGTCACCGTCTTGACCTGGTTCTTCGACATGCCGATCACCGCATTTTCAAACCCGGCAATGACAGTCTTGTTGCCCAGGGTAAATTCAAGCGGGGTGCCGTTCATGTTTGAGTCAAATACGGTCCCGTTGTCAAACGCCCCGGTGTAATAGACAGATACCTGATCACCTGTCGTCGCAACCTGCGGCGTGAGGAAAACAAAAGCACATGCCGCAGCAATGATGATGATTGCCGCCACGCCCACGGTGATCAGCAGGTTCTTTCGTTTCTCCCGCTTCTCCGGTGTCTCCTGCTCCGGAACTGCATCCTGTGATTCAGGAGGTTCTTCTTTTGCATCTGCAGAAGTGTCTGCCGGGGCGTCCGTGGTATCTGCCTCAGCGACGGTCTTCTCTTCCGGGATTTGCGGGGTATCATCTGGTGTCGTTGGATCGCTCATAATGTTCCACTCTGTTTACATCCTGATTCCTATATCTTTGCTCTGGAGGGAAAAAAAGTTCGCGGTCACCGGAGATGGCGACTGCTGCCTGAACATACCGCACACTCCTGACACCGGCTCCTCTTCAACCGGGTTAAAAAAAAGGCACACGGGTCTCTGCAGGACGATGGTTAAAAAAACAGGGAGTGATACCACTCGTTGTAACAATTCCACTGATCGCACGAGCGGTCTTTTCGTGGTTCCCCGGACCCTTATGCAAACATCCTGCCTTCCACATCAGAGAGCGAACGGTTGAAATCGAGCCGCACTTTCTCGATCGCAGACAGGAAATCCTCACGGGTGATCGAGGCCCTCTCGTTCCTGATGGCATACATCCCGGCCTCCATGCAGATTGCCCGGAGATCGGCGCCATTCTTCCCCTCGGTCAGATTTGCAATTTCCGACAGGATGACCGTATCATCTGTCGCAAGGGACCGGGTGTGTACCTTTAGGATGGAAAGCCGGCCCTCTTCATCCGGCAGTGGGATCTCGATGATCCGGTCGAACCTGCCGGGCCTGAGCAGAGCCTTGTCGAGAATATCGATCCGGTTCGTGGCCCCGATGATCTTCACATCGCCCCGGTTCTCAAAACCATCCATGCCAGCCAAGAGCTGCATGAGGGTACGCTGCACCTCGCGATCGCCCGATGTGTTCGCCTCGGTCCGGGCGGCTCCCACGGCATCAATCTCATCGATGAATATAATGGTCGGGGCTTTTTTCTTTGCAAGGTCGAAGAGCTCGCGGACGAGACGGGCACCTTCACCGATATATTTCTGGACAAGTTCGCTTCCGACCACCCGCATGAAGTGCGCATTTGTCTCGTGGGCGACCGCTTTTGCAAGCAGGGTCTTTCCGGTCCCGGGTGGTCCGTAGAGCAGGACACCCTTCGGGGGTTCGATCCCGATCCGGGTGAAGAGCTCGGGGCGTTTCAACGGGAGTTCGACTGCTTCGCGGATCTCGTTAATCTGGTCTTTTAAGCCCCCTATGTCTGAATAACACTCCTGTGGCGAGTCCACGAGCTCCATACCGTAGACCTGTGCATCGAAACTGCTCGGCAGCAGTTCGACAATAGCGAGTGACTGCTGGTTGAGCGTGCAGCGGGCCCCGGCCTTTAAATCCTCGGGATTTATGCTCGGTGAACTCCTCACAAGAAATCTTGGCCCGGCGCTGCTCCGGACAATGACCCGGGTGGTGTCGACGACATCGACGATGGTCCCGATGATAAGCGGGGGGCTCCGGAGTTGTTCGCTCTCGCTCTTGAGTTTCCTGACCTCACGCTCGTACCGGATCTTCTGGGTCTCAATATAGCGCTTGTCTGCCTCGACCTGACGGAGCTGCTCCCGGAGCTCAAGGTTTCGTGACTCGAGATTACCGACCCGGTCAAGCATCTGGGTCTCGAGATCGTGCTTATCGCTCTCGATCTGCTGGAGCTGATCACGCAGCTGTTCGCTGAGCGTGCGATACAGCCTGCATAATTCTTCCGGGCTCTGCGGTTCGGCTGTATCGCGGAGAATATCGCCCACGTGGGTTCCTCAAATAGGTATATAGGGAAATCTGCATATAAAGTGTTTGTGAGATTATGCAGTGCGAAATGTGTGGAGAAGCGATTCGCGGCATCCCGAAGTTGATCCGTGTGGAGGGCGCGGAGCTCCAGGTATGCAGCAAATGCGGGAAGTTCGGTACCGAGGTGCAGCAGGCCCGGCGTACTGATGTGCAGCGACCGGCTGCCCGGCCCGCCCAAGGGGCCCGGGCCCCGCCGGTGACCGTCCCCGCACAGCGGAAACGGGACATGTTCGATTACATGGAAGGCGATATCGTCGAGGATTATGCGGAGCGGGTCAGGAACGCCCGTATGGAAAAAGGTCTTTCCCAGAAAGACCTCGCCCTGCAGATGATGGTACGGGAACTGCTCATCAAAAAGATTGAGAAGGGAGAACTGATCCCGGAAGAGGAAGTCAGGAAGAAACTCGAAAAAGTCCTCGGTATCAAGCTTGTCGATATCCTCACGACCGATACAGAAAAGAAGACACAGGCAAAGATCACCCAGACGCTGGGCGACCTCACCGTGATCCGGAAAGCAAAGAAATAACCGCGGGTAACTTCCCGCACCTTTTTTAGTCAGGATCGCACGTCAACGTGGCAAGAGTACACTCTCTGCCCGGCCTCGGGGTGAAAGGAGTGGGATGACCGGTTTTTTTAGATTGGACGTGAACCGTTTTTGCCGGTTTTTCTCCCGAACCGTTTCGATCTCCATAACCACCCCATCTTCTTTTCATCGGGGAGCTCTCAAAAAATCCGAACGAATGTGCCGATGCCAAAGTTCATCAGCATCGAAGGAAGAATTGAGATTACAGGATACGCACCCGTATGATCTCTGTTTTATATGTTGACGATGAGCCCAGCCTGCTTGAGATCGGCAAACTCTTCCTTGAGCGGAGCGGGGAACTCAGTGTTGACATCATTACGTCTGCCCCGGATGCACTCACACTGATGGAGACAAAAGCATACGATGCCATCATCTCAGATTACCAGATGCCCGGCATGGATGGCATCGAATTTTTAAAAGAGGTACGAAATTCAGGGAATACGATCCCGTTCATCCTTTTTACCGGCCGGGGCCGTGAAGGGATCGTCATCCAGGCCTTGAACGAGGGGGCCGATTTTTATCTCCAGAAAGGGGGGGAGCCCCTGTCGCAGTTTGCCGAGCTTGCACACCAGACCCACCTCGCGGTCCAGCAGAGAAGGGCAGAGGCGAACATCCGGGCCCTCGAGCGACGGGAAGCGGATATCCTCAACTTCCTGCCGGACGCGACCTTTGCCATCGACAAGACGGGAAGAGTACTCGCGTGGAACCAGGCAATGGAAGAGTTAACCGGTGTTAAATTTTCAGAGATCTCCGGAAAAGACAATTATGAATATGCTCTTCGGTTGTATAACGAACGCCGCCCGATGCTCATCGACCTCATTCTTGTCCCAAATGAAGAGATCGAAAAAGACAGGTACCTCTATACCATCCACGACAGCAGGATGCTGACTGCCGAAGCTGCATTCCAAAAACCGGACGGAACCCAAGTCCATCTCTGGGGAAAGGCCAGCCTGCTTTTTGACCAGAACGGGAACATTGCCGGTGCAATCGAGTCCATCCGGGACATCACCGAACGCAAGAAGTCAGAGACAGAACTCCGTGCCGCATATGAGCAGATCACCGCTTCTGATGAGGAACTGCGCAGCCAGTATAATGAACTGGAATGGAGTGAAAAACAGATCCGGGAGAGCGAGGAAAATTTCCAGAGGCTTGTTGAAAGTTCCCCCGATGCTATTTATATCATTGTCGGGGAGACCTTTGCCTATGTCAACCCCGCCATGGTCCGGCTGATGGGGGCAGCGTCAGCGGATCAGCTGATTGGCATGTCGCTCTCTGACCGGGTCCACACCTCATTCCTTGAAGAGGTCCAAAAACGGGCACGTATTGTCATGGAAGAGAGTAAACCGGTCGGGCACATGGAGACGGTGTACCTGAAGATGGACGGTTCTCCCGTCGAGGTTGAATCATCGGTTGCAACCTACCGGTACCAGAACAAACCTGCCGGTCTCGTCATCCTTCGCGACATCTCACGCCGTAAAAGGGCCGAACAGCTGCTGAGGGAGAGCGAAGAAAAATACCGCGAACTGGTCGAAAATGCGAACAACATTATCCTGAAATGGGATGAAAACGGGAATGTTACCTTCCTTAATGAATATGCGCAGCAGTTTTTCGGGTATACCAGCGACGAAATTACCGGGAAACCCGTGATGGGTACGATTGTCCCGGCCACCCAATCCGGATCCGACCGCGATCTCCGTCTCATGATCGATGACATCATCCGCCATCCCGGGAACTACACAGAAAACGAGAACGAAAACATCACCCGCGACGGGAGGCGGGTCTGGATCCGGTGGCAGAACAAACCCCTCTTTGATGAAAACGGCCAGTACGCCGGCCTGTTTAGTGTCGGGACAGACATCACGGAACGCAAACGCGTTGAAGAATCGCTCCGGGAGAGCGAGATCCGGTTCCGCGAGCAGTACCAGAACAATCCGCTCGCTATCTTTACCTGGCAGCACCGGGACGGGGATTTTGTGTTTGTCGGCTGCAACAAGGCAGCAGAAGTCCTCACCAGTGGCCGGGCTGACGAATATTTCGGAAAATGTGCATCCGATCTCTATGCAGCCCGGCCGGATCTCATGGCCGAGGTCAGGCAGTGTTTTTCCGAACGGACCGGGATCTCAAAGAAGATCGTATCTGAACATTTCCTGCCCGGGAAGGTTATCCACGCCACTGCGGCCTTTGTCCCCCCGGATCTTATCATGGTCCACATGGAGGACATCACCGGGCAGAAGCAGGCAGAGGAGGCACTTGCCGATAACCGGCGGATGCTTGATACCCTTATGCATAACCTGCCGGGCATGGTCTACCGGTGCCGAAACGATCCTGACTGGACCATGGAATTTGCAAGCGGGGGCTGTAAGGATCTCACCGGGTATGATCCCGGCGACCTGATCGACAATCACGTCGTATCGTATGGATCTCTTATTGTGCCGGAAGACCGGCAGCACGTGTACGAAGATGTCCAGAAAGGTGTTCAGGACCGGGGCCCGTTCCAGATGGAGTACAGGATCGCCGACAAGTCGGGCAGGATCCGGTGGGTCTGGGAGCAGGGACGAGGGATCTTCGATGCCAGAAACAAACTTGTCGCCCTTGAAGGATACATAACCGATAACAGCGAGCATAAGCAGGCGGCAGAGGCCCTCTGCCAGGCAAACAGGAACCTCAACCTCCTCTGCGGCATCATGCGGCACGACATCACCAACCAGATTATGGCGTTGAATGGTTTTGTCGAGTTACTCCATGAGAAGGCCCCGGATCCGGCTCTCGACTACTATTTCGGCTGGATTACGCAATCGATGAACCGTATTTCAACCATGATCCGGTTCACCAAGGAATACGAGACGATCGGGATCGCCGTTCCCACATGGCAGGACGCCCACACCATTGTTGACACTGCCGCACACGAGGCCCCGCTCGGCAAGGTACGGGTGCTAAACGAGATCCCGGCCGGTCTGGAACTGTTCGCCGACCCGCTTATCGTCAGGGTCGTTTACAACATTATGGAAAATGCCGTGCGGTATGGCGGCAGGATCACGACCATCCGGTTCTTCCTTGATTTCAGGAACGGAAACCAGATTGTCGTATGCGAGGATGACGGTGTCGGTATTCCCGAGGCGGATAAGAAAAAGATTTTCGAGCGGGGGTTTGGGAAGAACACCGGGCTCGGGCTCTTTCTCGCCCGCGAGATCCTCTCAATCACCGGTATCTCCATTGCGGAAACCGGGGCGCCGGGGAGCGGTGCACGGTTTGAGATGGTCATACCTCATGGGGCATTCCGGCGTTCGGATGTGCAGTAAGATCCGGGTGGGAAAACGGGGGAGCCGGGGGTTACCGGTTATTTTTTTACGATGAGTTTGTGCGCATCCTTATCGACTTTGTAGGATTTCGGGCGTTCGAGCAGGTCGAGCGCATTAATGTTCATGTCGATGAGTTCGGAGTAATTGAACGACTCATACGTCTTCTCCCCTTTTTCTTCCCAGAAAACTACAATCCCGTTCTCCATCTTTTTGCTGCTGACAATATCGTGCATATAGTTCGATCCGGAACAAAAGGTAATGAAGGTTACGATATGTTGGAAAAAGGGAGAGCACCCTCGTGAACAGGAGGGTGGGAACCCCCCTCTTTTTCCTGTGGTTGCGGGCCGGACAGGATCACCCGGAATCCAGTTCTCTCGATCACGACAACGGGGGCTGATGCTTCCCTGACCCCAACCCGCAAAGAAGCGCCACGTCCCTGACACATCCTTCACAACCCAGCGTAAATCCATCCATGCACTCACATCTGGCCGACAGACGATCACGGGACTCATGTTCAATCTGATCCGGCCTTTTTACCGGTTCATGGAGTCAACCTGTATCGACAACATCATCGACAAACGTAGTAAGTTGTGACATCAGCATGGGGTCCAGACCCTTCTCAACCGCAAGAAATACGCCGGAAACATCCATGAGCCGGAGTTTGTTTGTTACAAAATGGATGAATTTCGAGATGTTCACCGATGAGAGATAGATAAGCATCGTACTCACAGAGTCGTACATGATGCACACGTTCTTGCCGGATTGCTCCTTGAGCATTTCAGTTATTGCAATGCCCATATCGGTCAGGTTCGCCGGGTTATTGATAAATCGTACGATCCCGGGAATATTCTCAGCACTCCCGACAGACGTATGGGTCACCGCATCGATGAATGAGACGCTGTCAACGGGGATACCGGTCTGGGCATACATCTTGGCAAGCACGCTATAGGGATAGTTCGTCGTGACGACAATCGTGTGATATCCCAGACCTGAAATTTCTTTGATAAGGTCGCTATTGCGCTGGCGGATCTTTTCGGGGGATGACAGGATCAGGAAGATCTTCTTTTTTTCCAGGTCCCGGGGGTCAATAAAGTCCGGCATATCTTCACCCTTCGAGAAATTTCTGATACGCTTCGGGAATTGATCGGTTCTTTTCAACGATCGCTGTCTGGAACTCCTGGATATTAGCCTCAATCTGGGCAGCGTTCCTTGCCTGACCTTCAAACACCAGGATAATTTCATCGTGGCTCAGCATCCCGTCCTTGAAGAGCTGTGCCGATTCAAGAAGGGTGCTACTGATGATACCGACCGGCTGTTTCAGCCGCATGGTCATCTCGGTCATATATGCAACGAGCGCCTCCTCCGCCTTGCGCTGCTCGGTGATGTCCCTGCCGATGGCAATCTCGTGGTACACCCCGTTTGCACCAATCTGCCGGGTGTTCCATGATAAAATACGCCGCTCCCCTGTTTTTGTGAGAATCGTCGTCTCAAGATTTTCGAAATAATTTTGTCCGGCAATAATCCGGGAAATTTTATCCGTCAGGCTGCGGCGGTATTCAGCATCGGGGTACAGTTTTTTCCAGATGTCACGCCGGCCGATCACTTCATCGGAGGAGTACCCGGTGATCATCTCTGCAGCCTTGTTCCAGACCTGTATCTGCCCTTTGGGATCGAGAACAGCAATGAGCACGTACGCGTTATCGATGATACTTTCCCGGAATACCTGGCCCTCCCGTTCGGCCGTGACATCCATGCCGACAGAGATGGTCCTGTAGAGGCCGCTCTCCCGGATTATCTTGGTATTCCAGAGGATGGTGCGGGACTCGCCGTATCGCGTACGGATCGTTGTTTCAAGATTTTCAAAATAATTTTTTGTTTTAAGGATACCGGCAATTCTCCCGGTGACGATCGTGCGGTAATCTTTGTCAGGATAGAGTTTTTTCCAGATGGTGTCACTGCCAATCACGTCGTTTTGTGAATATCCGGTGATGGTCTCAGCAGCATGGTTCCATGAGATGATCCGGCCCTTCTCGCCGAGTATTGCTATCATGACGAGGGCATTATCAAGAATATCCGCCTCGATACAGGATTTTTTATCGTTCGTCCCGTCCATATGAATTCGTCCCCCTTCCTCCCGTGACTCTTGTTGAGGATGTTTCCTGTATTTATATAAATGTGCATGCATAGCCCGATGCGACGACTGCTGAAATCTGAACCGGAAGAGGCGGGATGGCGGTTGTCCTGGCGGCGATCGGAATACCAGTAATGCTCGCGAAGCGGATGTGAGGGGACAGGGAGGGAGACCGGACAATCCCCTAACGGGAGGGAGGATTTACTCAAACCCACAAAAACCAGTTAAATTCAAGTCACTTCATCTTCGGATAATTTGCCGTCGGCATTACCGGTATTTCGGGTCCCTGCCCTGTCCGGGAGGGGGTATCCCAATCCAATAGCTGAAGGGAATTTTTCACTCAAAGCCGCCCTTATTGCCCGGGAAGACAAGGGTTCCGCGAGAGGAATTCACAATGATGGACGCACTCAAAAAACTGGCATGTTGTTTGCTCCTGCTGGCCCTTGCGGGAACCGTTGCCGGGGCCGGGTATGGCGTGACAGAGAAGAGCGGCGGTGCAGCACCGGTGAAATTATCGGCAGCCGGCTCGCCCTGCGGCAATTCAGGGCTGCCCCGCATTACCGGGGAATCGGGATTGGGAGGGGTTCTGAGGGGTACCAAATGTTATTTCCCGATCATCAACCTGCCTGCCTATTATATCTGTATCATGTTCTGCAAGATTGGCGGTGGCGGGGATGCGTGTGCGCCGTCCTGCGAGGCAAAACTCAGGGTGTGCACATAACTATTACCGGCGTGTGAATACCTGTCAGATCCAAAAGACCACTTTTTTAGGGGTATGCCACCGGGGCCCGTTCTCATGAGCCATTCTTTTTTCCGGCCTTGTTAGCTCGCGACCCGGACTTTTTTCTATAATCTTCAGCTGCTGAACCGTACTTTTTTGGAAATGTTCAGCAGCGTGATCGAACTTTTTTTAAAAATCCTCAAGCTGCTGATCCACACTTTTTTTAAAATTCCCGAATCGTACCCCGGACTTTTCCGGAAACGTGCGGCAGGGTCATCCGGATTCTGGCATTGGGATCAGGATGATGGGGGATAAACCCCGGCCCCCCTCGTCCGCATAACACTGATTTCCTGCACGGCCATACTCATTTCTTCGCGTGGAGTCTGGTCTCCTGCGGGGAACAGGGGTTTTCCGGCGGTTTCCGGGTCCGTACGTGCTCTTTTGAATAAAACGGTTTTATCACTAATAACAACAATGTAAATTCTGCAAGAAATCACCGGCACATCCAGCCGGCAGGACTGTAGCAATGTCACGTGGACGCGGATCATCGGTCATATCTGTCACAGTATTCCTCGCAATACTTCTCATTGTACTCCCGGTCAGTGCTGAAAATGTCACAGCAGCCCAGACAACTGTTATCACACCACAGACCAGCGTAACCACTTCACCGACAACGATTGCCACACAACCGACCAATGTCACCACTTCACCGACGACCGTTGCCACCACCGTGACAACTGCCACTCCCGTGAATACAACGGTCACGGTCACCCAGCCGACAACCGTTGTCACGACAATACAACCGACCGTATACACCACGGAGACCTCGAATACCGGCAGCGTGAGTGTGTACTCTTCCCCGACCGGCGCCAGTATCCTGATCGATGGCCTCTATTGCGGGACAACCCCGAATACCGTGACTGATGTGGCTGCGGGAAACCATCTTCTGCAGCTGGAGTTGAGCGGGTATACTAATTACGAGGGCTCGATCTATGTCGTGGCGGGACAGACGGCAGAGGGATACGGCACGCTCCAGCCAATAGAGGGCACGTCGGCGATGCTGACACCGGCCACGAACGCAACCGTCCCGGTGGTCGCCGTTGTTGTCACGGTCGCACCCGAACCCACGCAGGATACGGGCCTGCTCGGAAACTCGACGGTTCTCGCTGCCATAATCAGTTCTATTACCGTCCTTGTCGTATCAGGGATTTCGCTGTATATCCACTTTACGTCTACCAAGAAAAAAGAGTGACGGGATTCGCGTGCCGGGGCCGTAATGACCATGCGACCCGGTCTTATTTTTATGTTCAGCGGGCAGGCCGCTCTTTTTTCCAGGGGTAACCCCCTGGCCGGCCGCGGCACATGGGAAGGGGGATCACGCGCCTTTCCGAACCAGCCGCGCTCCGAACTCGTATGCTTTTTTGCAGTCCTTCGGGAACTGCGCGTCCCGGTGTTTTTTCTTCTCTTCCGGGTCAAAGAGCGTGGATACATACTTCGAATAATTATCGAACAGGGAGGTATCGGTGACAAACATTGACTCGCACGACCCGAAGATCCGGGCCATCGCCATCTCGGTCACCTGCGCATTCCGGTCAAAGCCCATCTCCTTTACCATCTCCTCCTTTGCCCCGGCCGTGTAGATAAACCCGGTCCGGATTTTCCTGCCAAAGAGCGTAGACCGTTCCTTGTCGTACACCGAGTACGGGTACATCAGCCGTTCGAGGAAGCACCGTGTCTCGCCGGTCGTGATCGCGTAGTAGATGGGCGAACCTACCAGGATCGCATCTGCGGCCTCGACTTTTTTTAAGACCGGCCGCAGATCGTCTTTTACGGCGCAGTGCCCGTAGCTCTTCCCCCCGATCCTTTTGCAGGCAAAGCAGCTGGTGCAGCCTTTGTAGTCCAGATCGTAGAGGTGGATAAGTTCGGTCTTTGCCCCCTGGTCTTTGGCGCCTCTGAGCGCATGTTCAAGAAGTGTTGCAGTGTTCCACTTCTTTCTCGGGCTTCCGTTGAATGCGAGAAGTTTCATACGTGTGTGTCGGAGGTTCCGGGATAAAAATGGTGGGGGTGACAGGACTGCCACTTTTTGCTGATCAGGTCTCTCCCTTTAAAATTCATAGTAGCCGCTGAAATGCATCTTTAGCAGATGTGCATTTCCGGCATCATCGTTGAGAGCTCGTCTTTGTCAATCTCCGGGTGCTGTGCGAGATATTTGGAAAGCGCCACCCTTCGTGATTCGAGGGATGAATGCGTGGCACTGATGTGTATCAGCTCGATACTTTGTTTAAGATCCATCGTGATCCTCACTTTTTTTACGACGATGGATCATTTTATTCTTCCCGAATGAGGGGACACGAGACCTATAACCCGCACAATAGTCTCTATAGGGAATTTCGGGCTTTTGCCTGAGTTGCCGGGACGCTGTGGATGGCCTGATTTTGCCGGACGGATACGATGTCACGATACCCCCGGGGAGGTTATCCCCTGCTAGCCCGGCGTTCACAGGTAGATGAGGAGGATCGCGAGAAGCGATTCCGGGAAATTTGCAGAAACTCATTTATACAGGATGTCCTCAATTCCCTCCTTGTTATGTCAAGGTGGATGGTGGGACTTATTGTTGTCCTTGCATTCATGGTTCCTGTTGCAGCGGACAATGCAGCTTCATCATGGAGCTGGAATACCTACCGCGGAACGTACCTCTGGCAGGTAACGGTGAGCGAGGACCAGTCAGGCTGCGGGGGCGGGGTATACACCAACCAGTACTCGGTTCCCATCCAGTACCGCGGAACAACCGCCGTGATGGGGGATGTCGGGCATGGATCGGCAGGGGGGACGTTTACCTCCGGAAACATCCTGCACATACCGGGGAGATCCGTGGCCGACCCGCCGGGATCCTCAACATTGTCGGACTACGATGTGTACTTTACCGCGGACTGTACGGCATTTACGGCAAAATACACGTGGGACTATTCAGGATCTGACGGCGCATGCAGCGGTACCACTACCCTGAACGGGGCAAGCAGCAGCGGCTGCCCGGCAGCGGCGGTCACCACAACGGCTGCCCAGACCACGGAGAGTTCCTATGCCGCGATGCTCACCGGCCCGCATTCGGATCTCCAGAATTACCTGGATCTCTGCGCCCAGCGGGACCAGATTGACCATGCCATCACTGCGTTTGAGGCGCAAAGCAGCCTGAATTACCGGCTGACCGGGAACTACCTGCCGGAGCCCGCGGAGATTACCGCGGACCGGGCACAGCTTGCGCAGGTCAGGGCCCGGATAAGTGACAACGGACCGGAGATCGAGAAGGAGTACACCGCGGTGCTCGTGAAGGATCCGAATAACTTCCAGGCGAACTGGGACATGGCCCAGTTAAAGAAGAGCGAGGGGCAGATCGAGGTGGGCATAGGGTACGCAAACACCGCCATCAACAACAACCTTGCCGGTAGTGCGGCAGAAACCATGAGGAGGGATTTTGCCGATGGTAACGACCTCACGACATACCCGACCACGGCGAACAGCAACGTTGTGGCCACGATCGCAAATACCCTTCCGGTTACCGAACAGAACGTCTACGGCACTGATATCCGGCCGTCATCCGGTGAACCGTCCACGCTGATCACCCTGAAAGATTTCATGATGTATGCGGATCCGAGAGAAGCATCAAGAGCAGGCAACCTGGTAAACCAGGCTGTCTTTGGGTATTGAGGTTGCCATGAACGACAAAAGATTCCCTAACCCCGGGCTCCTGTGTGCCGGGATCCTGTGCGTGCTTGTTATCCTGACCGTTGCCGCCGGCTGTACAGCAAACGGCCCGGCAACTCCCGCACCGCAGGGTGCCGTCACCCTGGAGCAGGCCGCAGTTATTGCGGCGGCCAACAACTGCACTGATTCGGGCGTCACCATTACCGACGCGGTCGGGACGTTCCGGTACACCACCACGACAAACTGCAGTTTCACCAAGACGCTGGTGCAGCTGAACGCAAGTGAGATGCAGGAGATGAAGACCCTGCTTGAGGGAAAGAATATGACCTGCTGGTACACGAAAGGGAACTTCGATCCCCGGCTGGTCACCTCACTTGTGGGCGGGATTGAGTACTGCAGCGGCGACTTAAAAGACGATATAACCAGACTGATGCTCTTTACGTAAGCTGGGCACAGCCCCTTTTACGTACGCAAAGGGCGGGGACGCAGATTCCCCCACCCCGCGGGCAGTCCACCGGACGGGATACAAAATGCACAAAATGAAAAAAGAGACGTGAGATCCCGTGCAGGAATCTCCCCACTCTCGCTTACTTTTTTGGCTCGCCGGGTTTGCCCGTGTCGGCCTTTGCCTTTTCTCCTTCGGATTTTGCCTTAATCATCTCAGCTTTTACCTTTTCGACATCAGCCTTCGCCTTGTCCACTTCGGCTTTCGCCCGGGTAAGGATATCGTCAAAGGATTTCTGGACATGAGCCGTCGTCTCTTTTACGGTATTCTCGATATGCTTTTTGCCCTCGTCCGTTGCCACGAGATCGTGGGTGACTTTTGCAAGATCGTCCATTGCAGAGAGAACTGATTTTGTGGCTGCGGCAAGGCGGACATCGATCGGGTGCTCTTCTTTTGCGGGGGCTGCAACGGTGTCTTCCACCCAGAGCCCATTTACAAAGTGCCCTTTCTTTTCGGTCATGATGATCACGATTTGATTTATCAGTCTTATACGATGAAACTACAAAAGGCTTCCACACATGAGGAATGGTTCCAGCCAGTCCCCCCAATCAGGAAGATAGGGACTGATGCCCCCATACACTCGGACGAGCGAGGAGTGCCGCCGCCCTCAACGGGGCACCCCTGCGGAGGGAATGCCGTTAATATTCCCCGTTATGCCTGACCGCCACCGGGCCCGGTCACGTAGCAAAAAGGGTCCTCCGCGGTAAGGTCGCCGCCCGTGGCCCAGGCCCGCACCCGGCACCCGCCGCCGCAGAGGGAGAGATAGGTGCACGAGCCGCACTTTCCCCCGATAACCGGGGGTTTTGTGCGGAACCGTGAGAGCACCGGGTTGTCCGCATCGTTCCAGATCGCTGAGAAGGGCCGGTCCCTGATATTTCCCACGAGAAACTCCGGCGACCGCGCAAACTGGCAGGGGTACACGTTTCCCTGGGGGTCCACGTTTGCCACACGGTCGCCGGCGCTGCACCCCCCGTTGAGCGAGGTAAGCAGGTCCCGGGCCTCGGCAAGATCCGGTGAGTGGTCGCGTTCCATGGAGTGGATCAGGTGGATGCAGTCCTGCGGGGCATCGACGGTTAAAAATTCCATCTGCTCCGGTGGGATCTCCTGCGCCGTATGGTACAGGAGCGTGAGCGCCTGCGTGACCTCCTTTGCGCCCAGCTGGAGCCGCTCATAAGAGTCGCTCCCCCGCCCGCAGGGCACCAGCCAGTACAGGCAGAACCGCGATGCCCCGAGGTCCCGGGAGAGACGGACGAGGGGGCCGAGTTCATCTGCGTTCTCTTTTGTCAGCGTCACCCGCACG
>Ga0181529_10003202_pt1 | contig 18869 bp, 7 predicted proteins | sample PEATcosm2014_Bin_36_FD_119763 | JGI IMG/M metagenome (GOLD analysis project Ga0181529, IMG submission 119763) | Peatland microbial communities from MTU Mesocosm Facility, Houghton, MI, USA - PEATcosm2014_Bin10_30_metaG | ecosystem: Environmental > Terrestrial > Soil > Wetlands > Peat | place... | reverse complement strand
TTCTCTGCAAGTGAACCAGGCGACGCCGACCATTACTTGGGCCACGCCCGCGGCGATCACCTACGGGACAGCGCTGAGCGCGACACAGTTGAACGCGACGGCTTCAGTGCCGGGCACCTTCGCCTACACGCCAGGCTCTGGCACGCTTGCTGCTGGTGCGCAGACGCTGAGTGTGACCTTCACTCCGACCGACACCACCGACTACAGCACGGCCACCAAGACGGTTTCTCTGCAAGTGAACCAGGCGACGCTGACCGTCACTTGGGCAACACCAGGAGCGATCACCTACGGGACAGCGCTGAGCGCGACGCAGTTGAATGCGACCGCTTCAGTCCCCGGCACCTTCGTTTATACGCCAGCCTCCGGTACGCTTGCGGCTGGTGCGCAGACGCTGAGTGTAACCTTCACTCCGACGGATATAACCGACTATGCCTCGGCCACGCAAACGGTACAGTTGCAGGTGAACAAGGCTGCGTTGACGGTGACGGCATCCAGCACCACCGTGGGCTACGGCTCGGCAGTCCCGACGATTACGGCGAGCTACAGTGGGTTCCAGAACGGCGACACCGCAATGGCGCTGACGCCGGCTCCGGCTTGCTCGACGACGTATACGACGGCCAGCGCGGTTGGTTCCAACCAGACGACCAACTGCTCGGGTGGCGTCAGTTCGAACTACAGCTTTAGCTACGTCTCGGGCACGGTGACAGTGGTTACCTTCGGCATCACCACGTCGCCCACCCTGGCCACCGGCTATGTGAACTCTGTCTATTCTCCGGTCACCCTGGCCGTGACTGGAGGCACCGGCCCGTACGCTTGGGCGGTGGCCAGCGGAAGCGTGCCAGCAGGCTTGAGTCTCGACTCTGCGACGGGCATCCTCAGCGGTACTCCCACCGGGCCGACAGGAACTACCCACTTCACCGTACAGGTGTCGGATTCGGGCACGAACAGCGCCGAGTTGCAGTTCACCATCACCATTGCCGCAGGCGTCACCATCAGCACCATCTCTCCGCTCACTCCGGGAGTTCAGGGCGTTGCGTACGCAGGGGAAACCCTGGCCGCAACTGGCGGCTCGGGCAGCTACAGCTGGACGTGGGCCGCGGCCAGCGGATCCCTTCCCTCCGGCATGGTGCTCAGCAAGACGACTGGCGCCATCAGCGGCACACCGGGAGTATCGGGCACCTACAATATTGTGGTGACAGCCACCGACACGGCTTCGAACACGGCTTCGAAGACCTTTTCGCTGACCGTAGATCCGCCGTTGTCGATCACCACCGCCGCGCTGCCCGGCGGCACGGCGAACACGGCTTACACCGGTGTCCAGCTTACCGCGACCGGCGGCTCGGGGAACTACACCTGGAGCTGGGCTGCGGCCAGCGGTTCGTCGCTACCGGGCGGGATGACCTTCTCCTCGCTCGGAGTACTGGCCGGCACGCCCACCGCACAGGGCAGTTATTCGGTGGTCATCACGGCCAAGGACACGACGCTGAACGTCACGTCCAGCACAACCTTCACCCTTGCCATTGCTTACGCGCCGTTATCGATCACCACCAGCGCGCTGCCCGTGGGCGCGGTCAGCACGGCGTACACCAACACCCAGTTTGCGGCGACCGGCGGCTCGGGCACCTATACCTGGAGCTGGGCTGCGGCCAGCGGTTCGTCGTTGCCGACAAATTTGAGCTTCTCCACGAGCGGTTTGCTCTCCGGCACGCCCAGCGTGGCGGGCAGCTACCTGGTGAACGTGACGGTGACCGATGCGACGGCCAGCTTCACCAAGATCGCACCCTTCACCATCAATATTGACAGCGCCGGCTTTAGCATCACCACAGCGAACCCTCTGCCCAATGCTTATGTCAACTCCGTGTACCCCAACAAGGCACTGGCGGCCAGTGGCTTCACGCTAACGCGCACCTGGAGTGTGAGCAGCGGCGCTCTGCCGACGGGCATGAGCATGACGTCAGGCGGCGCAATCAGTGGTACTCCTACCATCGTCGGGACGTACAGCTTTACCGCCACGGTGACCGATACGGGAGGAAACCAGGCTTCCGCGACCTTCTCGCTGACCGTAATTCCGGCGGTGACGATCAGTACCAGTGCGCTGACCCAGGGCACGGTGGGCGTTCCCTACTCGCAAACTCTCACGGCCACCGGCGGTTCGGGGAACTATACCTGGAATGTGCTGGGCAGTTCGTTGCCGGGTGGGCTCACACTCAGTTCCAGCAGCGGCGTGCTCAGCGGCACGCCCACCACGGCGGGCAGCTACTCGTTGTCGGTGACGATAACGGATTCGGGCAAGACCACCCTTCCCGCCCTCATCCCTCTCACCATTGTGAACCCGCCCGTTTCCATCAGCGGACAGATCTCCCTGGTCAACAACTGTGCTGGAGCGACCTCCGTGCCGCCGATCATGGTGACTCTGTCCGACACCACTAACACCTCGATCACACCCATCACCACCACCACCGACAGCAACGGGAATTACTCGTTCAGCAACGTTCCGGCGGACAGTTACATGATTACGCCGGTGGTCTCCACACCGCCCTCGCGCACGGCGCCGTCCTCGGTTTTCTATCCGGCGACCAAGAGCGTGACGGTGAGCAGCAGCAACCTGACGGCGGAAAACTTCGCTGTGGCGCTGGGCTATTCGGTCTCCGGTACTGTGACGTACGGGGGAGCGCAGAGCGGACAGGTTTACCTGCAGTTGAACGCTCCCAACTGCGGAAGCAAGGGCGTGCTGGGAACCAGCATTGTCTATCCCTTCACCAGTGGCGGTTCCTATACCATCAACGGCGTGCCGCCGGGCAGCTACACGTTGCAAGCCTGGATGGACAATTCGAGCAGTTTCACGCCCAGCGGCCTCCCCAATGGCATTCCCAATGTCGTCAATCCCACGGGCAGCGCCTCAGGCGTATCGCTGACAGACGATCTGGTCGTAAACGCGGCGGTAACGCTGAGCGATCCTACGGTGACGGCGGTATCCAACACCACCCCCGGTCCCACCCTCAATGTTGTCAGTCCCACCGATCAGGGCGTGGCCATCAGCTTCTCGCCGGTCACCAACAGCAGCGGCGTGGAGGCCGTTACCTCCTACCAGGTGCAGTGGAGCACCGACTCGACCTTCGCGTCGGGGGCCAACAACTACACCTTTGCCGCCAACGGCAGCCGCGGCGTGTGGCTCCTGAACAACGGCCTCACGGGCTTCAGCGGAACGCTTGCCAATGGGGGCATCTACTACTTCCGGAGCCGCGGCACGCTGGCCGGCAACAATACGGCCTGGTCCGGGACCTCGGAGCCGATCACCGTGGGCCCGCCGCCGAGTAACCCTGGGAGCACCAGAAACGTCAATGGCTCTGTGGACTTGCCCTCGAACATCACGGGGCCACTCTACGTTGGCTATTACAACCAAGGTACGGGAGCGATCTATGCGAATCGCATCGCCAGCCCATCCAGCAGCCCTCAGTCTCTGCTCTACAACGTCAATCTCCCCGATGGCAACAACTACGTTTTCTTCGCCATCGTCGATCAGAATAACAATGGCCTGATCGATACCGGAGACATCACCAACCTCACGGGCGCCTACAGCGCCCCGGTCGTCATCAGTGGAGACACCTCCTACACTCCGTACACCTTGGCCGTCAACAACAGCACGGCAGCGGTAACCACGCAAATGACGCAGTCCACGGATATTAGCGGCACTTCTACCACCACCAGCTACGGCGTGAGTCTGCAGTTGCTGGCAGGGGTCAAGTTGCCGGTGGCCACGGAGTTGAGCGGGCCGTCTTACACCTATCTGGTCGCGCCCGTGGATTTCTCCGCCTGCACCAGTTGCGGCAGTGTGCAGTTCGATTACCAGCCGGGCATTGCCAGTGCGGTGCCAACGATTAGTGACAACTTCCCCTTGCAGGTGACCTACAGCGATGGCACGACGGACACCGCCGTGTATGCGCAGGTGACTGGAGTGGGAGCAACCGATTCCAGCTCGAACACCGTTGCCGCCTCCGGCTTGCAGTTGTCCGGGACCAGTACCACGCCCAACTTCGGCTGGGACGATCCGAGCAACCCCGGCAACTACAGGTATTCGTTCTCGCTCAGCGACAGCACCGGAACTGTTCTGTGGCAGATTCCGGCCAGCAATGCGCCGATGAGCACCTTCGACAGCTCGATCACTCAGATCAGCTGGGGAAGTGACCCAACCGGGAATACCGGCAACACGCCCAAGAACCCCAGCCTGACGAGCGGAGCGGCCTACACCTGGTCGATTACGGTGGTGGATGGCAATGGCAATTCCAGCAAGACGCAGGTGAGCTTCAAACCATAGTCCAGATTCTTCAGGCAGCAAAGCGAACGGCCAGCCGGATGGCTGGCCGTTTGCTTTGCTGCAAGGGGCAGGATCGGGTAGCGCATTGGTTCCCCGCGCGTGGCTGCGGTCAACGGCAGGCTACGGATAAACCAGAGTTGCAGTATCCCGAAACCAATGCTTTCAAGCCAACGCGACCCTCAGGGAGCGGCGATCTTGGAGCAAATGGCCAGGGCGCACGGGCTCTGGTTTTGCTCTGAGACGGGAACCTGAGATGTAGGTGTGAGTGTCTGAAAAAACAAAAAGGTAACAGGTTTGTGCTCCTGGTTTAAAGAAAACGCGTTGATGAAGAAGGGATTGTGGCCGATATAGAGAAGGAATGCACCGGATTAGATCCCGGTGATGGAGTAAGAACGACGCGGCAGATAGAGATACATGTCGCATGGAATCCGCAATTTAGGCATCGTTGAGGGGTGCTATCACGACGCGATGCAGAGGGAGAATGGCATGGACGACACAAGGGACAGCTACCAGGCAGTGAGGAAGAAGTTGTCGTTCGGTTGGCAGATTGACTCCGCAGCGGAAGCCATGGCATGGATCTTGCGCGGCAACGGAGGCCGATCCGTCCTCGTGGCCGTGAAGCAGCCCAACACAAATGAACCTCCGCACTTTCGACGTCGAGCGGTGCACTGTCGATCTCGCGCTCATCCCGGCCCCGAGCCGGACCCGCGACAGCGTCTTCCCTGAACCACCGGAAGGCTGTTTGCTTGCATTTTCTTCCCCGTCAATTCCCATTGCACCCTGACTCAGGTTGAGCCAGTCACTTTAAGCGGAGGATTTCAAAATGTCTGAGATGCTATCCATACCTGTGGTAACGAGGCGAAAAGGTATCCTTGCGATCACCTCTCGCGTCCTCAAAAGCGGCAGCGGCGTAGCCTTCCTGCTGTTGTTTTTGCTGTCAGCTGTCAGCAGCGCCCATGCGACTACGACGGTCACCCTGAATTACATTGCGTTGACCTCCGCATCGACCTCTGCGGTCACGACTGCGCCCTCTGGCGTCAGTGTGACCTTTAACGCGACCGTATCGCCCGCGACCGCCGGCACATCACCTTCAAGAGCGGCGCCACCGCGATCACCACCTCGGCCTGCACGACGACTGCCAGTGTGGCCACATGCACCGCTACCTCCACCACTGTGCCGGTGGGCGTTGACTCCATTACCGCGAACTTCTCTACAACAGCCACTTCCAGCCCGGAGAGCTTCACGGTCACTTCCGTCCCCCTGGTCGTCGCGGCAACCTCTGCGCCGAGCACCGGGATCGTCACAACGACCTATGGCACCAGCATTACGCTGACCGCGACTCCCTCGCCTGCGGCGCCGGCTGGCAGCACAGTCACTTTTTACGATGGCGGCCTTTCCGGTACTGTGCTTTGCTCTGCTGTCACATTGACCTCTGGAGCGGCAAGTTGCGTCGCCACGACGCTGCCGGTAGCCACGGCTAACTCCCTGACGGCGGTTTTGACCTCGTCGAACACCTCCACTTATGCCAATGTCACTTCCGCCGCCTCTAGCCTCGCGGTGGCCCCAGTGGTTACGCTGACCTCCCAAAACCCGGCTGGCGGAAGCGGCTCCGGAGTTCATAGCGCTGCTTTGTCGTTGATCGCGTCTGTTTCTCCCAACAACCTATCTGGCAATGTGAAGTTCTACAATGGGGCCGCTTCTGGCGGTGTCTTGTTTACTTGCAATTCCGGTGCCAACACCACATCGGGTGTCGGACTCCCCGTAAGTTCAGGAGTTGCTACCTGCGTCACCACGGTCCCGGCGGCGTCCGGTTCCTTCAATGCTGTCTTTACTCCGAGCGCGGGTCCGACGGGTACCGGCACAGAGGCATTTGTCGTTACCACGGCTACCTCCGCTACCGCGCTGGACTCCAGCTTGGCGACCACTGCGACCTATGGTGCGTCCTATGCGTTGAAGGGGAATGTCACGCTATCGCCCGCTGCAGTGGCGGCAGTAGCGGCAACGGCGGTGAACTTCTATGCCAGTACCACATCGGGTGTTTTGGGCCCCTTGGTGGGAACTTGCAACGTCTCCTTCGCCATCAGCGCCAGCACGGGCAACTGCTCCACGACCACCACCGCACTGCCAGCCGGAAACAGCGTCTATGTGACGGCGGTCTACGCCGGCGGGTCAGTATATGAATCCAGCACTTCCGCCCCGCTGATCGTGTTGGTAAACGACCCCACCACGACCACGCTGGTGAGCCCTGCTGCCACCGGTACCTATGGCACGGCCTACTCGCTGACCGCGAACGTAGTGCCCACCACTGGTCTGGGAACGGTTAACGCCGGCACCGTGACCTTCTCCAGCGGAGCTACCACTCTGGCCACCTGCGCCATCTCCGGTGGCACTTGCACTACATCCACCAACATACTGCCGCCGGGAGCCAACACGGTGATCGCCTCCTATGCTCAGGCTGTCAGCGGTGGGATCACTTACAACTCCAGCGCTTCCGGTGGGGCGTCCGTTACGGGCAGCAGTGCCGCGCTTGTCGTTGCGCTGAACTACTCAAGCGCTTCCACCGTGGCTCAGGGCACCAGCGTGACGCTGACCGCAACCGTAACCCCCGCATCGGTGGCATACGGTACTGTGAACTTCAAGGTCGGTGGCGCCACGATCGGCACCTGCAGTGCGCAGCAAACGACTTCCGGGGTAGCGCAGTGCACCACCACGGTTCTGCCGCCTGGAACCGACTCACTGACCGCAATCTTCACCCAAACGACAAATACTGCTGACTTTAGCAGCAGCACCGCCAACGGGACAGCGAGCATCACTGTCAATGTCACGCCGACTGTGTCGGTCGCGCCGACTGTAACGTCTTTGCCCACGGGCGGGACCTTCTACTATGGCGCCAGTGCGACGCTGAACGTAAGCGGTTTTCCAGCGACAGCGGCCGGAGGGACTGTAACCTTCGCAGATAGCTTGGGCGCCAGTCCGGGGACTTGCATCCTGAACGGATCCGGCTCATGCGTCACTGCCGTCACCTCTTCCACATTGGTGGTCGGCTCTCACTCCATTGCCGCTTCGTATCCTGGATACAACGGTAACCCCGCTGCCAGCACCTCTGCCCAGACCGTCAACGTCATCGCCAACCCCACATTGGTTGCATTGGTCTCCTCCGCCCCCTCCGTCTATTTGACGAGCGGCTCCTTTACGCTGACCGCGACCGTTACCACCGCCGATAGCGTTACGGTTCCCGGCGGGCACGTGACCTTCTACGACAGCACCACTTCGTTGGGACAAGGCACTGTCGGTGCTGTCACCCCTGGAGTGGCTTCGTTTACCGTTCCTGCTGGAACGCTGACGACGCCTGGCACGCACTACATCATCGCCTCGTATGGTGGTGTGTACAGTGCGGTTGGTGTGGCGCAGTTCGGCGCCAGCCTCTCCCATGCGGCGCAAGTCGTGGTTGACAACGCCCAGACCATCAGCAACTTCTATAACAAGTCCACTGTCTACGGAACCCCGGTTACGCTGTCGGCGGTATCCTCATCCGCGGGCGATGCAACCAACGGCAATCCGGTCACCTATTCGGTGGTCAGCGTGACCCCCGCATCTGGCAGCTCATTGACATCCACTGGAATCCTCAGCGGAAGTACCCTGACCCCCAACGGCGTGGGAACCATCGTCATCCAGGCGAATATCGCCTCGAACAGCTTCTACGCGGCGGCCACTCCGGTGTCCAGAACCATCACGGTGTATCCGCGGGCTTTGACCATCCAGGCCTCCAGTCCCAATACGCTTGTCAGCAACGTACCTACTCCGGTCATCGCCTATGGCACAGGGGCTCAGACCATTACGCCAACCTACTCTGGCTGGTCCACAACGCCCGCTGATAGTGCCACCAATTTGACCACACCGCCGACCTGCACGTCAGCCTACACGGGTGCGGTAACCAACCACCCGGGCACCTACACCACCTACTGCTACGGTGCGGTGGACCCGAACTACATCTTCAACTACACCAACGGTTCGCTCATCATCAGCAAGGCGACCCCGGTGTACGCCACCGCGCCGACGGCATCTGCCATCACCTACGGTGCATTGTCCACCTCCACGCTGACCGGCGGCACGGCGACCGGTCCCTTTGGCAGCGCCATTGCCGGTCACTACGTTTGGAACAGCCCCTCGGCTACGCCTGCCGCGGGAGCTCCGTCGAGTGACCACCCGGCAGTAACCTTCAACCCCAGCGATACCACCGACTACAACGCGCTTGCGTCGGCCACCACAGTCAGCATCACCGTGACCAAGGCGAACCCGACGGTTTCATGGCCGACGGCGGCTGCAATTGCGTCGGGCACTCAGGTTGCGGCGGGCACCACCACTTCGATCCCTGCGCTAACCGTTGCAGCAGGCACGCCCAACGCGAACGGCGTCAATACCAGCAACGGCAGCTTTGAATGGACCTGCCTTGTCAACTCCACCACCTGCCCGACCATCACCATGGGCAACACCAATTCCGTGAGCGTAACCTACACGCCCACCAATTCGAACTACAACACCCTGACGCACATGGTCAGCATCGTCGGAAACAAGACATCTCCGACCATCACTCTATGGCCGACGGCTAGCGCTATCAACTACGGGCAGAAGCTCATCTCCTCCACACTAACCATCACCCAACCGGCGGATGATACCCCAGGCACCTTTGCTTGGACCGCTCCCAACACGGCTCCCGCAGCCAACCAGGGTACTGGCGTCGGTCAGGGATCCTATGGCGTCACCTTCACGCCGAGCGTTCCGGCCAACTTCGCAACGGCTACGGGCACTGTTGCCGTTGTCGTGAATCAGATTGCTCCCACGGTCAGCAGTTGGCCGACGGCTGCCGCCATCACCTATGGTCAAACATTGGGTGCGTTAACCGGCGGCTCTTCCAGTGGCGCCTTTGCCTGGACCACGGACACCAGCGCGACCCTTGTGGCGGGTCCGAATGACGTGAGTGTGACCTACACGCCCACGAATACGAACTACTCCACAGCAACCAAGAACGTAAACGAGTACGTGAATCAGGCAACGCTGACGGGCATCACGTTCCCAACCGCCAGCAATATCACCGCGGCGCAAGTGCTGAGCGCGTCCACTCTGAGCCTCCTAACCGGCTCTGGAACCGCTCCCTATACCGCAACCGGCATCTCCGCCAGCGTTCCCGGCGCCTTTGCCTGGAGCTGCTCCATCGGTACTGACACCTGCGCGGCGCTTCCAGTTGGCACCACCTCGCAGTCTGTTACCTTCACGCCCACGGGCACCGACAGCAACAGCCACACCAACAGCGCTGACTTCTTCACAGCGGCTGACGCATCGGTGAACGTCACCGTCAATGCCTGCGGCTATCAGGATGCTACCAACAGCAGTTACGCGGCAGCCCTGAATGTCTACAACAACTCCAATACCGGGACCACTGTGGCCTCTCCCACTCTGGATGTGACAAGTGGCGCCGTGAGCGCAGGCGTGGACGTGAGCGCCATCTGTGCAGTAACGACTACCGCGAACGATGGCACCGCGATCACCGTCAACTACCCGACCATCACCTCCGAAGGGAACCCCAGCGCGGGTGCGCAAGTGGGCGCCCCTGCGGACTACAGCGCCTACGGCACCAACGCCGCGGTGCTGGCTTATGGACAAAACACCACGGCGCTGAATGGCGCCACCATCACCATCGCCGACGATGGATCTGGTAACGCCGGCTCCATCTCAACCAGCAACGACTATGTCCCCGGCGTCTTCGCCTCTCAGGGCGGCAAGGTCGCCATTTCCAACACCTACGTTTCTACGGGCTTGACCTCTGGAAACTACGCGCCGGCATTCATGGCCACTGGGCAGGGCACGCTGGCGATCACCAATACCAGCACCGCGGGAGGAGCCGGTAACGGCCCCGTGTATGGCTCCACCTCCGGTAACCACAGCCCCGTGCTCGCCACGGGAGTGGGCGGCGGCATTGTAACCTCAACCGCCAACGCCTACGTCTCCATCGGTTTGGAATCGGCAGGCATCCACGCTGCCGGCGCCAAAGCTGCCAGCCCCTTCACGGGCAGCACGGTTGCCCTCAATGGCGATACCGTCCTGACATCGCAATCCTCCATCGTGGAGGTGAATGGCAAGAGCACGGTGAGCGTCACCAGTACCGCTGCCCCTGCCACGCTAACCGGCGCGCTGGGCGATGCTCATGGCATTCTCCTGTACACCGATCTCACTCCTGGAGACGCCGTGGCTGGAACCAGCACCTTCTCCATGAACGGCGGCTACCTCACCTACACTTGCGATGCAACCGTGAACCAGGCAATCTGCGCGCCTACTACGCCGGCTGGTTATCAAAATGCCCTGCCGACGCTCTTCGCGGCCGCCAACACAACGGCCAACATTACGTTGACCGATGTGACGGTCACCAACGTCACGCCCAATGCGAGTTCCGTGAACGGAACCCTGCTGATCGCCGCTGCGCTTCCTTTCCACACCGGTGGCAGCACGGTCACCTTTAACGCCAACGGTGAATCCCTGATCGGCGACATCATCGTGGACGCCACCAGCACGGTCACCTTGAACCTGAGCGCGGACAGTTCATCCGTACCCTCCGCTCTGACGGGCACCATCAACGGTAACAATGTCAGCGGCGGCCAAGTGAACCTGGCCCTCGATGCGACCAGCACCTGGGTCGTTACCGGGAACTCCTACTTGAAGGGGCTGACCAACGCCGTTCCCAACAACAGCAACATCACTTGCTATAACCCTGGCCAGTGCGCGGTCTATGTCAACGGAAGCTCCACGCCACTGACGGGCGTCAACTAGGTCTCTGATCATTTGATTTCGTACTGCTCTTGGGTGCCCCAGGTCTCGATTTTGAGACCTGGGAAGCCGAGAGGCAAAGGTACAAATCCAAACTGTCAGAGAATGAGTAGCTCCATCAATAGGGGGCAGGAAACAGGGTGGCATTCGCTCCCCCCTTGTTTCCTGCCCCCACTTTCTTTGCCCGCTGCATTCCGCTTGCCAACAACCTGTCATCCCGTCATCTGGCGCGCAGGGAAGAGAAGCCTGGTCATTCTGGGCCTCTTGCCCCGCTCACCTTCATCGGTGGCTATTCTCCCCACTGGCCGCTGCAAGCACGGAGCGGTTGACGGCGCAGATAATGGCGTTCAGCGAAGCGCTGACAATGCTATTATGCATGCCGACGCCAAAGACAGGCACCCCGTCGGACACCTGCGCCTCAACAAAGCTGATGGCCAGCGCGTTGGCCCCGTTGCCGATGGCGTGCTCCTGGTAATCGGCGATGCGCACCGTGATCCCGAACTCCTTCTGGAAGCCGTCAATGAACGCTTCGATCGGTCCTTTTCCCAAGCCTGAAACAACGTGGTCCACGCCTTCCCTGGCCACCTTCGCCGTCAGCCGGTTCGTGTCTTCGTCAGAGTCGTCCTGGTGCCCGTGGAGCAGGAACGGAGAGCGCCGGTCCAGGTATTCTGCCTTGAACGATGCCCAAATCCCCTCTGAGGTGACCTCTCCGCCCTGCGCATCGCTGATTTGCTGCACCAACCGGCTGAATTCCACGAGCAACCGGCGCGGCAGCCGGATGCCGTGATCGCGCTCCAGCAGATACGCTACGCCGCCCTTGCCAGACTGGCTATTGACCCGTATCACCGCCTCATAACTCCGCCCCAGGTCCTTGGGATCGATGGGCAGGTAAGGAACCGCCCACATTCCACCTTCCGGCTGGGCCGCAAAGCCCTTCTTGATGGCGTCCTGGTGCGATCCGGAAAAGGCGGTAAACACCATTTCGCCTGCGTAAGGATGCCGTTGATGAACGGGAATCCGGTTGCAGAACTCCACCCGTTCGATCACTTCGTTCATGTTGGAAAAATCCAGGCCGGGATGGATGCCGTGGGTGTAGAGGTTCATCGCCAGAGTCACCATGTCCACATTGCCGGTCCGCTCGCCATTGCCAAACAGAGTGCCTTCCACGCGATCAGCTCCGGCCAGCAGGCCCAGTTCCGCGGCAGCCACCGCGGTACCCCGATCATTGTGCGGATGAACGCTCAATATAACCGACTCGCGGTTCTTGATGGTCCGGCTCAACCATTCGATCTGATCGGCGTAGACATTGGGCATGGAAACCTCCACCGTGGCAGGCAGATTGAGAATCACCGGATGCGCGGGAGTCGGCTGCCAAACGTCCACCACCGCCTCACACACTTCCAGCGCATACTCCATCTCCGTCCCCGTAAAGCTCTCCGGAGAGTATTCAAAGACCCAGTCGGTGCCGGGGTAGCGGGCGGCGTAATCGCGTACCAGGCGCGCGCCCTTCTCCGCGAGCGTCCTCACGGCATCCCGATCCATGCCAAACACCACCCGCCGCTGCAGCGTGGAAGTGGAATTGTAGACATGCACAATGGCCCGATGCACCCCGCGGATGGCTTCAAAGGTGCGCTCCATCAGATCCTCGCGCGCCTGCACAAGTATTTGCAGGGTCACATCGGCGGGGATCAGCTGGCGGTCGATCAGCTCGCGGCAGAAGTCGAAATCCGTCTGCGATGCCGACGGAAAACCAACCTCGATCTCCTTGAAGCCGCAGGCCACCAGCAGATCGAACATGCGCAGCTTGCGCTCGGCATCCATCGGTTCAATCAGGGCCTGGTTGCCGTCGCGCAGATCCACACTGCACCAGATGGGCGCTTTGGCTAGGGTGCGGGAAGGCCACTGCCTGTCCTGCAGTTGGAAATCGGCAACAGGCCGGTACTTTGCGCTCGGATCGTTCAACATTTCTTCATCTCCTGCCGTAAAAAGTTAAAGGCCGCCAGCGGTTTTCCCCGCTGGCGGCCTCTCAATTTCGAGTCTTGAGCAGCTCAGCGGGGAACCTGAAGAAGGCCCAGCAGGCTAAGGGCGAGCGCCATCGAGCCCGTCATCGTCATCGGGATGCTCGCGAACTCGCTTTTGCGACTCAAGGACATGGCGTTGTTTAAAATATAGGCCTCCCGTCCGGCGCAGCGCAACCCGGGGCGCATTCTTCTCTCACTTCGCAGTGGTCACGGCCCGCGTTGCCTTCGCCGCTTCCCGGGTCGGGGCTTTGATTACCGCCTTGATCAACCGCAGCACCTGTGGACGTTGTTGCGGCTGATCAATTCCTCTTGAGGAGCGAACTGGCGCGGTCCGCGCTGAAGACCCCCTCCCATCGCGAAATCACAATGGTGGCCACGCTGTTTCCGATCACGTTCACTACGGCCCGGGCGGCATTCACCAGCCGTTCAATCCCCAGCAGCAGAACCAATCCAGATACAGGAATCTGCGGCATTGCGGCCAAGGTTGCGGCCAGGGTGACAAACCCCGCGCCAGCCACTCCCGCGGACCCCTTGGAGGTGAGCATGAGCACCGCCAGCAACACGATCTGATCGCGCAGGCTCAAGTGCACGCCGGTGGCCTGGGCAATGAAGATGGCCCCCATTCCCAGGTAGATCGCGGTGCCATCGGCGTTGAAGGTGTAGCCGGCAGGCATCACCATGCCCACCACGGATTGCTCACAGCCGAGATCCTCAAGCTTGCGCATCAAGGGAGCCAGAACGGCTTCCGACGAGGAGGTGCCCAGGGTGATGAACAGCTCGTCCTTCAAGTAGGCCATCAGCTTGATCAAATTGATGCCCGCCAACCGCGCCACCGGGCCAAGAACAAGCAAGACAAACAGCGCCGCCACGAACCAGACTTCGCATGTGAAGGCGGCCAGTTGGCGCAGGCTCGTAATCCCGAACTGCCCCACACTGAACGCCATGGCCCCGAAGGCCCCAATCGGCGCCAGAGCCATGATGAAGTTCACCATGCCGAAGATGCCGCGCAAGAGCAAGGCCAGCATGTCGATGAGGGGTTGTGCGGTTTTGCGAAAGCTGGCCAGCGCCAATCCAAACAGCACGCCAATCAGAATCACCTGCAGCATGTTGCCGGAGGTGAATGCGCCCACCATGCTGGTGGGGATCATGTTGAGCAGAAAGTCTGTGACGCTGGCGTGCTTCTGGGCCTCAGCCGCATAACCGACCACAGCCTGTGCGTTGAGTGCGGCGGGATTGGCGTTCAACCCTGCGCCGGGCCGGAACAGGTCAACGGCCACCAGCCCCATCAGCAGCGCGATGCTGGAAAGCACCTCAAAGTAGACCAGAGCCTTTACACCGACGCGACCCACTTCGCGCAGACTGCCCATGTGGGCAATACCCAGCACCACGCTGAGAAAGATGATGGGCGCAAGCGTCATGCCGATGAGGCGGATGAATCCGTCGCCAAGCGGCTTGAGCGCCGCACCGCTCTGCGGCCACACAAAGCCCACCGCCGCGCCCAGCGCAATGGCGATGAGCACCTGCAGCCACAACGGGCCAAGCCATTTGCGAACGCCCTCACTTTTCTGCTCGCTCATGGTTTCCTACTCCGCTAGCCTGCGCATTACGCGGATCAAATCGCTCTTGCCTTCAAAGCCAATGCCAGGCAGATCGGGCATCACGATGTGCCCTGCCTCCACATTCACGCCATCAGGAAATCCGCCATAGGGCTGGAACAGGTCCGGGTAACTCTCATTGCCGCCCAAGCCAAGACCCGCGGCGATATTGAGCGACATCTGATGCCCTCCGTGTGGAATGCAACGCCGTGGCGACCAACCGGCCTGGCGAATGACCTCGAGCGTGCGCAGATACTCGCAGAGTCCGTAGGAGAGAGCGCAATCGAATTGCAGCCAGTCGCGATCCGCGCGCATGCCGCCGTAGCGCAGCAGATTCCGTGCGTCCTGGTGACTGAACAGGTTCTCGCCCGTGGCCACGGGGCCCGGATAGAACTCGGCAATAGCGGACTGCAACGCGTAGTCGAGCGGATCGCCCACTTCCTCGTACCAGAAGAGGGGATACTGGCGCAGCATCTTGGCATAGGCAATGGCGGTTTCAAGATGGAAGCGGCCGTTGGCGTCCACAGCAAGCTGGGCCTCGTTGCCAATCTCTTCAAGAACGGCCTCAATGCGGCGTTGATCCTCATCGATCGGCGCGCCGCCAATCTTCATCTTCACCACGGTGTAGCCGCGGTTCAGATAACTGCGCATTTCGTTGCGCAGCGCTCCCAGATCCTTGCCGGGGTAGTAGTAGCCGCCGGCGGCATAGACGAAAACTCGGGGGTTGGCTTCAACTCCATGCTGCTCGGCCAACAGGCGGAAGAGCGGCTTGCCGGCGATCTTGGACACCGCATCCCACACGGCCATGTCGATGGTGCCCACGGCCACGGAGCGCTCACCGTGGCCACCGGGCTTCTCGTTGCGCATGAGCGTGGCCCAGATGCGGTCAGGATCCAGATTGTCGCCAGCTTCGTTCACCAGGCTTTCCGGCGCAGCTTCCAGTAGGCGCGGCGCAAAGCGCTCCCGGATGAGTCCACCCTGTCCATAACGTCCATTGGAGTTGAAGCCGTAGCCCACAACGCGGCAGCCGTCCCGGATCACGTTCGTCACCACCGCAACCAGCGAGCAGGTCATGCGCGAAAAATCAATATAAGCGTTGGCGATCGGCGAACTGATGGGGGCTGTGACTTCACGAAGGTCGACAATACGCATGATAGGCCTTTTCAGATTCGATGCTTCAAACAACGCAAGCAGCTGCACGCGGTGAACGCCCATGCGCAGCCAAAAGAATCCTATCAGTTTTCTGCCAGCACTGACCGCGGAGTTAGAGTAGCTTCAGAGTCGTTTGCGAGCGGACTGCGCGCGGGAATCAAAGCCCGCTCGAAGATGCGGAGCGCGGAACAAAGCGCGCAAAAGATTGTATTGGCGGGAGTTGAAACCAACTGCGGAAGGGCGCTCCGGGCCTTATACAACGCCGTGTTTCTTCTCTGGCTGAGTGGGTGTTAACATCGCTGATCGTGGCGTTGTCCGTGCACCGGGACCACGCAATCCTGTGGCGCAAAGGAGTTCCAATGCAATTGTTGAAGCTGGGGATTTGCGGAGCATGGATGCTGGCATCGGCATCGGCTCCGTTGTGGGCCGCAAGCGAGGAAAAATTGACCAACGCAAAGGTGCATGTGATGGAGTACAAGCTGGCGGCAAGCGAACGTGTTTTACTTGCGCCCAACTACCCCAGCGTGATGGTGGTCATTGCAGGCGACGCCGCCGAGCTTGGATTTGCGGATGGAACCAAGCACGCTACCGATCTGAAACGGGGCGCGACCCGGGCGGTGCCAGCGGGATGGAACGCACTTGCGAACACCGGCACCACGCCAGTCGATCTGGTGCGCATAGAGTTTCTCACCGCCGGGATCGACGAAACGTGGGCCATGAAAGGCCTCTCGCCAAATTACAAGTTGCTGGTTGAGGATCGCTACAACCGCAGTTACGACATTCGCATTCCCTCCCATACTTTCGAACCGCAACACACCCATCATGACCGCGTGGTGGTGTGCCTGGACGGCGCAACGCTGGAGCACATTCTGCCCGATGGCAGCAAGCAACCCTCCACGCTGAATGCTGGCCAGGTCGCATGGCGATTGGGTGGAACGCACATAGGCCATAACCTGGGCGAGACCAATCTGTGGGTTATCGCCGTGGAGCCCAAGTGAAGAGGATACGCACTGTACAGTTGCATATTGCCGCCGCAGCACTGATCGTTCTGGCTGCCGTTCACGTTCCCGCGCAAACACATCTTGCAGTCTTCAACGTGATGGACTACGGCGCGCACAACGATGGTTCCACGCCCTCGACGGAGGCCTTCGCACGTGCGGTCGCCGCTGCCCATGCTGTGGGTGGTGGAACCGTGTTTGTGCCTGCCGGTCACTATGTGACTGGGCCGATCGAGATGGTGAGCAATCTTACCCTTGACTTCGATGCCGGCGCGATAGTGACCTTTCCTGCGCAGGTCCTTCCCTTCACGCCTGGCCGCCAGCAGGGCATTGAGACGCTTACTCCCGTGCCGTTGATCGGCGGGCACGATCTGGAGAACGTAGCGGTTGTAGGACGTGGCGTGCTGATGAGTTCCAACGACGATTGGATGAAGCTGCATGCGCGCCATCAGGCCACAGACGATAATCCCGGCAGTGCCAACGGCGAGCGCTGGGAGAATCTTCTGCATGCGCTGCAAGCTGGCAAGCCCGTATCTGAGGAGGAGTATCGAGCCGTCGCCGCGGAGTTGCGTCCGTCCTTCATCCGCTTCATGAACAGCAAGAATATTCTCGTCAGCGGACTGCGCTTCATCGGCTCGCCCATGTGGACCGTGCACCTGCTCTATAGTGAAAACGCCACCATCGAAAATCTGGTGATTGAGACTTATCCCGGCGTACACACCGATGGCATCGCTGTGGATTCCAGCCGCTTTGTGCGTATTGCGAACGACTACATCGATACTGGGGACGACGGGATTGTGATCAAGTCCGGCAAGGACGCCGACGGCCTGCGCGTGAACCGGCCATCGGAGGATATTACCATCGTCAATTGCACCGTGCACCATGCGCACGGTGCGGTCACTATTGGCAGCGAAACCTCAGGCAGTGTGCGTAATGTTGTAGCCAGCAATATTACAGTTGTGGATGCAGAGAATGGGGCGCGTATCAAGAGCGAGCGCGGGCGCGGTGGCGTGGTGGAAAACATTCGCTTCGATAATTGGACCATGCGCAACGTTGCCCACGCCATCGTGGTGACCAGTTACTACCAGATGGAGGGTGAGACGCCGCTGGGCGAACAGCCGGTGTCGAAGACAACCCCCATCTTTCGCAATATCGCCATGACCCACATGACGATTGACGGCGCCAGGCAAGTACTCGAGATTGACGGACTCAGCGAAATGCCGCTCCAGACGCTGCGCTTCGAGGACATTCTGGCTACCGGTCAGATGGGTATGACCGCGCATTCCACCGATGGTCTGGAACTGCATCATGTGTTGATCGATGCCGCAAAAGGGCCGGCCTTTGACGTGGCCCACGCTGCGAATCTGGTTCTGGACGACGTATCTTCACGCCATCCGGTGGCCGGCGCGCCAGTCATCAGGTTGAGTGACTCAGTGGGTGCGATCCTGCGCAACTCGCGTGCATTTGCTGGAACTGGCACCTTTCTTTCCGTCGCCAGAGATAGTGTGAAAACGATCTTCATGAATGGCAATGCGTTGGGAAATGCGACGGTGCCCGTGGAGTAATGCAAGCAAGCTATTTCACGATCGTTGACGTTATGGGCCCTCCTCAGATCAGCAGGGTTCGTGAAGGATGTCGGCTGGGGCCTTCCGGCTAAGAAAGAAGAGATGCTTGCGCTTCATGGGAAGCGCCCACGGGGGCTGCTAGCGGTCCAGGGCACCGGCAAGAACGCGGGTTTCCTCAATGTTCGAAGCATCGTGCGTTAGAGCGGTTCTCCAATGGGTGTAGCCCTTACAGAGATCGTGCGGGGTAGCTTTTTCTTAAGGAAAGAGCTACCCCGCGGTTGTGGTTTCGGGGTATAGCAATTGCAGAACCGCTCGAGCGGAGATTCCCTCGCAGGCACCTGACTAGGCGTCCGACCAATCCAAGCGTGTTGCTTGAGTTCTTCGGGCGACACAAAGGTCCGCGG